>Ga0187808_10000189_pt1 | contig 16274 bp, 16 predicted proteins | sample NC_wetland_sal_i_5_FD_132427 | JGI IMG/M metagenome (GOLD analysis project Ga0187808, IMG submission 132427) | Wetland sediment microbial communities from Neuse River Estuary, North Carolina, USA - ASW_3 | ecosystem: Environmental > Aquatic > Freshwater > Wetlands > Sediment | place: USA: North...
CACCTTCCGGCCGCGCCAGCCTGCCACCGGCAGGCCGAACTTGGCTACCAGGCGGTCGGTGAACGCCCCGCCGGCGTCGGTGCCGGCGTCGGTGCCGGGACCGACGCCGTCCAGCCTCGCCAGCAGCACCGGCAGCGAGCCACGGCGCACCTCGACCCTCGCGCCTGGCGGGAGGTCAAACCTACGACGCCCATCGCACCACATGACAGCCTCCGCTGTCTCGTCCCCTGGGGTCTGCCGGGGGGGTTTGGCGGGCGGGGGGGAACGAGGGGAACGAGGGGCGGGAGTTTCCCGGGAAGGATCGGCGGAGTCGACGTCGGCGAAGGCCTCGTACACTAGTTCTACCGCAAGAACTGACCGCGGGGAAATCACCATCGGCGGCGCGAACAGCGCGTGCGCGCTTATCGGCACGAACAGCAGCGCCTCAACCTCGGGCCAGACCACCGGCCCGCCCGCCGAGAACGCGTAGGCGGTCGACCCGGTCGGCGTCGCGCACACCACGCCGTCGCAGGCCCAGCGAGACAGCGGCCGCCCGTCCACCTCGATGATGACCTCGATCATCCGCTCCCTGGCCGCCTTCTCGACGGTCGCCTCGTTCAGCGCCCAGGTGGCGGCCAGTTCCGTACCGTTGTCGCGGGCCACCACGTCGACCGTCATCCGCTCTTCGACCCGGTAGTCCCGCGCCACCAGCCGGTCCACGGTCTGGGCCAGCCCGTCGGGCTCGGCTGCCGCCAGGAAGCCGATGCGCCCCAGGTTCACCCCGAACAGCGGCGTGCCCGCCGGGCGCGCGATCTCCGCCGCGCGCAGCAGGGTGCCGTCGCCGCCGAGCACGATGACCAGTTCCGCGCCCTCGGCCGCCACCGGGCCGCCCGGCACGACGTCGGCGTCGGCGCAGCCGAGGGCCCCCGCCTCGGGCTCGGTGACCCGCGCCGCGATTCCCGCGGCGACGAGCCGCTCGACCACCAGCCGCGCGGTCAGGCGCGCGTTCTCCCGCCCGGTGTGCGCGACCACCAGCATCGAACGCGATTCACCCATTCCCAGGCCCCGTTTCGATGGCCCGCCGCAGGTCGTCGGGATCAAGCGGGGGCGCGCCCCGGCGCAGCCACACGAAGTACTCCACGTTCCCGGCCGGCCCGGGCAGCGGGCTCGCCGCCACCCCGGCCACCCCGAGCCCGAGCTTCGCCGCCGCGTCAGCCACGCCGCGCACCGCGTCCGCCCGGTCGGCGGGGTCGCGCACCACTCCGCCCGCACCGACCCGGCCCTTGCCGACTTCGAACTGCGGCTTGACCATCAGCGCGAAATCGGCGTCCGGCGCGGCGCACGCGACGAGCGCGGGCAGCACCAGCGTCAGCGAGATAAAAGACAGGTCCGCGACGACGACCTCCGGCGGCGGGGCCACCTGCGCCGGTTCCAGCGCCCGGACGTTCACCCGGTCGAGCACCGTCACCCGGGGGTCGGTGCGCAGGCTCCAGGCCAGCTGCCCGTACCCCACGTCCACGGCCACCACGTGCGCCGCGCCGGCGCGCAGCAGCACGTCGGTGAAACCGCCCGTCGAGGCGCCCGCGTCCAGGCAGCGCTTGCCCGTCACGACCAGCCCGCCGAAGGCCGCGAGCGCCCCGGCGAGCTTGTGCCCGCCGCGCGAGACGTAAACCGGGGCGTCGCCGCCTGTTGTCACCGTGACCGGCGTGTCGCGGCTCACCTGGGTGGCGGCCTTGCTGGCGGTCTGCCCCGCGATCGCCACCTGGCCCGAGGAAATCAGCTCCGCCGCCTGCTCACGGGACCTGGCCAGGCCGCGCCTGACCAGCTCGGCGTCGAGCCTGGACCGGACGGTCACCGTTCGCCCAGCTCGCCGAGTATCTCCCGGAGCCGGTCGTGAACCGCCTCGAGGACCGGCGGATGCTCGGCGAGCGGCAGCTCGCCGAGCACGGTCAGCCCTTCGATGGCCTCGTCCACGCGGGCGTCACCGGTGCCCTCGGCGGTCACCCCCGACCGTTCAGTATCCATGTTTGTAATTTTCCTCCGGGTCTTATGGTTACCCGACGACCGCCACTCGTGCGCTACCCTCCGCGTGAACGGTACCGCCCATCGAGGATCGAGGCTCACATGGCATCGGCACTGGAATGCCAGCAGGCACTGCAAAAGCTAGCGAGCAGGCTGTCAGAAATGAGCCCAGCCGACCGTGAGAACTACTTCGGCAACCGGTCCATCAGCGTCACGATTCCTGACATCGGCGTCACCTACGTGACCCACCTCGGGACCGCGGACGCCCCGGTGCACGAGGCCGTCCCCGACGAGCCGCCCGCCGACATCCGGCTGACCGCCAACAGCGACGAGGTCGTGTCGCTGGCCGAGTCGCCGATGAACATCGGCCGGAGCTGGGTGGCGGGCCGGGTGAAGATCGAGGCGAGCGTGAAGGACCTGTTCCGGCTGCGCCGGCTGCTCTAGGTGCGCCGGCTGCTCTAGGTGCGCGGGCGGCGAGCGAGCACGGGCAGCAGGACGAGGGCGGCCAGACAGCACACCGCGCCGACGCCGGCGGCCACGGCGTAGCTGTCGATCGCCGCGGCGTCCCGGTAGACGACCTGGATCGGGCGCTGGGCGGGCGACGTCGCCGACGTCCCCAGCGACGCGAACAGCGCGCCGGGGGCCAGGCCGGGCGACGGCCGCAGGGCCGCGAGCCTGGCCGCCGCGGCCAGCGCGGTCACCGCGTCGACCTCACCGAATCCGACGCCCGTGCTGTACCCGCTCGGCGGCCTGCGGGCGGCGCTGGTGGTCAGCGCCTGCTGGACGAGCGCCGGGCTCAGCCCGGGGTAACGGCTCTTGATCAGCGCCGCGACCCCGCTGACCAGCGCGGCCGCCGGGCTCGTGCCCTCCGCGTCGAGGTACTCACCGTCCGGGCCCGCGCCTACCACGTCGACGCCAGGCGCGGACAGGACCACGGCCGCGTTCTGCTCGGAGAACGCGGCGCGGGAGCCGCCGCCGGTGACGGCGGCCACCGCGATCACCCCGGTGAACGAGGCCGGGTAGACGTAGGGGTCGAAGCCGCTGGCCGTTCCGTCGTTACCCGCCGAGGCGACGACGACCACGCCTGTCGCCAGCGCGTGCGCGACGGCGGTGCGCAGGTAGGCGGTCGGCTGCTGGGAGCCGAGCGACAAGTTGATGACGCTCGCGCCGTGCGCGACCGCGTAGTAGATGCCCTGGCCGATCGCGTTGGCGTACCGCGGATCGTCGTCGTAGGCGGCGGTGCCCGGTTCGCCGTCGTCGAGGATCACCCGAATGGACAAGATCCTGGCGCGAGGCGCGACCCCGATCACGCCGAACTGGTCATCCCGGCCGCTGCCGTGCGCGGCGATCAGGGAAGCGATGTACGTGCCGTGCAGCAGCGGCGGCCGGTAACCGGCCGGGTCGGCGCCCGCCGTGAAGTCCGGGCCGATGGTGACGGAGCCGGCCAAGTCCGGGACGTTCGGGTCGACGCCGGTGTCGAGGACCGCGACCGTCACTCCGGCCCCGAGGCTGGTCCGCCAGGCGGCCGGCGCGTCGATCTGGTCGAGTGCCCGCAGCTCTTCCGGCCGGATCTGGGCGAGGCTGGCGGGCGGAACCGGGACGCTGAGGGTGCCGCATGCCCATTCTGTGGTGCCGCAGCGGACGGTGAGCGGCCTGGCGAGCGGGGCCGCGACCGCGGACACAAGCTGGCTCGCCGGGTAGAACACCGAGGTCCTGCGCTCGTCCTTCGCGCGGGCGGGCCGACCGTCGGAGTAACCCGCCACCGCCAGCACGACGTACGGCCCGGCCGGCTGGGCGGCCGACGTCTGCCTGGCGGCGTCGCCGAACAGGGCGGCCGGTGTGCCGGGGACAGCGAACGCCCGCAGCCCGGTAGCGGGATAGCCGCCGCGCGGCAGCCGCGCGTAGAAGTCGGACGCCCTGGCCGCGCTGGGGAAGGCGAGGACGCCGACCGTGTACACCGAGCCGCGAAGCTGGTCGGTGTAGTCGGCGCGGACGGCCGCGACGCAGCCGTCCCGCGCGGCCAGCGCGCGCAGCGTGCCGTCGACGGCGTTCGCGCAGCGGTCGGCCGGGTCGATGCCGACGCGGCTAGCCGTCTCCTTGGTGGACAGGTCGCTGGTGTACCCGATCGTGGCCGGGAAGATCGTGCCCGCGGGCATGCGCTCCCAGCGCTGCGCGATCCCGACGGCGGAGGCGGCGGACAGTTCGGCTCGGGTGGGCGGGGCGGTGTCCATGGCGTGGGCGTGTGCTCCGGCCACGACCGCTACGGCCAGGCCGGCCAGCGCGGCTGTCGCACAGGCGGTGAGCCTGACGGCGCGCCCTGTCGTCACTCGAACAGAGTAGCCGGCCATCATTGGGCCTATGGGAGACCTGATCTTGCTGCGGCACGGGCAGACCGAGTGGAGCGCGACCGGCCAGCACACCGGGCGCACCGACATCCCGCTCACCGCGCGCGGCGTAGCCGACGCGATAGAGCTTGGCCCGATGCTGGCGGGTCGCCCGATCGTCGCGGCGTTCAGCAGCCCGGCGGCCCGCGCCATGCGGACCGCGGAACTCGCCGGGATCGCGGGCTTCAAGCAGGACCCTGACCTGTGGGAGTGGGACTACGGCGGCTATGAGGGGATGACGTCGACGCAGATCCAGCTGGAGCGGCCGGGGTGGGACCTGTGGCGGGACGGCATCATCCCCGGGGACGCCGCGCATCCCGGTGAGACGGTCGACGAGGTCGGCACTCGTACCGACCGGGTGATCGCGCGGACGTTGCCGTACCTCGTCGACGGCGACGTGGTCCTGGTGGCGCACGGCCACGTGCTGCGCGTGCTGACCGCTCGGTGGCTGGGACTGCCGGCCGCGTACGGACGGCTGTTCCGCCTCGATACGGGGACGATGAGCACCCTGAGCTTCGAACACGAGGACCCGGTCATCGCGACCTGGAACGTGCGCCCGTAAAAGCGGTCGTGGTGGCCGAGGTCTGTCCCTAGGTGGCGGCCGCGAACGCCTCGCGCAGCCGCGCGGCCGCCTCGAGCACGGCCGCCCGCGCCGTGTCCAAAGTGCCGACCATCGTGAAGAACCCGTGCATCATGCCGTCGTAACGGATGATCCGCGCGGGCACCCCGGCCGCCTGGAGCTCGCGGGCGTACTGCTCGGCCTCGTCGCGCAGCGGGTCGTACTCCGCGGTGATCACCGTCGCGGGCGGGAGCCCGGACAGGTCGCGGGCGCGCAGCGGTGAAGCGAGCGGGTTCGAGCCGTCCGCTTGGGTGGCCAGGTACATCCCCCAGTACCAGCGGACCGACGCCGGGTTGAAGAAGTACTCGTCGGCGAACTCGCGCATCGACGGCGTGTCGGCCTGGCAATCGGTGTTCGGGTACACGAGCAGCTGATGCGTGATGGATGGGGAGTCGCCCCGGTCGCGGGCGAGCAGGGCGACGGCCGCGGCCAGGTTGCCGCCGGAGCTGTCGCCGCCGACCGCGAGCCGGGTGGCGTCGACGCCAAGCTCAGCCGCGTGCGCCGCGACCCACCGCGCGCCCGCGTGGCAGTCCTCCACGGCGGCGGGAAACTTGTGCTCGGGCGCCAGCCGGTAGCCGGCCGCCACCGTGACGCAGCCCGCCGCGTTGGTGATCATCCGGCAGACCCCGTCGCACGTGTCCAGCGTGCCCAGGCTCCAGCCACCGCCGTAGAAGTAGACGAGGACTGGCAGCGGGCCAGTGCCGGCCGGCCGGTAGACGCGCGCCGGGAGCTGGATCGAGGTCCCCGCCGGGCCGGGAATCTCAATCTCCCTGACCTCCATGACCGGCTCGGCCTCTCCCGTCCCGGCCGCGGCGGCGGCCCGGTCCGCGGCGCGCGCCTGGTCGAGCGACAGCGTCGACAGGTGCGGCACCCGGTCCCGCCTGAGCCGGTCGCGGATGGCCAGGACCTGCGGGTGCAGGCCCGTGCCCGGCGTGCTCACGACTGGCCGGCGGCGCCGGCGCCGGTCCCGGCCAGGTGGCGTTCCCGCATTAGGAACTTGCGCACCTTGCCGGTGGGACCGGTCACGATGTCCTCCTCGCGCACGGCCACGACGCGGCGCAGCGTCCCCGCCGCCGGCTCACCGAGCGCTTCCCTGACCGCCGGCGTGCGGTCCACGTCTTCCGGCGCCCCGGCGGCGAGCTGCAAGAACACGTCCGTCACGATCGCACCGCCGGAGTCGCGGCCGGCGATCACGGTGCAGTCGCGCACGTCCGGGCAGCGCATCATGATCCGTTCCTCCGACATGGAGGTGTAGAGCCAGTTACCCCCGCCGAGGTCGACGGCGTCGATCTCCCTGTCGACGTGATAGTAGAAGCCGTCCTCGTCGCGGTACATCAGGTCGCCGGTCAGGTAATAGCCGCGGAACCGGGTGCGGTAGGTGTTCACGGAGTCGTTCCAGTAGCCGAGCGCCAGCGTGGGCGACTTGAGCCCGACGTGGCCGACCTGGCCGACCGGCACTTCCGTGCCATCCGCCATGTTGAGCAAGACCACTTCGGCGAACGGGTACGGCTTGCCGACGCACCTGCCGTACCTGGTGGTGGTGGCGGCGTGGACGACGCGGAAGGCCGAGTGTCCCATCTCGCTGGACCCGATCCCGTCGATGAACTTCGACCCGGGCGCGAGGGTGGCGCCGTGTTCCCTGGTGTAAACCACGTGGCTGCCTGCCGCGACGAGCGGCCGGACATGAGCTTCGTGCGCGCAGTCGCCGGTGTTGAACCACAGCCGCACCGAGCTCAGGTCGCGGGCGCTCAGGTCAAAGCGGGCGAGCTCGGACCAGGTGACGGCGAAGCCGTAGACGCCCGTCGGCCGCCAGCGTTCGATGGCGTCGAGCACCGCTTCCCCGCTGGTGGCGAACTGTGCGCCGTGCCCAACCGGTCCGCCTTGGCCGCCCTGGGCCGACAGGAACATGTGCTCGTGCCGGTTGCACAGCGCCAGCTGGGTGCTGATGATGCCCGCCGCGTGCGCGGCGGGGAACACGCACAGCGTGCGCTCCGGGGCCCGCGCGGACTCCAGGTGGACCAGCCGGATCGCCGCGAACAGGCTGGCGTGCGAGTGCACGACGGCGGCCGGCACCCGGGTCGTGCCGGACGAGTGGGTGATCGCGATCGGGTCCTCACGATGGTGCCGGTAGTAGCCAGGCGCCCGCGCCGGATCGCCAGTGCCCACCTCCGCGGCGTCCGCGTGGATCGCTACGTCGACGGGCTGGTCGCCCAGGATCTCGCGGTGCGCGGCATCGGTGATCAGCCCGGCGCCGCGCAGCCGCTCGATGAAGCCGGCCGCGATGGTGCCGGGCAGCCCGCCGTTCATCAGCGCCGGTATCGCGCCGAGCCAGGTCAGCGCCATGAAGTTGAGCAGGCAGTCGGCGGAGGAGGATACGTAGACCGCCACCGGGTCACGCGGCCGCACCCCGCGCTCGTGCAGCCACGCGGCTCGCGCGGCGACCCGGTCGCGCAGCGCGCCGAGCGTCAGCGGCGCCCAGGCCGGGTGTCCGTCCACCTCGACGTCGAAGGTGATGCCCGGCCCGTCGGGCCCGGCACCGTGCTCGATCAGCTTCGGCAGCACGTTCCCGGCGCCGACCTCGGGGTCGGCCAGCAGCGCGGCGCGGACCTGGCGGACTTCCGTCGCGTCCATCGGCTCAGTTCACCTCGGCCTTCGGGGCCGCCTCGGCGTCCGGGGCGGGCATGGCGTCCGGGGCGGGCACGCGCTCGGCCACGATGACGCAGAATTCGCCGACCGTCTTGCCGGCCAGTTCCTCGGCCTCCTCCTCGCTGAACGCGACGCCGAACTCGTCCTCGACGCGGACCGCGAGCTCCGCCAGCGACAGCGACGCCAGGTCCGCTCCCCTGGGCCCCAGCTGGGTGTCGTCATCGATGCCGTCGGTGTCGTAATTCATCTCCCGCAGGGAGCTGAAGATGAACTGTCGGATGGAGTCGATCATCTGGCAAGGCCCTTTCACGGCGGAAATCGGTATCGGCCTGAAACTTACTGTGCACACACATTCGAATCTGGTTTTTCACATTAACCTGCTGTATCACACGAACCACATGCGTAAAGTGGTCTCGAAACTTTCAACGCCGTCAAATACCAATGCCAGCTGTAGAGTAACACGCGATGCCGGTGTGCCCTAGAGGCAAATTTGAGCGATAGTCGTTGACCGGAAGCTGAAGTGGCTTTAGCGTCTGATTCATGAAGGCGGCGCGCGACACCTGGCTGACATTCCAGCGGGAGATGCTGATCTATGCGCGGACGCCGATGCGGATAGCGCTCAGCCTCGCTTACCCGATCACCTACATGCTGCTCTACGCACCGCTGCTCCGCCGGGCCTTCAGCGCCGACGGGATCGTCACGTACACGCAGGCGTACCGCGTCTACGTGCCCGGCCTGCTCACCTATACCGCACTGCTCGGCGGCATCGTCGGGGGCTACACCCTGCTCGCCGAGATGCGCGCGGGCATCATCGAGCGATCCCGGGTGACCCCGGCCAGCCGGGTCGCGCTGATCCTGGGCCGGGCGATGGGCGAGGTGGTCGACCTGCTCGTCCAGGGCGTGGTCATCACGATCATGGCGGTGATCGTGGGGCTGCGCCTGCCGATCGGCGACCTGCTGCTCGGGTACGTGCTGTTCTGTCTGGTCGCGATGACCGCCGTGATGCTGTCCTACGGCCTGACCCTATGGGGCGGCAACGTGTCCGCGCTGAGCGCGGTGAACAGCACGCTGAGCCAGCCGGTGATGCTGTTGTCGGGGATGCTGCTCCCGCTGGTGCTGGCGCCGCTATGGATGATCGAGATCGCCAGGGTCAACCCGTTCTACTGGGCCACTAACGGCGCCAGGGCGCTGTTCGACGGCCATGCCGGCTACCCCTCCGTCTGGGCCAGCCTGCTCGTCCTCCTTGGGCTGGCGGTGCTGGCCACGGCCTGGTCGATGCGGCTGTTCGCGCGCACCGTCAGGTAGCCGCGGGGGCGGCCGTATCCGGCAGCAGGTACACCTCGCCGTCGCGGCAGCGGAACCGGATTCGCTCCCCGTCAGCCGCGGCGCCATCGCCGCCGGTGACCGGCTCAGCGCGCCGTATGTTGATTTTGCTCCCCCCGTCCCAGACGAACGCCCGCGGGTAAGGGCCGAGCAGCGCGCGGACAAGCAGGGTGATCTCACGGCAGGTCATCGTGTCCAGGATCTCGCCGTCTTTCGGCCGCCGCTTCGGCCATCTCGTCGCGATCGCCTCGTCTTGCGCCCGCGCCGTCACGGTGCCGTCGCCGATGCGCTCCGCGAGCTCCAGCCCGGCGGTGAAGTGCGTGTGGGCGATGCGGTAGAACAGCGACGCGCTCGTCTCGCCGCCGCGGATGTCCAGCTCGTACTGGGCGATGAGCGGCCCCGCGTCGGCCTCGGCCACCAGGAAGAACACCGACAGCGCGGTCGTGTCCGCCCCTTTGATGATGGTCCAGGGAATGGGCGCCTGGCCACGCCCGGTCGGCAGCATGGTCGGGTGCATGCCGACGCATCCCGCGCTGGGGATCGACAAGATGTCTTCGCCGACCAGCCGCGACCAGCCGATGACGAGGAGGTACGCCGGCCGCGTTTCGCGGATCTGGCCGGCGAGCGAGCCGAGCCGCCCATCGCAGGTGCTGATGTACCGCGCCCCCTGCTCGGCGGCCAGCCGGGCCAGCGAGGTGAAGCCCACCGTTCCGGCCGCGTGGGTGTCGTCAAGGCCGATCATCAGCGGCACGCCGATCCTGCCGTCCAGGAAGGCGCGCGAGGAGCAAATCCCCTCGAACGCCCGGACCCCGAAGGTATGCCCGGTGACAAGGACCAGCCTCGCAGGGCCGCTGGCCGCCTGATTATCCATGGCACACGTCCAGCACTTCTGGCCGCTGATTCCCGGGCTCGACGGAAAACATAAGCTGGACGTTGCGGTGCGCGTCGAAATTCTTCAGGAACTCGGGTGACGAGCCGGGGTCCGCCAGGAATTCCAGTGCAACGCGCGTGCCGAGCCCAGTGGCGCCCGCCGCGCATATGACATGCTCACTCGTCGCGTACGGATTGACTATCCGCGAGATGATGCCGTAGTCCTGCAGCACATTCCCCTTCGTATCATGCGCGGGATAATGACGCTCGCCAGATTTCCTGTTGTACATGTACGCGGGCTCTTGCCGCGGCATCTCGTAATCCACCGCCCACACGGTGTCCCTGAAGCGGTTGTACAGGTCGCGCACGATCAGGTTGCTCACCGCCCCGCCGACCAGGATCACGCTCTGGCTCTCCAGGATCTGCCGGACCGATGAGCTGGCCGAGCCCGTTTCGCGCAGCGGCGAGTGCGGCAGCCACTGGTCGCGGAACGCCTGCCGAAGCTGGTCACGTCCGTCGCTCGCGTGGCTCGTCGGCCAGTCGATGGGGGCGCCGGGCGTCGTGTACGCCTCATAGAAGAGCGTGATCTCCTTGTTCTCTACGATCTGGCTCCAGAACCGGTGGAACGGAGACTCGCTGAGCTCGAGTATCGCCTCCGGCAGTCCCTCCGCGCCGTCCTGCCTGCTGACCTCGAAGGCCTCCGCGCGCTCCATCCGCGCCAGCGACCCGAGGCGGGCCTCGTACTCGGCCAGGTCGCGTCTTTCCAGCCTCGATCGCTGCGACTCGTAGGCGCCGAGCGCCTCGGTCTTCTTCTCCAGCCGCTCATCCGACACGCCGACGAAGATCCGCGGCGCGAACTGTTCCCGCTCACTAGACAGGTACACGGAAAAGTGCAGGAAGACGCTTCGGCGGAAGGCGGCGTGCGCGATCCTGCACGCCTCGATGTGGTCGTTGTGACTGTCCGCCGCCGTGTGCGTCACGATCAGGTCCGGCTTCAGCCCGACTTCGGCGACGATCTCCCTGACCCTGGTGACGGATCTGCCGTCCGCCCGCAGCGAGCCGTCCCGCAGTCCGGCGAACAGGACCCGGCCCGGCGGCACGCCGAGGATCCCGGCGGCGCGCGTCGCCTCGGCCCGGCGCGCGGCGCGCTGGCCGCTCTCGTCGGAGAGCACGAGGAAATACGTCTGCGCGCCGGAGCCGATCGCCTTGCTGATGAACGCCGCGGCGCCGATCTCTATATCGTCCGGATGCGCGCCGATGGCCAGGAGCTGCATCTGTGGTAGCCCTCGATCCTCACGGCCGGTGCCATCGCGGCCGGGGCCACCTCGCCATCACCAGCCGCCCTTCATGACCGCGCGGATGGCGGTGGTGAGCTGCTCCCGGGTGGGTTGCAGCGCCGTGTCCAGTTCCGGATGGCAGCCCACGACGGCGCCGTCCGGCCGGGTCACCCGGACGGGCGGGGCGTCCAGCCGCATCTCCTCCACGGCCGTGGCGAGTATCTCGGCGCCGAGCCCGCAGAACCGGTTGGAGTCGTCCATCACCACGAGCCGGCCGGTCTTGTCCAGCGACGCCGCCAGCCCGTCCCAGTCGAACGGGTACAGCGTCCGCGGGTCGAGCACCTCGACCGAGACCTCGTCGGCCAGGTCCGCGGCGACGGCCAGGGCGTCGTGCACCAGGTGCCCGACCGCGAGCACCGTCACGTCGCTCCCGCCGCGGTGCACCCGGCTGACACCCAGCGGGACAGGGACGAGGTCACCTGGCAGCACGTTCTCCCTGACGCCGTGCGCCGCGATCGGGGCGAAGTACGTCACCGGGTCGTCGTCCCTGATCGCGCTGACCAGGAGGCCGTAGGCATCGAGCGGCGTGGCCGGCAGCACGGTCTTGACCCCGAAGTGCGCGAACATGCTGTACGGCTGGTCGGAGTGCTGGCCGCCCCAGCCAGGGCGCCAGCCCGCGGCGGGCAGCAGGAACGTGATCGGCACGCGGGCCTGGCCCCCGGTCATCACCGGCACCTTGTTCGCCTGGTTGGCGATCTGCTCGATCACCAGCAGCAGGAGGAACGGTATCTGGTACTCCACGACAGGACGCCGCCCGGCGAGCGCCGCGCCGATGGCGAAGTCGGTGAAACCCTGCTCCGACAGCGGCGTCTCCACGACCCGCAGCGGCCCGAACCGGGTGAGCAGGCCGGTCGTGGTGTTGGTGAGGGCTTGCCGGATGTCCTCGCCCATGATGAAGACGGCCGGATCGCGTTCCATCTCATCGCCGAGCGCCCGGTTCATGGCTCTTAAGTACGACAGCAGAGGCACTGACCTCACCCGTTTCTTCCCGCTGCGCGTTGCCGCCCGTTCCAGGTGCCAGGTACGCCGCCGCGCGGCCGCAGCCCGCTGGCATACAGGTAGTCGAGGGCATCGCCCGGGTCTGGCGGCGGGCTGTCAAGCGCGAACCGCACCGCGGCCGCCACGTCCGCCTCGACTTGCTCGTCGATCTGCCGCCGCCGCGCCGCCGGGATCCGGCCGCCCGCCAGCTCCATCGGGTCGCGGGCGCGCCAGCGCGCCACCTCATCGGCGTCCCGGTAGCGCAGCCCGGCCTTAAGCTCGAACGTGTGATGGCCCTCGAACCGGTAGCAGCTGAACTCCAGGAAGGACGGTCCCCCGCCGTCGCGGGCTAGGGCCACGGCCGCGGCGGTGGCGTCGAAGACCACCTCGGGGTCCATCCCGTCATGACTGGCCGCCGGAATACCGAACGCCGCCGCCCGGGCCGTGATCGAGCCCGCCACCGCGGTTTCCACCGGCAACGTGGTGGCGTAGAAGTTGTTCTCGCAGACGAACACCACGGGAACGTGCCACAGCGACGCCAGGTTGAACGACTCGAGCAGCGCGCCCTGGTTCACCGCCCCGTCACCGAAGATGGCGATCGCGATCCGCCCCGCGCCCTCCTGCGCCAGCGCCCAGGCCGCCCCGGCGGCCACGGGGGCACCGTGCCCGACGGTGCCGCTGCAGCCGAGCACGCCGACGCTGAAGTCGGACGGGTGGAAGGAGCCGCCGCGGGCATGGGCGACGCCGGTCGTCCGCCCCGCCATCTCGGCGAGCAGGCGGCCGGGATCGGTTCCCTTCGCGAGCATGTGCCCGTGGCTGCGATGATGGGCCATCATGAGGTCGTCGCGGCGCAGCGCCGCGCCGATGCCGACCGCGACCGCCTCCTGGCCGATGCACGGGTGGATCCCGCTGACGATGTCGCCGGACCGGACCAGGTCGATCGCGCGCTCCTCGAACCGGCGGATCAGCCGGATCGTCCGGTACAGGTCTTCTGGACGTGGCCGCATCGGGGTTCCTACCGCGCCGCGCGCGCGAACATGCGCGCCGACCAGGGCATGACGACTATCACCAGGCCGACGAGGATGAGCAGGCTGAACCAGACGGAGAAGGCGCCGACGTTCCCCGCGTACAGGGCGCGCATGCCGTTGGTCGCCCAGTAGAACGGATTCCACTTGGCTATCCGCAGCATCCACAGCGGGGCCAGGGTCAGCGGCAGCAGCACGCCGGCCAGCAGCATGATCGGGTTGGCCAGGGTGAGAATGACCCGCCCGAGCGTCCCCTCGGTGCGGACCCACAGCGCCAGGGCGTACCCGAAGGACGCCGACATGAGCGAAAGGACGGCCAGCAGGACGAAGGCGAGCAGCAGGCCGCCAAGCCCGACCCGCAGCCCGAACGGCAGCGCGAGCACCGTGATGAGGGCCGCGTCCACGAGGACCTTGGTCGTGTCGCGCAAGACCCGGCCGAGCACCAGCGACAGCCGGTCCATCGGCGTCACCCGCACTCGCTCGATGACGCCGGAGCGGATGTCGGCGAGCAGGCCGTAGCCCCCGGCCATGCCGCCGATCACGGCCATCACGGTCAGCAGGCCGGGGACGTACACGCGGAATGCCTGCGCGTAGGTGGTGACCCCCTCGGCGCTCAGCGCCAGCTTGAGGATGGGCGCGAACAGCACCAGGTAGGTGATGGGCTGGGCGAGGCCGAACGCGACCGCGACCGGCGTGCGGAAGGTCAGCTTCCACTGCCGCTGAAAGATCAGCCAGGTGTCATGGGCGAGTTTCACGGGGCGCGTCATCATGGCCGGTCACGAGTCCCGCAGCGACCGGCCGGTCTTGGTGAGGAAGACGTCGTCCAGGCTGGGCCGGTGCAGTTCGATCCCGCCAAGCGGCACTCCCTCCAACGCCAGCAGGCGCACGATAACCGGTATCGCCGTGGCGCCCGCGTCCACGTGCAGCCGTAGCGTCCCCTCGGTGCGAATCTCAAGCTCGCGCACGCAAGGCTCGGCCCGCAGCACCTCGGCCGCGCGGCCCGCCGAGCCGTTGAGCGCGACCGCCACCACGTCTCCGGAGATCTCCCGCTTCAGCTCGTCCGGCGTTCCCTCCGCGACGATGTCACCGTGGTCGATGATCGCGATCCGGTCGCACAGCGCGTCGGCTTCTTCCAGGTAGTGCGTGGTGATGAACACCGTCATGCCCTGGCTCCGCAGCCGTCGCACCTCGTCCCACATGTGCGCCCGGCTCTGCGGATCCAGGCCGCTTGTCGGCTCGTCGAGGAACAGCACCATGGGCTTGTGAATCACGCCCAGCGCTATATCCAGCCGCCTACGCTGGCCACCCGAATAGGTCTTGCATTTGCGGTCACCGTATTCGGCCAGGTCAAATGCCTCCAGCGCGGCTTCCGCCAGGCGCACCGCCTCGGCTTTGCTGATGCCGTGCATACGCGCCTGCAGCACAAGTTCCTCGCGCGCGGTCACGTCATCCCATGTCCCGCCGCCTTGCGCCACATATCCGACCCGGTTGCGCACTTCCTTCGGCTGGCTGCGAAGATCGACGCCCGCAATCGTCGCGTCGCCCCCGTCCGGCGGAATGAGAGTCGCCAGCATCCGCAGCGTCGTGGTCTTTCCCGCGCCATTCGGGCCGAGAAAACCGAAAATTTCGCCCTCGGTCACCGTGAGGTCAATACCGCGCACCGCCTCAACCGTACTTCTCTTCCGCCCCTTCCCCACGTGAAACGACTTGCGCAGCCCAACCGTCTTGATCATTCATGCTCCCAATGGCTAGGACGCAGCGCGCAAACACCTGACACTATAAGTCGGCAATAAGGCCTGGACAATGGGCAGGATCAGGGCCGATAGTTTTTCGGCCCTGAAAGTTACATTCCTATAGCCCCGCGGCGAGCCGCTCAAGGCGCGCCGCCGCGGCGGGCGCGCCGCCGGCGGCGGTGAAGGAGTCGTGGACGCGCCCGGCCGCGGCCCGGTATCCGGGGTCGGTCAGCACTGTCAGAACGGCGGTGCGCATCTGATCCGGCCGGGCCCGGTGGAAGTGCAGCCGTACGCCGGCGCCGATCCGGACGACCTCGGCCCCGTTGATCGGCTGGTCGCGGGTGTGCGGTGCCACGACGAGCGGAACACCGCAGTTCAGCGCCTCGGAGACGGTGTTGAGGCCGGCATGGCAGACGACCGCGTCCAGGTGCGGCATGAGCTCGACCTGCGGGACCCGCGGCAGCAGCATGATGTGCTCCGGCGTGCCGGGCAGGCTCGCCGGGGCGATCACGATGGCCTGGAGAGTGTCGCCGAGCGGGCGCAGCGCCTGGACGGCCCGGTCGTAGAAGTCCATCGCCACGTCATCGGCCATCGTGCCCACGGTCACGAGGACGTGGCGCCGCGCCGGGTCGAGGCGGTCCCACGGGAAGCTCTGCGCCGTCGGCCTGACCGACAAGGCGGGCCCGACCATCGCGTAATGGTCGGGGTAGGACCGGTCGCCGAGAAAGAACGCGCTGGTGAAAGCGATCACCAGGTACGGGGAGAAGCGCGGGTCAGGGCCGTCAGGCAGCCCGGCCTCGGCTGACAGCGCCGCCACATGCCCGCGGATCCACGCGTCCACCTTCGGCAGCTCGCGAAACGGGTCGCCGAGCTCGATCGTGGACGTGCAGAACGTGGCCCACGGCAGGCCGTTCCGCTCGGCCACCAGCCCCCCCGCCAGCGCGTGCTGGTCGGTCACCACGACGTCGGGCCGGTACTCGCGCACCGCCTTCTCGACCGAAGGCAGCGTGAACCGTGTGAAAGGAACGATGAAACCTTCCCAGAGTGATTTCACTGCCGTGAAGCCGGTGTCGGGCTGGCCGCGGAACAGCCGCATGCCGGTCGGGTACACCGCGGCATCCGGGCCGATCCAGGGGCGCAGTCTCGCCTCAGAACCCGACCAGGCCACGTCGTGCCCGCGGGTGGCCAGCACCGTCGCGACCGCCGCCGGCGGGTTGATGTGCCCGGCCAGCGGGAGGGTGACGAACAGGAACCGGCTCACTGTTCCTTCCCCGCCCTACCCCACCCCCCCCCCCCCGCTCCTCCCCCCCGCCCCCCCCCCCCCCCCCCCGCCCGCCCCCCCCCCCCCCCGCGCCCCC
>Ga0187808_10000190_pt1 | contig 16266 bp, 12 predicted proteins | sample NC_wetland_sal_i_5_FD_132427 | JGI IMG/M metagenome (GOLD analysis project Ga0187808, IMG submission 132427) | Wetland sediment microbial communities from Neuse River Estuary, North Carolina, USA - ASW_3 | ecosystem: Environmental > Aquatic > Freshwater > Wetlands > Sediment | place: USA: North...
AGGGCCCGTCCGCGGGCCCGGCCAGCCTGGTGGGGCTGGAACTCGCCAAGGAGCACGGTTGGTCTGCCCCTGCGCCGAAGGCGTCGGCGGGGGGTTCCGGGGGGTCGTCCCCCCGGGCTGGCAAGGCCCCTGCGCCGGAGGCGTCGGCGGGGGGTTCCGGGGGGTCGTCCCCCCGGGCTGGCAAGGCCCCTGCGCCGAAGGCGTCGGCGGGGGGTTCCGGGGGGTCGTCCCCCGGGGCTGGCAAGGCCCCTGCGCCGAAGGCACAGCCGACTGACAAGGACGCGAAATGACCGACACGCTAACGCCTGTCCTCACCGCGCACTGGGACGAGCCGGACTCCTTTACGCTGGCCGGCTACGAGCGGACCGGGGGCTACCAGGGGCTGCGCAAGGCGCTCGCGATGACCCCGGACGACGTGATCGCCGCGGTCAAGACCTCGGTGCTGCGCGGTCGCGGCGGTGCCGGGTTCCCCACCGGCGTGAAGTGGTCCTTCATCCCGCAAGGCGACAACAAGCCGCACTACCTCACCGTCAACGCGGACGAGTCGGAGCCTGGCACCTGCAAGGACGTCCCGCTGATGATGGCGACTCCGCACACGCTCATCGAGGGTGCCATCATCACCTGCTACGCCATCAGGGCCGGGCACGCGTTCATTTACGTCAGGGGCGAGGTGCTGCACGTCGTCCGGCGACTGCAGCACGCGGTCGCCGAGGCGTACGAGGCGGGCTATCTCGGCAAGAACATCCTCGGCTCGGGCTTCGACCTCGACATCGTGGTGCACGCCGGAGCCGGCGCGTACATCTGTGGTGAGGAGACCGCGCTGCTCACCTCGCTCGAGGGGTACCGCGGCCTGCCGCGGAACCGGCCGCCGTTCCCCGCGGTCGAGGGCCTGTACGCCAGCCCGACGGTGATCAACAACGTCGAGTCCATCGCTAGCGTGCCGTCGATCATGGCCGACGGAGCGGACTGGTTCGCCGGCCTCGGCACGGAGAAGTCCAAGGGCTACGGCATCTTCTCGCTGTCCGGGCACGTCACCCATCCCGGCCAGTACGAGGCGCCGCTCGGCATCACGCTGCGCGAACTGCTTGAGCTCGCGGGCGGCGTCCGCGCCGGCCACCGGCTGAAGTTCTGGACGCCAGGCGGTTCGTCCACCCCAATCCTGACCGACGCCCACCTCGACGTGCCGCTCGATTTCGAGTCGGTGGCCGCCGCCGGGTCGATGCTCGGCACCCGCGCGCTGCAGATCTTCGACGAGACCGTGTGCGTGGTGCGCGCCGCGCTCCGCTGGACGGAGTTCTACCAGCACGAGTCCTGCGGCAAGTGCACGCCGTGCCGGGAGGGTTCCTACTGGATGGTGCGGACGATCCAGCGGCTGGAAAACGGCGAGGGCACCGAGGAGGATCTCGAGACGATGCTCGACGTCGGCGACAACATCATCGGCCGGGCGTTCTGCGCGCTCGGTGACGCGGTGCCCGTGCCGATCCAAGGGGCTCTCAAGTACTTCAGGGATGAGATCGTGCAGCACCAGAAGGAAGGCGGCTGCCCGTTCGACCCGGCGGCATCGACTCTCTGGGCGGGTTCAATCGGGGGGCGCGGGGGGTCGTCCCCCCGGAGCGATGGAGCGGGACTCAAATGACCGTGCAGACGACTACCGACACCGTCAACGTCACCATCGACGGGTTCGAGATCGCGGTGCCCAAGGGGACGCTGGTGATCCGCGCCGCCGAGATGATCGGCATCGCGATCCCCCGGTTCTGCGACCACCCGCTCATCGACTCCATCGGTGCCTGCCGGCAGTGCCTGGTCGAGATCGAGGGCCAGCGCAAACCGCTCGCCTCGTGCACCACCGTGTGCACCGACGGCATGGTGGTCAAGACCCAGCTCACCTCCCCCGTCGCCGAGAAGGCGCAGCGCGGCGTGATGGAACTGCTGCTGGTCAACCACCCGCTTGACTGCCCGATGTGTGACAAGGGTGGCGAATGCCCGCTGCAGAACCAGGCCATGTCCAACGGCCAGGGCGAGAGCCGGTTCAAGGAGCCGAAGCGCGAGTTCCCGAAGCCGGTGCCCATCTCCACCGAGGTCCTGCTCGACCGGGAGCGCTGCATCTCCTGCACCCGGTGCACCAGGACGTCCGAGCAGATCGCGGGCGACGACTTCATCGAGTTCCTCGAGCGCGGCCCGGACCAGTACATCGGCACCGCCAACGGCAGGCCGTTCAACTCCTACTTCTCCGGCAACACCGTCCAGGTGTGCCCGGTGGGCGCGCTGACCGGAGCGGCGTACCGATTCAAGTCCCGCCCGTTCGACCTGGTGTCCACGCCGAGCATCTGCGAGCACTGCGCCGCGGGGTGCCGGCAGCGCACCGACCATCGCCGCGGCCGGGTGATGCGGCGGCTGGCGGGTGACGAGCCGCTGGTCAACGAGGAGTGGAACTGTGACAAGGGCCGCTGGGCCTTCGCCTACGCCACCCAATACGACCGGCTGACCGCGCCGCTGGTCCGCGAGGCCGACGGGGTGCTGCGCCCGGCCTCCTGGGCGGCGGCGTTCGCGGCCGCGGCCCGTGGTCTGACCGCGGCGCGTGACGCGACGGACGGCCCGCGCGGGGTCGGCGTGCTGCCCGGCGGCAGGCTGACCCTCGAAGACGCCTACGCCTACGCGAAGTTCACCCGGCTCGCGCTGAACACCAACGACATCGACATGCGGGCCAGGCCGCACTCGGTCGAGGAGCAGCAGTTCCTCGCGGCCAAGGTGGCGGGGCGCGACATTCAGGTCAGCTACACCGACCTGGAGGCCGCCCCCGCCGTGCTGCTCGCGGGGTTCGAGCCTGAGGATGAGTCGCCGATCGTGTTCCTGCGGCTGCGCAAGGCGGCGCACAAGAGGAACCTCCCGGTGTTCTCGGTCGCGGCGCTCGCGTCACGCGGGCTGGCCAAGCTGTCCGGCACCCTGCTGCCCACGGTGCCCGGCGCCGAGCCCGCCACGCTGACCGCGCTCGCTGCGGCCGGCGGTACCGATCCTGACATCAAGCAGGCCGCTGACCTTCTGGCCAAGCCGGGTGCGGTGATCCTCGTCGGCGAGCGACTCGCCGAGGTGCCTGGTGCGCTGGCCGCCGCCGTGCGGCTCGCCGACGCCTCCGGCGCGCGGCTCGCCTGGATACCGAGGCGCGCTGGCGAACGCGGCGCGATCGAGGCCGGCGCGCTGCCTGGCCTGCTGCCTGTCGGCCGGTGGATCGGCGACCCGCAGGCGCGGGCCGAGGTGGCGCGGGTCTGGGCGAAGAACGTGCTACCCGAGGCGCCGGGGCGCGACACCGGCGCGCTGCTGGCCGCCGCCGAGCGCGGCGAACTCGGCGCGCTCGTTGTCGGCGGCGTGGACCCGGCGGACCTGCCGGACCCGGCCGCCGCGCTGCGCGCCATCGAGGCGGCGCAGTTCGTCGTCAGCCTGGAGCTTCGGGCCAGCGCCGTCACCGACCGGGCCGACGTGGTCTTCCCTGTCGCGGCTGTGGCCGAGAAGGCGGGCACGTTCGTGAACTGGGAGGGCCGGGGCGGATCGTTCGGCGCCGCGCTTAGCGTTCCTGGCGTCAGGACCGACCTGTACGTGCTGGGCGCGATCGCCGACGAGATGGACGTGCACCTCGGTCTGCCCGACTCGGCGGCGGCGCGGGCCGAACTCGCCGCCCTCGGCTCGTGGCGGGGGGCCCGCCCGCTTGGGCCCGGGGTTCTCTCGACCCCGCCCGTCGCCGCTGTCGACGGCGAGCTTAGGCTCGCTACCTGGCATCAGCTCATTGACTCGGGCCGGATGCAAGACGGCGAACCATATCTCGCCGGCACGATGCGGGACACCGTGGCACGGATGTCCGCCGCTACCGCGGCGGGAGCCGAAGTCGCGGACGGCGACAAGGTAACCGTGGCGACCCCGATGGGGTCGGTGACCGTCCCGGTGGAGATCACCGCGATGGCTGACGGCGTGGTGTGGCTTCCCACTAACTCACCCGGCTGCGCGGTCCGCGCCGATCTCGGCGCGGGCCACGGCAGCAGGGTGACCCTGAGGAGGGCGTAATGACCTCGGTGCTCGCGACGGACCCTACGGCGAGCGACTTCAACCAGCTCATCTGGTGGATGGTGCTGCTGAAGGTCGGGATCGTCTTCGCGTTCCTGATCCTGACCACGATCTTCATGATCTGGTTCGAGCGGCGGGTCATCGGCCGGATGCAGAACCGGCCGGGCCCGAACCGAGCCGGGCCGTGGGGACTGCTCCAGCCCATCGCTGACGCGCTCAAGCTGCCGTTGAAGGAGGACATCGTCCCCACTGGGGTGGACAAGATGGTGTTCTTTGTCGCGCCTATCATCGCGGCGGGATGCTCGCTCATCGGCTTCGCGATCATCCCGTGGGGCCCGGAGGTGTCGATCTTCCACCACCAGACGCCGCTGCAGATCGCCGACCTGCCGATCGGCGTGCTGCTGGTGCTGGCCATGAGCTCGATCGGCGTCTACGGCATCGTGCTGGCCGGATGGGCGTCCAAGGGCCCGTACTCGATGCTCGGCGCGCTGCGCTCCACCGCGCAGGTGATCAGCTACGAGATCGCGATGGGCCTGGCGTTCGTGGCGGTCTTCCTCTACGCGGGCTCGCTGACCACGACCGATATCGTCACGGCCCAGGAGCATTTCTGGTACGCGTGGCTGCTGCCGGTGTCGTTCTTCATCTACCTGGTCACGATGGTGGGCGAGACGAACCGGATACCGTTCGACCTCCCCGAGGGCGAGGGCGAGATCGTGGCCGGCCACATGACCGAGTACTCGTCGATGAAGTTCGCCATGTTCTTCCTGGCCGAGTACATCAACATGACCACCGTGTCCGCGGTGGCCGTCACGCTCTTCCTCGGCGGCTGGCGCGCCCCATGGCCGCTCTCGCTGTGGTCCTCCGCGAACAGCGGCTGGTGGCCGGTGCTGTGGTTCCTGATCAAGGTCTTCATCCTGCTGTTCTGCTACGTGTGGCTGCGCGGCACGCTGCCGCGGACCCGGTACGACCAGCTCATGGCGCTCGGCTGGAAGATCCTCATCCCGCTGTCCATCGTGTGGATCCTGCTCATCGCCACGATCAGGGCCTGGAGGATCGACACCGGCTCGAAGACGGTGTACGTCATCTTCGGGGTAGTCCTGGTGCTGATCGTTCTGCTCGTCGGGTTCTGGGACACCGCGCTGCAGCGGCGGGCGGCCGAACTCACGCCCGACGAACCGGGGGACGAGGACGAGGAGGCGGAGGGCGGTCCTGTGCGCGGGTTCCCCGTGCCGCCGCTCGACCTGCCGCACTACCACGGCCTGGAGCTTGGTGATACCGCGATGAGCGGCCCGGCATACGGCGACACGACTAAGGAGGTCACCGGTGCTTGACTTCCTCAACCCCGTCAAGGGGTTCGGGGTCACCTTCCGAGAGATGTTCCGGAAGGTGGACACCGTGATGTACCCGGAGGAGAAGCGGCCAACGGCGCCCCGGTTCCACGGGCACCACCAGCTCAACCGGTGGCCGGACGGGCTGGAGAAGTGCATCGGGTGCGAGCTGTGCGCCTGGGCCTGCCCGGCGGACGCGATCTACGTCGAGGGCAGGGACAACACGCCGGAGGAGCGCTACTCACCCGGCGAGCGCTACGGGCACGTGTACCAGATCAACTACCTGCGCTGCATCCTGTGCGGGCTGTGCATCGAGGCGTGCCCGACCCGGGCGCTGACGATGACCAACGAGTACGAGATCGCCGACGACAACAGGGAAAGCCTGATCTGGACCAAGGAGCAGCTGCTCGTGCCGCTGAACCAGGGGATGGAGGCGCCGCCGCACCCGATGCGGCTCGGCAACGACGAGAAGGACTACTACCGGCTCGGCGGCGCCGGAATCACGGCCACCGCCCGGGCGCCCGGCATGGCCGGACCCGGCGGTCCGACCGGCCCGGCGATGCAGGCCACGGCCACCAGCGAGCAGGTGGCCGGCCAGGATGAGGTGCAGCCAGGCGGAGAGCAAGTTGCCGCGGGCGGCAGTGAGGTGGCTCAGTGACTCACGTTCTTCTAGCCGCCGGCGGTGGCGGCACCAACTTGGACCCGCTGTACGGCAAGGTCGCGTTCTGGATCCTCGCCACGGTGGCGGTCTCCGCCGCGCTGGCGATGATCTGCGTCCGCCAGGCGGTGCACTGCGCGCTGATGCTCGCGGTCGTGATGCTCTCGCTCGCGCTCCTGTACGCGATTGAGGGCGCGCCGTTCCTCGCGGCCGTACAGGTCATCGTCTACACCGGCGCCGTGCTGATGCTGTTCCTGTTCGTGATGATGCTGATCGGGGTCAGTTCCGCCGACTCGCTGGTGGAGACGATCCGCGGTCAGCGGGTTTGGGCGGGAATCGGCGGTGTCGCGTTCTTGGTGCTGCTGATCGTGGGCATCGGGCACGCGGCGATCGGGAACGCGGCGCCGCAGACGGCGGCGAACAGCACCGACAACCTAACCGGCCTCGCCACGCTGATCTTCACCACGTACGTGTTCCCGTTCGAGGCGACAAGCGCGCTGCTCATCACCGCCGCGCTCGGCGGCATGGTACTCGCGCACCGCGAGCGGACCACGCCCAAGCCGACGCAGCGGGAGGTAGCCCGGCGCAAGGTGGCCAGCCGGCAGGTCTCTCCCGAGCCGCCGCCCGGGGTGTACGCCCTGCACAACGCCGTCGACATGCCAGCACTGCTGCCCGATGGGAGCACAACCAAACGTTCCGTATCCCGGGCGATATCCCAGCGAGACCTCGACCTTGGCCGCGACCCGCAGGTAAGCGTCACCTCTGATCTCGAGGTCGAAGAGCGGATCGAAGCCGAACGGCAGATCGAGGCCGCCGCGCGGGGGAGGCCGGCTGGTCTGGGCCAACGGGAAGGGGACGCGCAATGAGCCCTGCCGCTTACGTTTTCCTTTCTGTCATCTTGTTCGTCATCGGCGGGGTCGGAGTACTCGTCCGGCGCAACGCGATCGTGATCTTCATGTGCGTCGAACTCATGCTGAACGCGTGCAACCTGGCGTTCGTCGCGTTCTCACGGCTGCACGGAAATCTGGATGGGCAGGTGGTGGCCTTCTTCGTGATGGTCGTGGCGGCGGCGGAGGTCGTCGTCGGGCTCGCCATCCTGATGGCCATTTACCGCGCCCGCAAGTCCGCGTCGGTGGACGACGCGAACCTGCTCAAGTACTGAGAGATTGGACGTAACGATGACGACGCTGGCTGCGACCGGCGTGTTCCGTGTTTCGTGGCTGCTGCTCGCGTTTCCGGTCTTCGGCGCGGCCGTCCTGCTGCTTGGCGGTCGGCGTACCAACCGGTGGGGCCACCTGCTCGGGGTGGCGATGCCGCTGGCGGCGTTCGTCTACGGAGTAATTGCCTTCTTCACCCTGCTCACTTACTCCGGCAATCGCGAAGTCGACCTGCACATGTACTCCTGGATCCCGGTGGCCGGGTTCCAGGCCAACATCGGGCTGCTGATCGACCCGCTGTCGATCTGCTTCGTGCTGCTGATCACCGGGGTCGGCTCGCTGATCCACATTTACTCCGTCGGCTACATGTCGCACGACACGGACCGGCGCCGGTTCTTCGGCTACATGAACCTGTTCATCGCGGCGATGCTGCTGCTCGTGCTGTCCGACAACTACCTCGGCCTGTACGTCGGGTGGGAGGGCGTCGGCCTGGCGTCCTACCTGCTTATCGGGTTCTGGCAGTTCAAGCCGACCGCGGCGGTCGCGGCGAAGAAGGCGTTCATCGTCAACCGGGTCGGCGACGCCGGCCTGTCGCTGGCGATCATGCTGATGTTCGCCGAATTCGGGAACTTCAACTTCACCGGCGTCTTCGCCGGGTCCAAGACGGCCGGCAGCGGTGTCGCGCTGGCGCTCGGGCTACTGCTGCTGCTCGGCGCGTGCGGCAAGTCCGCGCAGCTTCCGCTGCAGTCCTGGCTGCTCGACGCGATGGAGGGCCCGACCCCGGTGTCGGCGCTGATCCACGCCGCGACCATGGTCACCGCCGGGGTGTACCTGATGGTGCGGTCCAACCCCATCCTCGCGCAGTCCGCCGACGCCAGGATCGCGGTCGCGATCGTGGGCGCGGTCACGCTGCTGTTCGGCGGGATCATCGCCTGTGCCAAGGACGACATCAAGAAGTCCCTGGCCGGGTCCACGATGTCGCAGATCGGCTACATGATGCTCGGCGCGGGCCTAGGCCCGGCCGGGTACGCGTTCGCCATCGGCCAGCTGCTCGCGCACGGGTTCTTCAAGGCTGGGCTCTTCCTCGGCGCGGGTTCGGTCATGCACGGCATGGACGACGAGGTGAACATGCGGCGTTATGGCGCGCTTGCGCGCGTCATGCCGGTCACCTCCGTCACCTTCGGACTCGCTTACCTGGCGATCATCGGCATCCCGCCGTTCTCCGGGTTCTTCACCAAGGATCCGATCATCGACGCGGCCTGGGAGTCCGGCGGGACACAGGGCTGGCTGCTCGGGGCCGCCGCCATCATCGGCGCGGGCATCACCGCGTTCTACATGACGCGGATGATGCTGATGACGTGGTTCGGCGACAAGCGCTGGGACTCCCACGCCCACCCGCACGAGTCGCCGGCCGTGATGACGTGGCCGATGATCGTGCTCGCGATCGGGTCGGTGGGCGCTGGCGGGTTCCTGATCGTCAACGACCGGCTCGTGGACTTCCTCGCCCCGGTGGTGGGTGTGCCGCCGACCTCGCACGGCATCTGGACCTGGCCGGGCGGGATCGCCTTGATCCTGGCCGTGCTCGCGGTCGCGGGCGCGTGGACCGTGTACGGGCGCGTGCCGGTGCCGGCGATGGCGCCGCGCGGCACCTTCGTCACGAACGCGGCGCGCAAGGACCTGTACGGGGACGCGTTCAACGAATCCGTGCTGATGCGGCCCGGGCAGTGGCTGACCAGGCTGTCGGTCTACTTCGACAGCCGTGGCGTGGACGGCCTCGTCAACACGCTGGCGGCAACGGTCGGCGGGTCTTCGGGCCGGCTGCGGCGAGTGCAAACCGGTTTCGTGCGCTCTTACGCGCTATCCATGCTTATCGGCGCCGTGCTGCTGGTAGCCGGCCTTCTAGTGGTGAGGCTGTAAATGAACGGCTTTCCCTGGCTGACCGTGGCTGGCGCCATCCCGCTCGCGGGGGCGATCGCGGTCGCGTTTGTCCCGGATATGCCCCGGGACAGCGCCCCGGCCGACGTCGAGGCGCGGTCCCGCCTGGTCAAGCTGGTCGCGCTGGCGGCCTCGCTGGTCACCCTGGTCTGGGTGATCGTCATGGCGACCCGGTTCAACACCAGCGGACCTGACTACCAGCTCACCGAGCAGTACTCCTGGATCCCGCAGTTCGGCGTGCACTACGCGCTCGGCGTGGACGGCATCGCGCTCGTGCTGATCGGGATGACAGCGGTGCTGATGCCGGTGGTGATCCTCGCGTCCTGGCACGACGCTGACAATGCCAGGCGGTCGCCGAAGACGTACTTCGCGCTGATGCTCGTCCTCGAGACGATGATGATCGGCGTCTTCGCCGCCACCGACGTGTTCCTGTTCTACGTGTTCTTCGAGGCCATGCTGATCCCGATGTACTTCATGATCGGGTCGTTCGGCGTCGGGCAGCGTCAGTACGCGGCGGTCAAGTTCCTGCTGTACAGCCTGCTCGGCGGGCTGCTCATGCTGGTGGCCGTCATCGCGCTGTACGTGTACTCGGGCGAGTCCGCCGCCACCGGGCACCACGGCACGTTCCTGTTCTCCACGCTGGTCAACGTCACCCTGTCGCCGACGGTCCAGAAGTGGCTGTTCCTCGGGTTCTTCATCGCGTTCGCGATCAAGGCGCCGCTGTGGCCGTTCCACACCTGGCTGCCCGACGCGGCGTTCTCGGCCCAGCCCGGCGCCGCGGTGCTGATGCTCGGCGTGATGGACAAGGTCGGCACGTTCGGCATGATCCGGTACTGCCTCGAGCTGTTCCCGGCCGCCGCGCACTACTTCACGCCACTGATCCTGACGCTCGCCGTGATCAGCATCCTGTACGGCGCGATCGTCGCGATCGGGCAGACGTCGATGAAGCGGCTGATCGGGTACACCTCGGTCTCCCACTTCGGCTTCATCGTGCTCGGCATCTTCGCTTTCACCTCGCAGGGCCAGGCCGGGGCGACGCTGTACATGGTCAACCACGGGTTCGCCACCGGCGCGATATTCCTGCTCGCGGGGTTCCTGATCGCCAGGCGCGGCTCGGACAGGATCGCCGACTACGGCGGCGTGCAGAAGGTCGCGCCGGTGCTCGCCGGGCTGTTCCTGGTCTCCGGTCTCGCCCTGCTGTCGCTGCCCGGGCTGAACACGTTCGTCAGCGAGTTCCTCGTTCTCGTCGGGACGTTCTCCCGGTACAAGGTGGCGGCCACGTTCGCCACCGCCGGCATCATCCTGGCCGCGATCTACGTCCTGTGGATGTACCAGCGCGCGATGGGCGGCCCGGTCTCCGAGTCCGTCGCCGGAATGCCGGACCTGCGGCCGCGCGAACTGCTCGCGGTCGTGCCGCTCGTCGTGCTGATCATCGGGCTTGGCGTCTACCCCAAGCCGGTGCTCGACGTGATCAACCCCGCGGTCAAGTCCACGATGTCGCAAATACACGCCACTGATCCGGTGCCCGCCCACCCAGTACCCGCAGCTGCCCAGAACGGAGTGCAGCCGTGACCCTCGCCGCTGCCGCTGCCACCGCCGCGTCTTCGAACATCCCGGCGCCCAGCATCGAGTACAGCCAGCTCGCGCCGATGCTCGTCGTGTTCGGCGCGGCGGTCGTCGGCGTGCTTGTCGAAGCGTTCGTGCCCAGGGACCTGCGCCGCATCCTGCACCTCGTGGTCACTTTCGGCAGCCTGGCCGCGGCCTTCGTCTGGACCTGCGTGATCGCGAGCTCCTCGTCGCTGTTCGCGCACGGCAGCTCCGGCCACGTCGCGGCGATGGGCGCCGTCGCCGTGGACCGGCCGACCCTGTTCATCCAGGGCACGATCCTCGTGCTGGCCTTCGTCAGCGTGCTGCTGATCGCCGACGCCTCCCACGACCTGCCCGAGTTCGCCGGGCAAGCCGCCTCGGTGCCGGGGTCAGCGGAGGAGCGGGAAGGGCTGCTGGCCGGCTTCGTGCACACCGAGATCTACCCGCTGACCCTGTTCGCGGTCGGCGGCATGATGCTGTTCCCCGCCTCGAACGACCTGCTCACGATGTTCGTGGCCCTTGAGGTGCTGTCGTTGCCGCTGTACCTGCTGTGCGGCCTCGCCCGGCGTCGTCGGCTGCTGTCGCACGAAGCGGCGATGAAGTACTTCCTGCTCGGCGCCTTCTCCTCGGCGTTCTTCCTGTTCGGCATCGCGATGCTGTACGGCTTCTCTGGGTCGGTGTCGCTGTCCGGGATCGCCGCCGCGGCCGCGACCAACAGCGGCAGCGACACGCTGCTGTTCGCGGGGATCGCGCTGACCGGCATCGGGCTGCTGTTCAAGATCGGCGCGGTGCCGTTCCAGAGCTGGAAGCCCGACGTCTACCAGGGCGCCCCCACCCCGATCACGGCGCTTATGGCGTCGTGCACGGTGGTATCGGCCTTCGGCGCGCTGCTGCGCGTGTTCTACGTGGCCTTCGGCAACCTCGCCTGGGACTGGCGGCCCGCGCTCTGGGTCGTGTCGATCGTCACGATGGTCGTGGGCGCGGTGATCGCCATCACCCAGACCGACGTCAAGCGGCTGCTCGCCTACTCTTCGATCGCGCACGCCGGGTTCATCCTGACCGCTGTCATCGCCTCGTCGGTCGCGGGCCTGTCCGGCTCGCTGTTCTACCTGGCGACCTACGGCCTGACCACCGTCGGGGCGTTCGCCGTCATCACGCTGGTCCGCGACCCGGGCGGGGAGGCGGACCACCTGTCCCGATGGGCGGGCCTGGGCAAGCGATCGCCGCTCGTGGCGGGCATCTTCGCGCTGTTCCTGATCGCTTTCGCCGGTATCCCGCTGACCAGCGGGTTCGTCGGGAAGTTCGCTGTCTTCCAGGCGGCCATCGCGGGCGGGGCGACACCACTGGTGATCATCGGTGTGGTGTCCAGCGCGATCGCGGCCTTCTTCTACGTCCGAGTCATCGTGCTGATGTTCTTCAGCGACCCGGTGGAAGACGGGCCGGAGGTCGTCGTGCCCAGCGTGTTCACCGGCACGGCGGTGGCGGTCGGTGCGCTTGCCACGATCGTGTTCGGCATCGTCCCCGAGCCGCTACTGAGCCTCGCCAACCACGCGGCGACGCAGTTGTTCGTCCGCTGACGGTGTCTCACTGTCCTCGCCTGTGCCATCATCCGACCCTGGTATGTCCCCGCTGGCTGCACGTTCCGTATGCTGGTGAGTTCGTAACCCAGAGGTTAGGCGCGCCGAGAACATGGAGTTCCAGTGACCATCGCAGTTCCTGTCGAGTTCGCTGACCATGAGCTCACCGCGGAGATGTCCGAAGACCTGGCGATGGTCGAAGCCGCGCTGCGCGAGGCCTCCTTCGGCGGGAACGAGATGTTCGCCGACGTGTCCAGGCACATGATGGAGGCCGGGGGCAAGCGGTTCCGCGCCATGCTCGTGCTGCTAGCCGCCCGGTTCGGGGACAGCAGGGACAAGCGCATCGTCCCCGCGGCGGTGGCGATCGAACTGACGCACCTGGCCACCCTGTTCCACGACGACGTGATGGACGAGGCAACGATGCGGCGCGGCCACCCGTCCGCGAACTCGGAGTTCGGTAACTCGGTGGCCATCCTGGCCGGCGACTACTTGTTCGCCCGGGCTTCCCGGATTCTGGCCGACCTCGGACCGCAAGCCATCAGGATCCAGGCGGAGACCTTTTGCCGCCTGGTGGACGGACAGCTCACAGAGACCATCGGGGTTCAGCCGGGAGCGGACCCGCTCGACCACTACATGCACGTGATCACCGAGAAGACCGGGTCGCTGATCGCCACGTCGGGCCGGTTCGGCGCGATGTTCTCCGGCGCGCCCGACGAGGTCTGCGACCTGATCGCCGACGCCTGCCTGCGGATTGGCGTGGCCTGGCAGCTTTCCGACGACGTGCTCGACGTGGCGAGCACCTCCGCCCAGTCCGGCAAGGAGCCAGGCACCGACTTGCGGCAAGGGGTACGCACCCTGCCGGTGCTCTACGCGCTGCGCGGCGCGGCCACTACCCCGGACATGGCACGCCTACGGGACCTGCTCGACGCGGACCTGACCGACCCGGTGCTGCACGCGGAGGCGCTGACCTTGCTGCGGTTCTCCCCCGCGCTTGAGGAGGCCAGGCAGACCGTCCGCACCTGGATCGCGGGCGCCAGGGACCGCATAGCCCGCCTACCCGACGTCCCCGCCCGCGCCGCTTTCGAGTCACTCTGCACCTTCGTAATCACCCGCACCGCGTAACCCGCCCCCACGCCTGTACCCCCCCAGGTACCTGGCTCCCACTGCTGCCTGCGCCTGTCCTCATCCGTCACATCAGCATCACCCGCTCACTTCGCACACCTTACGCACGGACATTCCGGACATATCGCCTCGGAAAATGGTCACAAGGTGTGCGAAGTGAACAGCAGGGACGGGTGGTGCCGGGCAGGCTTAGCGCGCGGGGCAGGGGGACGCGTACGGTGGTTGTGCCGCACGGAAACGCTGCCGGAGGAGGCACGATGAGCATTTTCGGGTTCAGGAAGACGAAGATGGTCGCTCCCGAGGAGGCGCTGCCCGGTCGGGACACGCCGCTTGAAGTGCCGGTACGGCACGCGGTGCTCGGCGCCGCGCTGAAGCCCCCGTACCCTGAGGGCAGCGAGGTCGCGGAGTTCGCGCTCGGCTGCTTCTGGGGCGAGGAGCGCACCTTCTGGCAGGTGCCGGGCGTGATCACCACGGAGGACTACCACCAGCAGTACCTGTACAGAGTCCCGAACGGCTACTGTCCCGACCACAGCACGGGCGTGAGCTGCCCCGTAGGCCTGAACCTCGACTGAAAAGGCGGGCCGAGGGTTAGCCGACTTCCCAGGTGTCGTGGCCGGCCAGCAGGGTCGCGAGATCGCCCGCGCCGCCGGAACGGGCACGCTCGATCTGGTCGGCCATCAGCTCGTCATACGACGACCGGGGAGCCGAGCGGAAGACGCCGATCGGGGTGTGGGAGAAGTCGCCCGAGTCCAGCCGGGACAGCGCGAACGCGTACGACGGGTCCTCGCGGGAGACGTCGTGGACGACTAGCGCGTCGGCCGGAACCGAATCCGTGTCGACCGCCGTCAGCGCGCCGTACTGTCCGTAGGTCAGCCCCATCGCGCCGCCCGGCCCGAACCGCACAGGCTCGCCGTCGGCCAGCTTGATCAGCCCGGGCGCGCCTGCGTCCTTGACCGGAGCGAAAGCGTCGTCGTTGAAGATCGGGCAGTTCTGGAAGATCTCAATGAAGGCGGCACCCTGGTGGTCGGCGGCCGCGCGCAGCACCGACTGCAGGTGCTTGCGGTCGGAGTCAACCGACCGCGCCACGAACGAGGCCTCCGCGCCCAGGGCGAGAGACACCGGGTTGAACGGGTGGTCCAGCGACCCGAACGGGGTGGACTTCGTCACCTTGCCCTGCTCGGACGTCGGCGAGTACTGGCCCTTGGTCAGCCCGTAGATCCGGTTGTTGAACAGCAGGATCTTGATGTTCACGTTGCGGCGCAGCGCGTGGATGAGGTGGTTGCCGCCGATGGACAGCGCGTCGCCGTCGCCGGTGATCACCCAGACCGACAAGTCAGGGCGGGACGTGGCCAGCCCGGTGGCGATGGCCGGCGCCCGGCCGTGGATCGAGTGCATGCCGAACGTGTCCACGTAGTACGGCAGTCGCGACGAGCAGCCGATGCCGGATACCACGACCACGTTCTCGCGCGGCACCTCAAGCTCGGGGAGGAACGACTGGAACGCGGCCAGGATGGCGTAGTCACCGCACCCCGGGCACCAGCGGACCTCCTGGTCGGACTTGAAATCCTTGGTGGTCAGCCCCGTCGCGTGCGGGACTAGCTGGAGCGACCGCGGACGGCCCCTTCCGTTCGGTACATCTTGATTTTCAAGCATGCGCGATCACTTCCTCAATCGCCTCAGCCAGCTCAGCGGCGCGGAACGGCAGCCCCCGCACGCGGTTGTAGGAGATCACGTCCACCAGGAAGCGGCCGCGCAGCAGCAGCGCGAGCTGACCCAGGTTGATCTCTGGGACGAGCACCTTGTCATAGCGGCGCAGGACGTCGCCGAGGTTCGCGGGGAACGGGTTGAGATGCCGCAGGTGCGCCTGCGCCACCGCGTGTCCCGTCCGGCGCACCCGCCGAACCGCGGCGCCGATCGAGCCGTAGGTGGAACCCCAGCCGAGCACGAGCACCTTGGCATCGCCGGTCGGGTCGTCGACTTCGATCGGCGGGATGGACGCGGCGATGCCCTCGATCTTGGCCGCGCGGGTGCGCACCATGAGGTCGTGGTTGTCCGGGTCGTAGGATATCGTCCCGGCGCCATCGGCCTTCTCGATGCCGCCGATGCGGTGCTCGAGTCCCGGCGTGCCTGGGACGGCCCACGGCCGGGCCAGCGTCGCCGGGTCCCGGCGGAACGGCTGGAACTCGCCGCCGTTGGCATCGGCGCCGGCGCCGGCGCCGGCCGAGGTCGCGAACGAGAACTCGGCGCTCAGGTCGGGCAGCGTGGCGACGTCGGGGATGAGCCAGGGCTCGGACCCGTTCGCCAGGTACCCGTCTGACATCAGGATGACCGGCGTGCGGTAGGTGATCGCGATTCGCGCGGCCTCGATCGCGGCGTGGAAGCAGTCCGACGGGCTGGCCGCCGCGATCACAGGGACCGGAGACTCGCCGTTGCGGCCGAACAGCGCCATCAGCAGGTCAGCCTGCTCGGTCTTGGTCGGCATGCCGGTGGACGGCCCCGCGCGCTGGATGTCGCAGACGATCAGCGGCAGTTCCACGGAAACGCCCAGACCCACGGTCTCGGCCTTCAGGGCCATGCCGGGTCCGCTGGTGCTAGTCACGGAAAGCGACCCGCCGAACGCCGCGCCCAGCGCCGCGCCGACGGCCGCGATCTCGTCTTCGGCCTGGAACGTGCGCACTCCGAACTTCTTGTGCTTGGCGAGCTCGTGCAGGATATCGGAGGCCGGAGTGATCGGGTACGAGCCGAGGAACAGCGGCAGCTTGGCGAGCTGCGCCGCCGCGATCAGGCCGTAGGCCAGGGCGGTGTTGCCCGTGATGTTGCGGTACTTGCCCGGCTTGAGCGCGGCGGGC
>Ga0187808_10000191_pt1 | contig 16244 bp, 16 predicted proteins | sample NC_wetland_sal_i_5_FD_132427 | JGI IMG/M metagenome (GOLD analysis project Ga0187808, IMG submission 132427) | Wetland sediment microbial communities from Neuse River Estuary, North Carolina, USA - ASW_3 | ecosystem: Environmental > Aquatic > Freshwater > Wetlands > Sediment | place: USA: North...
CATGGTGAGCGAGTTCTTCTGCGCCCATCTGGTCGAGCGTCTCCGCTGGGCCATCGAGGACGCCCACGTCGCTCCGTCTCTGGCCGAGCTCGACGGCGAGAACGGCGACCGACCGACCAGGCAGGACTTCCCGGCCGCGGGACATGCCGTTCGGCGCCTGCCCACGGGCACTCACGCCGAGATCAGCTGAGAAGCGGTTTCGCCTCTCAAGGGCCGTCCGTTTCTCCCCGTGTACGGCCATCGGTTCGTCCCTGGTCGCCGGGTCCGCGCCTCTTGCTGCAGACCACGCATCACGCCTGATCTCGTACACCTCGGGAAGCCCATCCCCCGATAGCCGGTCCAATCAAGAGCGGATCCGCACCAGTTCACACGGCGGCGAACAAATCGGTACGAGATCTTTACGAGGGATGAAGCCTCCGATGCCACCGTCGGACTCGAACCCGACAGGAAAGGAGACCGACGGTGCCTCAGATCATCGTGACCGCGAACCGCGGTAATGAGCAGGCCGACGGGCCGGTACTGATGCGCGAGCGCGTGAATATCGCCGATTTTGAGAGCGATCACTTCGCGGCGCAACTGGTGGAGCGCGTTGGCTGGGCGCTCAGCGACGCCGACGACGTGGAGCAAGACGACGTCAGCCCCCACTGAGGTCTAGCGAAGAGTTTTGGAGGCACGGGCCCTGACGCTCCGCTCGGAGGGAGCGCCAGGGCCCCCGCCCAGCAGCCGTCGCCCCCTTCGACCAGACTGCTCGGGCTGTGCGACGCGAGGTCGCACGCATTGAGTGAACTACCGGATTGGAGGATCAGACTGATGTGAGCGGTGGGTTCCAGGTTCGTGCTCGACGACCTGGCCCTGCCCTCGACGTGCGCTGCCGGTGACGGCGGGGTGCGAAGCTCGGGGGAAAGACCAAGGGCGCCCTTCCCATCGGGCCGCTACAGGCGAGGGACAGGCCGGACGGGTGAATTCGTGTAAACCCTCGGTTGGTGCCTCGTCAAGCAGAGCCTCGCAAGGATGGGATGTGAAGCGGGGTCGGAGGACTAGCCGTGGTAGAGCGGCAGGCGCCGGCTGGGCAAGCCCCTCGGCCGGGATGAGCACCGCCGTCCTCGGGGTATAGAGGGCACCCACCCCGGCCGCAGCTCGTGCGTGCGGAACGCGGTAACCCCGTTGGGGGTCCGGCGATGCCGGTAAGCCGACCGTGAGGAACGCCCAACCCCCCGGCGGGTATCGGATGACCGAGAAGCGAATGCCGGCGGCGGAAACGCAACGGGAAACCGGGACATGATGGTCGGCCCCTCCAGCTAGCCGTCCCGCATAACCGGCCGGATACCGACCCTGGTGGTCTGGCCCGACAGGGCGCTGACGCGGTCAGGTGAGCCAGCGAAGAGAAAGATGACGACTACGCCAGAACCAACGGACAAGTTCAGACGCCGCCCGTCGTGGTGAACGGACCCCCGGACGAGACGCTCCAGATCTGCGAGCGGATCGTACGGCGTCGCGCCATCGGATCTCAACGGCTTGCTTGAGCCCGGTGCGGTGAAAGTCGCACGCCGGGTTGTCAGGGCGAAATCGGCGTCTGCATTGCTCAACATAATCGGCGCCCATTGCGGAAGGCAAGTCACCGGTCCGGTGGCCGATAGGATGGCCTGCGGTCGTAGCGGCGCACGGGCAACAAGCGCGTCACTTCTCCCCAAGAACTCCCGCCACGTAAGGGGATCACGCGCCGTAGTGACAACTCGTGCCGACCGGCCTGCAGCATCGTTCGTACAGCCGTGCCTCCGATGCTGACACGGGCGAGCCTCGATCGGAGCCGTCCGATTATGTTGAGCGCATCACCACCCGAAGACGCGCTGAGCAGGGGAAACCCAGCCCGTCGAGCACCTCTTCAACATAACCGCGTTCTGGACATACAACCGGTTATGTCGAATTCGACATAACCGGTTCTTAGGAGGGCCCGGGCGCAGCAATGCGCCCGGGCCTATCCGACAAAGGCGGCACCGGCGCCGGTCACGCCTGCTCTCACGAGAAGCAGCAGCGGGCGGCGTCTCGGACGACACACCCGCAATGGAACGATCTCGAGCGCGTCGGCGTCGGCCGGCACGTCGCGCTGCAGAATTGCGAGTTCGTTCCGGAGGAGCAGTGTCGGAGAGTCTGATCAGCGCAATCGAGGCTTCTGCAAGCAAGCCCGATGCAGCAGTCTTGCCAGCTCGGACACGCCTCGGCGTAGGATCCGCGGTACGAGCTGGCTGCTCGCGATCAACCACACTGGGGCTCTGAACGGGGCGCCCACCACATCGGAGGGCAAGGTGGTTACAGACCCAATTGTGACCCGGCACCGACGGCTCGGCGACCGATGAGCTCGCCGTGGACAGGGTCGGAGAGCTGGCGCAGGCGCTGGGAGCCGTCGTCCACATCGTCAACAGTTACGCCCCTATCTCAGCCGGAGCCGTGCTCGCCGCGGCGGGCGGGACCGCGATCGCCGACGTGCCGACTGACGACGATGCGCAGGCGCGGGCCGAGGAGATCGTAGGGCGTGCGCGCGACCGCCTTGCGGCACGTGGACTCAGCCTACGCACGCACGTCTGCAGCGGTGACCCGGCGCAGGCTGATGACGATTGCCGACGACGAGCACGCGCAGGTGATCGTCGTGGGTAACCGCGGCATGACCGGCGCGCGAAGGGCTGGGGTCGGTGCCCAACCGCGTGTCACACAACGCCCGCTGCGGCGTGTTGATCGTGCCGACGCGCTGAACGGGCGGGTACCGCCTGGAGCAGTAGCGTTTCGGTCACCTGGCGTGAGATCGCCTCCGCCTCATCGGCGCTGTCGGCGATCGCGGTGAACCCAGCGCGGCCGAGCTCGTCAAGGGAGCTGAGCATGTGGAACACGACGCCCTGGCGCCGGAGCGCGTCGAAGCGCAGGTTGGTGCGCGCAAGCCCCAGCACGCCATCACGACCGAGGCTCCGCAACGCCGGCGCCTCCAAGTGGTCTGTTGCCACGTAATGCTTCTCGTGGCCCGTTGCAGTCCTGAAGGTTGCCGTGTCCGGCTCGTAGCTGCCGCCCGTGAGGTGCGTGAGCGTTTCGAAGGGGTGGGTGGTCCCTCCCTTGCGGAGGTTGAGCTCGATCGCGAACGGTTGCCAACCCTGGTTGTCGTTGCGCGTTACCACGAAGTCGATGGCGAAGCGCCCGATCACGCCTCGCGCGGCAAGGAGCTCTCCGATCCGGCGGGCTTGCTTGCTGATCGCCGGCGCGTACGAGGGCGTTGCCGGAAAGCGGCAGCCGAGGTAGCTCTGACCCCCGGGCCCGCCGAGGATCTGGTCGTGGGTCGAGAGCACCTGTACCTCGCCGAAGGGCGTGATCCGTAGCTGGACGCTGGGGCTGCGAAGCTCCTGCCCGGAGATCCATTGCTCGACGACTCCGCCGAGCACGGCGAGCTTCGCGAGAAACTCGGCTGCGGTTACGCCGGCGGCCTCCGGCGCGAGGGTCGCCACCCGCCGGGCGATCCGCCCGCTCTCATCGGCGGCACCGGGTTCGGGCAGCCCCGCGAGATCGACCAGCGCATTCCCTTCTCCCGAAACGCCCTCGTTGAGCTTGATCACGACGCGGGTCGTGGCTGGGTTGATCGTGCGGATCTTCACGATCGCGGCAACCGCTGACAAGACTGTGGTGATCTTCTCCACGCCGAGGGGGAGTAGGACCCCGGCCTGGGCGAACAGCTCGCGGCAACCGCTCTTGGTGCCGAGGTATGCCAGTCGCGGGTCGGCGCCGTACATCGGGATTCCCAGCTGGAGCGCGACGTCCCGCTCCAGGGAGGTCGTGTTGTACGGAGCCAGATGGCACGCCGCCGGGTCGACGATTGTCCGCCGAATCCGCTCGAGCACCTGCGAGCGCTCAAGCAGCTTCGCGCTGAGCGGACGCGCCGTGCGCTCGCCGAGCGCTACCAATGTCAGGCGCGAGCGGGCGTTACGCCGGATCCGTGGCGGAAGCAGCGCCAGGTAGTAGTCGATGATCGAGGGAGCGATCGGGGAAGAGGTGACGTAGGTCATGCGCACGCTCGGATCACGGAGCTCCAGCAGCGAACACAGCAGGCGCTCCTCGTAGGCCTGCGTCTCGGCGGGCGGTTCGTGCCACTTGTCGATCGTCCGCGACGGCACGACGACGATCGAACGCTCGCCCCCGGCACGCGCGACCTGCTCGACCGTTGCCATCCGGCTCTGGAGCGCCGCGAACCGGGCTGAGCTTTCCTCCTCGGCCTTGGCTGGCGTGCTGGGCGCCGGCGTCGGACCGGCGACCAAGCGAAGCCCGCGACCCGCACGCATATCGAGCCTCAGGGCGCGGGTCGCAGCCGTGCCGGGAGCGGGGCTATCGATGCGGGGCCACGCCTCCGCCGCGGGGTGCGCCGTCGCGAGAGCCACCGGACGGACGCTGGGATAGACGTACTGGCGCGTGGCGATCCGCGCAAAACGCGCCCTGTCAAGCTGGTCTGGGTTCGCAGTTGTCTGGGTCCTCATCGCAGGCTCCTCGGTGAACGAGATGGTCAGCAAGTTGCGCTGAATATCCCGGCGACCGCGTCCGTCTCCCAGCCCCCCAAGGGCTCGAACGCCACACCCCCGAAATCCCATTGCTCGCCTCGACCGCCGGGACTAAGATGGCGGTCGAGAGCGCACAAACCCGGGTGGGTCGGTGCCACGTCGATCGCAGATAGGTTCGGGGCCAGCAGGCCGGCACACCGGACAACGACCCCACCCTTCCGACCAAACAGATCGTTCGCGCGTCAAGCCCTGTTCACACTGATGTCTGCGGCCGGCTCCCCCACTGTCGCGCCGACACGCTCGCGTGGACGGCCCAGAAAGATCGAGCGGCCGCAACGCTTCCCCCAGGCGGGATCACCCCATCAAACATCTTGTCGCCGGCCCCGGAGCCAACCCGAGGTGGTTTGCGTCTGAGTCAAAGCCACAGATCGGGGTTTTGATTACGCGACATCTGCGAGGCTTCAGGCTCCACCAGGAAGGGGTCCTCGATGACCGAGCCGGGACGTTCAGCGGGTAGCAACGGGGGTCGTCGCGCGAAGCGGTTTCTCTCGCCTTCGCAGAAGTATGAGATCTGGATCGGGTTGTTGCGTGGGGAGTTCACGACGATCGAGGCGGCGCAGCGGGCGGGGGTGGATCGGACGACGATCATGCGCTTGCGCGAGGTCGCCAAGCAGGGCGCGCTGGACGCGCTGTCGAACTCCCGGCCGGGTGTTCGTGCTGGCGCGCCGGATCCCGAACTGGTCGAGGCCAAGGCGGAGATCGCCCGGCTCTCGGAGGCGCTTAAGGAGATGGGTGTGCGGTTGATGCTTGCGGAGGGAAAAGAGCGCTGGGGCTGAGTGGCCGGGTCCCTCGTCGTGTCGATGCGGCCACCAAGCACCAGTTGCTGGATCTGATCGACCAGGCGCTCGCCGGCGGCTGGGAGCACCGTCGTGCTTGCCGGTATCTCGAGTTGGACGAGGGGCGGGCGTGGCGGTGGCGACGCCGGCGGGACGCCGACTGCCTCGGCGATCGGAAGCCGGGTAGCGCGGTGCACGGCCTGCGCCCCGAGGAGATCACGGCGATCCTTGCGCTGTTCGAGAGCTGCGGCGCTCAACACGAAGACGCGTTTCGCCGTGGCCCCTGTGTCGCCAACGCGATCACGCGCCGCCCGCGGGCGGGAACACCAAAGCTTGCTCCTATGTCAAGTGAAGGTCGCTATTTGCGGACTTTCAGGTGAAGATCATGACACACACATGATCGGCATGGGGAGCGATGCCGACGATCTCTGTGGCGGCGTTGTCACGAGCGTGCGATGGTGGGATCTGCTCGCTCGTGGTGGGATCGTCGTCGGGTGTGAGCGGTGGCAGGGGGAGGAGCTGATAGAAGCGGCGGGCGAGCTGGCGCTTGAGGCAGCGCAGCGCGCCTTTCGTCGTCTGGCCTTCGGCTTGCTTGCGGGCGAGGTGCTCCTTGGTGGCGGGGTCGTGTTGGGCGCGGGTCACGGCGATGATGTGCAGCGCGTGGTTGAGCTGCCGGTCACCGCCGCGGTTGAGCCGGTGCCGGGTCCGCTGCCCTGACTGGCACGGGATCGGGGCGGTACCGCACTGCAGCGCGAACGCGGCCTCGGAGCGGAATCGCTGGTTGCCGGCGGTGTGGGCCGTTCAGAATCGCCGCGGTTAGGCGGGCCGCAGCCTTGCTCGGCCGGCAGCTCAGGCCGACGCTCGACGACGAGCTCGGCGAGCTCGCGCTGGAGCGCGTCGATCCGTCGATTGAGCTGCCGCAGGTGGGCCAGCTGGTCGCGCGCGACCCTGGTCCGCGCTCCGGCTGACAGATTGCGTAGCTGACGATCGACGCGGTCAAGCGTCCGCGGCTGGTTGAGCGCTTTGCGCTTGAGCGAGGCCTCAACCTCGGGGCACAGCTCGAGCAGATGCCGGCGCACCCGGTTCACCGTGCGGGTCCGCTCGGCGACGAGATCGTTGCGGTGATCGAGCAGCAGTCGGATCTCCATCGCCCGCTCGTCCAGGAACGCGACGGGAAACTGCTCGATCCCGTCCTTGACGACGGCGCGCGCGACCGCGAGCGCGTCCACCGGACCGCGGCCAGATGCCCGTCCCCGCTCGCCTTGATCTCACGCTTGCCGCGAACCTTCCCGGTTGCATCATCGACCGCCGCCAGCGCGTGCGAGCGCTTGTGCGTATCCGTCCCGATCACGATCATATGCGCCGTCCCTTCGTTGGTTGACCACCGATGAAGCGGATCTCCGGCGGACACTCGTCACTCGGGGCGGATGCCACGCTCCTATCAAGTCACGCCGGGGGTCCTCGGACGGCGGCGGGCGACACAAGCTTTGCCGGTCAGACCTGGCAGAGTCGACGCGATCGTCACGAGTCAGCCCGCCGCCGGCCCGAGGACCTACCAGCCGGATCGGACGTCTCCAGCCGGACGACCACTGACTCTGACAGTGACGATCGCCCGGCTCGCTCGAAGTCGGGAGGAACGCCCCCAGAAAGGATCACGCCGTCCGCACGGGGGCCCAACCGCTGGTTTGGCCGCTGATCCTCTCGAGGCCAGTCGAAAACTGGACCGGATTTGGCGGTTCCAAAGTGGACCACTTGCCGGTTGAAGATTCGACCACCTTGGCCGATACTCGCGTTCGCCTTCTGCTCCCGAGGGGCTGACCGGACCGGTGGCTACCGTTGGATAGTCCAAGGGCGATGAGCGAACCACGCCGACTGCGACGGAAGGGGCCGGGGGTCTACGACCTACGCGGTATGTCGGATGAGAACTTCGAGCGGATGTGCGCGCGACTCGTCAGGCTTGAGTTCCCGCGTTCCTTTAAGCCCGCGAACGCGCTCGATGGCGGCGCGGACATGGTCCTCCCGGGCGTCGGGTCGACCTAATGAGCGGTGCTGGCAGGCCAAGCACTACCCCGGTCCCATCCACTGGGAGGAGTGCAAGAAGTCGCTCACCCAAGCGAAGAAGGCGTGGAAGCCGAAGCGGTATACGTTCTGCTTCCCGCGCGAGTGGACTGTCAGGGAGCAGGCGACCTTCGACCGGCACTTCCGGCCGACGAGGAAGTCGAGGTCGACCAGTGGAACGGCGAAGAGCTGCTCGCCCGCCTCAACAGGTCGCCTGAGGGCGAGCGCGTGGCGCGCACCTTCTTCGAGGACCCCGAACTGGACAAGGAGCGGCTCTATCAGGCGATCCGAGCCAAGGACGTGCTCGACACGGCCGAGGATGCGCTCGACCGGATGCGGCCCGTCGGCGCATTCCTGCGCGGACACGACGCCTACTTCTCCTACCCCGGCGGCGACGCACGAGACCGGACAGCCGGGGCCGCCCCTTACGCCTGGGACCGTGATGAGACTGTTTAAGGTCGAAGGCGCAGTCACGAGCCGCGTCGACGCGGTTCCAAGGGACGAGGAAGCGCTTGAGCGGTAGGCGCCCGAGGTCCTGGTGCAGTCAACTCCGGACGAGAAAGGGGCACGGGCAGCGGAGCTGCTCCAGAGGGCTCTGAACTCAGGCGAGGCAATCGAAATCACCGAGGGCGTCAAGGTGACGCTCAAGCGAGCTCCGCCAGCATTCGAGGAGCTCGTCGGACAGACAATCAGGGAAGGAACCCTCGCACTCGGTCCCGCTGAGAGAGTGCCCGCTCCGACCCCGCCGCCCTACAACGCGCGACTAAAGGCGAAGGGCGAGCACAGCACCGAGACCGTCGACGTCCGGCTGCTGCCGGCGAAGTTGCCGCCAGCGGGCTTCGACGGGGCGCTGGTCGGTACCAGGGGCGCGCTTGAGGTGGAAGCCATCTTCCAGCAGGTGCCTGGAGGCGGGCAAATCGGCTGGAGCTTCCACTACCGGTCTGGTCACCGCACCCTGCGGGAGCAGGTGGCCGCCCTAGATTCAGGGCGCGCTCGGCTTCCGCTCGGCTCCGGCACATCACGACCCGGCTCCCGCCCACTTCCCGGCTCATCGCCGGTTATAGGACGGGCCGCTCCAGCGCTCTCCGCAGAACCACCGGGCCGGGGAGGGCCTCCCAACTTCCCGCCGCCACCATGCGAACGTTCCGAGCCCCTTACGCCGGGGAGTTCCTCAGGACTGCAATCCAGGCTCTACACCCCTTCCATTGGCCTTCGCCGTGACACACCCGGCTCGGCTCTCCCTCCCCCGCCCGAAGACAGTTGCTCTAACGGCGCGGCAGGCTTCGCTTGACGCAACGGACCGCTTGCTCGCTCCCCCAAAAGGGGTCTCGACGCTGGGCTCCGACCCGACCCGCTTCCAGACCGAGCCGCCAGCCTGCTACCGGGCCTCCTGGCAGCTACCCGGACCGGACTCACACCGCCAGGCGACGACGAGCTTGCGACCAGATCACGATCTCACATCATCGGCCTCCAGCCTCCTTGGCGCACTGTGGAATTCGACATAACCGCCTCGGGCAGTTCTTCGCGAATGCCGCGGCATCCACCGTCGCCGTGGACTGCTGCTTTTGTGCTTGCAGCTGAGCTCATACCGGCTAGCACCCGCGACGGTTTGACCTCATCGAGGTCGGCCCTGACGGGCACAGGTCGCCTCATCCGAGATGCGCGCATTCCGCGCGAAGGAGGGAAGCTGATCGCGCCGGCGAGATGCCTGTTCGGCGGAGGAAGCAGGTGTCGGCGATGGTCGTCGTACTCCGATGGTCCGGCACAGAGGAGAGCTTGTGGTGCGCTACCGGCTAGCCGAACGAGGAGCACTCGTGCGCCGTCGCGCCTTGGGCGGGGCGTTCAGCCTGGAGTCGCGTAGGACAGGTCTGGAGTCAGTGTGGTCGGGACGCTCCAGCGCAAAGTAGGGGCCCACATCTGATCTGTGACGCCTGCATCACCCGTTCGTCGGATTGCACGAACGCCAGTGCCGCCGGAGCCGGCGGGAGACTCCGCTTTCCGCGCCGGGGCCACCATCAGCTCTCTTTTATCAGCCGCGCCTGAGGAGGCGTCCGACTGCGGCCATCATCTCTTCGGTCCGCTCGTCCTGCTTGCCGGGTTCGGCGCCGATCACGCAGGTGTGCGCGTGCCCGTCGAGCAGTCCGAGCCCGACCTTGTCGAGCGCCGCTTGGGCGGCGCTGATCTGGGTGAGGATGTCGATGCAGTAGCGGTCGTCCTCGACCATCCCCTCGATCCCGCGGATCTGGCCTTCGATGCGCCGCAGCCGCGCGAGCAGCTGGTCCTTGGTGGCGGTATAGCCTCTGGTGGGCGACTGAGTCTTCGGCATGCACCCCATTCTAGCATTTACCTCTACCCCCTAGGGGTACCTGTTAGTGTGCTCGTCATGGGTGTGCTCGATGTGATTTGGCATGGCCTGAGGGATTCGTTTCTGATGGCGTGGGCGGTGTGGTGGGCGCTGGTGCTGGGGTTCGCGATCTCGGCAATCGTGCAGGCGTGGGTGCCGCGCGAGCGGATCCAGCGGCTGATGGGCGGCTCTGGGCCGCGTCCGATCGCATCGGCGACCGGGCTCGGTGCGGCGTCCTCGTCGTGCTCCTATGCCGCGATCGCGATCGCGAAATCCCTGTTTCAGAAGGGCGCGGGCGCCGCCTCGGCGCTCGCGTTCCAGTTCGCTTCGACCAACCTCGTGTGGGAGCTCGGGCTGGTCCTGTGGGTGCTGATCGGCTGGCAGTTCACGCTCGCGGAGTACGTCGGTGGGATCGTGATGATCGTGCTGATGACCGCGCTGTTGCGGCTGTTCGTCAGCCGCCAGCTCGAGGAGCAGGCCCGGGAGCACGCCCGCGAGGCCGAGACCGGCCACCAGCACCACGTAGCGGGCGAGGAGCTGCCCTGGCGCGAGCGCCTCACCTCCACCCGTGCGTGGTCAGACGTCGCGCACAACTTCCGCGGCGACTGGCAGATGCTCTGGAAGGAGATCACGATCGGGTTCCTGCTCGCCGGGTACATCGCGCAGTTCGGCAACGGCTTCTTCGAGCACCTGTTCATCCGCCACGCGCCGGCGCCGCTGCCGACCCTCGAGAACGTGATCATCGGCCCGATCATCGCCGTTTTCAGCTTCGTCTGCTCGATCGGCAACGTTCCGCTCGCCGCCGTGCTGTGGTCCGGCGGGATCTCGTTCGGCGGCGTGCTCGCATTCCTGTTCGCCGACCTGATCGTCCTACCGATCCTCGCGATCTACCGCAAGTACTACGGCACCAAATACACGATCCGGATCACCGGGCTGATGTTCACCACGATGGTGATCGCCGCCCTGATCGTCAACGGCATCTTCAGCGCCCTCGGGCTGATCCCCTCCGGACCGCGCCCGACCCGCGCCGACATCTTCAGTGCAGTCCACGTCGACTACAAGCTCGCGCTCAACGTCCTCGGAATCGCGATCTTCGCCGCCATGTTCTGGCTCACCGCCCGCCGGGGAGCGACCGACCCGGTGTGCGGGATGAAGGTCGATCGCCACAAGGCGGTCAAGACGAAACTGGGAGCCCAGACCTACTACTTCTGCTCGAGCCACTGCCTGCACGCCTTCGAATCCGACCCCGACAAGCACGTGCACGGGAACGTACCCGCCGAGCACGCCCGCGCCGCCCCCGCCCACCACTGAGCCGGAATACGAAGGAATCTCGATGACCGAACGTGGCAAGCAGCTTCAAGCAACCGCCGACGGGCAGATCGCCGAGCTGATCGACCTCGTCTCGACAGTGGACGAGGCCACGTTACGCCTGCCGTGTCCCGGCCGAGAGAAGCTCGGCGACGGGACTGTCGCCGCGTCCATGCGGCACACAGCTGACAACTACAAGTGGATCGGGGCGTTCGTCCAGGTCAGCGACGGGATCTCAGGCGCGCACGGAGCGACCCCGCAGGGCGGTCGTCGCGTGCGCCGATTCCTCCGCGCCCTCGGCCACGGAGCCGCCGACCACGCCGAACCCGGTACCGCCCGCGGGCAACACGAGGATCACTACGCCGCGGCGAACATCGATCCGAGAGCCGTGGTCCGACAGCTGTCAGCCTCGCGCGAGACCCTGGGTCGAATCGGCGAGCTCACCGACAGCCAGCTGGACGCGATCCCACCCAACGGCAGCTTCCGGTTCTGCGACGGGCAACACACCCTCGAGCAGGTCCTTGCCAGCCTCCTCAAGCATCAACACCACCAGGTCGACGCCCTCAAAACGGCGCTCGCCTAAGCACCATCCTGGTTCTAATGGCTGCACGCGTGCTAGCTGGCCGAGTCCCAGGGGCTGGGCTCCCTGCTTCTATAGCCCATTCCTCTCGCCCGTCCCTGACTCTCGTCTGGGGCAACCTGCGTCCGCGGGTAGGTTGGGGGCATGAGCCGGCCGGAGATAGATGACCGCCGTCGCTGACCGCACCCGCTCGACGGTCGTGCTGCACGTCGGCAAGCAGTATCGCGGTAGCGAGAAGCTCGTGGTGGAGAAGGCGCTGGGGTCGCGGCCGGGCGTGATCGAGGTCGAGGCCAACCCGGCGGCGCAGACCGCGACCGTCACCTATGATCCTGAGCTCACGTCGGTCGAGCAGCTGCGACAGATCGTGGAGGAGTGCGGGTTTGAGTGCGCCGGCTGCAACGTCCCCGGCTGCGTCTGCGATCCGCGCCAGGAGCCCACGGTCCCGCAACCCGCGCATGACGCTGCCGCGGTGGCGCGCGCGGATGATCCCGCTGGACACGGAGAGGGCGGCCACTCGGCCACTCGATGGATGAGATGGCCGAGCAGATGCGCAACCGCTTCTTCGTCTCGCTTGTGTTCACGCTCGCGATCCTGGCCTGGTCGGCCGTCGGCAAGAGCGTGTTCGGGAGCGATCTGGGGACGCCGTTCGGGCTTGACCGCAACGTCTGGCTGCTGCTGCTGCTGAGCCTGCCGGTGCTGTGGGCGGCGCGGATGTTCTTCACCGGCGCGGTTAGCGCTCTTCGCCAGCGCACGCTTGACATGAACGTGCTGGTGGCGCTGGCGATCGGCGCCAGCTGGGTGTACAGCGTCGCGGTGACCTTCGGGTTGAAGGGCGAGACGTTCTTCGACGCCGGGGCGATGCTCGCCACGTTCGTGCTGCTCGGGCACTGGTTTGAGGTGCGCGCCCGCGGCAGTGCCGCTGACTCGATGCGCGCGCTGCTCGACCTGGCGCCGCCGAAGGCGGTCGTACTGCGCGCCGGGCAGCCGGTCGAGGTCCCGACCGCCGAAGTCAAGGTCGGCGACCTGCTGCTGATCAGGCCGGGCGCGAAGATCCCGGTCGACGCGCAGGTCGTCGAGGGCGAGAGCGAGGTCGATGAGTCGACCGTGACCGGGGAGAGTCTGCCGGTGCACAAGGCCCCCGGCGACAAGCTAGTCGGCGCGACGATCAACAAGAACGGCACGCTGCACGCCCGCGCCACCGCTGTCGGCTCGGACACCGCGCTGGCGCAGATCGTCAAGCTGGTGCAGGAGGCCCAGAACTCCAAAGCCCCCGCCCAGCGGCTAGCCGACCGCGCCGCCTTCTGGCTGGTCCTGGTCGCGATCACCGCTGGCACGCTGACCTTCCTGATCTGGGCGGTGGTCATCGGCCGCAGCGTCGAGTACTCGCTACTGCGCGCGATCAGCGTGATCGTCATCACCTGCCCGGACGCGCTCGGCCTGGCCACGCAACCGCGACCATGGTCGGCACCGGCCTCGGCGCCAAGCGCGGGATCCTGTTCAAGAACGCCACCGCGCTCGAGCAAGCCGCCAGCCTCGACACGGTCGTGTTCGACAAGACCGGCACCCTGACGCGCGGTCAGCCAGAGGTCGTCGAGATCGCCACCGCCGACGGCGTCAGTGAGCAAGAGCTGCTGCGCCTCGTCGCCGCCGCCGACGGTGACAGCGAGCACCCGCTCGCGCAGGCGATCGTTAACGCCGCCCACCAGCGAGGCTTGGCGCCGGCGTCGGTTGCGGATTTTCAGGCGGTGCCCGGCCAGGGCGCCGTGGCTACTGTCGAGGGCCACCGGCTCGCGGTGGGCAACGCGCGGCTGCTGGACGGCGAGCACGTCAGCTTCGACGGTCTCGCCGAGCGCGCCGCGAAACTGGCCGGACAGGGCAGAACCACCGTGCAGGTCGCGCTCGACGGTAAGGCGGCCGGGATCATCGCGATCGCCGACTCCCCACGCGACACCGCCAAAGCCGCGGTCACAGCCCTGCGCGAACTGGGAGTGCGCACGATGATCCTCACCGGCGACAGTCACGCCACCGCGCAGCGGGTCGCCGCAGCAGTCGGGATCGAGGAGGTGATCCCCGAGGTGCTGCCGCAGGACAAGGCCGCCAAAGTCAAAGAGCTACAGGACCAGGGCCGCAAGGTCGCGATGGTCGGCGACGGCGTCAACGACGCCCCAGCGCTGGCCCAAGCCGACGTCGGCATCGCGATCGGTGCCGGCACCGACGTCGCGATCGAGACCGCCGACGTCGTACTCATGCGCTCAGATCCGCTCGACGTCGCCACCGCGATCCAGATCAGTCGCGGGACCGTGCGCAAGATGCACCAGAACCTCGCCTGGGCGGTCGGCTGCAACGCGCTGGCGATCCCGATCGCCGCGGGTGTCCTCGAACCGGTCGGCTTCACCCTGAGCCCGGCCGTGGCCGCGCTCAGCATGTCAGGGTCGAGCATCATCGTGGCCATCAACGCGATCTCGCTGAAGCGGTTGAAGCTGCCCGACCAGCCAACCCAGCCGCCGAACCCGAGAACGAGCACATCCCACTCCGGGTAACCCCCGCCGGCATGCGTAGTTCACCTCCTGTGGCGCTGGGGGTTTTAGACGTTGGCGAGCGGTCCCCTCGGGAGGACGATCCAGGCTGAACTGAATAGAACCGCGACACGCCAAGCGGGAAACGCGAAGAGGCAGATCATGACCCGCCGATACAAGCTCCGGCGCGTGGGATTGCTGCTCGCAGTGGCGCTCAGCCTGACGCTTGCGGCACCCGCGATCGCCGACTCGGTCGCGACCGAGCAACAGCGGGGCGCCCAAATCCTCAGCCAAGTCCAGCACACCCAGCTCAACCCCAAGAGCCTCACCAGCGGCCAGTACCGGAACCTCGGCGAGTACCTGATGGGCCAGGCGCTCGGCTCAACACAGCTCCACCAGCGGATGAACGCGCTGATGGACAAGATGATGGGCCCGAGCGCCGCCGACCAGATGCACTTCTACCTCGGCGAGCGCTACCTCGGCGTCCGCACAACCCGGGAGCTCGGTACGCGCCGCTGTACGGCCTGATGGGCCTGATGATCAGCGGCTACCGCGGCTCCGCACTGGCCGGAATGATGGGCGCTTACCTCAACGGACAGGGCACGGCGGGGTACACGATGGGCCCCGGAATGATGGGCTATGCCTACGGCCACGCACCCGCCACGAACTCCAGCGGCGGCTGGCCAACAGGCGCGATCATCGCAACCGCGATCCTCGCCACGCTGCTCCTTGGTGGGGCGCTCGCGCTAGCACTCCCCAGGCTCCGCAGACGCGGCCACCGCGCCACACCCGCGACGAGCTAACCCAGTCAGGTCAGTAGCTTCATCGCCGCCGCCGATCCGCCGCTGCTCTCACTCCAAATGGAGCGGCCGTCGACACGCGGATCCATGTTGGTCTGACCCAATCAGCGGCCGCTCGCTGACGCTTTTCCCACGGCGTCGGCGCTGTGCGCGGTAGGCGGGCAGGCTCTCCGCGAGGAGCACGATGCCGAGCCCGGTCAGTGCCACACCGGCGAGGCGCTCGGCGCCCTCGCGTAGGCGGTCGCTGAGCCGGCTTCCCACGCGTAGCCCGAGTTGTGTGACGATGAACGCTTGGAGCGCGATGAGGACGATGACGAGCCCGGCCGGGAGGCACAGGAGACCAAGCGTGAAGCCGATCGCTAGCTCATCCAGGCTGATGCTGACGCTGAGGAGGAGCGCACCGGGCCCGTGCATCTGCGCGAGCTGGCGGAGCCCGTCTTGCTCGTGCTGATCGGAGGCCAGCAGCGTGTAGAGGCCAAGGGCGAGTAGGACCCCGATAGCGACGTAGTCGGCTGCGCCGCCGATCGCAACACCAAGCGGCGCCCCCCGGCGCGAGGCCGATGAGCGGCATCCCCGCCTCGAAGGCAGTGAACAGAACAGAGATCCGCAGCCGACGCGTGGACGAGACGCCAACAATCCCAAGCGCCGCCGCGACCGCGAACGTGTCAAGGCCGAGCGGAAGAACCAGCGTCGCGAGCTTGGCGACCACGACACCAGCGTATGCGCGGTCTGACGCGAGGCGTGCCGGCATGAGCCGCGCCCTCTATCGACCCCCCGGGCCTGTCCGGCGTCACACACCCGGTGTCGTATCCGGGCAAGTCTGTTGCCAACGGTTTTGCCGCACCTGCTCCTCGACAGATCCGCATCTGCGCTCCCGACGTTCGGAGCCCAACGCGCGGCGGGTACTCCTATCCGCGCGGAGCGGCGCTGTCATCGCGACGTTGGACATTCCTGCCGGCTCCGAACAGTAGGTGTCGGGCGACCCGCGCTCCTCGCGGACCGCCGTCAGGCGGGCGGCGCCGTCTGGCTGAGGGTTGCGGCCAGAGCAACCGCGAGGAGGAGCAGACTCACCTCAAACGCGAGCGTACGGCGGATGCTGGTGACCGGCGCGCCGGCAGCGATTCGGGGCACTACCGAGCGGTGGTGATACCCGCCGACGGCGAGGGCGCCGATGAAGACGATGCTCTTGATGAGCAGCGTGACCCCGTAGCCACTGGTGACGAGCGACGAGGGGTCGGGCAGCTCGCGCAGCGCGAGGTACATACCGGCAAGCGCG
>Ga0187808_10000192_pt1 | contig 16235 bp, 10 predicted proteins | sample NC_wetland_sal_i_5_FD_132427 | JGI IMG/M metagenome (GOLD analysis project Ga0187808, IMG submission 132427) | Wetland sediment microbial communities from Neuse River Estuary, North Carolina, USA - ASW_3 | ecosystem: Environmental > Aquatic > Freshwater > Wetlands > Sediment | place: USA: North...
CCGTTCGAGAGCCTCACCGCAAGCCTTCGACTCCTCCGCCGTCTGGTCGCCGAGCAGCTCGCACAGGACCGGCTGGCGGTCACCGATTTCTGGGCCCTGACATGGATTGGAGACGGCGTGAGCAGCCCCACAGCGCTGGGTCGCGTACTGGCCGTCTCCCCTGCCGGCATGACCCAGCTCCTAGACCGGCTCGAGCATCGCGGCCTGATCCGTCGATCGCGAAATCCGGGCGATCGTCGTGCGACCGTCCTCGCGTTGACCGCGGAGGGACGCCAACTCCAGCGACACGCCGGGGTGCGCTGCTCGCGGTTCCTCGACGCGTTTGCAGCCGAGCTCAGCCCCGCGGGGCTCGCGGCGCTGCAGACCGTCTCTCGTGAGCTAACTGCCCTCCTCGCGCGCCGAGTAACCGACCCGGCCCCCCTGGGGTGAGACGCTATCGTAGCTTACAAGTGGACCGTACTATCGAACACGACCCTGGGCGCGCTCTTGGCTTCCCTGGACGGCACGATCCTTCTCATCGCGCTCCCCGTGATTCTGCGGGGGGTTGGGGTGAACCCGTTCCTGCCGTCGAGCTTTCCGATCCTGATCTGGCTCCTGCTGGGCTATGGGGTCGTGACCGCCACGCTTCTCGTCACGGTGGGCCGGCTCTCCGACATGTTCGGCCGGGCCCGGATGTACAACATAGGGTTCGCGATATTCTCGACCGGCTCCCTCTTTCTCTTCCTCGATCCCTGGAGCGGCGCGACAGGCGCGTGGGCGCTGGTCGGGTTCCGACTGATTCAGGCGCTGGGCGCCTCCTTCCTCTTCGCCAACTCCTCGGCGCTCATCGCCGACGCCTTCCCCGCGGCCGAGCGTGGGAAGGCGATCGGGATCAACCAGGTCGCGTTCATCGGCGGCTCGCTCGTGGGGCTGGTGCTGGGAGGCATTCTCGCCAGCATCCCCGCACTGCACCTCGGGCCGCTCGTCATCCCGACGTGGCGGCTGATCTTCCTCGTGAGCGTGCCCGTGGGGGTGGCCGGAACGATCTGGGCCTACGCGAAATTACGCGAGACCTCGATTCGCCGCGCCGGTCAGCGGATCGATTACCTGGGAAATGCCTTGTTCGCGCTCGGCCTTACATCGATTCTCGTCGCGACGACGTACGGACTCCTCCCCTACGGATCGTCGAGCATGGGATGGTCGAGCCCGTGGGTCATTGCGGGACTCGTCGGAGGGATCGGACTCCTCCTCGCGTTCCTGTTCGTCGAGACTCGTGTCGCTGACCCGATGTTCCGCCTCGCCCTTTTCCGGGTCCGCTCCTTCGCGGCTGGGAATATCACTGCGTTCCTCGGGTCGCTCGCCCGGGGGGGGATGATGCTCCTCCTCGTCCTGTGGTTCCAGGGAATCTGGCTCCCCCTGCATGGGTACTCGTTCGCAGAGACACCGTTCTGGGCCGGCGTAATGATGATGCCGATGATCGTCGGCTTCCTGGTGGCCGGCCCGTTGAGCGGATGGCTCTCGGACGCCCGAGGACCGAAGCTCCTCGCCACGATGGGAATGGTCATCGCGTCGGCGACGTTCTTCGGACTCGCGTTGCTGCCGACGAACTTCCCCTACTGGGAGATGGGCCTCCTGCTCTTCATCCAGGGGTGCGGGATGGGCATGTTCGCCGCGCCCAATGCCGCGGCCGTGATGAACTCGGTCCCTCCGGAGAACCGCGGCGTGGCCTCGGGCATGCTCGCCACCCTGCAGAACGCGGGGCAACAGGTCTCGCTCGCCATCTTCTTCACCATCGTCATCATCGGTCTGGCGTCCGGCCTCGGGAGCTCGGTCCACCAGGCGCTCAACGCCGCCCAGGTCGGATCCCCCGACAGCCAGATCCTGGGCCGGATCATCGCCTCAAACCCGACCGGCGCGCTCTTCGGGGCGTTCCTCGGTGAGAACCCGATGGGGGTGCTGCTCGCGGCGACGGCGCAGGTCCCGGGATGGACCCCCCTCTCAACGAGCGTGGCGCAAACCCTGCTCGCCCCGCACTTCTTTGCGTCCGCGATCGCGCCGGCCTTCTCGCACGCCCTGGGTGAAGCGTTCCTCTTTGCCGGAGCCGTGACCGCCCTCGGTGCCCTCGTGTCCTCCCAGCGCGGGGCGAAATACATCTACGGCGAGGTCGCGACCCCGGTGGGTCGAGTGCACCCGCCTCCGGCGGTGGTCGGCGCACCGGAAGCCGTAGCGGTCTCCGCCGATCGCACCGGGCAGGGGTCGCGCTGAGCCCAAACCGCGCCTACTCAGCGAAGTTGGCAATCCGCGGCCCGGATGGCGCGTCCCCCACCCAAATCCTAAGACGGAGGGGTGGCTCCCCGGCCCCGGGTGGGAGTACGAGACCTCTTTCGTCGAGTTCGGACCCCGCCTCGCGGAAGGGCCGGTCCAAGAGGTCCGCCCACAAGCGCAAGTCGGCGGTTCGCGCTCCCGGGTCTCGAAAGCGCCCGCGTCGCTCCCGTCCGCCGAAGAAGTGGCCGGTCGAACCCACCAACTCGGAGCTGCTGGCCAAGATCGAGTTGGACGCGCTGGCTGGCGAGCTCGAGTGGCACCGCACGTCGGAGCTTCCGCGGGTCCGTCGGCCGCGGGTCGTTGGCCGGCGGCTCCGGATCCTGATGATCGGCTGGGAGTGGCCCCCGAGTCACTCCGGCGGACTAGGGGTCCACGTCTTCGAGCTCTGCACGGAGCTCGCGAAGATGGGCCATACGGTCACATTCTTGAGTCCGTTTCCTGGGCCGTACACGCCGGTGGAGGGCGTCACATTTCGATGCCCGGCCGACGAACCAATAGAGCCCTACCCCGGCGCCTACGCGATCGGGGGTTCCGCCGGCCGCTGGCAAGAGGGAGACATCGAACGCTTCAACGCCTGGGTCGCCGGATTCCCGATTGGCCACCATGACGTGATCCACGTCCACGACTGGTTCGGGACGGTCGGTGCGAGCGCACTGGCCCACCGCTCCGGTCGGCCCCTCGTGATGACCGTCCATTCCACGGAGTACGACCGGAGTCTCGGCCATCCGTGGGCAGAGATCCTGGCACGGGAACGGTCCGGCCTCCAGGCCGCGGATCGGGTGATCGCGGTGAGCGAGCACTTGAAACGGCAGCTCGTAGAGCGGTACGGCGTCCGACCCGAGAAAGTCCGGGTGATCTACAACGCCGTCCGACCGAGCGAGCGATTGTCGATCCTCTCGAGCCGCCGGAAGATAGTCCTCTACCTGGGTCGACTCGCGGCGATGAAGGGCGTCGACACGTTCCTGCGGGCCGCGGCCCGCGTGGTCTCGACCGCACCGGATACCCTGTTCGTAGTCGCGGGGGAAGGACCTGAGTTCGGCCGTCTCCTTATCTTGGCGGCTCACCTCGGAGTCTCCGACCGTGTCCTCTTCCTCGGGAAGGTCACCGAGGAGGAGCGGGTGACACTCCTCGCGTCGGCGTCGGTCTTCGTGCTCCCCTCGGTCGTCGAGCCGTTCGGCATCGCCGCCGCGGAGGCGATGGCCGCCGGCATCCCCGCGATCGTGTCGAAGACGAGCGGTATCGCCGAGATCACCGACAGCGTGTTCACCGTTGACTTCTGGGACATCGACGAGTTCGCGAGCCGTATCTCCGAGCTCCTCGAGTACCCCGCGCTCCGGCGGGCGATGGGGGCCGCCGGCCGACGTTCGGTGATGCGGGAGGGCTGGGAGGAACGCGCGCTCCAGACTGTGGGGGTCTACTTCGAGCTCGTCAAGGACGGCCGGCGGTGAAGGTCGTACTCTATCTGCATCTCCACCAACCGTGGCGCCTCGCTCGGTTCCGATACGTCGACCTCGGGTCGGGGCGGCCGTACATCGACGAGCACCGCAATCTCGAGATCTTCCGAGGCATCGCCACACGATGCTACCGCCCCGCCCTCGGGCGGTTGGCCGACGCGCTCGACGCGGAGCCCGACTTCCGGTTTAGTCTCTCGGTGACCGGGACTTGGCTCGAACAGGCGGCGATGGCCGCTCCGGATGTCCTCCGTACCCTCCATCGTATCGTCCGGACCGGCCGGGTGGCCCTCTTGTCGGAAACGTACTATCATTCCCTGGCCTTCCTCCTCCCGCCTCCCGAGTTGCTCGATGAGGTCGAACTGCACCGGGCCGCGCTTCAACGAGAATTTGGCGCGCGTCCGAAGGTTCTCCGGATGACCGAACTCGCCTATTCTGACGAGCTCGCGCGCTTCGCGGAGGGGGAACGGTTCCAGGGAATGCTCGTCGAAGGATGGGAGGGAATCCTCCGAGGGCATCCGCCGACCCATGTCTACTGCGCCGCGCCGGCGCCGACCGTCATGCTTCTGGCGCGTCATTACATGCTCAGCGACGACGTCGGCTTCCGGTTCTCCTCCAAGCAATGGAACGAATATCCCCTCACGGCGGAGAAGTACGTCCGCTGGATCGCCGCCACACCGGGCGAACTCGTGAACCTCTTCATGGACTTCGAGACGTTCGGGGAGCACCATCCCGCCTCGAGCGGAATCCTGGAGTTCCTTTCCGCGCTCCCCCGGACCGTCCGGGAGACGCCGGGCCTCTCCTGGGCGACGGTGGAAGAAGCCGTCGAGCTTCCCCCTCGGGAGAGTCTCTCGGCGCCCACGACCGTGAGTTGGGCCGACCAGAACCGCGACCTCGGGGCGTGGCTGGGCAATGACCTCCAGCGCTCCGCGTTCGAGGCCGCCAAGAAGGTCGGCGTTCTCGCCCGGACGGCGGGGAACCCGGAGATACTCGAGACCTGGCGGAAGCTCCTCACCTCCGACCATTTCTACTACATGTACGTCGGAGGGCACGGGGCCGACGCGGGCGTGCATCAATACTTCAGCTCGTACGGGAGCCCGTACGATGCGTACGCGAACTACATGAACGCCCTAATGGACCTGCGGCGGAGGGCCGTCGAACGCATCTCGGACGAACGCAGCATGGGAACGGCGGGGCGGAATCGCACCAGATGATCTACCAGCTCGCCGGCAACGGTCGCATCCTGCTCACGGTCAACGACGCCGGTGAGTGGAACGACCTCTTCTTTCCCTATCCCGGACAGTTCCAGCACCTGCGGGAGATGCGCCTCGGCCTCTACGACATCGACCAGCGGAGCTTCCACTGGCTCCGCCCGGGAAACGGTTTCGCTCTCGAAGTCCCTCCGTCCGTCGTGGGGGGATTTCCGACCTCCGTCTGGACCGGCCACGACCTCACCCTCTCGGTGGAGGAAATGGTCCATCCCAACCACGACCTCGTGCTGCGGATCCTCCGCTTCCGCTCCCCGAAGGCACGGCACCTCCGTCTCTTCTCGTACCAGTCCTTCAAGATCGCGGAGTCGCTCTACCAGGAAACCGCGTACGTCGACCCGTCGACGTCGTCGCTGGTGCACTACAAGCGGGGATTCTACTTCGAGTTCTTCGGGGATCCTGTCTTCGATGCGGCGGTATGCGGAGAGCACACCCTCAAGGGCCTGCAGGGTTCCTACGTGGACGCCGAGGATGGGCGCCTGGAAGGACGGCCCATCGCCCATGGCGCCGCAGACAGTGTGATGCAGTGGAACGTCGAGCTCGCCCCCGACACCGAGGCGACGGTCCGGATCTTCCTCGCCGTAGGGCGGGGCGGGGCGGCCGCCCACAAGCTGCGCGACGACGTTCGAGCGCGAGGTCCGAGGCGCTTCGAGAAGGAGTCCAAGGCGTACTGGAGCGCGTGGGCCGCCCGGCACCTTCCCGACGCCCCCGACGATCTGGGCGAGACCGCGGCGCGCCTGGGGAGCGAGAGCGTGCTGGTTCTCAAGCTCGCGACGGCGACGAACGGGGCGATCGTCGCGAGCCCGGACACCCGTTCGCTCGTGGTGGGCGGTGACACCTACAACTACTGCTGGTTCCGGGACGGCGGGTACATCAGCGAAGCGATGGATGAGGCCCGGCTTCGGGAGCTCTCCACCCGGTTTCTTCGCTTCGCGTCGGCGTGCCAGAGCCCCGACGGTTCCTTCGCTCATCGCTTCTTCCCGGACGGCGAGGTAGGAAGCACCTGGCACCCTCCTCCGTTCCTGCAGATCGACCAGACCGCGACGATCCTGTCGGCGACGTGGCGTCACCTCGAGCGCGGCGCCGACCCGGATGTCCTGCTCGAGCTGTGGCCGATGGTGAAGGGGGCGGCGAACTTCCTCGTCCACTTCCGGGACAAGACCACCGGGCTTCCGGCGCCTAGCTTCGACCTCTGGGAAGAGCGGAAGGGGATCCACGTCTACTCGACCGCCGCGGTCATCCACGGTCTCGAGAGCGCCGCCCGGATCGCCAAGGTGCTGGGGAAGGAGACGCCCCATTGGTTGAGCACCGCCGAGGAGATCCGGACCCTGACGTTGAACCAGATGTGGGATCCTTCGCTCTCCCGCTTCGTCCGCTCCCTCGCGCCGCGGGACGAGCGGATCGACGCGTCGATCCTTCTCGCATTGGACCTCGGCCTTCTCGACCCGTCCGACCCGAGGTACCGGACGACCGTCGAGTTGACCGAGAAGCGCCTCTGGTCGAGGACCGTCGGCGGCCTCGCGCGCTACGAGGGCGATGAATACTATGGCCTCGAGAATCCCTGGGTCGTTTGCACGCTGTGGCTGGCCGCCACGCACCTCACGCTCGGAGACCGCGCCCGGTGCCGGGAACTGATCGACTGGGTCGTGACCCACGCCACTCCGACCGGCCTCCTTCCCGAGCAGGTCGATGCCCGCACGGGCGAGGCGAAGAGCGCCACCCCTCTGGTATGGTCCCACGCGGCATTCCTGGACCTCGTCAGCCGCTATCGAGGGTCCGTGAGCCGGCTTCGGGGGTCCTGATCCCCTCGCGGGCGGGAGCCCGCCCGGGAGTTGCGACTTAAACCCCCGGAGGTGTTCACGGGTGAATGGTTCGAACGGCGCGGCTGCATTCACCGATCGCGTTCGAATTCGGCACTACCCACACGCGGGCGATCGAGTTCCCCCGGCATAATTTCCCGGATACCGCTATCCCAGGACTCCGAGGAACGCCGGACCGGCCGGGCGTGCGGAGACCGCGATGAAGTTTCGTGGGGACCGACTCGCATTCGGAGCGCCCGGGATTGAGCCGAAATGGACCCAAGGGAACAAGGAGGGAGTGGGGACCAGTCCGTTCGCCGAGAGCAAGGTCTGGTTCACCCTCTTTCGAGGGGTCGTGACCGAGGTCTACTATCCTCTGATCGACCACCCTCAGATCCGGGACCTTCAGTACCTCGTGAGCGATGGACGCTCGTTCTTCCACGAAGAGAAACGCCACCTCGTCTCACAGACCGAGCGGATGAGCAACCACGGACTCGGGTACCGGATCGCTTCCGCGGACCCGGCCGGTCGCTACCGTCTAGAGAAGGAGGTCATCGCCCACCCGCGCCTACCGGTCGTCCTGATGCAAACCCGCCTCGTCCGCGGCCCGACGGCTCCGGAAGATCTCTCCCTCTACGCCCTGCTCGCCCCTCACCTCGACGTCGCGGGATGGGGGAACAACGCCTACGTGGTCGAGCTCGCCGGACGAGCGCTGCTCGTCGCCGAACGGAACGGCACCTGGTTGGCGCTCGGAGCGACCCGTCCCTTTCGCCGGCTCTCGTGTGGGTACGTCGGGCAGAGCGACGGCTGGACCGACCTCTCCGACAATTACCAGATGGACTACGAGTTTGACCGCGCCCCCGACGGCAACGTGGCCCTCACGGGCCAGCTCGACCTCGACGGCGGAGACGAGTTCACCCTCGGCCTGGCCTTTGGCCGGGGCCTTTCGGACGCCGTGGCGGCGCTGCTTCAGTCACTGGCGGTGTCGTTCGCCACCCTTCGCGCCGAGTACCTCGACGGGTGGGATCGGCTGTGCGACCACCTCCCGGCCCTCCACACGCACACCGGCGACCGGGGGAACCTCTACCACGCCAGCCACGCCCTTCTCCTCGCCCACGCGGACAAGACCTTCCGAGGGGCCCGGATCGCCTCGCTGTCGATCCCATGGGGCCAGGCGAGGAGCGACGACGACCGGGGGGGCTACCACCTGGTCTGGACCCGAGACCTCGTGCACGAGGCAGTCGGACTCCTCGCGGCGGGCAATTCGAGGCAGCCCCTCGCATCGCTCATCTACCTCGCGGCCAGCCAGAGACCCGACGGCAGCTTCCCCCAGAATTTCTGGCTGTCCGGCGATGCGTACTGGGCCGGGATCCAGCTCGACGAGGTAGCCTTCCCGATTCTGCTCGCGGGATTGCTCCGGCGAAAAAAGGCGCTGGAGGAGTTCGACCCATGGCCGATGATCCAGTCGGCCGCAAAGTTCCTCCTCACGTATGGCCCCGCGACTGAGCAGGAGCGGTGGGAGGAACTCTCGGGCTTCTCGCCCTCCACCCTGGCATCGAACGTCGCCGCGCTGCTCGTCGCGGCCGGGTTTGCCCGGCACGCCAAGGAACCGGAGACGGCCCACTTCCTCGAGGAATACGCCGACTACCTGAACGATCACATCGAGGAGTGGACCGTGACCACGGAGGGCACTCTCCATCCCCGGATCCGTCGACACTATGTTCGGATACGGCCCGCCCCCCCAATGGACTCCTACGTCGACGGGCCGGCGAATACCGGCACGGTCGAGCTTCCGAACCATCCCGAGGGGGACCCGTCCACCTACCCCGCGAAGGAGATCGTCGACGCCGGGTTTCTCGAACTCGTCCGGTACGGCCTACGCCGCGCCGACGATCCGCTCATCCGGGACTCCCTCCACGTAGTCGACCGTGTGCTTCGCGTCGAGACTCCGTTCGGACCGTGTTGGCGCCGGTACAACCACGACGGCTACGGTCAGCGGGACGACGGCGGGCCGTTCGTCTCGTGGGGAACGGGACGGGCCTGGCCTCTCCTCACGGCGGAGCGGGCCCACTACCAGCTGACGCACGGGTCGGACGTCAAACCCCTCGTGCGGGCGATCGAGGCCTTCGCCTCGTCGACCGGACTCCTTCCCGAACAGGTCTGGGACGCCCCCGACCGCCCCGAGCTGCACCTCGAGCGGGGCCGGCCCACGACCAGCGCGATGCCCCTGGCCTGGGCCCATGCCGAGTACCTGAAGCTCCTGAGGTCGATTGACGACGGCGTCGTCTTCGACCGGGTACCCGAGGTCGAGGCGAGGTACTCCCGGAGCTCTTCGCCGAGGCGGAAGCTAGAGGTTTGGAAGCCCCATCACCGTCCGAGTCACGTCGCGGCGGGCACTGTCCTTCGGATCCAAGCCCCGGAGCCCTTTCGCCTCCATTGGTCCGACGACGCGTGGGCCACAGTCGAGGACCTGCCGGCGACTCCCACACCCCTCGGGATCTTCCACTTCGACATTCCCACGGATGGCCGGGTGGGTCGTGAGATCGTCTTCACCCTGTTCTGGACGGACCGGAACCGCTGGGAAGAGAGGAATTACTCGGTCCGCGTCGACGGTTCGGGCTAATGCCGCCTCCGAGAACCGAGGAGAGCGGCGGCGAGGGATCGAGATGAGGACGAGACCGTCGCGGGCTCCGTTGCGGATTCTGGTGCTGGACGTGGGAGGCACTCACGTCAAGATCTACCCGCCGGGCGGGTCGCCGCGAATGCAGCTTGTCTCCGGGCCTTCCATGAATCCCGAGCGACTGACGCGCGAGCTCCGGAAACGGTTGGAGGGGGTACAGTACGACGTGGTGGCCATGGGCTATCCGGGACTCGTGACCCACGGAACGATCGTCCGGGAGCCGTCCCATCTGGCGAAGGGCTGGGTGGGGTTCGACTTCGAGCGGGCGCTGGGGCACCCGATTCAAATCCTCAACGACGCCGCCCTGCAGGCGCTGGGCAGCTATGAGGGAGGCCGAATGCTTTTCCTTGGCCTGGGAACCGGTCTCGGCTCCGCCATGATCATCGCGGGAGAGCTTCAACCGATGGAGCTCGCCCACTTGCCGTGGAAAAAGGGGAGGACCTACGAGGACTTCGTGGGAGAACCCGCCTTCAGGAGCCGCGGACGGAAGAAATGGCAGAAGGAAGTGTTCGCGGTGGTCGCAGCCCTCTCGGCCGCGCTCGAGCCCGACTACGTCGTATTGGGGGGAGGGAATGTCCGGAAGCTCAAGGAGCTCCCTCCTGGCGTCCGGGCGGGGAGCAATCGCAACGCCTTCACGGGCGGCCTCCGCCTATGGAGAGGTGGCGGACGAGCCGTGGAGGCCCAGCGAGCCGCCGCCTCGAGCCGCACAGGGCCCCGTCGAAGGCCTACCCTCAATGGCCACGGACTTCCGGCGGAAGGTCCTGGGCGGCTCCCCGGTCCAGGAACCAGAAAGTAGCGCCCATCGCTCGAACGAGGCTCGCGGGAAACTGTCGATCCCCCTCCGGAGGAGCGTGGAAGACCGCCGCAACCGGCGCGGCTTTCTCCTTCCCGGAGACGAGGAAGCACACCTCTCGGGAGGAATTCAGAGCTCGTGGGGTCAAGGTGAGCCGGGGGACGTACGGGGATTGCCCCGAGCGCCGGACCGCGACCACCGTGCGTCGTTGCTCACGCAGAGCCGGCGTCCCTGGGAACAAAGAGGCGGTGTGACCATCCGGTCCGAGGCCCAGGAGCACCAGGTCGAACCGGGCCCGGGCCGCATCCGAGCGGGCGGGGAGGGGCCCGATCAGACGAGCGTAGCGCGCCGCGGCGACCGACGGTGGACGCACTTCTCCCGGTAGACGATGCACCCGACGAGGGTCCACCGGTACGTGGGAGAGCAGCGCCTTGCGGGCCATGGCGTAGTTGCTCTCAGGGTTCCGGGGAGACACGCACCGCTCGTCCCCGAAGAACACCTCAGTGGCGTGCCACGGAAATCGCTCGCGGTATCGTCGGGCCAGGAGCCGGTACAGGCCCTGCGGGGTCTGTCCTCCGGAAAGAACGATGGAGAAGACACCGCGAGCTCGGACCGACTCCCGGGCCCGCTCTGCGACGTGGCGGGCCAGCGCGGCAGTCTCCGTTGCAAGGTTCGGGTAGATCCGGACCCGGCGGTCTAGTCCGCGTACCACCGGTGCCCCCATTGCTCCACCAGCGCCTGCGCCTCGGGAGGCCCCTCGGAGCCGGCGGGGTAGAACACGAGCGGGGGCGGATTCTCCAGCACAGGGTCATAGAGGCGCCACGACTCCTCGACCTCGTCGGCGCGAACGAAGTGGGTCGGGTCTCCCAGCATCACGTCGACGAGGAGCGTCTCGTAGCCGTCGGGGAGAGGCCCGAACACGTCGGCGTAGTGGAACTTCATCCGGTGGGTCTGCACCCGGGGCGCCCGACCCGGTACCTTGATCTCGAAGGCGAGCTCGAATCCTTCCTGCGGCTGGACGAGGATCGAGATGCGGTCCGGGTTGACCTCGTATTCCGCCTCGGTCTGGAAGATCGAGACCGGCGGAGCCTTGAAAGTCACGACCACCTGGGTCGACTTCGCCGGAAGTCGTTTCCCGGTCCGGAGGAAGAACGGAACGTTCTGCCACCTCCAGTTATCGAGCCTCAGTCGCAGCGCCACGAACGTCTCCGTCACGGAAGCCGGGGAGACGCCCGGCTCTTGCCGGTAGCCCGGGACCGCGTGCCCGTCGACGGTGCCGGCGGTGTACTGTCCGCGAACGACGTCCTCCGGCCGGATCCGAACCGCGCTCTGGAGGACCTTGACCTTCTCGTTGCGGATCGCGTCCGCGTGCCGGGTGGCGGGCGGCTCCATGGCGACCAGGGTCAGGAGCTGGGTCACGTGATTCTGGACCATGTCGCGCAGAGCCCCCGCCGATTCGTAGTAGTCGGCCCGGTCCTCCACGCCGATCTGTTCCGCGACGGTGATCTCCACCTGCTCCACGCGTTCGCGGTTCCAGAGGGACTCCACGAACATGTTCGCGAAACGGAAGACGAGCAGGTTCTGGACGGTCTCCTTGCCCAGGTAGTGATCGATCCGGAAGATCTGCTGCTCCGCGAAGTACCGGCCGAGGAGCTGGTTGAGCGCCCGTGCGGAGGCCAGGTCCCGGCCGAACGGCTTCTCGAGCACGACGCGGGTCCATCCGGCGCCCACGTTGAGCCCGGCCTCGCCGAGGCCTTGGAGGGTAGGGTCGAACGCCTCCAGCGGCAGCGCGAGGTACAGGATCCGGTTTCCCGGGAGACCGTGCCCGCGCTCGAGCCGTTCGATGTGTCCCCGCAACCCGGCGAAGCTCTCGGGAGTCTCGCCGGCCAACCGGTGGTAGAACAGTGTGCGCCCACAGAAGGCGCGGATCGTCTCCTCCGGGGCGACCTTCGCAGCCCGCAGCGACGAGGCCGCGAGCTCCCGGAACCCGTCGTCATCCAACTCTCGGCGAGCGACACCGAGGATCAGACTGCCCTTGGGGAACTGCCCGCTCGCGTTCAGGCGGTAGAGGACCGGGAGCAGCTTGAGCTGCATGAGGTTCCCCGTGGCGCCCATCACGACGAACAGGTGCGGCTCGGGGGCCGGACTGTCCATGCCTAGGTCTCCCGCTTCACTTCGTGGCCGCCGAACTTGTTGCGCATCATCGCCAGGAGCCGCTCCGTGAACGGGTCCGACTCCCGCGAGCGCAGGCGCTGCTGGAGCGCGAGGGTGATGACCGGCGCGGGAATGTTGAGGTCCATCGCCTCCGTCACGGTCCAACGCCCCTCGCCGGAATCGGCCACCCATGGCTCGATGCCTTCGAGCGTGGGATTCTCCTCAAGCGCCGACTCGGTGAGCTCCAGCAGCCACGAGCGGATCACGCTCCCGTATCGCCAGACAGCCGCCACCTGATGCAGGTCGAGCGCGAACGCCGTCTTTCCCTGGAGGACGGCGAAGCCCTCGGCGTAGGCCTGCATCATGCCGTACTCGATGCCGTTGTGGACCATCTTGACGAAGTGACCGGCCCCGACGGCTCCCATGTGGCCCCAGCCCTTGTCCGGGCCCGGGGCGAGGGTCTCGAGGACCGGCCGGATCCGCTCGACGTCGGACTTCTCTCCACCGACCATCATCGAATAGCCTTCCGTGAGCCCCCAGATGCCTCCGCTCGTGCCCACGTCGACGTAGCGGAACCCCCAGCCGGCCATCCGGGTGGCCCGGCGAAGCGTGTCGCGATAGTACGAATTTCCTCCGTCCACGACGAGGTCGCCGGGGGCGAGCAACGGATGGAGCTGTTCCAACGTCTGGTCGACGGGAGCGCCCTCGGGGATCATCAGCCAGATGACCCGCGGCGTCTCGAGCTTGTGGACCAGTTCGTCGAGAGAGTAGGCGCCGACGGCCCCTTCGGCCACGACCGAATCGACGACGGCCTTGGTGCGCGCAAAGCCCACCACCTGGTGGCCTCCCTTGATCAGTCGCACGGTCATGTTGGCGCCCATCTTTCCGAGTCCGACCATTCCGAGTTTCATCGTTCGCACCTCAACGTGTCGTAACACCCGCGGCGGCCAGATCCTCCCGCAGCCGCGCCGGGTCTTGCACCCACAGTGTGGGGAGTCCGAGGCGCTCCGCGGCCTTCACGTTGTCGAGCCGGTCATCGAGAAAGAGAACCTCTTCCGGAGCGCGTTGGGTGATTTCCAGAGCGTAGAGATACGCGTCGGGGTCGGGCTTGCGCCGGCCCGTGTAGCAGGAGCTGAGGAAGAAGTCAAAGATCTCCGTGAGGCGGAAGGTCGTGATCCGGTACCGGTTGAGGGCGGCTGATTCGTTGTTCAGGGCGGCCATGACGTACTCCCCTCGAGCCCCCACCGCCCGAGCGGCTGCGAGGGGCAAGGGCAGCGGGACGGAGCAGTTCCGCATGAACTTCTGGAACGTCGGCCGCGAGAATGACCGAGGAACGTAGAAAACGGTCGTCGACAGGTACTGCTCCTCGTCGATTTTCCCCGTCTCGAAGTCCGCTATCACGAGGGCGTGTCGACGCTCGAACTCCTCCGCATCGAGGCGGAACTTCTTCGCCGCCGCGAGACGGTCGGCCTCGTCCCAGCCGTTAGATAGGATCACGCCGCCGATGTCCCAGAGGAGCACCGAGACCTTAGCCATGGACGGCCTCGACGAGGCGTCGAAGCCCGGCCGGAACGTCCGACCCGAGGTCTATCCTCAGCACCCGGCGTTGCTTCTGCCGGAGGGCCTGGTAGTCTCCGAGCGCCTGGGCGTGAATGAGCTGACCGAACGTGTAGCCGGCCCCGGGGACGTCAAGGTCCTTTCCCGGGGAGTCCACGAGCTGGAGGAAGAGGCCCGTGTTCGGACCTCCCTTATGGAGTTGGCCGGTGGAGTGGAGGAACCGCGGCCCCATCCCGAGCGTGGTGGCGACGTGGAGCGTCTCCAGCAAGCGAAGGCGGAGCTTTCGGAGGCCGGCCAGGGCGTCGTCGGTGGGCGAAAGGTAGGCCTGGATGCCCACATAGTCCCCGGAATGGCACGAGGCCATCCACTCGGTGAGCCGACGAGCGAGCTCGCGCGCGTCGGCGACCCGGGTCGTGGCCGCACCCCCGCCTCCTTCCGAACTGGAAGGATGGGCCATGGCTTGCCGGGCGAGCTCCTTCGCGAACTCCACATCCGGCTGGTCATAGGGATTGATCCCGAGGATCATTCCCGAGCTGGCGACCCCGAGCTCCCAGCGGAAGAACTCCTGGCCGAGGTCCCCGCGGTCGGAGACGCGGATGCGTACCACGGGATGACCGGCGCCCTCGAGGCGAGCGACGTGGGCCGCCAAGTCCGGGTCCACGTTCCCGCGTTCCTGGATCTCGACGAACAGACGATCGGCTCCGTATCCCCCGGGGGCCACCCGGGGTTCGTCGACCACCGGAACGATCCCCTTCCCAATCTTGCCGGTGCTCTCGGCGACGAGCTGCTCGACCCACAGGGGGAACGGGGCGAATCCCGGAGAGGCGTAGAACGTGAGCTTATCGCGGCCGTGCGTGGCCAGCTCGCCCAGCACCGCCCCCAGGCTGAGCCCGGGGTTCTCGAGGGAAGGCACCGAAGGAGCGCATTCCTCGGCCATGGTCCAAGCTTGGTCCAGCAGTCCGCGGACGTCCACGCCGATGAGCGCGGCCGGAACCAGCCCGAACATCGTCAGCGCCGAGTACCGCCCTCCGACCGTAGGGAGCGCCCGGAAGATCGCGCGGAAGCCCTCCTCCTCCGCCAGCTTCTCCAGGGGCGTTCCAGGGTCGGTGATGGCGGCGAAGTGCCGCTCCGGCGGGCTCCCCGTCGCCCGGACGCTTTCCCAGAAGTACCGGTAAAACGAGAGCGGTTCCGTGGTCGTCCCCGACTTGCTCGAGACCAGGAACAGGGTGTGTCGCGGGTCGATGCGCCGCGCGACGGCCGCGACGGCCTCGGGATGCGTGCTATCCAGCACGATGAGCTCCGGGTACCCGGGCCGGCCACCGAACATGCCTCGAAAGACATCCGGAGCGAGGCTGGAGCCCCCCATGCCCAGAACGACGACATGGCGAGTTCCCTCCCGCCGTACCTCGTCGGCGAAAACCAGGATCTCAGCGAGCTGCTCGCGCATCATCTCGGGAAGCTGGAGCCAGCCCATGCGGTCCGCCACGTCTTGAGGGGGCGCGGCCGGCCACAGCGTCGGGTCACGGCGCCAGAGCCGGGCTGCCACCCCTTCCGCCTGCCAGCTCTTCCGGAGGGCGTCGACTCGCTCGGTGTACGTGCCGAGGCTCCACGACTGAGGGTCCAGGGCACGGGCCAGGAGCACCTGCTTCTTGTTCTCGAGGGAAGCGAGGAGCTGGTCATACGACGCGGCGAAAGAGGCCACCCCCTCCACCTGCAGGTCGTCGGTGATCTTGGCAAGGTCGATGCCGGCCTCCTGCGCTCGCTTGAGTTGTTCCCGGGCTTGAGGGACATGCTGGGTCAGGGTCGCTCCCTTGACTACTCCATGGTCCTCGAACGCGGTGACCGTCGCCGGCGGGATCGTATCGACGGTGTCGGGTCCTACGAGTTCCTCAACGTAGAGCGTGTCGCGGTAGCTCGGGTCCTTCGTGCTCGTGCTGGCCCACAGGACCCGCTGGGGATGGGCCCCTTTCCCCGCCAGTCGGGCGTAGGCGGCGCTTCGAAAGATTTCCTCAAAGCGCGCGTAGATGACCTTCGAGTTGGCGATGGCGACGGTGCCCCTGAGGGCTTTTGCCCCCGGAGCCGGGGACGCGTCAAGGGCCCGGTCCACCGCCGTGTCGATACGGCTCACGAAGACCGAGGCGACGGATGCGATGCGAGAGGGATCGGGGGCGCGCGCCAGCCCACGCAGATACGCCTGGGCAACGGCCTCGTAGTGGGCCATCGAAAACA
>Ga0187808_10000193_pt1 | contig 16190 bp, 16 predicted proteins | sample NC_wetland_sal_i_5_FD_132427 | JGI IMG/M metagenome (GOLD analysis project Ga0187808, IMG submission 132427) | Wetland sediment microbial communities from Neuse River Estuary, North Carolina, USA - ASW_3 | ecosystem: Environmental > Aquatic > Freshwater > Wetlands > Sediment | place: USA: North...
CGCTCAGGTCACCCCCTGGAACTACCCGCTGATGATGGCCGTGTGGAAGATCGGACCCGCGCTCGCCGCCGGCAACACGGTAGTCCTCAAGCCGTCCGACACCACGCCGGCCTCCACCCTGCTACTGGCCGAGATCGCCAGCGAGTTCTTCCCCGCCGGCGTGTTCAACGTGATCTGCGGTGACCGTGACACCGGCCGTGAGCTGGTCAGGAACAAGATCCCGTCGATGGTCTCCATCACCGGCTCGGTCCGGGCGGGCATGGAGGTGGCGCGCGCCGCCGCCGACGACCTCAAGCGGGTGCACCTCGAACTCGGCGGCAAGGCGCCGGTGGTGGTCTTCGACGACGCCGACGTCGAGTCCGCGGCCGAGGGCATCGCCGGCGCCGCGTACTTCAACGCGGGCCAGGACTGCACCGCCGCGACCCGCGTCCTGGTCGGGCCGCACATCGCGCAGGATCTGACCGCCGCGCTCGCCGAGCAGGCCCGCGGCACGGTGACCGGCGGTCTTGACGTGGAGGACGCGTACTACGGGCCGCTGAACAACCCGAACCAGCTCGCGCGGGTGTCCGGCTTCCTTGACCGGGTGCCGTCGCACGCGACAGTGCAGGCCGGCGGGCACCCGATCTCCGGCCCTGGCTACCTGTTCGAGCCGACCGTCGTGTCCGGGCTGCGGCAGGACGACGAGATGATCCAGGACGAGATCTTCGGCCCGGTGATCACCGTGCAGCGGTTCGGCGACGAGGACGAGGCGGTGCGCTGGGCCAACGGCGTCCGGTACGGGCTCGCCTCCAGCGTCTGGACCAAGGACCACGGCCGGGCGATGCGGATGGCGCGCCGGCTGGACTTCGGCGCGGTGTGGATCAACACCCACATCCCGATCGTCGCCGAGATGCCGCACGGCGGCTTCAAGCACTCGGGCTACGGCAAGGACCTGTCGATGTACGGGTTCGAGGACTACACCCGGATCAAGCACGTGATGAGCTACATCGGCGGCTGACCGTCATCGCCCGCATGACCTTGGGTTTCGCGGGGTAGGGGCAGGCCCGTGAAGAGCAGGCCAACCCTCCTTGGCATGGCGTCGGTCGCCGTCGGGTTCGCCGTGCTCGCCGCCGGGTGCGGGGCGGCGAGCAGCGCGCCCCCGGCGCCCCCGGCGGCCCGTGCGTCTTCGCCCGCGCGGTCCGCCGTCGCCGCGACAAACCCGGCGCCGGCCTCCGTGGGCACGGGCTCGACCCCGACCACGCGTGCCGGTGCTGGCACGAAGTGCGCCGGCGCGCCGGCCGGCGATGTCGACTCCGCGACCGGACAGGTTCCCGTCCCGGCGCTGGATGCCGTCCAGTTCGTGTCCGCCTCGCAAGGCTGGGCGGTGGGCGCGGGGCGCGTCCTGGCGACCAGCAACGGCGGCCAGACCTGGACGCGGCAGTACAGCGGGACCGCCGCGCTGGACCAGGTGGACTTCATCGACGCGCGGCACGGGTGGGCAGCGGGAACCGACGGCCTGTTGCGTACCACCGACGGCGGCGCGACCTGGACCGCGGCGGGCGACCCGTGCGGCACGATCCGTTCTGTGCACTTCGTGACCCCCGATGTCGGGTACGCGGTCGCCGACGGCTCCCAGGTCAGGATCGACGGCGGGCTGCCCGCGCCCGTCGTGGGCGGTGAGTTGCTCGCCACGACGAACGGCGGCCAGAGCTGGGCCACGGTGCCCGCCGCGCCCGCGCAGGCGCAGACCGCGTGCTTCACCAGCACGTACAGCGGCTTCCTGGGCACGCCCGGCAAGATCTGGCGCACCTCCGACGACGGCAGGACCTGGTCGCTCGCGTTCGCCGAGCCAGCCGCGTCCGGCGGCGCCCGCTCCGGCCTCGCCGACACCACGCTGGTCGAGTGCGCGGGCGGCAGCGCGGTGTGGGCGATGTTCCTCGGCTCGGGCGCTGCCCTCGGCCACGCCCCGTACCTCGCCTACAGCACCCAGAACGCGGGGACCATGCACGCGCTGTTCGAGGAGGCCTACATCGAATCGGCGATCCGGCCGCAGGTCCACGCGCCGGACGGCCCGGGCAGCTACCCGGGCCCGTTCAGCGCGATCAGCCCGGACGCGGCCGTCTTCGTCGGCTTCGACCCGGCCGTCGGCTACGGCGCCGCCCCGCTTATGACGGTGACCGGCGGCGGCCTTCACGCGCAGGGCGACGTCAGCGGGATCTCCGAGGCCTACGGCGCCGCGTTCGTCAGCGCGACCCAGGGCTGGGTGGTCGGCAAGAACCTCCAGTCCGGCGACTACGCGATCGAGGCCACCATCGACGGCGGCCACACCTGGACCCGCCAGTACCAGACCAGCTAGCCGCCGCGCTAACGGCCTTATGCGATCCGCACCGCTTGGATCTGGGTGGTTTGGGCGATCAGGCGGTTGGATGAGTCGTGCAGGGTGGTTTGGGCGGTGACGGTGGTACGCCCGCGGTGCAGCGCGACGGCTACCGCCCGCACGGTTCCGCCGGTGACCGGCCGGAACAACTGGCTGGTCGACGTGATCGTCGCGGTCGTCGCCCCCTCGGGCAGGCCGAGGTGGGTGACAAGGGCCCCGGCGGTATCGGCCAGGGACATCAGGACGCCGCCATGCATGATCCCCGCGGTGGTGCACAGGTTCGGTGCCCAGTCCAGCCGCCCCACCACGCGGTCGGCACTGGCCTCGTCAAGGACGAGGCCGAGATACCGGGCGAACGGCATGAGCGCGATCAGCTCCTCCAAGTCAGCAGCCATACGGGAGAGCCTGCCACAGCTCACCGGGCGCGGAGCGTGGCGGCCAGGTCGGACATCCGGTCGATGATCAGCAAGTGGCCCTCGCCGGGGAGCACGGTGGCGTGGCAGCGCGGGATCTGCCCGGCCAGGTACCTGCCCATCGCCGCCGGCACCAGGGTGTCGGCCGCACCCTGCCACAGGTAAACCTCGGGCTGGATCTCGCGCAAGGAGAATCCCCACGGCCGTCCGAGCAGCACGACATCATGGGCGGCGCCCTCGGCGCCCTGTCGGAATGCCTCGGTGATGTCCGCGATCAGTATGTCGCGGACCTGCGGCCGGGCGACGATCGCGGCGTCGGCGGGCGACATGGCGCGGGCGATCGCGTCTATCGTGCGCGCCGGGCGCTGGGTGATACCGCGCCGCATGGACCGCATCAGGATCCGCGCCAGCGCCGGCCATCGGGCGCCCCAGCGGAAGCCGACCCGGTTCTGCCACCGCATTCCCTTGGTGATGCCGGGGACCTGGTACGGGCCGACTCCGCTGATCACCGCCGCCCTGATCACCCGGTCGGGCAGCCGCCACGCGCAGGCCAGCGCGTACGGCCCGCCGCCGGAGGCGCCCGCCACCGAGAACCGCCCGATCCCCAGCAGGTCGGCCGCCTGGACGACGTCGGCGGGCCAGTCGCTGATGACCCGTCCCGGCTGGAAGTCCGACAGCCCGTACCCCGGACGGTCGAGTGCGATGACCCGCAGTCCGGCCTCGGCCGCCGCCCGGTCGGCGAACCTCGCCTCGAGCCGCGAGCCGGGGTGTCCGTGGAAGTAGAAGAACGGTTCGCCGTCCGGCTGCCCGTACTGCGCGTAGCCGAGCCTGTGGCCATCGCCTAGCACCAGCGTCCCGTTCTCGAGCCCGTGCCGGTCTGCCACGCCGCCCACGATATCTGCCACTGCCCTGGCTCGCCGATGGCGCGCGCCATGTGACCGGTCAGTAGCATTCGTTGCGTGGCAGACAGCTTCTACGTTCCGCTTGGGGACGGCCGGTGGCAGGCGACAGTACACACGAGCGGCCCGTGGGACGCCAGAGCGCAGCATGGCGGGCCGCCAAGCGCGCTGCTCGGCCGGGCCATGCAGGGGTGCCAGCCGCGGGAAGACATGATTGTCGCCAGGTTCACCTGCGAGATCCTGGGCCCCATCCCGGTTGGCGAGATCAGCGTTTCGGCCCGGCTGGCGCGACCAGGCCGCAGCGTCGAATGGCTGGAGGCCACCGCGAGCTCGGACGGGCGTGAGGTCGCGCGGGCCACCGCCTGGCGGGTGCGCAGGACCGAGGGCGCCCCGGCGATATCCCACCTGCCCGCGCCTGAAGGACTGCCAGCCGGGTCCGACTCGACGGCGCGCTCCGGCTGGGTAGGCGGGTACCTGTCAGCGGTCGAATGGCGCCCGGCGCGGGGAGGCTTCGACGTTCCCGGGCCAGCCGCGGTCTGGACGAGAATGCGCTACCCGCTCGTCCCTGACGAGGAGCCCAGCCCCCTAGAACGGGTGCTGACGGTCGCGGACAGCGGCAACGGCGCCTCCTGGGAACTGGACATCGAACGGTGGCAGTTCATCAACCCCGAACTCACCGTCCACCTGCACCGCGAGGCCGTGGGCGAGTGGGTCTGCCTGGACGCGCAGACCTCCGTCTCCGTCGGCGCCGCCGGGCTCGCCACGTCCGTGCTCTCCGACCTCGACGGCCCGGTCGGCGTCGGCGCCCAGTCTCTTCTCATCGCCCCGAGGCGCGCGGTCGGCTAGCTTGGCGAGCATGCCAGCTGTGATCAAGTCCGTGTCGTTTGACGCGCGGGACGCGCTCGCGCTCGCCGGGTTCTGGGCGGCCGTCTTCGGGTCCGACGTAGACGAGGATTCGACCGTCGACAAGGCCTTCGTCGAGGCGGCCGGCTGGGGCGGCCCGAACATCTGGTTCAACAAGGTCCCGGAGGAGAAGACGGCCAAGAACCGGATGCATTTCGACTTGCGCGCCCCGGGGTCGATGGAAGACGAGGTCGCCCGCCTGGAGCGTCTCGGCGCCGCCTTCGTGTCCCGCGACAGCACGCACACGGTCATGACCGATCCGGAAGGCAACGTCTTCTGCGTCGAGCCTGGACCCCCGGCGCCCTCGACGGACGGATAAACCGGCAGTCAGTCCCCGGTCGCGCCGTCGATGCGCTGGCGCAGCAGGTCAGCGTGGCCGTTGTGGCGCGCGTACTCCTCGATCATGTGGACGTACGCCCACCGCACGCTGATGTCCTCGCCGCGGTGCGAGTGGTAGAACGTCTCGTCGAGGTCGTGGCCGGCGGCCGCTTTCCTGGCGAGGTCGATCTCGCGCAGGTAGGCAGCGAGATCCTGCTCGGCGTCGGCGGTGTCGACGTGGTCGAACTCCCCGTCGGGATCGGACTCGCTGGAGTACTGGAAGTCGAGGTCTTCTCCGCCGATCCGAATGCGGAACCAGCCGCGCTCCACCTCGGTCATGTGCCTGACGAGCCCGAGCAGCGACAGCGTCGACGGCGGCGCGGCGCGCTGCCGGAGCTGTTCGGCGGTTAGCCCGCCGCACTTGATCAGCAGCGTCTGGCGGTGAAAGTCCAGCCACGCCTCAAGCATCTGCCGCTCGTCGGCGACGTAAGGCGCGGACTCGCGGGCGATCTGCGGCGCTGTCCATGGCATGCCCCCAGCATTCCGCTCCCGCGCTCCGCTCACCAACTCATTTTCCGATCGGTCACGAGCCGACGGGCGGTGAGTTCCGCGAGGTTCCCGGATCAGTACAGGTAAGCACGCAAACGCGAAAGAGGGGAAACCGAAATGACTGAGACATCGGCGAGGACAACCGTTGTCGTAGGAGCGAGCAGGGGACTTGGGCGAGGCATCGCCAGCGCGTTCGCCGCCGTCGCCGCCGTCGGCGCCCCGGTCGTCGCGGTCGCGAGGACCGCCTCCGCGCTCGAAGAGCTCGCCGCCACCAGCCCGAACATCCGGACCGAAGTCGCGGACGCCACCGACCCGGCCGTGCCGAAGATCCTGCTGGACAAGTACGATCCGCGGGTCCTCATCCTGGTCGCCGGCGCCAACCCGGTGGCCCGCCCGCTCCAGGAGCACACGTGGGAGACGTTCTCTGTGAACTGGCATGCCGATGTCCGGATGACCTTCAACTGGCTGCGCGAGGCACTGCTGAAGCCGCTGCCGCCGGGCAGCAGGGTGGTCGTGATGAGCAGCGGCGCCGCCATCAACGGGTCGCCAGCGAGCGGCGGCTACGCCGGCTCGAAGGCGACCCAGCGGTTCATCGCGGCCTACGCGCAGGAGGAGGCGCGCCGGGCGGGGCTGGACATATCGGTTACGGCGATCATGCCGCGGATGACCCCGTACGGGGACGTGGGCAAGACCGGGATCGCGGCCTACGCGGCCCGCAGCGGCCAGGACGAGGAGGCGTTCATCAAGCAGATGGGCGAACCGCTGACGCCCGAGACAGCCGGGTCCGCCCTGCTGGACCTCGTGAACAAGGACCCCGCGACCGTCGCCCCCGGCTACCTGCTCACCGGCGCCGGCCTGCAGCAGCTCCCATAACCGGCCATCGGCCCGGACAGACCTGCCGTCGAGCCACAGCGTCCACCGCCGCACGTCCTTGAGCCGGAACACCCCGTGCACGGTCCACGGATCCTCATCGAAGACCGAACGCACCGCCGTCTCATCGGCGCACTCCACGGCCAGCAGCGCGATGTCATCGGCATCATCGCTGCTGATCGGTCCGCCGATGATGATGACGCCGCGCTCCACGAGCTGGTCGGCGAAGGCAGCGTGCTCCTCCCAGAACGGCTGCTCCCGCGGCCCGTGCGACCGGTCCCAGTTGACGCCCTTAGCCGTCGCAACCGCGAACACCGCCATGACTTCCCCCTAACCGTCGGCCTCTTCGTCGGGTTTCCAGTTGCGCCTCACGGGGCCGCGCCAGGCGAACCGGCCCGTATCTATTTGCGGTTTCTGGTGTTCTGGCACCGCAAACCGCAAATAGATCGAATCGCCACGTGCCGTCCGTGGCGCGCAGGGCCACGACCTAGCGCTCGGCCAGATACATCCTGATGACCGTGTCGAAGTCCGGATCGGGAGTCAGCCCGAGCCGGGCCGCGCGGTCCGCGCCGACCCGCCCGGGCCAGCCCGTCACGATCGCGGCGATCGCCGGGTCGGGCACCCAGTCGATCAGGCCGGCCACCTCGGGTCCGGCCACCCGGGCCAGGGCAGCGGCCATCTCCCCGACCGTCACGGTCAAGGCGGGCATCGTGAGCGCGGTGCGGTCACCCCACCTCCGTTCCGAAGAAATCGCCGCGCGAAGCAACGCCTCCACAGCCTTGGCGGGGGAGGCAAGCGCCACCTCGGTGGCCGGGTCGACGGGACAGGCCGCGCGCTGCCCGTTCAGCGGTTCGCGGATTATGCCGGAAAAGAAGGCGGACGCCGCGGCGTTCGGACGGCCGGGGCGCACCGACACGGTCATTAGCCGGACGGCACGCCCGCGCAAGAACCCCTTCCTTGTGTAGTCGGCCAGCAGGTGCTCGCCGATGAGCTTTTGCGTGCCGTAGCTGGTCTGCGGGTTAGGCATGGTCTGGTCGTCGATCGCCGCGGGCAGCGGATGCCCGACCGAGCCGCCGAACACCGCGAGCGAACTCGCGTACACCACCACCGGACGCGTGCCGAGCGCGCGGCAGGCGGCGAGCAGCGCCTGCGTGGCGCGCAAGTTCGCGTGCATGCCCAGGTCGAAGTCGGCCTCGCATTCGGCGCTGACCGCCGCGGCCAGATGGAAGATCACGTCGGCGCCGTCCAGCGCGCCGCCACCGTCCGCGCCAACCGGGCCGAACAGCTCGACGAGATCACCCAGGACGGTCCGCACCCGCTCGTCCGCGGCGAGATCCGCGGGGACGGCCACCCGGTCGATGAGCGTGAGCCGCGACAGCGGCCGCGCCTCGTCGCCATCTACTTCCAGCGTGCCCGCCGCGAGAAGTTCCCTGGCCAGCCGCGCGCCGACAAACCCGGCGCCACCGGTCACGACCGCATGCACCATACTGCCTCCCTCATGTGGACCCCTAGGTCATACGCTAGGCCAATGAGCATCAGCAAGCCTGAGGTCGACTTCCCCGAGGGCGAGCCGCCCGAGACGCTCGAGGTCACCGACATCTGGGAAGGTGACGGCAAGGTCGCGAGCGCGGGCGACAGGGTCCAAGTGCACTACGTCGGGGTCTCGTACTCGACCGGCGAGGAGTTCGACGCGAGCTGGGACCGGGGTGAACCGCTGGAATTCCGGCTCGGTGCCGGGCAGGTGATCGCCGGCTGGGATCAGGGTGTGCAAGGCATGAAGGTGGGTGGCCGCAGGCAGCTGGTCATCCCGCCCGACCTCGCCTACGGCAACCGGGGCGCGGGGACCTCGATCGCGCCGGGCGAGACGCTCATCTTCATCTGCGACCTCGTCTCCGCCTGAACCAGGGCCTGGACAGCCGGGGCAGCATGCCGGAATCCCGCGCCACGTGGGGATCCGCGCTGACGGCCGACGAGTTCGCCGCGATACGCGGCACGGGCTTCGAACCCGTCGGCCAGGTGTTCGGCGCGGCCGTTTACAGTTCCGCGTCGGCCGGCATGTACGGCTGCCCTGGAACATCGGCGGCGGCCAGCCTGGCCCCGTTCGGGCCGCTTGTGCAAGCCATGTACGAGGCGCGGCGCGTCGCGATCGACCGGATGGTCAGGCAGTGCGCTGACCTTGGCGGGCACGGCGTAGTCGGCGTCCGGCTGACCCACGGCGACTTTCGTCTCGGCGGACTTGAGTTCACGGCCATCGGAACGGCGGTGCGCGCTCCCGGCGTCGCTGCCGCGCCGCCGGTCCCGTTTACTTCCGATCTGTCCGGTCAGGATTTCGCCAAGCTCGTGACGGCGGGCTGGGTGCCGGCCGGGCTGGCGCTCGGCATCTCCGTCGGGGCCAGGCACGACGATCTCGCGACCACCAGGCAGACCCGCTGGACGGCGGGCAACGTGGAAGTGGGCGGCTGGACCGAACTCGTCGGCCACTGCCGCCACCAGGCCAGGCGCGCGCTGGACGACGACGTTCGCCGGCTCGGCGCCGACGGCGTCGTGATCGCCGCGATGCGGATGCGGATAGGCGCCAAGGACTGCCCCTCTCACGTGGGCAGGCGCGACCACGTCGTGGAGGCGACCTTCGTCGGCACCGCGATCGCCGCGATCGCCGGGTCCTCCGGGTTGAGCCGGCCCCCGCGTATTTGCATGGACCTCGGCGCCGGTCCGTGAGATGCTCTGCTCTGACGTCACGATGACCGAGTGACTACAGGGGAGGTGCGGTCGATGTCCACGAACCTTCCCGCGCCTCCCGCCAGGTCCTGACGTCCGCGGCGGAGGCGCCCGCGACGAAAGCGGAACACGCCATGTACTCAACCATCGGCAACATCACATTCGACTGCGCGGACGCGAGGTCTCAGGCACTGTTCTGGGCCGCCGTGACCGGCTGGACGGCGCGAGAACAGGACGACACGCCTGGTCACGTCGAGTACTCCGTCGAGCCGCCGGAAGGCCGGCCCAGGCTGTACTTCACTACCGTCCCTGAACGCAAGACGGTCAAGAACCGTGTCCACCTGGACGTGATCCCGCAAGGTCACGACCAGCAGGCGGAACTCGCACGGCTGACCGCCCTCGGCGCCACCGTGGTCGGCGGCCAGCCCCCGGACGCGGGCTGGATCGTCTGCGCCGACCCAGAAGGCAACGAGTTCTGCCTAGAACCGTGACCTGACAGCACCGCGGGCGCGGCGCCCGCGGTGCTACAGGTGCTCAGCTAGCCAGGAGTGGACCTCTCCGACGCGGTGCGCCAGCAGCGTCAGGTGCCCGTCATGGTCCAGCAGCCTGGCGTCGACTCCCGGGATATGCCGCGCGAGCCATTCACCGTGCCCGAACGGCACGAACTTGTCCTGCCGGCCGTGCATCACCAGCACGGGCACGGAGATGTCCGCGAGGTCGAACCCCCACGGCTGGCAGGAGGCCCAGCTGTCATCCCAGAACCCCTGGCTGCCAGGCGCCAGGCCCTCCCGGGAGGTGTAGACAAGGTACTCGGCGATGTCGCCGGTGAGCACCGCCGCGTCGGTGGGCGTCAGCAGCGTCGTTAGCTGGGCAGCGAGGTCATCGGCCGTCGCGGCGATCATCTCCGCGCGTTCCTCGTCCACCCTCGCGCGCGCCGCGGCCTCGTCGCCGCTCAGCATCAGCTGGAAGTCGTCGACGTTGCCCTGCCCCATCCCCGCGAACCAGTCGATCCCGTCCGCGGGGTAGGGCGCGGGCGACGCGAGCGAGGCCGCGGCCACCACCAGGTCGGGCAGCAGCGCGGCGCACGCCAGCACGTGCGGGCCGCCGCCGGAGATGCCCCACATCCCGACCGGCCCGACCCGCAGCGCGTGGCAGATCGCCCGGGCGTCGGCCGCGACGGAGGCGACGGTCCGCCCCGGCTGCGGCGTCGAGCCGCCGTATCCCGGCCTGTCCCAGCTGATGAGCCGCAGGCCGCGAGCCGCGGCGTCGGTGACGTTCGGGCCGTACAGGTGGCGCGAGTTCGGCGTGCCCAGGTGCACGAGCACCGGGCGGCCGCCGGGGTCGCCGTCGTCCTCGACGGCAAGCGTCCGGCCGTCGGCCGTCTCGATCTTGTGGTCCATCGGGTCCCTCCCAGGCTTATCGCGCGTACAACCCGATCTAACCAGGGTCCGCTAATTCCGGGGACTGGCGGCGCCGTAATCGGCTCCCGGCCTAGCCCTCCGCCCCACCTCCTAGCCCTCCGCCCCACCTTCCCTCGCCACTCCGCACCGCCCCCTCCGCACCGCCCCCCACCGCCCGCTCCGCCCAGATGACCGGATGAATGGCCCATCCAGCTTGTGATAGCCAGCTGAATGGCCCATTCATCCGGCTGAAGCGAGCCCCAAGCCAGGTCAGGCCGTCACTCCCTCCCCGCACGTACCACCGGGCGAAATAATCGGGTGCTCCGGTGCCAGGGCCGGGCCCTACCGTGTTTTCGGCGGGCGACGGGGCGAGGATTGTGGGTTATGGAGCACCTGGGCAAGAAGCTGATCAACTGGGCGTCAATCCTGGAGCCGAGCACCAGGGAACAGGCCCAGCGGACGGCCTCCATGCCCTTCATCTGGCCGCACCTGGCGCTCATGCCCGACGCCCACCTCGGCAAGGGCGCCACAGTCGGCTCGGTGATCCCCACCTTGGGCGCGATCGTGCCCGCCGCCGTTGGGGTCGACATCGGCTGCGGGATGATCGCGGTTCGCACCGAGCTTGTGCGCGACGACCTGCGGGGGAGGGCACTGGCACGGCTGCGGGAGGGGATCGAGAAGGCGGTGCCACTGTCGGCCGGGCAGTACAACGAGACCGTTCACGACAGCGAGACCGGCAAGCGGATCACCGAGCTTGAGGAACACGATGGCGCGAACAACGCCGAGGCGATAGCCCCGAACTGGCGGCTGCAGCTCGGCTCGCTCGGGTCAGGCAACCACTTCATCGAGGTCAGCCTCGACGAGGCGGACCGGGTCTGGCTGTTCCTGCACTCGGGGTCCCGCGGTGTCGGCAACAAGCTGGCGACCAGGCACATCAAGGTCGCGCACGAGTGGTGCGCGCGCGCCTGGATCCCGCTCCCCGACCCCGACCTGGCCTACCTGGTCGAAGGCACCGACGAGTTCTGGGCCTACCTGCGGGACCTGCGCTGGGCGCAGCATTTCGCGCTGCTGAACCGCGAGGAGATGATGTCGCGCGTCGCCGCGTGCCTGGCGGAGTTCATGGACCGTGACATCCGCGCCGCGGAGACGATCCAATGCCACCACAACTACACCGAAGAGATGAGCGACGACCTGCTGCGCCACTGGAAGTCCCGCCCCGCGGGCCGGCGCGGCCACGTGTGGCTGTCCCGCAAGGGAGCGATCGACGCCAGCCTGGCCAAGCCGGGCCTGATCCCCGGCTCGATGGGCACGCGGTCCTACGTGGTGACCGGCAAGGGGAGCATGCTGTCGCTGAACTCCTCGCCGCACGGCGCGGGCCGGAACTACAGCCGGTCAGCCGCCCGCAAGACGTTCACCCGCGACCAGCTCGAAGCCGCGATGGAAGGCATCGAGTGGCGGCACACCGACGCGTTCCTCGACGAGATCCCCGGAGCGTACAAAGACATCGATCGGGTGATGGCGGACGCGGCCGACCTCGTGGAGATCCGCCACACGCTGCGGCAGATCGTGAACGTCAAGGGCGACTGAGCCCGCGAAGGGACCGGACTAGCGCCGCGACTAGCGCCGCGCGCGGACCGCGGCGGCCAGCCGGGTCAGGCCGTGCAGGGCGTCCACGTACGGGGTTGGCACGCCGACGATCGCGCCGATCTCGCGGACGGCGCCGGTCAGCGCGTCGAGCTCCAGGTCGCGTCCGGCCTCGGCGTCCTGCAGCATCGAGGGGCGGAACGCGCCCAGCTTGCGGGTGACCCGGTTGCGGTCGGTGGGGGTCTCCGTGATCGGGCAGCCAATCCGCGCGCCGATCTCGCGGGCCTCGAGCATGGCGGACTGGCAGAACACGCGCACCAGGTCGTCGTCGAGTATCTGGTCGGCGGTCGCTCCGGTCAGCGCGGACACGGGGTTGACGGTCAGGTTGCCCCACAGCTTGTACCAGACGTCGCCGCGGATGCTGGCCGACACTGTCACGTGAAGCCCGGCCGCGCGCAGCGCGGCGGCGAGGCTGGCGAGCCGTGCCGTGTCCGCGCCGGACGGCTCGCCGATGATGATGCCGTTGCCGCTGTGCCGGCGGATCACTGCGGGCGCGGGCGAGCTCGCGCTCAGGTGCACGGTGCCGCCGATCACCTGGCTGACGGGGATCGCGCTGGCGATCGTGCCGCCGGGATCGACGCTGTCCAGATGCCGTCCCTCGCACGGGCCGCCGAAACCCTCGAAGAACCACCAGGGGACGCCGTTCAGCGTCGACAGCACGACGCTGTCCGGTCGTAGGAGCGGGCCGATGCTAGCCGCGGCGGCCGGGGCCGACTGAGCCTTGACCGCGAGGATGACCGCGTCCTGCGCGCCCAGTTCCGCCGCGTCGTCGGACGCGGTCACCTTGGCCGTAATAGTCCCGTCCGCGGACTCCACTCGCAGGCCGTCGGCCCGGATGGCGCTCAGCGTCGCGCCGCGGGCCAGCACCGACGTGTCCGTCCCCGCGGTGGCCAGGCCGGCCGCGATGAACCCGCCGACCGCCCCGGCCCCGACCACACAAATGCGCATGCGGGCTACCTTAACCCTTGTCGGGCCTGGCCCAGATGCCGCGCTCGTGCATGAGTTCTATCTGCGGGCCGATCACCTGACGGCGGTACTCGGCGTGCGTGTAAGGGGCCCGGTCGAGGTAGAGGTTCTTCGGGTAGACGGGCTGTTCGTAGATCAGCTGGTACTGCTCGGTGGTGAGATCCTTCAGCCAGTTGTCCCACTGGGCACTGGCCCGGAACTTGCGCAGCGCCTCCACGTCGACGGTGCCCGCCACCCAGGACGACCCGGCGCTGTAGTCGTGCCTGCCGACGATCTGGCCGCGGTAGTCGATGACCGCCGATCCGCCGCCGAACGTGTCGATAGGCGTGTCCGAGTCCGTGTGCAAGTAATAGGTGCCGACGTTGCAGGCGATCAGGTACATGTTGTTGTCCAGGGCACGCGCGCGGTTCTGGACCTCGAACAGGCCGTTGCCGACGTGCGGGTGCGGATACGGTCCGCGGTAGACGACTTCGGCGCCGTTCATGGCCAGCCCGCGAGCGTTCTCCGGGTAGGAGCCCTCGTTCGCCATCAGGAACCCGAGCCTGCCGATCTCGGTGTCGGCCACCGGGTAGAACGCGTCCAGGTTGCGGCCGTACAGCTCGATCCATTTGTCCCAGACGTTGTGCGGAGTCACGGAGTGCTCGACCGGCAGCAGCGGGACCACCTTGTGGTGCCGGAGGATCAGGTCACCGTCGGGATTGAGGATGAAGCCGACGTTGAAGAAGCGGCCGGGGAACTCGGGATGCCTGGCCTTGGCCTGCGCCATCAGGAACGCGTTCCACTGCCGGGCCAGCTGGCCGAGGTAGTCCGTCTCAGGCCCGGGCACGTCGATCGCGCACTCGCGCGCGAACTGCTCGTGGTCGAGGTCGAGGACCTCGTCGTTGAAGCCCTGCAAGGTTCCCTCGGGGATGGCGATCAGGCGCACCGGCAGGTCCAGGCTGGACAGCCACGACGCCGCCTTGATCAGGTGCGACACGTGCTCGAGGTTGACGGCGATCTCGTCCCTGCGACGAATGCCGCGCATGGTGGGTACCAGGCCGATGGCCTGATAAGGCTCGATCATGGGGTCATCCCTTCGGCCAGTTCGGGCGCGCGCACCCGGGGGTTACCTCACTATCTACAGGACCGCCAGCCGCCTGTCTGCCCCCGCGACAGCCGGACAGCTCGTCGAGTTTGCTGCGGATTTCGTTGTGAATTGACCAAAAATCTACCGAAAAACTGGCCCGGATCGTTGTTTTATGCGAAAGTCGATGGTGATGATAAAGCTGATTCAGAACGGACGTTGTCGTGGCGCCCGGTGAGCGACGTGCTGCCGTTCCCGGGGCAGTCGCCCGGTCGCTGGCTCACGCGGTGCCGCGCTCGTTCTGGCTCGACCAGCCGGACGCGCCCGAGGCGCTGCCCGCGCTCGCCGGCCGCACTACCGCGGACCTGACGGTCGTGGGCGGCGGGTTCACCGGGCTGTGGACCGCGCTGCTCGCCAAAGAGCGCGACCCCTCGCGCGACGTCGTCCTCCTGGAGGCCCGGACGGTTGGCTGGGCCGCGTCCGGGCGCAACGGCGGGTTCTGCTCGGCCAGCCTGACGCACGGACTGGCCAACGGGCTCGAGCGGTTCGGCGCCGAGATGCCCGCGCTCGAGCGGCTCGGCGAGCAGAACCTGCGCGAGATCGGCGAGACGATCGCCAAGCATCACATCGACTGCGACTTCTCGCCGACCGGTGAGCTCAGCGTCGCGACGGCGCCGTGGCAGCTCGCGGGGCTGGACGAGTATCGCGACGCGGCCCGGGCGCTCGGCCAGGACGTCGAGGTGCTCGACGCGGCGGGGGTCCGCCGCGAGCTGGACTCCCCGTTGTTCGTGGGCGGGCTGCGGACGGCACGCGGCAACGCGCTGGTCGAGCCCGGACAGCTCGCCTGGGGACTGCGCCGCGCGTGCCTGGAGGCGGGCGTGGCGATCTACGAGCACACACCGGTCAGGTCGCTCGCGTCCGCGGGCGCCGCGGGCGCCGGACTCGAGCTCGCGACGCCGTACGGCCGGGTGCGGGCCGGCCAGGTGGTGCTCGGGACGGGCGCGTTCGGGCCGCTGCTGCGCCGGATCTCGAACTTCGTCGTCCCGGTGTGGGACTACGTGCTGATGACCGAGCCGCTGTCCGCCGCTCAGCTCGCCAGCCTCGGCTGGCGGGACCGGCGGGGCGCCTCCGACATGGGGAATCAGTTCCACTACTTCCGGCTGACGAGGGACAACAGGATCCTGTGGGGCGGCTACGACGCCGTCTACTTCAACGGGGGCGGGATCCGCGACGAGCAGGCCTGGCGCCCGGCCACGTTCGCGAAGCTGGCCGCCCACTTCTTCGCCACGTTCCCGCAGCTCGAAGGGGTCTCGTTCACGCACGCCTGGGGCGGTGTGATCGACACGTGCAGCCGGTTCTGCGCGTTCTTCGGCACGGCGCATCAGGGGCGGCTCGCCTACGCGGCCGGCTACACCGGGCTCGGCGTCGGCGCGACCAGGTTCGGCGCCCAGGTGATGCTCGACCTGCTGGCGGGCGCGGACACCGAGCGGACCCGGCTGGCCATGGTGCGGTCCAAGCCGGTGCCGTTCCCGCCGGAGCCGCTGCGTTCGGCCGTCATCCAGCTGACCCGCTCATCGCTGGCCCGCGCCGACAGGAACGACGGCCGCCGCGACGTGTGGCTGCGTCTGCTCGACCGCCTCGGGCTGGGATACGACTCGTAGCTGGTTTACGGCTGGGCCTGGCCGGGAATCGGTGCAATTCGCCTCGATTTGACGAGGGTCTCCGGTGCCCTTAAAGTTCTTCTTGCCCTGAGGGGACGGAACGCCGCGAGCCGGCGGGACGGGACCCAGGGAGCCACCAGCAATTCCTCGTCTGGGGTCGCCGCGCGTGTCGTGGGGTCCCGGGCGTTCGGTATGCTGGCGGTACGGGAACTACCAAAAGTCAGCAAAGTTCAACAAAACCGAGTTGACAAGCGGTGGGACCCGGAGTAATGTTCAAGGGTTGCCCCGACGGAGGAACTCCTCCAACCGGTGTGCGTCCGTTTCTTGAGAACTCAACAGCGTGTTAAAAGCCAGTGCATTATATATGTACAAAACCCCCGTCGCGGGATGCGTCTTTGGCGTGTCTCGCACGGTGATAGTCATGGATATC
>Ga0187808_10000194_pt1 | contig 16181 bp, 15 predicted proteins | sample NC_wetland_sal_i_5_FD_132427 | JGI IMG/M metagenome (GOLD analysis project Ga0187808, IMG submission 132427) | Wetland sediment microbial communities from Neuse River Estuary, North Carolina, USA - ASW_3 | ecosystem: Environmental > Aquatic > Freshwater > Wetlands > Sediment | place: USA: North...
CGAGCGAGGGCTGAAACAGAAAAGCCAGCGAGGTCGCGAGGCCGGCCGAAGCCAGGAACCGCGGGTCAAAGAAGGCCTCGTAGCGCTCTCGTCTCGCTGCGCGGCGCGAGCGCAGCCTCTCCGTGCGGCCGGGATGCCGCTCAGACACCGTCGCCTCCCCGTGCCGCGGCGTCTCCCCGTGCCGCGGCGCCGGCCGCGCGGGCATACCAGAGCGAGACCGCGACAAAGCGCTCGGCGAAGACTCCCAGGGCTATGCCGGTGAGGAGTCCCATCGCGAGGAAGGCGGGCGCGATGAGCCGCGCGGCTTCGCCGAAGACGACGACGCGGGCGAGGAAGATCTGAACGGCGTTGGAGCTCACGGCGCCGAGGATCGACACGCCTATGGCGGAGATCAAGTCGCCGAAGGCCTTTCGGGAGAGCCACATCACCATGGCGGAGGTCATCGTGCCCGCGAGCGAGAAGAGGGCGACGTAGGAGAAGAGCGATCCGGAGATAACGCTCATGCCGATTACCTTCACGAGCGCGAGGACGAGGTACCAGGGCAGGGGAAGAAGGTCCGTTGCGAGGAGTATCGGAAGATTGGCGATGCCGAGCCGCATGAAGGGGAGGGGTTTGGGGACCATGTACTCCACGGCCGAGAGGAAGAAGCAGAAGGCTCCGAGCAGGGCTGTGATGTCCGTGCGGTCATTCCAACGGCGTTCAGTAAGCACCGGTGTCAGCCGCGCCTCGCGCGGTCCTCCCCTCGACCCGGACGAAGACCTTGTTGGGAAGACAGGCTATCCACTGACCCGGGGAGGAGATAGCCCCCATGGCGATGCAGATTTTGTTTTTGCAGGGAGAATCCGTTACCCGCGCCGTTTTGCCGAGTATCTCGACGGTCGTGAGGCCCAGCGGGCCGGGAATCTGCAGCGTGCGGTTCGTATCCAGCGGGTAGATCCACTCCCCGCCAGCCCCGGAGATGACGACCTCGGGAGCAGCGTTCCCCGGCGCGTAAACCGCCACGGCAGTGAGGACTATGACAACAGCGGCCGCGAGGGCGGCCGCTATGTCGAGAGGACGGACGCGCATGGCGTCATTGTGCCTCTATTAATCCCCGCAGTTACAGCCCCCGTCCTCGCAGCCGCATTCGTCGCAATCGCAGCCGCCATGGACGTGGCCGTGCTCGAGTTCCTCGGAGGTGGCCTCGCGCACCTCGACCACTTTGACCGAGAAATGGAGCTCCTCGCCGGCTAGGGGGTGATTTGCATCGATGGTCACCTCGTCCTTGTCGATGCCGACCACGGTGACGATCTGCGCGCCCTGCTCGCCGTGAGCCTCGAACTGCATGCCGACCTCGACTTGGGTGTCCGGCCCGAATTCGTTCTTGGCCACCTTGAATACCAGGCTCTCGTCGCGCTCTCCGTAGCCTTCGGCCGCGGGAATCACGCACTCGACCTGGTCTCCGGCCTCTTTGCCCTCGAGGTGCTTTTCGAGGCCCTTGATGATATTCTCATTGCCGTGCAGGTAGACGAGGGGCTCTCCGGTCGATGACGAATCTATGACTTCGCCTTCCGAGTCCTTGAGGTTGTAGTCGATCGTGACGACACGGTCCTTGGTTATGGTCATGAAAAGATCCTTTCAGCGAGAGATACAAAACACAATCCTAGCCCATCATCTAGGTCGCGTTCAAGTCAAGACAGTCAATATATAATTCTTTTTCTCAGGAGTAGGCAAGTCCGGCCGGCGCGAAGCGATCGACACCGCGCGAATAATCAAAGATTCTTGAAGCAGGCTTCCACGATTGGATCGAGCGAAGGCAGGGAGAAGCCGAGCCCCTCCGCGACCGCCCGCTCCGCCGAGTGATCCCAATCCATGAAGGGGTCGTCGTAGTGGGCCGCCATGAAGCCGAAGATTTGATCCTCGGCCTCGTTGGCCGCCGTATCGAAGAGTCCGTGGCTCTTGGTTTGATGTGAGAGCAGGTATCGGTGGATGTGACCCCGTACTTCCTCGAGGAATATCTCGCGATACACATCGTAGGCCTTGCCCGAAAGGGAGCGGATGCGATCCGAGATCGAGCCGCCCCGGCCCTCGATCCGGGGAACCGGCTCCGGTCCTGCGGGCGGGCGGACGAGGAGCCTCGAGCCGCTCGGCTTGGCCACCGGAGTGAGCAACTCGGGCGGGGTCGGGTTCTCGCGCGCTCTGGCCGGGCCGGACTCGCCTACGGCAGGGCGAGGCGAGGAGTGCGCGTCGGCTTGCAACGCGGCCACGCGTCGCTCGGGTTCCTGGGGCTCGGGGCTGCCGACGATTCGGCTCGGCTCGCGACTGGGCGCAGGGTAGCCCGACCTTCGCTCCGGCTCCGGAAGCCTCGCGCGCACGGCAGTCCTGAGCTCCGGCTCGGCTGCGCCCTCGGGGCGCTTTCTTTCTTGCGCCGCAGGCTTGCCGGCGGGGGCCGGGGGCGTCGTCGGTTTGCGCAGGGCTGCCTGCGCGGCGGCCCTGCGGGAGGCTTCGCGCAGGGCGAACTGGGGCGCGCGCGCCGCGAAGCCCCGCGTGGGCGCTTCCTGGGGAGCGGAGGGCTCGGGCTCCCTTCTGGTGCGGCTCTCCGTTTCGGCGGGGCCGAGGGTCTTTCTTCTTTCGGCGTGGGCCGCCCGGACCCTCGATTCCGGCCCCGGCGCCGCGAGACGGTGCTCGATCGCCCGGGCCTCCATGCGCGATCTGAGCCGTCGCCACATGACCTGCATGTAAAGGTCGCCGCTCACTGAATAGCTGTAGCTCGTCGTGAGAATGCCGGAGACCTCGCTCAGAATTTCGTCGTCGCTGGACCCTCTGAGGCGCCCCATCTTGACCGCCCGGAATATCTCGTAGTGGCTCGTCCCGTACTTTCGCGCGTAGAGGAACACAAGGCGATCGAAGGCTGGGTCTCGGACCTGGTTCCAGTACTTCGCGCAGAAAACGAGCACCCTGTCCTCGCGCCTGCGCAGGGAATCGGGGATCTCGACGCGTCCCCGCTCCTGGGCGCTGAATTTTATCTTTGCGGGGTCGAAATAGTGGCTGTGGGCCCGCGCCTGGGCCTTCGCCCTCAGCTCGTGCTCCGCGCTCATGGCGACGAAGTCGTACCGCTCTTCGCGGACCCACGAAGAAGCCGAGCCTGAGCGCGAGGAGAGCGCGGCTCGCCTCCTCTGCTCGATGGCTTCGCTGCGGGCGATGAAATCGTAGTCCGCGGGGGAGTCGGCGCGGGCCACGGCGTCGTATTCTCGCACGAGCTCAAGTGCCCGACCGCAGAGCAGGCTTCGATGATTCAGGAGTCGGGAGAACTCCTCGTATCGCGCGAGCTGCGTGAGCGCGGCCTCGGTGTCTCCGCCGAAGCGAGTGAGCACGGACTCCACGGCCTTCAGCGCGGTGAAAGCATCGGAAAGCTCCGCGCGCTCGAGATGGGAAACGATGAGGTCTATATTGGCCGCTATGCGCCGCGCTAGCTTGTCGCCGAGCTCCAATATGAGGCTGTCCTGGTAGGAGGCGTATCGAGGGTCGCGCTCGCGATAGAGCCGGAGGAGCGCGACGCGGGCCGAGTCGTCCGGGTACCGGACGCGGAGCCGCCCGTTGTACACGTCCAACGCTTCTGCGAGCCGGCGATCCCTTCTGAGCTCGAAATAACGTTCGATATCGGGATCGCCCCCGTAGCGGAGGTCGGGAAAGACGCGCCGTATTAACTCGCGTTTTATCTCAGGCTTGAGCGCGTCCATCGCGTGGATTATACGCGTCTCTCGTATTGTGGACAATATAAAAGCAGCGCGGCTTTCGCCGCGCTGCTTCGCGTCGCCGCACGGAGGACTACTGGAGGAGCTGCATGACCTGTTGTGTCTTCTGGTTCGCCTGGGCGAGCATGGCGTTGCCGGCCTGAGCGAGAATGCGGTTCTTCGTGTAGTCGACCATCTCCTGGGCCATATCGGTATCCCGGATGCGGCTTTCGGCGGCCTGCATATTCTCGGCGCCGACGTCGATGCCGCGAATCGCGTGCTCAAGACGGTTCTGGTAGGCGCCGAGGTCGGCGCGCTGCTTGTTGATTATCTTGAGCGCCGCGTCGAGAGTGCCGATGGCGCGGTTGGAACCGTCCGGCGACTCGAGCGAAAGGATCGAGTTGTCGCCGACATTCCGCACGCCGAGGGCCTTGGCAGTCATGGTCCCGATGAAGACCTGCACCCGCTGGTCCATGTTGGCGCCGATATGGAACCACATGGAGCCGGTAACTGTGTTCTCGCCTGTCTGGCGGGCGAAGCGCCCCGTCAGAAGGTTGAGCCCGTTGAACTGCGCGTGGCTGGCGATCCTGTCCAATTCGCTGACGAGCTGGCTGGTCTCGACCTGGATCTGCATCCTGTCCTCGCTGGTGTAGATGCCGTTCGACGCCTGCACTGCGAGCTCCCTGAGCCGCTGGATGATGTCCTGCGACTCCTGGAGATAGCCCTCCGTCACCTGGATGAACGAGATACCGTCCTGCGCGTTCTTCGACGCCCTCTCGAGTCCGCGAATCTGCGACCGCATTTTCTCCGAAACGGCGAGCCCTGAGGCGTCGTCTCCTGCGCGGTTGATGCGCATTCCCGAGGACAGTTTCTCCATCGATTTGTCGACCGCTAGATTGGTGCTTCTGAGCGAACGATCCGCGAACATGGCGCTGAGATTGTGATTGATGATCATGGCCTTACTCCTTTCCTGGCTAGGGACGGCCTCATGGCCGTCTTTGGCATCCGTGCCGGCTGCATACTGCGCCGGTCCCGCGTACGTCCTCCCGCGCATCCTTCCGCGGCGTCGACGCTGGGGAAGCCCGACCCCGGCGATCGCGCCGCCTGGATCGAACCTCTTACATCCCAGTATCGGAACCTGCGGTCCGTACTTAAGGGAAAGCGCATCCGAGTTTGCGGGATGCGGCCGCTTGAGGAATTGGAGCTTTCGTGGTACAGTCTCTTCGCGTTGCGACCCTCCGACAGACGAGAGAAATCCTCGAAGCCCACGTTACCCTCGACTATGAGCGGCTCGACAGGAGATTGAGCGCATGAGCTACTCCGGAAGCCCCGAAGGGAATGCCCTGCCTTGGGGCCCGTTCCATTCCGTCAGACTCGACGCTGGAAAGTGCGTTGGGTGCACCACATGCGCGGAAAGGTGCCCCACTCAGGCGATACGCCTGCGCGACGGCCGCGCCACCATAGGCGCGGAACGCTGCATCGACTGCGGCGAATGCATACGCGCCTGTCCTCATGGAGCGGCATGGGCCGCCTCCGACAGGCTTTCGCTCATCGGGCGATACGCCCACAAAGTCGCACTGCCCGCGCCGGCTCTCTATGGCCAGTTCAAAGAATTGCCGAGCGTCGATCGCGTGCTTTCGGGGCTGCTCGAGCTCGGCTTCGATGAGGTATTCGAAGTCGCCGAGGCGGCGGAGCTCGTCAGCGGCGCGACGATGGAGCTGCTTCGGCGAAGCGGCGCGGAGGCTGCGCTCCCCCGGCCCCTGATTTCGAGCGCCTGCCCAGCCGTGGTCCGCATCATTCGGCTGCGTTTCCCGAACCTCATCCGCCACCTCGTGCCGCTCATACCTCCGATGGAGGCCGCGGCGAGGATCGTGAAGGAAACGCTCCATCGCGGCGAGGAGGGGGTCGGCGTTTTCTTCATAACCCCCTGCGCGGGGAAGGTGACGGTGACCCAGGCGCCGCTCGGCTATTCCGCCTCGGCGATCGACGGCGTCCTGGGCTTCAAGGACATTTACGAGCCGCTTCGCAAGGCCCTGGCGAGAGCGCCGGAGCGCAGGCTCGCCCGGGCCGGCAGGATCGGGCTCGAGTGGGCGAGAACCGAGGGGGAGAGCGGAGACAGAGCGCGGCTGGGATCGTTGTCGGTGGACGGCATCGGCAATGTCATCGGCGTCCTTAAGGCCCTTGAGAAGGGCGAGCTGGACGACTTTCAGTATGTCGAGGCGCTGGCCTGCCCCGCGGGCTGCGTAGGCGGCCCTCTCGCCGTGGAGAATCCCTATGTGGCGCGGGCGAGGATGAGAAAGCTTGAAGATGCCGCGCCGCCCTTCCCGCCGCGGCGCCGCTCGTTCGACCAGGTGCCGCCGCTCGAATGGACCGAGGCCCTCGACCTCCAGGCAAGGCACATGGCGCACGCAGACGCGCCGGCCGCACTGGCGGTTCTGGAAGGCTAGCTAGGCCTGCCTCGCATCGACGAGGCCGTCGAGCGCAAATCCACTCTTGGTGGTATTCCGCGATGAGGACTCGCCGCCCTGGCGGGCTCCCCCTCCCCGCGCCGCAAAGGCCTGTTCAAGAAGAACATCCGTCTCTCCGGCGAAGCCCGCTCGCGAAAAACTGTACAGGAGGCGATAACCGTCGCGCAGCCGCCGCGCTACGAGCGTGCGAAGCATCCGATCCCGCTCCACGACCGATTGGAAGCGGTGCAGGCGTTCCCGCTCGCGGCCCATGCCGACGCGCCACGCGGCGCAGAGCGCGAAGGGCGCGTCGAGAAGCTGCTGGCGATCGTGGATGGTGTAGTAGTGGAGCCGTCCATCCTTGCCGCTTTTGATCAGGGTGATAATCATGGGCATCTATCCTATCGGCGCGGCGATCGACGCCCTTGATCGGGCCCGCGCAATAAAAAGGGGAGCCGACGAATGCAACCTCGTACGGCTCCCCACTCTTTGCATACAGCGCGCATCGGGCCTTCCTACGGCCCTTGTGGCAGCGCGGAGCAAAATGCTTTGAAAAAAGCATTCTCGAGCCCTACGGGCTCGACCCATCCCTTGCGTACCCGGCGGCGCGGCAACCGCACGCTCCCGTCGGGATTTACGCTTTCGGGCGTAGGCTCCGGGGCTCCAATTGACCCCGTGAAGGCTCGTCCGAATCATGGCCGGTTCCCTCGGCTTCAAAAACCCACACAAACGAAACGAGAAGAAGAACCCGAAAAGAAACTGAACCTAGCTAGCCGAGGCCGGCCCGGAACCCTCAGGCGGAGCTTCCATAAAAGGACCTCCTCACCGAATCGTTCCAGCCTCTCGGGGCCTCTAGGGCACCGGAGGTTCCACCGGTCAGTATCTATCTACAAACTACTTCTAGCGGTTCGAAAATCAAGCGCTAAAATGGAATCTTTTAGTATTTTCTAGTCGTCCTTTCCAGCCCACGAGGCATGGCTAATGCTAGACCGCCGGCACCGAAGGATCGCCGGGCTTGGGGTTCCGCAGGGGATATGTTCTGAGCCGCCTGCGGTTGATCACTCTTACGCGCCTTTCGATTTGACAAGGCGCGTAAAGGACACTATAGTGATTATCCAACGCAAAATCGCCTTATCGTTGAAATTGATAGAAAGATTTACCGTATTTCGCGGCGGTCGAGTCCGCGCCGTGGGCAGTCTGTAAGGGGTTCGTCGTTGAACAAGCGAGATTTTCCGCGCGTACATTTCTATGATCAAGACTTCGTGGAGATCTACGATCGGACCTGGGCGTGGATTGCCGATTGCTGGGCAAACGGAGCTTCCGGAACTCCGATCGAGAAGATAAAGTTCTTTCAGTATCCGCCGGAGCCGACCATCGATCTCATGGAGGCCGTTTTCTCCTCGTTTTTTCTCGTCTACTCAAACCGAATTTTCGCGGCCTCCAGCGGGCTCGACGCTCTGTACGCCCTGCAGGAGCCCAGTGGAGCCATCCGCTCGCGGTACAATGCGCAGACCGCCAAGCCCATCCTTGCGAAAGACAATCCCGAAGGACTCGGGCTGCCCCTCTTCGCCTGGGCCGAGTACAACCTCTACCATAAGACTGCCAACAAGAAGCGCGTAAAGGACGTCATGCCCGTGCTTCAAAAGCACTGGGCCTGGATGGAGACGACTTTTCGGCGGGACAACGGGCTCTATGCGGTGCCCGTCGCGGCCACTGGCATGGAGAACTCGCCCCGGGGGCGCGCGCTCTATCTCGCGGATTTCAACGCCGCGATGGCTATGAATGCCCTCTACCTTTCCGCCCTCGGCGACATTCTCAACGACAAGGAAGTCTCGTTCCAGTTCAAGCGAAACTACTTCTCGCTCAAAACGCGGGTGAACTCGAAGATGTGGGACCTCGAGGACGGCTTTTATTACGACCTCGACGCAAACGAACATCAGGTGAAGACCAAGACTATCGGAGGCTACTGGCCGCTTTTGGCCGAGATACCCAACGAAGAGCGGGCGGAGCGGATGATCGCTCATCTCAAGGACGCCTCCGTGTTCGGAACCGAGCACCCCTTCCCCACTCTTTCCGCAGATCACCCGGACTACGACAAGAGGGGCGAGGGCTACCGCGGCTCGGTGGTTCCGCCCTTCACCTACATGGTCATAAAGGGTCTTGAAAAGTACAACCAGTACGAACTCGCGCGCGACTGCGCCATACGCCATCTCTACTTCGTGCTCGATTCGATGCATCAGAACGGCGAGGAGAAGGAGCACAACAACCACCATTCGGCGGAGCCGAAGCCGACTGTGTGGGAGGCCTACCAGCCGCAGAACGAGGGGAAGGCGTCGTGGGACGAGAGACCCGGATGGCCGCGCCCCCAGCTGCTCGCGTATACGGGCCTTTCGACTGTTGCGCTCATGATCGAAAACATCGTCGGCCTCTACATTTCCCTACCGCGCAAGACTGTCGATTGGATCATCCCGAATCTCGAGATCATGGGCATCGAGAACCTCTCGCTCAAGCGCAACCTCGTCACCATCCTCTCCAACAAGTCGGGGAGGGGCTGGGAGATCCACATGGAGAGCGAGAAGCTCTACTACTTCACCATCAACGTGCTCGGCAAGAAGAAGAAGACGCTTCCCATCCCTTCGGGCAAGTGCTCGATGCTGATCGACAAAATCTAAGGTTTCGTCACCTCATTCGGCGCACTAGTCCCCCGATATGACGCGGATGCTCCCCATCATGGCGAAGCCGTTGACCTCCACGAAGGGCCTGCCCGCTTGGACCCGATGCTCGACTCCTCGGTCGGCGCGCGCCTCGCCCATGAAGGGGAAGGCGTTCACGTTGACCGGCAGGCCACGGGGAACGATGATTTGCATCTCGCCCATGAAGATGAAGGCGTCGATCTTGAGCCTGCCTGGCGGGAGAGCCGTATCGCGGAGGTCGAGCTTCGTGCTGCCCATGACGGTCAGGGAGCTGATCTGGTCTGCGGAGAGCCAATCGCCCGTGAGGTTGCGCTCGCCCATGACGCAGGCGAGGCTCGACGAGCCCGAGATGCGGGCGTCGATGCGGTTGGGAAGAGCGGCGGCGGAAGGGCGAGCGGCTACGGTCGCGCGCTCGCCGGACCTAAGCTCGCTGTTTTGCAGCCCGGCAACGGCCCGGTCGAGCTCGGAATCGTCGCGCGCGTTTTGGGCCACGACGACCCTGGACTCGTAGTCCTCCATGAAGATCTGATCGGCTGCGAAGGCTTCCGTGAGGCGGTCCAAGACATGTTGCCGCCTGTCCTCGAGATACTCACCGCTCATTGCCATAGGGTTCTCCTTGTTCGCGATGCGTTGCTGCAGGACGGGCCCGCGCTGTTGGCGGCGCTCCGTCCGATCCGAACGTTTCCGGCTCGCTTAAGCTACTGCTTTTATTCCCTTTGGGGGCAGGGCCGAGCTGCGAGACCATCATCCCGGCCAGCATAAGAAAGCCCCCGCCCGCCAGGCGCCAGGTCAGGGCCTCGGAGAGCAGCACGACGCCGCCCAACCCGGCGAAGAGAGACTCCATCGAGAGGATGATGGACGCATGCGCCGGATGGGCGCTCTTTTGGGCGACGATCTGGAGCGTGTAGGCGACTCCGATCGAGAAGAGGCCGCCATAAAGGATGGGCAGGGCGGCCGCGACGGTTCCCGCAAAGGGATTCGGCTCCGCAAGAAGGGCGCCCGCGAGGCTCCAGATTGAGCAGACGGCGAATTGTCCTGCCGCGAGCTCGAGCGCGTCCATGACTGCCGCGAAGCGGCCGACAAGGAGGATGTGGACGGCCCAAAACAACGCCCCGATGAGCTCGAGCAGATCGCCCGTCTTCATGACCAGGGTCCCGCTCACGCTGAGCACGTAGAGGCCTGCGAGCGCGAGGAGGGCGCCGATCCAAATGCCGGCTCCGTAGAGGGTGCCCGAGGAACGGCGGAACAGAAATCCGATTATCGGCACGAGAACGACGTAGAGGCTCGTGATGAATCCGGCGTTTCCCGCAGTCGTGGTGACGATGCCCACCTGTTGGAGACTTGCTCCGCAGAAGAGCACCGTTCCCGCGGCGAGAATGCGCAGGGCCTTGCCGCCGGAGTCCAGCGTCCGGACGCTGGAAGAACGCGATCGTCGCCCGAGGAGAATGAGGGGGAGCAGAGAGGCGGCTCCGAGCGCGAAGCGGACGGCGTTGAAGGCGAAGGGGCCGATGGAGGCCATGCCGCTGCGCTGGGCCACGAAGGCGAAGCCCCATATCATGGCGGTCAGGAGAAGAAGACCGTCGGCTTTGAGCGCCGTCCCTTTCTGGTGCATCGTCCTCGAAGACTATCCGCGCTCACAGGCCGCGGCAAGAGGAGGAGAGGCTGTTGCAGCTTCGCACCGCAGCGCGTTACTCTCATTGCATGGGCGAAAGGCTTATCGGCCTCATCTCTGCGATCGTTCCCTTCCGCTACCTGCGGGGCGAAGAACTCAGGGCCTTGATAGAAGACTCCCGGGAGCAGGTCTATACTCCGGGGGAGGTCCTGATCGAGCAGGGGGACTCGGCCTCCGACGAAGTCTTCGTCCTCGTCTCGGGCTCGGTGGAGTCCGTCGACACCTCGCGTCTTCCTCCTTTTCGAATGAACGTCATCGAGGCCGGCTCGTATTTCGGGGAGCGTTCCTCGCTCTTCGGCCATCCCAGGCTTTTTGAGATGCGCGCCCTCGAGCGCTCCACGTGCCTTGTCATCCCGGGCCGGCGATTTCTGCGTCTCCTCTCCGATTCCCGGTCCTTCGCGCAGGCCTTCGGAGTCAAATTGCGCGAGGGCCTCGGCTTGTTCGAAGCCTTCGATCGCTTCAACGCCGAAGTCCTGCGCTCCATCGCGGTCGGCAACATCGACATACGCCGCCTCGTGGAGCACTACAAGGCCATCCGGCCGGCCCTCCACCCTCTCGCTGGCGACGACTCGCGGATCGACTGGGGGGCGCTCGCCTACGCGGTGCGTCGGCTCCCCGAGAATCTGACACGGACCTTTGTCTTCCTCCTCACGGACAACCTGCCCACCGTCTACGCGAGCCCGGAAAAGCTCTTCCCCTTCGTGCCGACCGAGGCGCGCCACCGTTTCGTCTACGAGATGATGAGCGGCAAGGACATGGTGCTCATCCGGGACGGCCTCTCCGACCTCCTCGATTTTGTGAGCTGTCTCTGCATTTTCGCCGTCGAAGCTCGGAAGATCCGCTACCGCTTGAACCACCCCGACCTCCTCGTGAGCCTCGTCGAATCGGCTTCGGCCGAGCGCGCGGATGCGCAGCCCGCGAGTTTTCCCTTCGACGAAAAAGAATGGAAGGAGCTCAGGCGCATATGGCCCTCCGACGCTCCCGCGAGGATCAGGGATGTCGTCTTCCACCGCCAGGCCTTCTCCATCGACGTGCGCAAGCAGGTCAATAACTATAACGGGCGCCTGGCCGAGCTCTGGGCAAGCCAGGTCGGAGCTGCCGCGGAGCGGCTAACTGGAGTGCGGCCGAGCGATTTTCCCGAGGAGATCGAGGTGCACATCGTCTCCTCGAATACCCATTCGGTTTCCAATTGCCTCAACCCCTTTTTCGCGAAATACAAGGACGATATTCTCTCCTGGGCCGATTCCAAGGGGCTTCGCGAGGGCGGCTGGAACGAAAGCTTCGATGAGGTCTACCACCACTCGCGCCGGTGGCTCGGCGCTTTTCCCCAGCACGGGGGTGAGCTTGAGGAAATGGAGAACGAGTGCGGCATCGTCCGCCTCCCCGAGACCGTCACCACCGGCATACAGGTTCAGCTCATCGATGCCGCCGGAGTCTGCGACCGGGCCGCAGATCCCTGGGTGCGGAGCCTCCGCTGCCCGGAGCGCGCGCTCATCGTCAACATCGACTACGCCTTCGGCCAGCAGGCCGAGGAGATAATGCGAAGCCTCCTCCTCCTTTTTGGGCGCAACGTGCGCAGCATCAACGTGCTCGGCAAGGCCGGTTCGCTCGTGGGCGCCCGCGGCGACATACTCCTGCCGACCGCCTTCGTCGAACAGGCGAACGATGCGTTCCAGCCCCTCCCCGGCGAGGGCGAGGAGGTGATCGCGAGGCTCGAGCGCGCGGTGCCCGGCCGCTCCGTGCATCCGGGGCCGCTCCTGACAGTCGGGGGAACCATTCTGCAGAATCGCGACATGCTCCAGTTCTACCGCAGGATATGGGGATGCATCGGGCTCGAGATGGAGGGCATATGGTACCTGCGCGCCCTCCTCGAAGCCGAGGAGCTCGGCGTCCTGCGGCCGGGGGCGCGGTCACGCTTCCTATACTACGTTAGCGACATGCCCCTGGCCTCGGGTCAGAATCTTTCCGAGAGGCTGAGCCCGCTGGAGGGGATTCCGCCTCTCTATGCGATAACGCGCGAAGTCCTGTCGGGGCTGTTCGGCGCCGCGTGATGTCGGAGGGGCACATGCTCGATCGTCTTGGGCGCAGCGTGCGGCGCAAGGTGGGGGATTTCCTCTACGCTCTGGGCTTCTTCCTCGACGTCGTCAAGGAATCGGCCCTGCTCTTCCGCAGGAAGCAGGTCGGCTTCAAAGTCCTCGTCATGCAGATACTGTTCACGGGGGTGGAGGCGCTCCGGATATCCGCCGTGACGGCCATCGCGATCGGCGCGGCCATCAACCTGATCGGGACCTCGCTGCTCTCGGAGTTCGGCCAGAGCCAGGTCATGTACACCATGCTGATCATCATCATCACCCGCGAGCTCGGCCCTCTGCTCACGGCCTTCATCGTGACCGCGCGCTCGGGCACCGCCATCGCCACCGAGGTCGGCGGCATGGTCGTCGCGCACGAGATAGAGGCCTACGTCTCGGTGGGCGTCAATCCCGTCGCCTATCTCGCGGCGCCGCGTCTGCTCGGCGTCGTCGTCTCCATGGTGGTGCTCACGATCTATTTCAACTTTTTCGGCCTCCTGGGGTCTTTCGCCGTGGTCCAACTGATCAAGCCGATCGGCATCGAGGAGTACTTCAGGAACCTCGCCGCCGTCCTGCGGCCGGGAGATCTCGGTATGGGAATCCTCAAGGCCTTTGTTTTCGGCCTCATTGTCTCGGTCGTGTCGCTCTATCGCGGCTTCTCCGTCGAGCGATCGTCGACCGAAGTGCCGGTGGCGGGCATCAGGGCCGTAGGATCGAGCTTCATGCTGATCATCGTCGCCGACGCCGTGCTCACGGCCATGCAGTACGCGGGGTGAGGGACATGAGCGACGTACCTGCGATAGAGCTGCGCAAGGCCGGCGCCAGACGCGGCGACTACAACATACTGAGCGATGTCTCGTTCTCCCTTCCGGAAGGCACGGTCACCTTCTTCATGGGCGTGGCCGGTTCGGGCAAGTCTGCCCTGCTCAAGACCGCCGCGGGGCTTCGCCCTCCCGATTCGGGCGAGGTTCTGTTCCGCGGCACCTCGCTTGCGCGCATGTCCCGCAAGGACGAGGCGCACTTCAGGCGCGTGAGCGCCTTCGTCTTCCAGGACGCCGCGCTCTGGGCGAACCAGAGTCTCTTCGACAACCTGGCCCTTCCGATCAGGGTGCACGAGGGCGGCATGTCCAAGGCCGAGGTGGAGCGCGCGGTGCGACGGGCCGTGGAGTTGGTCGGCTACGAGGAAGACCTTCGCATACGGCCTTCGGACCTCTCCTCGGGCGAGCGCCGCATCGTCGGCCTCGCGCGCTCGCTGGTCCTCGACCCAGAGCTCCTCTTCATGGACGAGCCCTTCTCCAACCTCGACGAGGCGGCGATCGAGCGAGTGAGCGGAATCGTGGCCGCCCTGAAGGAACGGGGCCGGACCATGGCCATCGTCACATCCCAGTCGGAGTTCGCCGGCAGGTACGCCGATTTTGTCGCCGTTCTCGGCGGCGGCGGGCTCAAGGCTTTCGGGTCCTACGAGCAGGCCGTGGGATGGGAGGACGCGTCTGTGCGGTCGGTCACGGGCAGGCTCAGGCGGCGCAGAGCCGAGCCAAAGAGCGCGACGGCCTGGGGGCTCGCGGGGGCGTGGGCGGAGGCTCTCGCGGAGGACAAGGCGGTCCTGGAATCGGAGACGAAGGTCCCGGAGAAGAAGACCAAGGACCAGGGCGAGGCGACCCTCGGGGATATCATCAATGCCGTGCCGGATGAAGACGAAGAGGAAGACCGCGGGGTAGCCGCGGAGGGCGGAGGGAACGAGACATGAAATTCCGGATCAAGTACGCCGACAGAATCGTGGGACTCTTCGTCCTCCTGGCGGCCCTGGCCCTGGCGACCGGGATCATCCTGCTCGGCGCCAACCAGCGCTGGTTCTCGCGGGACTATCGCTTCACTACGCGGCTCAACTCCGCCGCCGGAGCCTCCCCTGGCACGCCCATCTACTTGAAGGGCTTCCAGGTCGGGAAGATCCAGCGGCTGCGTCTCAATGACCAGAACCAGGTCGACGCCGATTTCGTCATCTTCGACACCTACTATCCGAAGGTGCGCGAGAACTCGATCCTGGAGCTCGTGACCTCGCCGATAGGGCTGGGGACCCAGCTTCTCTTTCACCCCGGCAAGAGCGCCACGGTCCTGAAAGAGGGCAGCTTCATCCCGCTGGCCGATTCGCCCGAGGGGAAGGATCTCATCGATCAGGAGCTCGTCGACATCCCTCCAAAGGACGACACGGTCACCAGGCTGCTCGCCGACGTCAGTCCGCTGCTCGAGAACCTGAACAAGACGGTGGTGACGGTCAACAGAACGTTGACCGAACTCAACCGGGCCATAGCGGGCCAGAGCACGACGCCGCTCGCCAATATCGTGACCCAGGCCTCGGACGCGATGACCAAGGTCGACGATCTGGCCGGATCGATCGGCGCGATAGCCGACAACCTGAAAGCCACGACCGCCGCCATCCGGGACCCGACGGGGCTCGTGCCCAAGCTCCTCGACGCGAAAGGCTCGATCAAGACTCTCTTGGACGACAAGGGGGCGCTCTACGCGAGCGTGACCTCGAGCCTGACCGCGCTGCAAGGGACGCTCAAGAACGTCCAGGACATAGCCGCATCGCTCAACGCGCAGATGCCCTCGATCGCGGTCACGCTCGAGGAGGGACGGACCGCCATACAGCAGGCTCAGGACGTCCTGGAGGGGCTCAAGAACAACCCCCTGCTTAAAGGAGGGATACCCCAGCGCGCCGAGCAGCAGTCGACCTATCAGAGCATGAGGGAGGGGCAATTCTGATGAGCACGACGACGAACCGCGGTGGAAGATGCTATCTGGCGGCCCTCCTCGTTTTCCCGGCGCTCGCGTGCGGTCTGGCGGCTCTTTCGTGCTCGACGGCGCCCAAAACGCCCGACGCGCTCTACGACACCAAGAACAAGGCGGCCGAGTATTCCAAGCTGGGCGACGGCTTCATGGCGACGGGGCAGTACGACACGGCCGAGAAGTACTACCGCGACGCGCTCCAGGCCGATTCCTCGGTGGACAACCTCGAAGGCGTTTCCGTATCCCACGCCTCGCTCGGCCGCGTCTACCTGGCGGTGGGCAGGCGCGACGAGGCTCGAGGCGAGTTCACGAGCGCGCTCGATTACGCCCGCATGGCGCAATCGAGCGCGGCCTCTTCGATCGCCACATCGGGGTTGGGGGAGGTCAGCTACGCGGCGGGAGCGAAGGAGGACGCGCTCGCCCTTTTCGAGCGCGCCATCGTCTTTGCGGGCAAGGACGGCAAATCGCTCGCGGTCGCGCTCCACGACGCGGCGGTCGCGAAGGCCGCCCTCGGCAAGGGCGACGAGGCGATGGCCGATCTGCAGAAGGCCGCGTCCCTCAACCTCGGGCTCAAGCGCTGGACCGAGCTCGCCGCGAACCGCTACGTGATGGCCTCGCTGCTCACGGCGCAGAATCGCCTTGAGGAAGCGCGGGCCATGGCGCTTACCGCGCTCGACGCCGATAAAAGGGCCGAGAACGGACGCGGCATCGCCGGAGACCTGGCAGCCGTCGCGAGCATCACGGCGCGTTTGGGCCAGAAAGACGGGGCCTGGGATTACTGGCGCCGCTCCTTTGACGCG
>Ga0187808_10000195_pt1 | contig 16168 bp, 15 predicted proteins | sample NC_wetland_sal_i_5_FD_132427 | JGI IMG/M metagenome (GOLD analysis project Ga0187808, IMG submission 132427) | Wetland sediment microbial communities from Neuse River Estuary, North Carolina, USA - ASW_3 | ecosystem: Environmental > Aquatic > Freshwater > Wetlands > Sediment | place: USA: North...
ATGGGGTCCATTTGGGCATTGGCGGGCTGCAAGCGGACTTTGCCGTTGGGGGCGCGGAAGAAGCGCTTGAGGGTGGCGTCTGTACCCTCGATCAGAGCTACCACGATCTCGCCGTTCTCTGCCGTCTGCGTCCCCTCCACCAGGATGTAATCCCCATTGCAGATGTGGTCGTCAATCATTGAGTCGCCTTTGACCCGCAGCACGAAGAGGCTTCCACGGCCGCCCGTGAAATCGCCAAAAGAGAACGTCTCGGCATTGGGCACAGCCTCGACCGGCTGGCCGGCGGCGATTCGCCCCAAAAGCGGAAATTCCATATTGCCTAAGATCGTGGAGGGTGTGGGCATGGTGGCCGCTCCATCCGGCTCGGCTCCGGCTCTCGCCTCAGCCGCCACCTTGCGCCGCCCAAAAGGACGCACCGCCGTCTTGGCGAACGGCACCGAGCCCGGCACGGCAACCACCTCGACGGAGCGGCTCTGGTTGTAGTTGCGGCGGATGAAACCCTTCTTCTCGAGGGTCTGCATATGCTTGTGCACGGTCGCGAGTGACGATAGCTCCAGTCCTTTGCCAATCTCCTCAAAACTCGGCGAGTAACCATGGTGATTGATAAAATCCACCAGGAAATCAAAGACCTGTTTCTGCCGACGCGTCAAAGCCATGTTCACACCCCGGATAAAATCGAAATCCGAATCTCAAGACTCAAAAACCGATTCCCTCAGCTTGCTTGGCCAAGAGCGAAAACACCACTCGCATTGTAGGCGAACAAAAGGCGAATTGCAAGTGAAAAATGCGCCTGTATTCAACCAAGTAGGGATTGGTTAAATCTCGGTCCTTGCGCTTTCCGTAGGTTTCACCCACGGCAAATGATATTGGGTCCCTTCGGGACCCGCGGGGCGCGCTAAGACTAACTGTCTCCTCCAGCCAAGTCGCAGCCAAGGCCCTCTATCGCTCGCTTGGGTTCGGAACCTTCGGAGTGGAACGCGCGGCACTCAAGATCGGTGACCAATACTTCGACGAAGAGTACATGGCCTTGCGGCTGAGGTGATCAGCGGGGTTGCGGGGGGGATTGCCAAGGCTTCTCCGCATTGCGGTCAGCACTCTTAGTGACGACCTGCGGCTTGCGCTACCTTAAGGGGGCGGCAAGCGGTCTGCTTAGAGAGGGGCGTTTTAGTGATGACCGCCGCCTGAACCCCCGCCACCGCCACCGTGGGAGCCACCACCCATGCCGCCGCCTCCACCCCTACCCGCGCCACCCGTGGAACCGCCACCCGAGGTGCTGCTGCCAACTGTCGCTTTGCCGCTCGCCGTTGCTCCTCCAATCTGAGGCCCTGCTGCCGAGCCAGAATCAGACCGAGGGGAAGAATGATGGTACCAAGCCGAACCATAGCTTTGTGGAGCGGGCGAAGGTCTGCCATTTTGCGGAGTTCCTGGGGCCGCCTGGCTGGCACGGGATAGGGAAGCTCCTGGGGCCAAAGGCAGCGAACGGTCCGCAAGTTCGTTCGGCGCCTGCGTGGACCCTAAGGGCTGGCGAGAGTTGTTCACATATCGCCCTGCCGCAGGGTCATATACTAATCCGGACTTCGGCCCAGGCGCTGCATGCCGGCCTGCAAATCCAACCGCCGACCCGCCGAGGATATATGTTATGCCCGCGACCGAGGCCGGTGCAGGAGTTGTCGGCCGCGTGTTTGCGGACGTTGAGTTCGAGGTGGCGCTATGCGGGCCTATTATAAACACCTTGGCATTAGCCAGCTGGGGGGGCGGGGCCACAACTCGGCCCGGAAGCATGGCTTGCCGATCCGGCAAAATGTCAGGCCGTTCCATCCTCTTGCCAGACTCCGGATTCACGGGAAGGATGGTTCCAGGACGCGCCGGGCGACCATTCTTAAACGCGCTGGTACTTATGGCTGTTCCGCAGGGTTGGCCTTGCGGGCAAGGGGTGGGAATGCCTGGCCTCGGCAAACCGTGGCGCGGCGTCCACCCAATCCATCCCGGGCCCCCGTACCAATTGACTAGTCCGGGTGACCAGACGCCGAAGCTTCCCGGAAACCACACCCAGCCTAGGCCTGGAATGAACTCCCACCCGCCATAGTGATAAGGCAGCCAGCCCCACGGCTCGGCGGAAATCCACACGAATCCAAAACCCGGATACCAACACCAGCGGCCCAGTGAGAAGGGGTACCATCCCGCGTTTACGCTGGGAATCCACCCGTATCCGAAGCCTGACATATAGGACCAGTTCCCGTAGTACGCCAAATCAGACCAGCCGTAGACATCGTCACCGCCGTTATCGGAATACGCATTGGGCGATAGGGCGTTGCTGGCGGCTTCCGCTTGACTCTCTCGCTCCAGCACCCAGCGGTCCCAATCGTCCTTGGTGATTCCCTCCGAAAGCTGGGCAGACTGGTCAGCACCGGGATTCAGATCAAGCACAGAATTCTTGCTCAGCGTCCAGGAACCGAAAGAACTTGCGACGTCCACGAAGCCCTTGAAGACTTCTACCCGCTCTTCCGAGGAATCGACATCAACTCGGAATAGGGTCTTCCCGCGTGGAGTAAGCGTCCCATTGGATGTGATCACCTCGCATACGTCTTGTCCTTCGGGGGTCGCATGGAACGTGGCATACCCCATGTCCAAAGTAAGGCGGTTGATCTTGCTTCCGTCGGAAGCCAGAGCAAGCTGGGTGAATTCGAGCAGGGAAAGCTGGCCGAGCCGTACCGTCGAGCCGTTTTCGAATTCAACCTCGGCAAAGCTGTCTTCCGCCGTAGAAAGCTTAAAGCCATCCTCGAGAGGAGTGTTCATTGGGGCTTCGGCCCACTCCGCATTTTCCGGCCGCTGCACCGTGACGTGGCCCTCGACAAAGCTGAGGCGGACCACGCGGGCGCGCGAATAACTCTGGCCCCAGGCCGCGGTAATCCCCAGGGAAACCGCCACACTGAACCCCAGCAGAATTCTTGCTATAGGTTGTTGTTTGGGTGTCATGGACCACCTCCCCACCGCACTGGGTCACCTTGGTCCTGCATTATTCTAGACGAACTGTCTAGCCTCAAGGTTGCCGGAGGGGAACTTGAAATTCGGAAATAGTCGCTCATGCCATCAGCGGCACCCAGAAACCATGAAATGTCATTCCGAGCGAAGCGAGGAATCTTGCTCTGCGCCGGGAGGGACCCCGGAACAAAAACCAGGGCGAGATTCCTCGCTCCGCTCGGAATGACAGTCGATTTGAAAGCAGAAACTCGAAACTGGAAAATCGAAGCTGGGGCTCACCGCATTGCTCCAACGTCCTCTGGGGTTACGATTTTCCAGTTTCCAGTTTCGAGTTTCGAATTTCAAATCTAGGGAGTAGGTTGAACGCGGTCGATGATCTGCTGAGCGCGGACTTGCGCCAGATGCAGAAAGCGTGAATCATGAGCAATCCTTTCGAGAGTGGGAATTAGCATCTGGGGGTCGATCAGGGTCTTGTCGTTGAGTTCAATCTGGATCTGCAAAAGCTCCTGGGAGAGATTCAAGGGGTCATACTTCATCTCGAATTCAAGCGCCCCAACGTGCTGTTGAACCGCGCCCACGGCTTCGAAAAGGTCTACGAGCTCCCGCGCGGTTCGGTTTTCCGTGTAATTGAAAACCACTCGGTAAACGTCCCCACCCTGCTGGTAGGTGAAAGTCTTCTCCCCCAGGTTGGCCACCTTTTTATGGCTCTCGAGTCGAAGGGACTGGAAGTCGTGAAGTTGCGCGGCCAGCGCGAAGATTCGCTCCGTGGTAGCGGCGGATAGCTGTAGGGAGCGGAGAGGGACCACCTGCGCTTCGTCCAGTTTCCGCCCTTCGAAAGTCCCCGACCCTGTTGAGTCCACGGCGATCGCCAGGTACTCCGGGGTGCTGCCCTTGAACGTCCTGGAATAAGTCAGCTTGGCGAGAGCCGCAGGGGCTTGGGGAAAAATCCAGGCAGGGTAGCCGCCAGCCCAGATGACGAGACCGAAGTATGGGATGAGAACCCGGAATCGCCGAGAATGAATCTCCATAGGGTCAACATCACCCGCTACCCTTATTTCGCCTGGGTTAGGGCGTGAAGCTCCGCCTCCTCGATGTCGAAGTTTGCGAAGACGTGCTGGACGTCCTCGTGGTCCTCGAGTTCTTCCATTAGCCGGAGCATCTGGTCCGCCTGTTTGCCCGTCAGCTTCACGTAAGATTGAGGCACCATGGAGACTTCCGCGGCCGCGGGGGTGATGTGCGCCGTCTTCAGGCGGTCGACCACCTGGGGCAACTGCGCCGGAGGTGAAAAGACTTCCCAGTTGCTGCCGTCTTCGTTCATGTCATCCGCGCCCGCTTCGGTCACCAATTCCAGCAGCGTCTCCTCGCTGGCCTTTCCCTTTTCCACCACGATGTAGCCCCGTTTAGAAAACATCCAGCCCACGGAACCGTGCTCCCCCAAGTTTCCGCCGTGCTTGGAAAAAATGTGACGGATTTCAGAAAGGGTACGGTTCTTGTTGTCCGTCGCGATTTCCAGCAGCATCGCCACGCCGCCCGGCCCGTAACCTTCGTAGACGACTTCCTCGTAGGTGGCGCCGGGAAGTTCGCCCGTACCTTTCTGGATGGCGCGCTTGATATTATCCGCCGGCATGTTTTCAGCTTTGGCGGCGGCGATGGCCGTACGCAGGCGAGGATTGGCGTCCGGATCTCCGCCCGCAATCCTGGCCGCGACGGTGATTTCCTTAATGATCTTTGTGAAGACCTTCCCTCGCTTGGCGTCTGCGGCGCCTTTCTTATGTTTAATTGTCGCCCATTTAGAATGCCCTGACATACAAGACTTTCCTTTCGGTTCGGCCAGTGCACGACCCCAAAGAGGATGATCCTGTTGGGGTTCTGACAACAAGGCACGCTACCTGAGACATCGTACCACAACGACGACTGGGAAGCTACAAGCACCTCATTCCCAGACGTTGGCAGGGCGTTTGGGGTGGTGTTACGCAATCGATTCCCGCTTTCGCGGGAATGACTGTGGCCCGCGAGTGACTACAACTTATTGCCGCACTTGCCGCAATAATCAAATCCCTCCGGTATTCCTTTGGCGGCGCAGTTCTGGCAATTTTTCGTAGGCGCGCCCCAGAGGGACTCGCTGGAGGCGCCGGCCGCGGCGCGACTGCGGATGGATTTGTAATCTGCAGGGCGCTTGTCAAGAAAGGCCTGAACGCCCTCAAAGGGCTCCCAGGAGGTGGAGTGAACCGTCAACCAATCGCGGGCATGGCCAGCGGTCAGGGCCCAGGCCAAGTCCTTCCAAAAACCCAATTGCTCGCGAGTGTAGCGCGCGCACTCCGGCAGATTCTGGATCAGCCTGGCTGCCAGCGCGTTCACGGCACGGTCCAGTTGCTTATAGGGCACCACCTCGTTCACCAAGCCCCAACTGAGGGCCTGCTCGGCCGTGATCTCCTCGCCCTGAAGGAGCATTTCCCGCGCCCGCCGCTCACCGACCACCAAGGGAAGCCACTGGGTTGTCCCCCACGCTTCCACTAGGCCGACGCGCGTGCCGACCTGGATGAAACGCACATGGTCGGCCGCGATGGCGAGGTCGGCGGCCAGATTCCAGTCGTTACCGGCGCCTGCTACTACGCCGTTCAGGCGGGCCACAGTGGGCTTGCCCACGTGGCGGAAAAGCTCCAAGGCCTCCAACAGCAAACCTTGATACTTCCAGAAGTTTCGTGGGCGCCGCAGGAATTGTTCGGAGAATTCCTTGGCGTCGCTGCCGGAACAAAACGCCTTGTCGCCCGCCCCGGTCAAAACCACAACCGCTACGGAATCATCCCAGGAGGCGTCGCGGAAGGCATCCAACATCTCCCTCAGGCTTTGTGCGGAAAAAGCGTTGTACACCGCCGGGCGGTTCAGTGTAACGCGAGCCACCCCATCTTTCTTTTCATAGAGGATCTCCTCAAAATGCAACCGGGAAGCGGGCTGTCTGGCATAGGGTTCGTTCAAGGCCTTTACTCCTAGGCGATTAATAGCGGTCGCCCACTTTGAATGTAGTGCCAACCCCGCGCCTACGGAGTCGGCATTTGCCGGCCTGAAGGCCGGCGCTACGAGCCTTGGCGATGCTATCACAGTCCTGACAATTGCGGGTAGCTGGAGAAAGAAGGGGAAAAGAACGGTCCAGGCTCGACAGGCAAAAAGGTATCTCCATCCGCGACACTACCTCTGACTTCAGACTGTCATCCTGAGCCCAACGAAGGATCTCCGCAGTTGCTTGCCTTGCCCCAGCTCACGACCAACTGCACAGATCCTTCGCTTCGCGCAGGGTGACAGAATTCTTCGGCCTTCGCCTCTATTTTTTCAATATCGTCGCGGGCTCTGATTTCCGGTATTATGAATGCGAAGGGAGACACCATGGTCCACGTTAAAAACCTCATTCGATTTCTGCCCCTATTTCTCCTGGCCGGCATAACCCTCGCCGAAGATCAGCCGCCATATGATGAGAACGCGGACGCTCGTCAGCAAATCACCGCAGCCATCGCGGAGGCCTCGAAAGCCCAGAAGAATGTCATCCTGGTTTTTGGCGCCAATTGGTGCGGAGATTGTCGAGCCCTCAATGCGCAAATGCACAAGGAAGAGTTAGCCGCTCTGATCGCGGCGAATTACGAGGTCGTGAAAATTGACGTGGGCCGATTCAACAAGAACCGGGACATCGGCGAGAAGTATCACGTGCCCCTCGCACACGGGATTCCTGCGCTCGCGGTGCTCGACCCCGGAGGCAACCTCCTCTATGCGATGGATCAGGGCCAGTTCTCTAACGCCCGCAGCATGAGTTACGAGAGCATTAGGGAATTCTTCGTGAAGTGGGAACCCAAAAGGTAGGAGTTGCGAAGTCCCCAGGATTGTCCAAATGAGCAGCGCAGGCGGGTGCTGCGCGCGGCCCTGCCGCACGGCTCGCTCGTTTACGATGGAGACGGTGTGGCAATTCCCAACGAATGTCGTCGAGGAGGGCTTCTATGGGCGCCGAAACTAAGTACTCGATAAATCTGGATACGAAGTACGGCCCTTTGGAACTCATCGACGTCCGAGGGCTCGTCGATGCCTGCAAGGAGCCTTGGTACAACCAGACCCTCTGCCGGGTGAATGAATCCGTTGTGCGGCTGGGCATTGTGCAGGGGGAATTCCACTGGCACAAGCACGACCGGGAAGACGAGTTCTTCTATGTGGTCGAGGGGCGCTTCTTGATCGACTTGGAAGGTCGCACGGTTGTGCTCTTGCCGAGGCAAGGATTTGTGGTTCCGAAGGGGACCATGCACCGCACCCGCGCGCCGGAACGAACTGTGGTTCTCATGATGGAAGCGGCGGGAGTGGTTCCGACCGGGGATTGATAAATAAGTCATTTACTCACACAAAGATAACATGTCGCCCAGCAAACTGGAAACCCACCTGGAGCTCTCGCAGCGGCAGGGACTGATCGGCGTTTGGACCGACCGCAAGATCTCGGCCGGAATTGAATTGAGCTGCTCAGAGTCGCCAGCGGGGATCAATTGACCAGGCGAGTTATGCGTGGCTGACAGTTTTCAGCGCCCGTCAAGTGGCGGTCCAATACGCGCGCAAGATCTTGGTAAGGGCGAGCGCCCACGAGCTGTTCTACGACTTCCCCATCGCGTAAAAGCAGCAGGGTAGGAATCGACCGGATACCGTATTGGCTGGCCACCTCGGGCAGTTCGTCTACATTGACTTTGGCGAAACTGATTTCGTGACCATAGTTTGCCGCCAGTTTCTCGAACGTCGGGGCGAGCATGCGGCAGGGCGGGCACCATTCCGCCCAGAAATCGACCAATACAGGCCTGGCGCTGCACTCCACCTGTTGCCAGTCCCCCTGCTGAACGTGCATGATGTTTCCCATTTTCATCTCCTTGGTTCCTTCAGCAGGCTCCTCGCCTTGAGTTCCCATTTAGCCGCAGTCACTCCCGACAAACCAGGTTTTATGCGAACCCCAGACCTAAAAAGCAGGTCTGCGCTGCCCCGAGTTGACGTTGGCAAGGCTTAGCTAACCGGCATCGGCATCCTGCCAGAAGAAATTAGATGACGTAAACTGAAAAGCGATTCGGGCCTGGGGGCGCCAGGTGTCCGTTGCCAGTTCTGCGTTGGTTTATCGTTTTCTAGTATATTATAGGCAAACCTTCGCGAAGCACGGAGGTTCTTCGCGATGTTTACGGTGAGTGGCGCGAGTTCATGGATATTGCAAGCCAACTTGCAGTGCTTCAACAACAGATCATCGCTTGTACGCGATGTCAGCGGCTGGCGCGCTATTGCCGTAAAGTGGCGAAAGAAAAGCGGCGGATGTACCGGGATTGGGAGTATTGGGGAAAGCCGATTCCGAGCTTCGGCGATCCCAACGCCGAACTGCTGATTCTGGGTCTTGCCCCGGCCGCCCACGGCGCCAACCGCACGGGAAGGATGTTCACCGGCGACCGCTCAGGTGAGTTTCTCTACCGGCAGCTTCATAAAGCCGGCTTCGCGAGCCAGGGCACCGCAGTCTCCAGGGACGACGGTCTCGAGCTGCGGAACTGTTATATCACGGCTTCGCTACGCTGCGCCCCTCCAAAGAACAAGCCGCTGCCCTCCGAGTCGCGGAACTGCCAGCCTTACCTGGAAGCGGAACTGCGGCTACTCACTCGGGTCCGCGCCGTGCTAGCACTGGGCAGGATTGCGTTTGAGACTTATTTGCGAGTGCTGGCTACGCAGAGCGAAGGTTTCCCGCCGCGCTCGAAATTCAGCTTCGCCCACGGCGCCAACTTCTCGTTGCCGGGCGGTTTGCCTCGGCTCTTCTGCTCCTACCATCCCAGCCAGCAGAATACTCAAACCGGGCGCCTCACGCCCGAGATGTTTCGGAAGGTGCTCGCTGAAATACGAGAGTTTCTCGCGAGAGAGTGAATGGGTGGCCGTGCCAGCGAAACGCCGGCTCTGCTTACTGAGCAGTCGCTCATGCCCGTCCGCTGACGGGCACCCGGAAACCATGAAAATGCCTGAAGTGACCCCTCTGCCCAACTCCCCTCCCCCTCTTCGCTCTGCCCAGGGGAGAGGGAAGAGGGGAAGGGGTGAAAGGGTGAGGGGTATTTTCAAAGCAGATGTAGGGCGCTTCACGAACCGCCACTACAACAACCAGATCCTAAATTGCAATTGACGCAATTCTGAGTAATAATCCAGTGGTTTTTAATTTGGCTTGAGATTGCGTAGTGTCCTGATTTGAATGTAGCGCCCAAATTAGGACCTCGAGACGCTGACCAAAAGAGGTGCTCAGTGAATTCGAATGAAATCGAAATACTGCTGGTCGAAGACAATGAGGCGGACGAAGCACTGGCCATCCACGCCCTTCGCACCAATCACTTGGCCAATCGGATCCACGTCGCCCACGACGGCGAGGAAGCACTCGACTTCCTCTTTTGTCGCGGCGGACACAACAACCGCGGCTTTGACAAACCTCCCCGCCTCGTCCTGCTCGATCTCAAACTGCCCAAGGTTGATGGCCTGGAAGTGCTTCGTCAACTGAAGGATGACCCGCGGACCAGAGCCATTCCCATTGTAATTCTCACCTCATCACGGGAAGAACGGGACATGGTCAATGGCTACCAACTGGGAGTCAACAGTTACATCCAGAAACCCGTCGATTTCGCGCAATTTCGGGAAATCATCAAGCAACTGGGTCTTTACTGGCTGGTGGTGAACCAAGCCCCACCGCCCACAGCGTTTGGCACCACTCCAGACTACGGTTCAATGATTTGATTGCGGATGGCGAAACGCACGAGCTCGCTGACCGAAGAGAGGCCCAGCTTATGCATCATGTTGGCGCGGTGGGCCTCAACGGTCTTCGTACTTATTTTCAAGGTTACCGCGACTTCCTTATTGGTCTTACCCTCGGCAACCAACTGGACGATCTCGCGCTCGCGCGGGGTCAACACTTGCTGCAAGGTCGGCGTCTGGGGAGTTCTTAGATACCTATCCAGCACCGGCCCGGATGCACTAGACGACAGGAAGGCTTTATGCTCGACCAAGGCATGGACAGCGGAGATCAAATCCCGGCTGGCGTCGGACTTCAGGACGTACCCGCGAGCCCCTGCTTCCAGCGCCTCCCGAATCAACTGTTCAGCCCCGTGCATGGTGAGGATCAGTACCTCGGTTCGAGGAACCTTCTCGAGGATTTGCCGCGTTGCTTCAGCCCCATTTAACCCCGGCATGCTGTAATCGAGCACTACGACATCGGGTTTTAATTGCTTCGCTTTTTCCACAGCCTCCCGGCCGGTCCCGGCTTCCCCGCAAATCTCCCAGCCCGGCCGGGCCTCCAGCAATCTGCGTAGTCCTTGACGCACAACTTCGTGGTCGTCGGCAACGAGTATGCGTACGGTCTTCATCGGACAGCCTCCTTCAGCGGGAAGCTAGCCTTGATGGTAGTACCGTGGCTGTTCGACTTTACCTCGAGGGACCCTCCAAGGTGCCACATTCTTTCCTTCATCCCTTTGAGCCCCAAACCAACCCGCGAGCCTGTCCGTCCGTCTTCTAAAGTTGAGGCCTGAAATCCGCGGCCTTTATCCTCTACTTCCATAATCAGGGAGCCCGCTTCCCTCATGATGCGGATTATGGCCACCTGACTCCCAGAGTGTCGCTGAACGTTGGTGAGGCACTCTTGCGCGACACGAAACAGGGCTGCTTCCGCATCCGGAGGCAAGCGGCGGAGATCGGTGGGCAAATCGAGGTCCACCTGGATCCCCGTCCGTCGGGAAAAACCCTCCGCGTACCCTTGCAAAGCAGAGCGGAGGCCGTAATCGTCCAGGGTGGGTGGATGCAAGAGATAGGAGAAGTCCCGAATTTCTTGCATGCAACGATTGGCAAGCTGAATGCTGTCCGAAACCACCGCGCGACTTTGTGGGTCGAGAGAGCCGACCTGAAGGTCCATACGCGCCAAGTTCATGGCCAGAGCGGCCAGGTTCTGGGCGGTACTGTCATGAAGCTCCTGGGCGATCCGACGTCGCTCATCATCCTGAGCACAAAGCAATTGGGCGGAGAGTTGACGCAGAGAATCTTCGTATCGTTTCCGTTCGGTAATCTCATGTAAGACTTCGACGGAGCCGCGCATTTTTCCGGAAGAGTCGAAGAGCGGAGCGGCAGTAGCCTCAAAAACCTTGCCGAGCTTTGTATCCACAAGATCCGACCGTTCCTCTTTCCCCGTCGCCAGCATGCGTGTGCGAGGGCAATCAAGATGGGGTTCGGACAAACCGTGCAGCGCTTCATGGCAATGCTGGTCGACCAACTGGGCCGGTTCGACCCCCACAAGTCTTGCCGTGGCCCGGTTGGCATAGCGAATGTGACACTGGTCATCCAAGAGCAAGACGGGGTCCGGAACCGTGTTGAAAGTCAACTCCCACTCCTCTTTGGCGCGGCGGATCTGCTCCTGCTGCCGAGCGGTCTCGTCAGCGAAAGCCTTGCGCCGCACGGCGCGATCAACGGCAACGGGCACCCGTTCCAGTCGGTCCTTAAGAACGTAATCGGCGGCGCCTTGCCGGACGCACTCCACGGCCGCTTCGTCACCCAAAGCTCCGGTCACAACCACCAGGGGAATATCTTTCCCCGACTGCCGCAGCGTTTCCAGCGCGTCTAATGCGGTCCAGCCGCCCAGGTTGTAGTCGGCCAGAATGATGTCGAAATCAGCTTCCTCAAGGCGTTGCCGGAACAGGGCAGAGGACTCTAAGATTTCAAACTTCAGGGCAGGAGTTGCCCGCCGTAGAGCGTTGACGACCAGTTCAGCATCCCAGGGGTCATCTTCGAGGATCAAGGCCCGTAGGGACTGAGAGATCAGAAAGTCCTTTTGCGGTTTGTCGGGCATAATCTCTCCTTGCTCGATCACGGCTGGCAGCGTCGGCTGGGAACGACCAGTTTACTCTGAGCAAGCATAGGACCAGTTACTTCGTCATGCTGGGGAACTCCTTGAAACCGGGTGGCGTCCCGCTAACATTGTAGCGCCGGCCCTTAGGTCGACATTCTGGCCCAAAAACTAGCGCTACCGGCATCGCGCATGCAGCCCCTGCGGCGTCGCAAGTGCTAGTCTCGCTCTTGCTGGACCAACGCGACGATTCAAACCAGGACAGCGCCCGATAATTGGGGCCTTTACCTCCTAATCCGCTTATAGACCGCCCGGCTTTGTATTGCAAGCGAATTGTTAGGGAAACCCCTTAAGAACCCTTACGAGTTAGAAGCCTCCCATTGCGGGGTTTCACCCAATTGTGAGGACCTTCTTGAAATGGGACACTAGGTGTGGGAAGGTTGCAAAAAAATGAACTGGCGCGATGTGCGCGCATACCACGGAAACGGCAACGTATGACAATTGCTGCCGAATGAACCAGGTCGTGTTTCAAAGGTGCGCAGAGCGCAAGAGCGACACTTTTGAGTCAGAACGCAATAAAGGAGGATCGTAGGTGGGTATTTATACTTTGGTAGTTATTATCGTTATGATGGTTGCTGCCATCGTGGTTACGCAAGAACCCGATGGAGATTCCGAACTCCCTAAAGCCGCTCGCAGTAGGAGGGGCGCCGGCTATGTTTCACACGGACCGCGGGAAACCTTGGCAACAACAGCCGGTACATCGCAAAAGTGATCCGCCGGTTTTGCCAGCTAATACAAGGCGGCGGAATCGGCTTGCACCAAAAGGTGACTCATGGAGCCTGGAGAACTTTACTTCACCGATAAACAGGAGGTTGGGAATACCAGCCGGGGCAAGATCCTGATTATTGACGATAATGCGACGGCTCTCGAGGCTCGCTCTGCGAGTCTTCGACGCGAAGGGCTCGAAGTCCGTGCCTTCGCCTCCTTCCCCGAAGGTTTATCCTGCTTCGAATCCGAACACTTTGACCTGATCATGGTGAAGCTCAAGGATGTCCATGACTTGGAAGACGAGGAATTCTGGAGTGTGAGCTCGAGATCCGCCGTGGGAGGCCCCGTTTCGTTCTGGCACGCGGCGACCTTTGGACTGGTTACCTGGATGTGGCGTACCTGGGAGGTCTGGACCAATTAGAGCAGGGAACAGGACAAAATCCCCTCCCTACTCCGTACTCCCTGGTTCCTGTTCCCCGTTCCCTATTCCCTGTTCCCTGTTCCCTATTCCCTATTCCCTGTTCCCTATTCCCTTCCTCAGTCCATCAACATCCCGCCATTGACCTCGACAGTCTCGCCCGTGATGTACCGGGCTGCGGGTGAGGCCAGAAACACAATCACGTCCGCAATTTCCTCCGCCGTACCCGCCCGACCCAAGGGAATTGAAGCGACAAATCTCTGAAATACTTCGCCAGGGCTATACCGCTCATGATAGGGCGTGGCGATCACCCCGGGGGCGATTCCGTTCACCCGGATCCCGTGCGTCGCCAGTTCCTTAGCAAGACTCTTGGTGTAGGTCAGTAGCCCCCCTTTGGCAGCAGAATAGGCGGCGGCGCCTGGCCCCCCGCCATTTCTCCCGGCGATGGAGGAAACATTAACGATACATCCACTCTTGCGGGCCGCCATCTCTTCCCACACTGCTCGGACGCACAGGAAGACGCTCTTCAGGTTGAGCGCCATGATCTGGTCCCAGTATTCTTCGCTCATGTCGGCAAGCGTACGGCGGGCGAGCAGATCGCCGGCGTTATTAACTAGGATATCGATTCGCCCCCATTCTTTGCGGACCGCTTCCACCATGGCGAGCACCTCGGCGCTGCGGGTGACATCCGCGCGCACGACGAGCGCCTTGCTCCCACCTTTGCGAATCGCTTCCGCCGCCTGCTCCGCCCCGGCCTGATTCTTGCAATAGTTAACGCCGACTCGCGCGCCCTCCTTGGCCATCGCCTCTGCCGTCGCGCGGCCAATGCCGCTGGATGCACCGGTAATCAGCGCCACTTGATCCTTGAAAAGCATGCCAGCCTCCGATTTTCGGACCGCTAGATCCAGAATGGAAGCCCACCAGCCCGATACTGGGAATATAACACAACCAGCGCCAGATCGATGTAGCGCGGGCGTCTCGCCCGCTGAGAACATGTGAAAAAATTATAAGAGTCACGGGTGGCGGCGACATTGTATTCGCATGTCGCCGCCCCGTAGGGCGTTCCCCTGCCGACGCCATGATCCGGGCGCTAGAGTAGGAGCGCGGACCACCCCCCTGCGGCCCATAGCCTTCGGGCGACGGGCCGCTTTTGTGGTCCGCGTCTTTTCAGCCCCGTGATGGAGCGATCAAATTCGTGCGCGCGCATCGGAGGGCATTCTCACGCGGTCGACGATCAAACCGCAGCGCTCGTTTTGTTCCTCCGCGCCCATGCCAGCGTATTCGTTGTAACTTGACCATCGCCAATCTTCCGGGCGGCTGACCAGACCGGCCCTCACCGGGTCTAGGTGAATGTATTCGACCTTTTCGTTGTATTCCTTGACGGTGCGCAGGGCGCGATCGAAGAACCTGGGTTGCCACAGTTCGCCCTCAGCGCGCCGGTGCTGGTTGACCGCGCTCATCGAGGAAAAGACGCGGACCGCAAAATCGGCGGTCCGCGCTACCCGCTTCTTTACAATCCGTCCGTTTCGGTCAGGGTTCGGTAGGTTCCTACCCAGAGTGAGTCTTTTTTGGCAACCTTGTGCTACTTTCAATATTCGTTATATATTGAAAGGTTCAGCTCATGCCAGCGGACTGGCCGGAGCAGTTTCCGCCGAAGACGAGCCACGTTGTAGAGGCGGCCCTTGTGGCCACCCTGGTCATTCGAAAGTATGTTCGAGGGCGGCCGCAAGGGCCGCCCCTACTACCAAGGAAGGATCTCCTATGATCGAAGTTGAAAATCTGACCAAGCGCTACGGACCGACCTTGGCCGTGTCGGACGTAACTTTCCAGGCCCAAAAGGGTGAAGTTCTGGGCTTTCTGGGACCCAACGGCGCGGGCAAGACAACGACCATGCGCGTCATCACGGGCTACCTGCCGCCGAGCGCCGGGCGGGTGCGCGTGGCCGGATACGATGTGGTGGAAGAGCCCCTGGAGGCCAAGCGGCGCACGGGCTATATGCCGGAGTCCCCTCCCGTGTACCCGGACATGGCGGTGACCGAGTACCTCGCCTTTGTGGGGCGGATTAAAGGTATATCGCGCCGCGAGCTAAAGCCGCGCCTGGACGAAATCACGCAGAGATGTGCGATCGCCGAGGTGCGCCACCGGCAGATCGGCAAGCTCTCCAAAGGTTACCGGCAGCGCGTAGGCTTGGCCCAGGCGTTGATCCACAACCCCGAGGTCCTGGTCCTCGACGAGCCCACGGCGGGGCTCGATCCTAAACAGATTATCGAAACGCGCCAGCTCATCAAGAGCCTGGCGGGCCAGCATACGGTTATCCTCAGTACACACATTCTCCCCGAGGTTTCCAAGACCTGCCAGCGCGTGGTGGTAATCAATGCCGGCAAGATCGTGGCAGTAGGAACTCCGGACGAGCTCACCCGGCGACTGCAGGGGTTCGAGACCATCCTGCTGACCGTCGAGGGTACAGCTACGGAAGTCACGGACAAGCTGCAACGAGTGGGGGGCGTGAATCAGGTGGAAGCGCGCGAAACCTCCGACGGACGAGTGACCTACGAGGTGCACGCGGAAAAAGGCAAGGATGTGCGCGCCGAGTTGGCGCGAGCCGTCGTGGAGTCCGGCTGGAAGCTTTATGAGCTCAGGGGAAGCGGGCTGAGCTTGGAGGACATCTTCCTGAAACTTACGACCAAAGATCTCAGTGAGGAGCCGCCCGTCAGTAGTCAGTAGTCCGTTGTCAGTTGTCCGTGGCTAGTGGTCCAGAATCCATTGCTTGACGGGGGGAACCTCAACACCAGCCAGATGAGCACAACAGGCAACTGACCACGGACAACGGACAACTGACGACGGACAACTGACAGTGGAAAGGATAATTGAACATGCGCAATGTGCTAGCCGTTGCTGGCAAGGAACTTCGAGCCTATTTCCACTCCCCCATTGCCTACCTGGTCATGACTGTCTATGCCCTGATCTGCGGCTATGTTTTCTACAGCTCAACGGCATTCTACGTGGTCCAGACGTTTCGTATGGAGGCGATGGGAGGCATGGGTGCACCGCCGATGAGCCTGAATGAAAACATCATTCGCCCCATTCTGGCGGGCGTCATGACGGTGGTGCTGCTTTTCCTGATACCCCTCATTACCATGCGATTGTATGCG
>Ga0187808_10000196_pt1 | contig 16154 bp, 7 predicted proteins | sample NC_wetland_sal_i_5_FD_132427 | JGI IMG/M metagenome (GOLD analysis project Ga0187808, IMG submission 132427) | Wetland sediment microbial communities from Neuse River Estuary, North Carolina, USA - ASW_3 | ecosystem: Environmental > Aquatic > Freshwater > Wetlands > Sediment | place: USA: North...
GTAGTGGCGAAGCGGGAGCAAATGACCGATTCCCGGGAAGTCGAAAACGAGAATTGCGCGTGCGACTCGGCAGAAACTCCGCAGCCGAAGGCTTCGCGCCCGAGCACTACAGTCGGCGCGATCGTAATTCTGTTGCTCTACCAAGGTTACACGCTTTCGATCGTCGGTATCGCGTCGCCGTGGATAGCGAAGAGTTTCGCGCTGGACGAAGCCAAACTTGCCAGGCTCTTTGCATGGATGGCGATATCAGCATTTGGCTCTTTGCTTCTGGCGCGATTGGCAGATCGTGTGGGACGCCGGCTGGTGATTCTCAGCGCCCTGGTACTCGCTCCTCTGTTCACCGCTGGAGCCGCCCTGGCTTCCACTTCTAGTTCGTTCGCTGCATACGAGATACTGGTTTCCGCGCTGCTCGGCGGATCCGTCTCATCGGCGATCGTATTGCTTGCCGAAGAACTTCCCGTCAAACAGCGCGCTCGCGGACAGGCGGCCGCGGCGCTGGCGAGCGCTATCGGCGGCGTGCTCGGTTATCTGATCATTCCAGTCTTATTGGCGTTGAATTACTCGTGGCGCTGGCTGCTGGCGCCGTCGGTCGCCGCGATACTGCTGGTCGCGCCGGTGGCCTCGATGCTACCCGCGGAATCGAAATGGTCGAGCGCGGCTTCGAGCGGAAGCGCGCAGCGCAGTCACTTCTACGATATTTTCCATCCGATCTACTGGCGCCGATCGATCGCGCTATTGACCTGCGCCGCGCTCGACACGATCGCAGGCTCCGCCGTAAACGGCTGGCTCTACTATCAAGCGGTATCGATCCTCGGGCTGTCACCCCCAGCCGCAAGCACGCTCGTAGTCACAGGAATGGGAGTCGGCATGATCGGATTTCCGCTGGGCGCGTGGACGTCGGATCGTTTCGGGCGCGTGCCGACCGTGGCCTATGTCGGCGGCGCCGCATGGCTGGGTGCGTTCGCCTTCTACCTGGGCCCGCCGGCGTTCGTGCGGTGGCCATTCATCTGGCTGATCGTCGTGTATTGCTGGTTCAAAATCGCGACGGACGTGATGACCGTCGGAGCGAACTCCGCGGCGACCGAACTCTTTCCCGCAGCTCTGCGCACCACCATGATCGGCTGGCAGGGCATAACCGCCGCCGCATTCTCGATGCTCGCGCAGGTCCTCATCGCTGCGTTGATCGGGCCGCTCGGCGGACTCGCGCGCGTCATTCGCTACCTGGCGCTGCTTGGCATTCCGAGCGCGGCGATCTTCGGGCTCTTCATTGATGAGACCCGCGGGCTGACGCTCGAGCAAGCGGCGCTCGAAGAGCAATGGAACAAAGTTCGGCACAATCCCTCGCCGGCTGAGGCCGGCCATTCACGCCGGGCGCGGGAGGGGTGAGCAGATGAGAGAGCGCCTGACAGCTTCAGTCGACGCCGGCCGGATCGTGCGCACATCCATTTTGTGCGCGTTGGTGATCGCTGTTTGCTGCGCAAATTCGCACGCGAGCGGGCGGCGACATGCTCATCGCGCGCATCGAGCGACGCCCAAGCCAGTTGCTACGCCTTCCGCGTTGAAACCGGTGGTCTTAATCGTCGGCGGTACCGGTTTCGTCGATCGACCCACTGGAGAGAGTCCAGGAGTGCTGAATACGGCCGAGATTTACGATTCGGCCCTGCACCGCTTCCTGCCAATCGCCCCGATGAACGAGCGGCGCGACCTGTTTGCCGCCGCTGCGCTTGGCATAGACCAGGTTCTGATCGTGGGTGGCGTTAACACCCTGCTGGTACCACTGGTCGTGTTCCCGGGGCCTGCAATGCCGTGGGTTATGAGTTCCGCTGAAATTTTTAATTCAAGCAACGGCAAATTCGTCTCGGCGCCGAATATGAAATCCGCTCGCGATGAGCCGACGGCGACGACACTGAAAAATGGCAAAGTTCTGATCGTCGGCGGCGAGTCGATCGTGGCAGAGCTTTACGATCCGGCATCCAACACCTTTTCGGAAACCGGTGCGATGGCCTCGAGCCGCCACGGCCAAACCGCGACACTGCTGCGACAGGGCGGGGTGCTGATCGCTGGCGGTGGATTCCTGAAAGCCGAGGTTTATGATCCCGCCGACGGCAAGTTCCACCTTGCCGGCAAGCTCAGTGACAACCGCGTCTACCATACCGCGACGCTGCTCATGGACGGACGTGTTCTGATCGCGGGTGGCTGTCCTTTTGCCAGGAGCGGCGCGGTCGACAGCAGCGAAATCTTCGACGAGTCGCGTCGAGCGATTCGCCCGGGTCCGAGGATGAATCAGAGGCGGGCCGGACACACGGCGACACTCCTGAACGATGGACGGGTTCTGATCGCGGGCGGCCGCGGCGATAATTCCACCGAGTTTTACGATCCAAGGTCACGCAAGTTCATCGCGGGACCGAAGATGATGGAAGCGCGTTCGGGACATTCGGCGACGCTGTTGCCGGACGGAACCGTACTGCTGGCGGGGGGATGGGATCCGGATTACAAGCCGCTCTCCAGTGCGGAGATTTTCGATCCCGCGACCAACCGATTCGTCTCCACCGGAGCAATGACCGAAGCGCGCGCCGGACACAGCGCAAAGCTCATCTGGGCCCGCGAACCTATCAACTGGATCCGGCCGACGCCGTCAACGACTCCCGCCGCGACGCCGACGCCAACTCCAACGCCATCGCCAACTCCGACAGAGACGCCGCGTCCCGCTCCCAGCGCGACACCATCGGCATCGCGCGGTCAGACTTCGACGCGAACGCCGCCGGACTTTTCTTTCACTTCGATCGCAGCGCCATTGGGAGATCGTCGGAGCACGAACGAGACGCGGCCATCACCGACCCTGAGTCCGTCGATGCTGAGCCAATCCAACCAGGATGGGATCAAATGAGTGTCGAAGATGACGCGGCGCTCGAATCCGAGCACCCGCATCCCAAGCATCGCCTGCAGGAGCATGAAGACGCTGGCGGCCGACCACGCTTGCGGATAACACGCGACGGGATATGGCACCGGTCCGAGGCCCGCCTCGCGCCGGAAGCCGCAGAATAGTTCCGGCAGGCTCGAAGTGTTGAGCTTTCCGGATGCGTCGAACAAACCTTCGAGCACCCTGACGGCGCCAGCGTGATCGCCAGCGCGCGCCAGCCCGAGCGCCGCGATCGCGTTGTCGTGCGGCCACACCGAACCGTTGTGATAGCTCATCGGATTGTAGCGCAGCTCGTTGCGGGAGAGCGTGCGAATTCCCCACCCGGAATACATGTCGTCGGCCAGCAATCGCCGGCACATCGCGGCCGCATGCTCGCCCTCGACCAGCCCGGTCGCAAGACAATGAGCGCCATTCGACGCCATCACGCGGCAGGGATGTCCATCGGCGTCGAGCGCCAGGGCGATCATTCCCTCGCGATCGAGCCAAAAGTCGCGCTCGAAAGATCGCTTCAGCGCGGCTGCACGCGCGGCCAGCCGATCCGCGACAGGAGCATGCCCGAGGAGTGCTGCGACCGACGCCACGCTCAAGCAGGCCGCATAGACGTAGCCCTGCACCTCCGCCAGTGCGATCGGTGGACGGGCAAGCTCGCCGTCATGATGAAAAATCGCGTCAGCGGAATCCTTCCAGCCCTGGTTGGCCAGGCCGCGCGGAGTCTCGCGCATGTACTTAACATAACCGTCGCCGTCGCGATCGCCCCATCGTTCGATCCATTCGATGGCACGCTCGACGTTGGTCCAAAGCTCGTTGGCCAGTTCGAGGTCGCCGGTCGACTCGACACAGCGTCCATACAGCCACAGGAAAAGCGGAGTCGCATCCACGCTGCCGTAGTAGCGGCCGAACGGAACTTCTCCAGTAGCAGCCATCTCGCCGCTTCGGATCTCATGGACGATCTTGCCGGGCTGCTCATCGCGTGCCTCGTCAACCGCCGTGCCTTGAAGCGCCGCAAGCGTTCGCAGGGTACGTGTGGCGATTTCAGGATGAAAAGGCAATATCGACAGCGCAGTGATTATGCTGTCGCGTCCGAAGAGCGTGGCGAACCAGGGAACGCCTGCCATGATGAACGCACCGCCGCCGTCGGTGCGCGTGACAATCGAGGTTAGATCGACCATCGCGCGCCGAGCCATCGACGCGAACTCGCTATTGCTCGCCGATATGCTCGCCCATCCGACGCGAAGCCGTGACAACTCGGATTGCCGTTCCTCGACCGCGGCGAGGAAGTTGGCGGCGCGATGCGTTGCGCTGGCGGTGAATGACGGTTCGCCGGCCGTAATGCGGCATTCGAGCTGGCGGGTTTCACCGGGCTCGAGGCGCAGCATGAACACCGCGTGCCGCACATCGATTTCGGCCGGAACGCAGTCAAAAAGAATCTCGGTCGAACGCTTGGCGCCATCCAAGCCCTCATAGCAGAACTTCATCCGGCTGCCATCGGCGGATGGATTCAGCATTTGACCGCGACGTTTGCGGCGAAGGCCACGCACTTCAAAGACATCGGCGAAATCGGCGCCGTAGAAAAAATCGATCTCGATTTCGACCGCCCGGCCGAAATAGTTGCGAAGCGTCAACTGATGGTATAGGGCGGCGCCGTTGAGCACCCATCCGCGATCTACTCTGATCGAGTTGCGTGGCAGCCAGTTCGGACTGCGCGGCTCTCCAAGGTCGGTGTTGGTCAGGGTGGCGCGGAACTGCGCGCGATCGTCGCTCAGATAGGAGTTCAGGAAGTGAGGCTCGGCGCCCGCGATCAGCATCTCGAAGCGGCTCAGATGCCTGGTATCGCAGTTGAAAAATCCGAGTGCCTCCAGCGGAGAATCTACGATGTCGCCGGTTGCCTCGAAGACAGCGAAACTGCGCCCGTTCGCAAGCACCTGGCTTGCACGGCGCGATGCCAGCGACGACGCCAGCAGGTAGTAGTCGGAACCGACTTTGACGACCGTCGGCGCCGGCTCCGCGGTAGTTCTCCGTTCTGCCATGAGTTGCGGAAGCGCCACGACTCGGGCGCCGGTGCTCCCAAACGGCAGCCTATCACAGGGGCGGCTAGCGACCGACCGCCGCTTGCTGCGTATCGAATTCCGGCTCGCGCGCTTCTGCGCCTATCAGCCGATTGTAGACGCGTTCGTATTTCGCAACCATCACTTCCGAGGTAAAGCGTTCCTCGAACTCGCGCCGGCATCGCTCTCGCGGAATCGAGTTTATCCTGCCGACCGCGGCCACCAATTCATCCATTTCGGTTGCGAGAAATCCGGTTATGCCTGGCCTTATGACTTCAGGTACCGATCCGCACGGACGCGCGATGACCGGCGTGCCGCAGGCGAGCGCTTCTATCATCGCCAGGCCGAATGGCTCGGGCCAATCTATTGTGAAGAGCAAGGCGAGTGCGCCACCGAGAAATTCGTTCTTTTGCACATCGTCGATTTCGCCGATGTACTCGATCATCGGCGGCTTGAGGCGTGGCTTGATCACTTCGGCAAAGTATTCGCGATCAACGGCGTCGACTTTGGCCGCGATCTTGAGTGGCACTCCGGACCTGAGCGCGACCTCGATGGCAACATCGATGCCTTTCTCCGGCGATATCCGTCCGATAAAGGCGAGATACTTTCCGCTCCGTTCGCTGAAGCGAAGCAGGTCGCGCGGCATGCCATGATTCACGGTTGCGACCCAATTCATATCCGCCAGGGGAGCGCGCTGCGAGTCACTGATCGAGACCAGGGCAGCTTCGGGGAATCGATGGTACACCGGATGAAGGTCAGGAATATCCAGGCGTCCATGCATTGTCGAAACCGTTGGCACTCTGGTCAGACTTGCAAACGGGAATGACCAGTAGTCGATATGGGAATGAACGATATCGAACCTGTTGGGGGCCGTTTCGAAAACTTCCGCCAGCATCGCCAACTGCAGCGACGAACCGAGTTCCGGCTTGCCTTGAAGACGCAGGGCCTGCCTGCATCCTGGTACGAGATTCGCTTGCGTATTCGAATCGCCGGCCGCGAACAGCGTGACTTCATGGCCCCGTCGTACGAGTTCCTCGGTAATGTACGAAACGACGCGCTCAGTGCCACCGTACAGCCTCGGCGGCACGCTCTCGTAAAGAGGTGCGATTTGCGCGATACGCAAGCGCCGACTGCGCGAGCCTGCCAAATCTCCGTTGGTGTCCAATTTACCTTTCTCGCGGGCGCTGCTAACCGGTCGTTGCGGACAGTCCGCCTGGGACAACGGTGGCGATTACGAGCAAAAATTGTTCGAAAGTCATATCGACACAACGAAACCCACGCTGGCAGTAAAGAAAAGCATAAAGATCAAGGATCTCGTCGGGTATAGAAGTGGGGAGGACGGGAGGCGAAGAGCCGATTGGAAATTCTCGGAGGTCAGGACCCTCGAAGGTCTCATCCCTGACTCTGCGAAACTTTGTATCGGTTGAATTGTGGTTGGAGGTTTGAAACCGCAAAAGATTTGCTCTCGGTGACATTTTGACTTCCTCGCGAAATGTGGCCGCCGTCGCTCGAGATGGCGGCCAGCAAGCGTCTGGAATCACCCAGATCGCTCCAACTGACTCCGGTCACGGGCATGACCGAGAATTCCGCCGGAAATTCTGCCAGCACGCTTCTGGAGAAATCCACCGACGGTAGATCTCGAAAGATTGTCTCGAGTACTTCGTCCTCAGACAGACCGTCAGGGAAAGATTCGACCCGGGTGAACTCGCGGTACATCTCGGGCAACGCGCTCGCGGTCAACGACAGGAGATTCAGCACGTTTCCGACGAGAATGAAGCTGTTCCAGAGACAGTTGCGGGCGTACAGATCGTGCGCAACGTCCAACGAAGGTTTCTCCCAGAAGCGACGAATCTGATTGATTTGTCTGAGCTCGGGATGCGAAGGCGAGACGGCAAGGCCGGGCTCGATCCAGCCGTATTCTGTCTCTGGCCCCTCCGGAGCAATCCCCAGCAGGACAGTCAGCCGTGGCGCGATCTCGACCGCGCGGAAAGCAGCGGAGACGTGGCGCATGAATGTGGAATCGTCGCCGACATAGTGATCCGACGGAAAGATCGCCACGGGTCCCGTATGTTCCCGCTCGATCATCCGACACAAAGCGCACACGATGGCAGCGGCCGTTCCGCGATTTTCGGGCTGTAGGACGAGCCTGGAGGATGCGGTTCGCTCAAGAATTGGCGTGTAAAACCGATCATGTGCGCGGTTCAAGACCGTCATCGTTTGCGCGGGTGGAACGACCAGCGAAACCCGGCGCATCGTCCGTTCGAGCAGCGTCTCCCCTTCAAACAGCGGGCAGAATTGTTTTGGAAGATGATATCCATAGACCTTTCGGGTGAAGGAGCTGAGTCGCATTCCGTCTCCTCCAGCCAGAATCACCGCGGCGTACTTGGATTCATCGGATTGCGGGGTGGTGGAGGCCGGACCGGGTGTCCAGTTGCGATGAGTCGTATGGACAGCGCGCATTTTCGCTCTCTTCCCTTGGTGCTTGACCGATGCGTCAATCGGAGCGTTGTTTGCTTCGGAGATCGAGAGCAGACAGCAATGAATGTGCCGTAAATTAATGCTGTAAATCTCTATCGGGTCGTCAGGCGCGGTAGTGAATTCAGTAGTTTTTTCTACCGACACTGATACATTTTTTCCAACCGAGGGGTTATCATCTCGTGCGACGTGCGCACTCGCAGTCTGCCGGAGCCAGCGGCGGAGCTGAATGACTGGCGAAGATCACCATCTTAGCCAGCATTCGCTTGTGAGTAATTTATTCAGTATCCCTGAAAAAATTACTCAAGAATTCTCAGAAAACCCATCGATTCCAGGCGCTTAAGCGCTGGCCCTGCTCTTGCTCGCTACAGTCTGGGTCAGTTTTCTTGCTTAACGACGGAACAGTTGCGCGCTATGCGCGACATTGGTCCCCATGAACGGCACAATCAGGACGATGCCCGGCAATCCCTATCCTCAGGGCGCAAACTGGGATGGAGCCGGAGTGAACTTTTCGCTGTTCAGCGAAAACGCGACTGGCGTAGAGCTCTGCCTATATGACGACCGCGACGAAAATCTCGAAACCTGCCGAATAGCACTTACCGAACAGACAGATCGCGTCTGGCATATCTATTTGCCGGGCGTCAAGCCGGGTTTGCGATACGGTTATCGGGTCCACGGTCCTTACGACCCTAACAACGGGCACCGTTTCAATCCGGCTAAGCTGCTGGTGGATCCCTACGCGAAGTCTATCGAGGGGTTCCTTCGCTGGAACGACGCGTTGTTCGGCTATACGATCGGTCATCCCGACGTAGACTTAAGCCGTGATGATCGCGACAGCGCGCCGTTCGTTCCCAAGAGCGTAGTCGTCGATCCCTATTTTGACTGGCGCAACGACGTCCAGCTCCGCATCCCGTGGCACGAGACGATAATTTACGAACTGCACGTCAAAGGCTTCACGATGCTGCATCCGGAGATACCGGACGACCTGCGCGGCACCTACGCGGGACTGGCGCATCCTGCGGCGGTTGAATATCTCACGAAACTGGGAATTACCTCGGTCGAGCTGATGCCGATACATCACTCGGTCGCCGAGCGCCATCTGCTCGAGCGCGGCCTGACCAACTACTGGGGATACAACACGCTGGTATACTTTGCCCCTGACGCGCGCTTCTCTGCGGGTTCGGCCGGCGACCAGGTCGCTGAATTCAAGAACATGGTGCGGACTCTGCACAGCGCCGGCCTCGAGGTCATTTTGGATGTCGTCTACAGCCACACCGCAGAGGGCAACCACCTGGGCCCGACGGTTTGCTTCAGGGGTATCGACAACACCGCATACTATCGCGCCGTCGAGGGACAGCCGCGCTACTACATGGACTACACGGGATGCGGCAACACATTGAACATGCGGCATCCACGCGCTCTCCAGTTGCTGATGGACAGCTTGCGCTACTGGGTAACGGAAATGCACGTCGACGGATTCCGCTTCGATCTGGCCGCGGCGCTGGCCAGAGAATTGCACGAGGTAGATCGTCTCGGCGCGTTTTTCGACATCATTCACCAGGACCCAATCCTGTGCCAGGTAAAGTTAATCGCGGAGCCGTGGGATTTGGGCGAAGGCGGCTACCAAGTCGGCAATTTTCCGGTGTTGTGGTCGGAATGGAACGGCCGCTATCGCGATTGTGTGCGGGACTATTGGCGCGGCTCGGACCAGCGCCTGGCCGAGTTTGCGTCGCGGCTGACCGGCAGTTCGGATTTGTACGAATCGGGCGGGCGCAAGCCTTACGCCAGCATCAACTTTCTGACCGCCCACGACGGCTTCACCCTGAACGATCTGGTCGGTTACAACGATAAGCACAACGAAAAAAATGGGGAAGAAAATCGTGATGGTGAATCCAACAATCGATCGTGGAACTGCGGCATAGAGGGTCCGGTCGGAGACTGCAAAGCAGTACATGCTTTGCGAGCGCGTCAGAAGCGCAATTTCATCGCCACGCTCTTCCTGTCGCAGGGCGTTCCGATGCTGCTCGCCGGCGACGAATTCGGCCGCTCTCAACAGGGCAACAACAACGCCTACTGCCAGGACAACGAGATTTCCTGGCTGGACTGGCAAAACATAGATCCCAAGCAGTTCGCCTTCACCTGCGAGACAATCGAGTTCCGAAAGCAGCATCCAGTGTTTCGACGGCGAAAGTGGTTCGAGGGAAGAGCGATTCGCGGCGGCGACGTAAATGATCTTGCGTGGTTTCGCCCCGATGGAGAACAGATGTCCGACGAGGACTGGGGCGCGGGGTTCGCGAAATCGTTGGGGCTGTTTCTCAACGGCGACGAGATTCCCAACGTTGACGCAGCCGGCCGCCGCATTCGCGACGAATCCTTCTACCTGATCTTCAACGCTCACTGGGAACCGGTGGAATTCGTCCTGCCGCCTGCAACCTGGGGACAGAGTTGGAGCCGAGTGCTGGATACCAGAAATGGAGCGGCGCCAACCGAGGAAACCTTGCAGCGAGCGGCCGGAACCAAGATCAAAATCGCGTCGCGATCTCTGGTTGTGATGCGCCGTGTTGCATGAACCGCTATCTACTTACCGTATCCAACTAAACAGCCACTTCGGCTTTGACGATACGGCAGAGATCATCCCTTACCTGGCAGAACTGGGTATCGACTCGCTGTATTGCTCACCATATTTCCAGGCCGCGCCAGGCAGTACGCATGGCTACGACGTAGTCGATTACTCGAAGGTGAACCGCGAGCTGGGGGGCGAGCGCGCGTACGATCGAATGTGCGACGCGCTCGATCGGTTCAGGATGGGCCACATACTCGACATGGTGCCGAACCACATGGCAATCGACCGAGAGAATCCGTGGTGGTGGGACGTTCTGGAGAATGGTCCGTCCAGTGCATACGCGGCGTTCTTCGATGTCGATTGGGAACCGCCGGAACACCGCATCCACAATATGGTGTTGATGCCAGTGCTCGAAGATCAGTACGGCATCCTGCTCGAGGCTGGAAAGCTGAAGGTGGTTCGCCAGGCAGGCACATTCGAGGTGCGCAACGGCGGCAGTAGCGTGTTTCCGGTTGCGCCGCGGTCATTGTGGCAGATTCTCGCGCCGGCAGCGGTGAAATGCGGGAGCGATACGCTGGCGTTTCTCGCAGACGGGTTCGACGCATTGCCGTCGCCGGCCGCGACCGATCTCAAAAGCATATCGCGGCGGCATCGCGACAGGATGTTGCTGGCTGAAATGCTGGCGAAGCTGCTGCGCGAGGACGCGGCCGCAGCGCGCGCGATCGACGAAGTTGTCTGGCAATTGAACGCCGACCCCGACCTTCTGCACGAATTCCTCGAGCAACAAAATTATCGCATCGCGTATTGGCGAGTGGCCGCGCGCGATCTTGGCTACCGGCGCTTCTTCGATATCAATTCGCTGGTCGGTCTAAGGATCGAGAACGAACGAGTATTCGAAGGGACTCACAAGTTGGTCAGGAGGTGGCTTGCGGACGGCCGCCTGACGGGACTTCGAGTCGATCATCCCGACGGGTTGCGCGACCCGCTGGAATATTTTCAGCGCCTGCGGGCTACGTGCCCCGATACCTGGATCGTGGCCGAGAAGATTCTTCTTGGCTCCGAGAGGCTCCGTGAATCATGGCCGATCGAGGGCACCACCGGTTACGACTTTCTGAACATGGTAGGACGATTGTTCGTCGATCCGGCTGGCGAGCAGCCGCTAACAGACTTTTATCGTGAGTTCACCGGTGAAGCGGCCGATTATGCCGCGCTGGTTCGGGCGCGCAAGCAATTTGCGATGCGCGATACGCTTGGCAGCGAGATCAACACCCTCACCGCAATGCTGCTGGACCTGTGCGAAGCTGACCGCCGCCACCGCGACTACACGCGCCACGAAGCACACGAAGTAATCCGGGCGGCGATAGCGTGCATGCCCGTTTACCGCACGTACGTTCGAGAGCCACGCGAAGTCGCTGCTGAGGATGACTGTCAGATCTCAGCGGCGATTGCAGCGGCCAAAGAATATCGGGCCGACCTTGACGCGCGATTGTTCGATTTTTTGCGCGATATACTTGCGCTCAGAACGGGCGGAAGGATGGGCGCGGAGCTGGCTCTGCGATTTCAGCAGATATCTGCGGCGGTGATGGCAAAAGGCGTCGAAGATACCGCCTTTTACTCCTTCAACCGGATGCTCGCGCTCAACGAAGTCGGCGGCGATCCGAATTGCTTTGGCGTCACTCCTGGGCAATTCCTCGCGTGGTGCCGCAAGATATGTCGTCGATGGCCACACACAATGCTCGCGACCTCGACCCACGACACCAAGCGCAGCGAAGATGTGCGGGCCCGGCTGTTTGTTCTTTCGGAAGAACCCGAGCGATGGAGCCGCGCGGTAACGGATTGGGCGGCGACTAACGAGCGGCATCGCAGCGGCGAAATGCCGGATCGAAATTTCGAATATCATCTCTACCAGTCGATGGTCGGCGCTTGGCCGATCGAAAAGTCACGGCTGCTCGCCTATGCGGAAAAGGCTGCACGTGAGGCCAAGGTCCATACTTCGTGGACCGACCCCGTGCACACGTATGAAGAGGCGGTGCGAAAATTCATCGACGGCATTTACGACGATTCGAACTTCCTTAAGGCGTTGGATCAATTTGTCGCATCGCTGATTTATCCGGGGCGGATAAATTCGCTCGCGCAGACGCTGATAAAGCTTACCGCGCCCGGCGTGCCCGATTTCTACCAGGGCACCGAGTTGTGGAACCTCGCGCTGGTCGATCCCGACAATCGCCGCGCGCAGGATTTTGAGCTCCGACGACGCCTGCTCGCCGATCTTAAAGACGCGACGGCGGAACAGGTGATGCAGCGTTTCGACGAGGGGATGCCGAAGCTGTGGCTGGTCCACAAGGGACTCGCACTGCGCAAGGGTCATCCCCAATGGTTCGGCCCGCAGGCAGGAATCGAGCAGATCACAGCGCGCGGAGCACGTCGCGACCATGTTGTCGCATTCATGCGGGGCGAGTCAGTCATTACGATCGCGCCGCGACTGGCAGCGAAGCTTGCCGGCGATTGGCGCGACACGGAAGTCGAGCTGCCGAGCGCGGATTGGACGAATCATCTGACCGGCGAGAGAATGCGCGGCGGTCCGGTGCGGCTTGCGGACTTGATGCGCCGATTTCCGGTTGCATTGCTCGCCCGCGAAGAGGCCTAGCCGTGAATCGCCGCAGCGTGTGGGCGCCATTGGCGAGGAGCGTCGCGATGGTAACAGAAAATGCGCGCGTCGAGATGCGCCGAGAGCAAGGCGGATGGTGGCGCGCCGAATTAAGTCCCGAATTATCGCGCGCTGACTATGGCTTCAGCCTCGACGGAGGCGCGCCCTTGCCGGATCCCCGCTCACCGCACCAGCCAACCGCCGTGCACGGATTGTCACGCGCGGTCGATCATTCCGCGTTCGAATGGCATCATGCGCGATGGCGGCAAGTGCCGTTATCTTCCGCGGTCATCTACGAATTGCACATAGGAACGTTCACGCCCGCGGGCACGTTTGACGCGGCGGCCGAACGGCTTGGCTACTTGCGGGATCTAGGTGTCACTCATGTCGAGTTGATGCCGGTGAGTGAATTCTCAGGCACGCGCGGGTGGGGCTACGATGGCGTTGATCTTTACACACCGCATCATTCGTATGGCGGCCCCGACGCGCTGAAGCGCTTCGTCGATGCGGCGCATGGGAATGGGCTCAGCGTAATTCTCGACGTCGTTTACAATCATCTGGGACCTGAGGGGAACTATCTCGGCAGATTCGGTCCCTACTTCACGGATCGCTATCGCACGCCGTGGGGCGACGCCATCAACCTCGACGACCGGGACAGCGACCAGGTCCGGCAATTCTTCTGTGACAACGCGTTGATGTGGCTGCGTGACTATCGCTTTGACGGCCTGCGTCTGGATGCGGTCCATGCGATTTTCGACGCGTCGGCGATTCACTTTTTGGAGGAACTTGGCGCGCAGGTACATGAGCTGGAAGCTGAGGTCGGACGCAGGCTGGTGGTGATCGCGGAAAGTGACTTAAACCTGCCGCGAATTGTCACACCGCGCGAAGCCGGGGGATACGGACTCGACGCCCAATGGAATGACGATTTTCATCACGCGTTGCACGCAATACTGACCGGAGAGAACGCCGGCTACCTGGCTGACTTTGGCTTGATCGCGCAGCTGGCGAAAACTCTTACACGAGCCTTCGCGTACGACGGTGCATATTCGAAGAGCCGGCGTCGAAGGCATGGCGCGCCGGTGCTGGGGCTGTCGGCCCATCGATTCGTCGCATTCATCCAGAATCACGATCTGGTCGGCAATCGCGCGATGGGCGAGCGCCTCGGGCATCTGGTGACGATCGACCAGCTCAAGGTCGCGGCGGCATTGCTGATCACCGCGCCGTTTGTCCCGATGTTGTTTCAGGGCGAGGAGTGGAATGCGTCGAGTCCATTTCAGTACTTCACCGATCATCGAAATGCGGAGCTTGCGGAGTCGGTCCGCAAAGGCCGCAGGGCGGAATTCTCGGATTTTGTCGCTGATGCATCGGAGATCCCCGATCCGCAAGCATGGCAAACGTTCGAGCGATCCAAGCTCGATTGGCACGAGTGCGAACGCGGAACGCATCACGAGATCTTCGAATGGTATCGGCGACTGATCCGTCTTCGCCAATGCTCGCGGGATTTCAAGAACGGCCGGCTCGACCTCGACGCCGTCAGTTTTGACGAGGAGGCGCGTTGGATACGCGTCAGCCGGGGAGAGTCGGTTGTAGTTTGCAACTTTGCGGCGAGTCGGCAATGCGTACCGCTCACGCATGCGAATCGGCTGGACATTCGGCTCACCTCCAAGCCCGACGTTCGAATTGACGGCGTGATGATCGAGCTGCCGCTGGTATCCGTCGCGATCTTGACGCCGAAAGATCGCAATTCTTCAACCGGAGCGTTCGAATGAGCAGTCCGATCGAGAACTATGCTCTGATCGGAAATCTGCGCACAGCCGCGCTCGTCGACCGCACCGGCTCCATCGACTGGTTATGCCTGCCCCGCTTCGATTCGAGTGCGTGCTTCGTGTCGCTTCTCGGAACTAACGACAACGGGCGTTGGCTCCTGGCGCCCAAGAGCGACGTCAAGCAGGTACGGCGATGGTATCGAGAAAATACGCTGGTACTCGAAACCGAGTTCGAAACTGAAAGCGGCGTCGCGACCGTAGTCGACTTTATGCCCGCCGCCGAACGATCCAGGCAAGTCGATTTGGTTCGAGTCGTCAACGGCGTCCGTGGGCAAGTGCCGATGCGCACGGAAGTAATTTTCCGCTTCGACTACGGACGCACGCTGCCGTGGGTTCGAAAACGCGACTACGGTATCAGCGCAGTCTCGGGGCCGAGCGCGATCGCGCTCCGAACTGCGGTTCCCTTGAGGAGCGAAAACTATACGACCGTCGGCGAATTCACCGTCAGCGAGGGGCAAACGGTCGCGTTCAGATTGACCGGTTATCCGTCGAATGAAGACGAGCCCGGCGAGGTGGACCCGATTTGCGTGCTCGGCGCGACCGAGCAACGGTGGCGCGCCTGGGCTGGCCGCTGTAATTGCCAGGGAGAATGGCGCGACGCAGTAGTGCGATCGCTGATCACGCTGAAGGCTCTCACATATATGCCAACCGGCGGTATCATTGCGGCGCCTACCAGCTCCTTGCCCGAGTGTCTCTGCGGCCCGCGCAATTGGGACTATCGATATTGCTGGCTTCGTGATTCGACCTTCACGCTCTATGCGCTATTGATTTCTGGCTATACGGACGAAGCGCGTCTATGGCGCGAATGGCTACTCAGGGCAATAGCCGGTCATCCGCAAGATACTCAGATCATGTACGGAGTCGCGGGCGAACGAATGCTCACCGAGTTAGAACTTCCGTGGCTGAATGGCTATGAGAATAGCGCCCCAGTGCGTATTGGCAATGCCGCACACCAGCAATTTCAGCTCGATGTTTACGGCGAGGTAATAGACACATTGCACGTAGCGCGCAAGTACCAGCTCGAACGAAGCGACGACGCTTGGCGTCTTCAGAGCGCGCTGCTGGATTTCCTCGAGTCGGGCTGGAAGCAGCCGGATGAGGGAATCTGGGAAGTGCGCGGTCCGCGACGCGACTTCACGCACTCGAAGGTGATGGCGTGGGTTGCTGTCGATCGATCGATAAAGGACATTCGTAAGGGTTTTGGAGACGGGCCACTAGACCGTTGGCTTGCGTTGCGCGACGAGATTCATCGCGATGTTTGCACCCGTGGCTTCGACGGGGAGCGAAACGCCTTCGTCCAGTACTATGGCTCAAAATCCCTCGACGCGTCGTTGCTGATGATTCCGCTGGTCGGCTTTCTGCCCGCAAAGGATCCACGCGTGGTCTCAACCGTGCGCGCAATCGAGCGGGAACTAATCTACCGTGGCTTGGTGCTCAGATACAGGACTGAGACGGGCGTTGACGGCCTGCCGCCAGGCGAGGGAACGTTCTTGCCGTGCACGTTCTGGCTCGCGGATAACTATTTACTCGCCGGCCGTTATCAAGAGGCACGCGATCTCTTCCTGCGCCTGCTCGATTTGCGCAACGACGTTGGCCTGCTGTCCGAGGAATATGATCCTATTTTTCACCGCCAGCTGGGAAATTTTCCGCAAGCATTCAGCCATGTCTCGCTGGTGAA
>Ga0187808_10000197_pt1 | contig 16137 bp, 17 predicted proteins | sample NC_wetland_sal_i_5_FD_132427 | JGI IMG/M metagenome (GOLD analysis project Ga0187808, IMG submission 132427) | Wetland sediment microbial communities from Neuse River Estuary, North Carolina, USA - ASW_3 | ecosystem: Environmental > Aquatic > Freshwater > Wetlands > Sediment | place: USA: North...
CGTGGACGAGCGGCCTGAGGAAGTCACCGACATGCAGCGCACGGTCAAGGGCGAGGTGATCCACTCCACCTTCGACCACCCGGCCGACGACCACACCACGGTCGCCGAGCTCGCGATCGAGCGGGCCAAGCGCCTGGTCGAGATGGGCCACGACGTCGTGGTGCTGCTCGACTCGATCACTAGGCTGGGCCGCGCCTACAACCAGGCCGCGCCGGCCAGCGGCCGGATCCTGTCCGGTGGTGTCGACTCGACGGCGCTGTACCCGCCGAAGCGGTTCTTCGGCGCGGCGCGCAACATCGAGAACGGCGGCTCGCTGACGATCCTGGCCACGGCCCTGATCGAGACCGGCTCCCGGATGGACGAGGTCATCTTCGAGGAGTTCAAGGGCACCGGCAACATGGAGCTGCGGCTGCGCCGCGAGCTCGCCGACAAGCGCCTGTTCCCGGCGGTGGACGTGGACGCGTCCAGCACCCGCAAGGAAGAGATCCTGCTCGCTCCGGAGGAGCTCAAGATCATCTGGCAGCTTCGCCGGGTGCTGCACGCCCTCGAGCCGCAGCAGGCCCTGGAACTGCTCATGGAGCAGATGCGGAAGACTCGCAGCAACGCCGAGTTCCTCCTCCAGGTCCAGAAGACCACGCTGGGCCAGGACCGCTAACTCGGAATGCGCGCCGACCAGATCTGGTTGACGCGTCTGGCAGACTGGATAGCCGCTAGTACGCGGTACCGGTTCACGCGGGGCCACTGAGCTGGCCCAGCGACCCGGCGACCGCTTGAGGCAAGGAGCCAACCTAATGAAGCCTGAGATTCACCCGACGTACCAGGCCACGACCGTGACCTGTGGGTGCGGCAGCACGTTCGTGACGCGGTCGACCGCGCCGAACGGCGTGATCCACACCGACGTGTGCTCGCAATGTCACCCGTTCTACACGGGCAAGCAGAAGATCCTCGACACTGGTGGCCGCGTGGCCCGGTTCGAGAAGCGGTTCGGCAAGAACGCGACCGCCGGGAAGTCCGGCAAGAAGTAGCGACCGCAAAGCGCCCGCGTGCATCCGGCATGCGGGCGCTTTGACCGTGTTTGGGGAGTAACGCGGCGCGATAGAGGCGCCACGGTCCGTTCCGCATAAAGAAAGGTCTTATTGTGTTCGACCGGCTCGGAGAACTGGCGAGCGAGCACGCTGAGCTTGAGCGTGCCCTCGCCGATCCCAGCGTGCACGCGGACCCGGACCAGGCCAGGACGCTCGCCAAGCGGTACGCCGAGCTGACCCCGATCGTCAACGCCTTCCGCGAGTGGCAGCAGGCTGGCGACGACGAAGCCGCCGCCCGCGAACTGGCGACGGAGGATCCGGCGTTCGCGGCGGAGGCGGAGGATCTCGCCAAGCAGCGCGCGGAGCTTGAGGACAGGATCCGTCTGCTGCTCGTGCCCAAGGACCCGAACGACGAACGGGACACCCTCCTTGAGGTCAAGGCGGGCGAGGGCGGCGAGGAGTCCGCGCTGTTCGCCTCTGACCTGCTGCGGATGTACCTGCGATACGCCGAGCGGCACGGGTGGAGGACCGAGATCATCGACTCCACGCTGACCGGTCTTGGCGGCGTCAAGGACGCCACCGTGGCCGTCAAGGGCGGCCGGGGCGGCGAGGGCGCGTGGTCGCGGCTGAAGTACGAGGGCGGCGTGCATCGTGTGCAGCGGGTGCCGGTCACCGAATCGCAGGGCCGCATCCACACATCGGCCGCGGGCGTGCTCGTCATGCCGGAGGCGGACCCGGTGGACGTGCACATCAACGACAACGACATCAAGGTCGACGTGTTCCGCTCGTCCGGGCCCGGCGGGCAGTCGGTGAACACCACCGACTCCGCGGTGCGGATCACTCACCTGCCGACTGGCATCGTGGTCTCCTGCCAGAACGAGAAGAGCCAGCTGCAGAACAAGGAGCAGGCGCTTCGTGTGCTGCGCGCCCGGCTGCTCGCGCAGGCGGAGGCCGACGCGGACGCCAAGGCGGCCGCCGAGCGTAAGGCCCAGGTGCGCACCGTCGACCGTTCGGAGCGGGTCCGCACCTACAACTTCCCTGAGAACCGCATATCCGACCACCGCGTCGGCTACAAGGCCTACAACCTGGACCAGGTGATCGACGGTGACCTGGACGCGGTGATCGACGCGCTCGCCTCCGCCGACCTGGAAGCGAAGCTAGCCGAGGGGTGAGCACGCTTTGAGCGAGCCTTGGTCTAGAGGCGAGCGGGGGGCAAAGTGAGCCTGCTGCTCGATGAGATCGCGCTGGCTACCGCGCGACTCGCGGAGGCGGGAGTGGACTCGCCGCGCACCGATGCCGAGCTCATCGCCGCGAACGTGCACAACGTCAAGCGGGGCGAGCTGCACACGGTGCCGGATTCGGAGTTCGATGCCAGGTTCTGGGTGGACATCGGGCGGCGCGCCGCCCGCGAGCCGTTGCAGCACATCATCGGGCGGGCCTACTTCCGGTACCTGGAGCTCGACGTCGGCCCTGGCGTCTTCGTGCCGCGCCCGGAGACCGAGGTAATGACCGGCTGGGCGATCGACCGGCTGCGCGAGATGGATGTCGCCGAGCCGGTCGTCGTCGACCTGGGCACTGGATCCGGCGCGATCGCGCTGTCGATCGCGCAGGAGGTGCCGCGGGCGCGAGTGCATGCCGTCGAGGCGGACCCGCTGGCCAGGAGCTGGGCGGAGCGCAACGTCACCAGGTACGTGGATTCTTACACCGCCGGCCGCGTGCTGCTGCACGCGGGGGACTTCGTGACCGAGGGACCGGGCGGGGACGTTCCCGCGGGCCTGGGCGAGCTCGCCCCGCTGGCCGGAGCCGTGGATCTGGTGGTCTCCAATCCGCCTTACATCCCGCTCGGCTCGATCGTGCCGCCGGAGGTGGGAGAGTACGATCCTCCCGCCGCGCTGTGGAGCGGCCAGGACGGCCTGGTCGCGATCAGGGCGGTGGAACGTACCGCGAGATGGCTGCTGCGACCGGACGGACTGGTCGCCGTCGAGCATGGCGCGCAGCAGGGCGCGGCCGTGTACTGGGTGTTCGCCGAGGAGGCCGGCTGGCGGGACACCCGCAACAACAAGGACCTATCGGGACGCGACCGGTTCGTGACGTCGGTCTGGCCGGATCAACCGTCCCTTCAGCGAACGTCTACCTTCCTTCAACCCCCGTCTTAGTCTCTAGCGCATATGATTCCGTGGCAGGATGGTAGCGATGAGCGCTCGATATGACTGTGCCGACACGCAGCAGCGGGAAGCCGGGATAGCAGCGGCGGTCACCGCCGTTCAGCAGAGCGGCCTCGTGGTGCTGCCCACCGACACCGTGTATGGCGTCGGGGCTGACGCGTTCACGCCGTCGGCGGTGAGCGCGCTGCTGGCGGCGAAGGGACGAGGGCGGAACATGCCGCCCCCGGTGCTTGTCGGCACCGTCCGCGCGGCCTCGGCGCTAACCGAGTCGCTGGGCGCGTTCGGGCAGGACCTTATCGACGAGTTCTGGCCCGGCCCGCTGACTCTGGTATTCCGGGCTACCTCGACCCTGAAATGGGACCTTGGGGACACGCTCGGAACGGTCGCCGTGCGGATGCCGCTGCATCCGATCGCGCTCGACCTGCTTCGCAAGACCGGTCCGCTCGCGGTGAGCAGCGCCAACACGCATGGCTCGCCCGCGGCCACGACGGCGGGTGAAGCGCAGTCGCAGCTCGGTTCGGCTGTCTCGGTGTACCTCGACGGCGGGCCCTGCGCCGACAACGTGCCGTCGACGATTCTCGACCTGACCGGGACCGTGCCGCGGATGCTCCGGGCCGGGGTGATAACCATCGACCAGCTCCGCAAGGTCGTCCCCGTGATCGACCTGCCGGCTCCGCCGGCCGCGAGCGGTGGCGTGAGCGACGTTTCTGACGCCGCGGATTCGCCTGACGACAAGCCCGCCGAGCCGCATCCGCTGGCCGGCGGGGACGCCGGACCTGGTTCCTGACCTGGCTGCGCTATGCGCGATTACCTGTACATCCTGATCATCGCCGCAGTGGTGACCTACATGCTCACCCCGCTGGTGCGGCGAGGATCGATAGCCTTCGGCGCCCTGCACGCGGCCCGCAGCCGAGATGTACATGAGAAACCAACGCCGCTGCTTGGCGGCGTCGCCATGTACGCCGGCCTGGCGGTCAGCCTGCTCATCGCTGAACGGCTCAGCTACCTGCGCCAGGCCTTCCCGTCGCCGCGGACGGTCACCGGCCTGCTGCTGGCCGGCGGCTTGCTCGTGCTGGTGGGCATCGTCGACGACCGCTGGGGCCTGGGCGCGATCAGCAAACTCGCGGCCCAGATCGCGGCGGGCGGCATCCTGGTGTGGAGCGGCATTTACCTGCCCTGGGTGCCGTTGCCCGGCGGCGAGACCTTCTCGCTAGAGCCCGACCTGAGCGCCACACTGACGATCCTGATCGTCGTCATCACGATCAACGCGGTGAACTTCATCGACGGGCTGGACGGCCTCGCGGCCGGTGTCGTCGGGATCGCGGCGCTGGCGTACCTCGTCTACTCGTACACGCTGACCAACTCGGTGGGCATGCCGTCCGAGTCGGTGCCCGCGGTGGCGTCGGCCGTGCTGTGCGGCATCTGTATCGGGTTCCTGCCGCACAACTTCTATCCCGCGCGCATCTTCATGGGCGACACCGGGGCGATGCTGCTCGGCCTGCTGCTTGCCTACGGGCCTATCTCGAGCCTGGCGTCGCTTGACCAGAACCTCCTGAGGGACTACTCGCACCTGCACCCGGTCGACCGGTTCCCGACGATCCTGCCGCTGCTGCTGCCCGTCGCGATCTTGCTCATCCCGTACGCGGACCTCCTGCTCGCCGTGATCCGCAGGACCCTGGCGGGCAAGTCGCCGATGAGTCCCGACCGGCAGCACCTGCATCACCGGCTGCTCAACATGGGTCACTCGCACCGGCAGAGCGTGCTGATCATGTACCTGTGGGCGGCCCTCTTCTCCGGCACGGTGGTCGGGCTGTCCCAGGTGAGGATCCACCTGATCTGGCTGGCTCTGGCCACCCTCGGCGCGATGGTCGTGCTGCTCCTGGCGACGATGCCGCGGTTGCGCCCGTGGCGTGCCGAAGCCAACGGGAAGCAGCGGGCGCCAGCAGCCAGCAGGGTCCGTTCGGGTAAGCAGCCAAGCATCACCGCCTACGGACCGGTCGCAGCGAACGGCGCGATCGGGGTGAGCGTGGTCGGCGTGAACGGTGGCGTTCCCCGCGTGAATGGCGGCGTCGGCGGCGGGCACGGCACCATCCCCGTCGCCGGCGGCGCCGCGGGTCCGAGCGGTCCGCAGCTCGCGAACGGCACGGTGCCGGAGAGCGGCTTGGCGGAGCCGAGCGCGAAGCTGGCCAGCACACTCCCCGGCCACACTCCGGCCACTCTCCGGCCACACTCCGGCCGTCACCAAAAGTGAGTAAAGTCGCACTCGTGGGGCTGCTGGTGCGCTAGGCATCGATCCGCAACAGCCCATAACAGTCCGGCACTCGTGTAATCTCTCGTGCCTGAAGTGCTGTAATGTACCCCGTCATCGGGGTCACCGGGCCGCTTCACTCACCTGTTTGGGGCCGGTCACTGCCACCGGCACCCGAACTTGGGCGGGGGTCCCTCGCAGCCCCGAAACTTGGTCATGTAAAGTCGTCAATCAGGTAAAGTAACGGTCAAGAAGCTTGTGATACGCTTCACAAGCACCTCCCCTGAAGGCAAGCGAGACGCACGTGATACTTTTCGTGGACCGACCCGGAGAGCCGGGCAGCGGACGTGGTATCGCGGATTCGCGCACTTCATCCGGGGAAGCTCCGCTGGGACTGTCCCGCACGAGCAACGACGCTATCCATCCCTCAGGAGCGGGCACAATGATGGCGATCTATGGCCGCGTCGTTCGGCGCTCGGCCGCGATCACCGCGGTGGTCGCCGCCGTGTGCGTCGCCGTCTGCGCTGCGCTCGGCGGTCTCAAGGGCCTTTACGGGTCGCTGATCGGCGTCGCGATCGTCACGGCGTTCTTCGGGATCAGCGTGCTCGTCGTCGGCCGCGCCGCCCGGATCAGCCCGCACGTGATGATGGCCGCGGCCATGATCAGTTACGTGGTCAAGATCATCGCGTTCGCGATCCTGGTGATCGCGCTTGGCAAGTCCACCGCTTTCAACGGCCGGGATCTCGGCTTCACCGCGCTCATCTGCATCCTCGCCTGGGCGGTGGCCGAGATCGTGACGACGATAAAGCTCAAGGTCCTTTACGTGGACCCGGACGGGGAGCGGTAGGGCGTGAGTCACGTGAGCGCGCGCGACCGGCGGGACACCCGCGTAACGCGGGACATCAGCAGCGAAGAAGCGGAAGGCCGCGCCCAGGGGCTGAACACCGGCTGGACCGTGTTCAGCTACCTGCTCAGCGGGATGGCCGCCTACGGCGGCATCGGCTGGCTGATCGGGCGCGCGGTGCACGTGGAACTGCTTTTCCCGATCGGCATGCTGGTCGGGCTCGCGATCGCGATCGGTTTCATCATCTGGCGATATGGCAGATCGCCAGACCGATCGCAGCCGCCGGCGCCGACATCAACACGGAGACGAGCATGAGCGCGATAACGATCCGGCGCGCGAGCCACCGGAGGGGAACGCCCCGAGAGGAGACAAGCCGGTGACCGGTGCCATCGCCGCCCCCGCGGGTGGCTGCCACATCTTTGAAGGGTGCGGCTTCCCCGCCCCCGGCCTGCAGGACTTTGACTGGAAGCCGTTCTTCACGATCGGCTCGTTTGGCTTCACCAAGCCGATGCTGCTCGCGATCATCTCCGCGCTCGTCGTGATCGTGTTCTTCTGGGCGGCGTTCCGCAAGCCGAAGCTGATCCCTGGCCGCACGCAGAGCCTCGGCGAGATGGGCATCCTGGCGGTGCGGGACCAGATCCTTCGCCCGTCGCTCGGCAAGAAGGGCGACTCGTACCTGCCGCTGCTGGTGTCGCTGTTCTTCTTCATCTACCTGATGAACGTGATGGAACTGATCCCGCTCTTCCAGTTCCCCGTCACGTCCAGAATCGGCTTCGTCTGGCCGCTGGTCTTTATCGTCTACTTCCTCTACCTCTACCTGGGCTTCAAGCACCAGGGTGCGTGGGGGTACTTCAGGAACATGATCCCGCCCGGCGTGCCGGCCCCCGTCCTGGTCATCCTCATCCCCGTTGAGCTGCTGCGATTCTTCGTCTTCCAGCCGTTCACCCTGGGCGTGCGGCTCTTCGGGAACATGTTCGCCGGCCACCTGCTGCTGACGATCTTCACGGTCGCGACGTGGTACCTGCTGGACCTGTCCGTCGGGCTGCTGTACTCCGCGGGTTCCTTCGCCCTGGCGATCTTCGTCTTCCTGCTCGAGACCCTCGTCACCCTGCTTCAGGCCTTCATCTTCACCACGCTGACCGCCACGTACATCGCCTCCTCCGTGGAGCCAGCCCACTAAGCCGCACTTCGACTTCACCGACCACGAGTTCCCTGTCAAGAGGGCCCACCGGGGCCGCAACGTAAAGGAAAGAACTAAATGTCAGCACTCGCCGCTAATCTCGCCGCCGCGCAGATCCTGAGCATCAACATCGGCGCCGTGGGCTACGGTCTCGCCGCCATCGGGCCTGGCATTGGCATCGGCCTGGTGTTCGGCCACGCGATCGAGGCGATGGCCCGGCAGCCCGAGGCCACCGGCCGCATCTCGCTGTACATGTGGATCGGCTTCTCCCTGACCGAGGCGCTCGCGCTGATCGGCCTCGTCGCGCCGTTCATCTACCACTACACGTGATCTGGGCCCGTCACACCTGATCTCGTCAAGGAAGTGAGCCCATCATGATTCTCGCTGACAGCAACACGGCGTCGACGAATCCGCTGCTCCCGTCGTGGCCCGAGTTCATCATCGGCACGATCCTGTTCGTCTTGGTGTTCGGATTCCTCGCCAAGATCGCCTTGCCACGGATCATGAAGACGCTCGAAGAGCGTCACGACGCGATCGAAGGCGGCATCAACCGGGCCGATGAAGCGCAGGAAGAGGCCAAGCAGGTCCTCGCGCAGTACCGGGCCCAGCTCGACGACGCCAGGCACGAGTCCGCGCGGATGCGCGAAGAGGCCAGGGAGCAGGGCGCTCAGATCATCGCCGAGATGCGCACGCGCGCAGAGGCAGAGGCGCGCCGCATCACGGAGGCGGCCCAGGCGCAGATCGAGGCCGAGCGGCAGCAGGCGCTTACGTCGCTCCGCACCGAGGTCGGCGCCCTGGCGACGGAGCTGGCCAGCCGCATCGTCGGCGAGTCGCTCGCCGACGCGGCCCGGCAGAACAGGATGGTCGACCGTTTCCTGGCCGAGCTCGAGCAGGGGGCGCCAGCAGGTGACGGGCAGCCGACGCCGGCGGGCCCGGCCGGGCAGTCGCGAGCGGGGGCCGGGCAGTAATGCGCGGTGCCAGCAGGGCCTCGTACGCCGAACTGCGTGACCAATTGGATGCCGCCGTGCCAGACGCCTCCGTCGCGGAGCGGGTCGGCGACGAGCTGTTCGCTGTCGTCCGGCTGCTCGACTCCGAGCACGGCCTGCGCCGGGCGCTCGCCGACCCGACGAAAGTGCCGCAGGAGAAGGTGGCGGTGGCGAGGCGGCTGCTGGACGGCAAGGTCTCGGCGCGGACCGAGGACCTGGTCGCCGGGACGGCGGCGGCTCGCTGGGCGAGTCCCGGTGACATGGCCGACGCGGTAGAGCAGCTCGCCATCGAGGCGCTGACGCTGGCCGCGCAGTTCGGCGATACGCTAGATGACCTGGAAGACGACCTGTTCAGGTTCAACCGCCTGATATCCGCGCAGCCCGGCCTGCGGGAGGCGCTGATCGGGCCCGCTAGCGTGGATGGGAAGAACGCCCTGCTCGTGGGCCTGCTGACAGGGAAGGTCAGTTCGCCTTCGCTGTCCCTGATGACGCAGGTACTGACCCACCCGCGGGGCCGTTCGCCGCAGGCGGCGCTCGACCTCTGCGCGCAGACCGCGGCGCGACGGCGGGAGCAGCTCATCGCGGTGGTGCGGGTCGCCAGCGACCTCACCGCGGCGCAGCGCCGCAGGCTCACGGCGAGCCTGGCCGCGGCCTACGACCGCGGGATACACCTCAATGTCGTGCTCGACCCGGCGGTCATCGGCGGTATGTCGGTCCAGGTCGGGGATGAGCTGATAGACGGGACCGCGGCCAGCCGTCTGGCGGCGGTCAGGCGCAGGCTCGCGGGCTGAACCGGACCGCGCACCAAAACGTATTCAAGAACGGAATGGGGAAGATGGCGGAGCTGACAATCCGGCCGGATGAGATCCGCGACGCGCTGGCGCAATTCGTCGAAGAGTATGAGCCAGCGGGCGCTGTGCGAGAAGAGGTCGGCACGGTCACCGAATGCGGCGACGGCATCGCCCGTGTCGAGGGGCTGCCCTCGGCCATGGCGAACGAGCTTCTTGAGTTCGAGAACGGGGTCCGGGGCATCGCGCTGAACCTGGACATCCGCGAGATCGGCGTCGTCATCCTCGGTGAGTTCTCCGGCATCGAGGAGGGGCAGCGAGTGCGCCGCACCGGGGAGGTGCTCTCCGTCCCGGTCGGTGACGCGTTCCTCGGCCGGATGGTGGGGCCGCTCGGCGAGCCGCTCGACGGCCTCGGCGAGATCACGGGAACCACGCTGCGCGAACTGGAGCTGCAGGCGCCATCGGTGGTCCAGCGCCAGCCGGTGCACGAGCCGCTGCAGACCGGTATCAAGGCGATCGACGCGATGACGCCCATCGGCCGCGGCCAGCGCCAGCTGATCATCGGCGACCGGCAGACCGGCAAGACCGCGATCGCGATCGACGCGATCATCAACCAGAAAGACAACTGGGAGTCCGGCGACCCGACCCGCCAGGTGCGCTGCGTCTACGTCGCGGTCGGCCAGAAGGGCTCGACGATCGCCGGGATCAGGCAGGCCCTGGAAGAGGCCGGGGCGCTGCAGTACACGACGATCGTGGCGGCGCCCGCCTCCGACCCGTCCGGCTACAAGTACATCTCCCCCTACACGGGCAGCGCGATCGGCCAGAACTGGATGTACGCGGGCAAGCACGTCCTGATCGTCTTCGACGACCTGACCAAGCAGGCCGAAGCGTACCGCGCCATCTCGCTGCTGCTGCGCCGCCCGCCGGGCCGCGAGGCGTACCCGGGTGACGTCTTCTACCTGCACTCGCGGCTCCTCGAGCGCTGCGCGAAGCTGTCTGACGAGCTCGGCGCGGGCTCGATGACCGGACTGCCGATCGTCGAGACGAAGGCCAACGACATCTCGGCCTACATCCCGACCAACGTCATCTCGATCACCGACGGGCAGATCTTCCTGGAGACCGACCTGTTCAACTCCGGCGTCCGGCCGGCCATCAACGTCGGCCAGTCGGTATCCCGGGTCGGCGGTGCCGCCCAGATCAAGGCGATGAAGAAGGTCGCTGGTAACCTGCGGCTCTCGCTGTCCCAGTTCCGCGACCTGGAGGCGTTCGCCGCCTTCTCCTCCGACCTGGACGCGGCCTCCCGTGCCCAGCTTGACCGCGGCGCGCGGCTGGTCGAACTGCTCAAGCAGCCCCAGTACTCGCCGTACCCGGTCGAGGAAGAGGTCGTGACGATCTGGGCGGGCAGCACGGGCCAGCTCGACGACGTCCCCGTCGAAGACGTCCGCCGGTTCGAGTCCGAGTTCCTCGACTACCTCCGCCGGGACCAAGCGGGCATCCTGACCACGATCAGGGAGACCAAGGACCTGACCGATGACACCGTCGTCGCGCTGAACGAAGCCGTCGACAGGTTCCGCCGCACCTTCGAGGTAACCGGCGGGGACCTGCTCGTCGCCGACGACGAGCAGGTCTCGGCGCTCGACGCGAGCGAGGAGAGCCGGGAGTCGGTCCCGAGGTACGTCCAGCCGACCGAGACGACAAGAGAGTAGCGGCGCCATGGCAGCACAGCTTCGCGCGGTCCGGGCGCGGATCAGGGCGGTCAAGTCGATCGCCAAGATCACCCGTGCTCAGGAGCTGATCGCGTCGTCACGGATTATCAGGGCGCAGCAGCGGACGCGAGCCGCGGAACCCTATGCGCGCGAGCTCACCCAGGCGGTGGAGGCCCTTGTCAACCGGTCGTCGACGATCACCCACCCGATGATCACCGAGCCGGAGACGACCACTCGCGCGGCGGTGCTGATCCTCACAAGCGACGGCGGCTTCGCCGGCGCCTACAACGCGAACGTGCTGCGGGAGGCCAGTCGGCTGCGGCAGCGCAACCAGGAGAACCGGGTCGCCAGCCTCACCTACGTGGCGGGCCGCAAGGGGATCGCGTGGCACCGCTTCCGCGAGATCCCCCTGCTGGGGGAGTGGAGCGGGTTCTCCGCCCGGCCCACGTACGCGGACGCCGAGGCGGTGGCGAGCGCGCTGCTCGAAGCGTTCGAGGCGCCGACCGCCGACGGCGGTGTGGACGAGATCTTCCTGGTGTCCACCGAGTTCGTCTCGATGCTGACCCAGCGGCCGGTGGTGCACCGGCTGCTTCCGATGGAGATCGAGGAGCGGCCGGGCGAGCGGCCCGGCGGACCGCTTCCCGCGTACGAGTTCGAGCCATCCACGGAGGTCGTGCTGGACGCGCTGCTACCCCAGTACGTGGCCAGCCGTATCTACTACGCCATGCTAGAAGCGGCAGCCTCAGAACTGGCGGCACGCCGGCGCGCGATGAAGGCCGCCACGGACAACGCCAACGACTTGATTGACAGGCTGACCCGGGAGGCCAACAACGCCCGGCAGGCCGAGATTACCCAGGAAATCAGCGAAATCGTCGGCGGTGCGAATGCGCTCGCTGAGGCGAACGCAGGGAGTGAGTACTGACCATGACCGCGACCGAAACCAGTCCCGCGGAGAGCAGGGCCACCACGACGGCAGCCGGCCGTGTCGCCCGGGTCATCGGCCCGGTGGTTGACGCGGAGTTCCCCGCCGAGCAGATGCCGGAGATCTACTACGCGCTGCACGTCGACGTCACCTTCGGCGGCGAGACCAAGACGCTGACACTCGAGGTCGAGCAGCACATCGGTGACAACATGGTCCGCGCGATCTCGCTGGAGCCGACCGACGGTCTGGTCCGCGGCGCCGAGGTCTTCAACACCGGCGCGCCGATCGAGGTGCCGGTTGGCGATGTGACCAAGGGCCACGTGTTCAACGTGCTCGGCGAGCCGCTCGACGTTCCCGCGTCCAGCCTGAAGGTGACCGAGCGCTGGCCGATCCACCGCCCCGCGCCGCCGCTTGACCAGCTCGAGTCCAAGACGCAGATGTTCGTCACCGGCATCAAGGTCCTCGACCTGATGACCCCGTACGTGCTGGGCGGCAAGATCGGCCTGTTCGGCGGCGCCGGTGTCGGCAAGACCGTGCTGATCCAGGAGATGATCCGCCGGGTCGCGCAGAACTTCGGTGGTGTCTCCTGCTTCGCCGGCGTGGGGGAGCGGACCCGTGAGGGCAACGACCTGTTCCTTGAGATGACCGAGTCCGGGGTCATCAAGGACACCGCGCTGGTGTTCGGCCAGATGGACGAGCCGCCGGGCACGCGGCTGCGGGTGGCGCTGTCCGCGCTGACGATGGCGGAGTACTTCCGCGACGTGCAGAAGCAGGACGTGCTGCTGTTCATCGACAACATCTTCCGGTTCACCCAGGCCGGCTCGGAGGTGTCCACGCTGCTCGGCCGGATGCCGTCCGCGGTGGGCTACCAGCCGACGCTGGCCGACGAGATGGGCCAGCTGCAGGAGCGGATCACGTCGACCCGCGGTCACTCGATCACCTCCATGCAGGCGATCTACGTGCCCGCCGACGACATCACCGACCCGGCGCCGCACACCGTGTTCGCGCACCTCGATGCGACCACCGTGCTTTCCCGGGCGATCACCGAGCGGGGCATCTACCCGGCGGTGGACCCGCTGGACTCCACGTCGCGGATCCTCGACGCCAGGTACATCGGCCAGGAGCACTACGACGTGGCCCGTACCGTCCAGCAGATCCTCCAGCGGTACAAGGAGCTCCAGGACATCATCGCGATCCTCGGCATCGACGAGCTGTCCCAGGAGGACCAGATCACCGTGCAGCGCGCCCGGCGGATCGAGCGGTTCCTCTCCCAGCCGATGTACGTCGCCGAGCAGTTCACCGGTCAGCCGGGTGTGTTCACACCGCTCGACGAGACGATCTCGTCGTTCAAGGCGATCGCCGAGGGCAAGTACGACCACCTTCCCGAGCAGGCGTTCTACATGGTCGGCGGCATCGAGGACGTGGAGGCCAAGGCGAAGGAGCTGGAGCGCAAGTGACGCTGCACGTAGAGCTGCTGATGCCGGACCGCAAGCTGTGGTCAGGCGAGGCGGGCCTGGTCATCGCGAAGACTCTGGACGGTGACATCGGCGTCCAGTCGGGGCACTCCCCGGTGTTCGGCATCCTGTCCCCCGGTAGCCTGGTGCGCATCCGCGAGGTGCCAGGCAGCGATAACCAGGGCGACGTGGTGCGGGCCGCGGTACGGGACGGTTTCCTGTCCGTCACCGACAACCGGGTGTCCATCCTCGCCTCGGTGGGCCAGCTCGCCAGCGACATCGATCTGACCGCCGCGCGCGCCGAGTTGGACGCCGCGACCGCAGAGGCGGGCTCCGCGTCCGCCGCCGACGAGTCAGCGGATGTCAGGTACGCCAGAGCCCGCATCCGGGCCGCTGGCGAACAGGCCTGACGCGGAGCGGCGGTGGTCGAAGCGGCGGCAGTCAGCGACGGGGTGGCGCTTGACGCTATCTGGTTGTTCGCCGGCTTCCTGGCGCTCATTGTGCTCGCCGCCGCCGTCCTCGCGATCCGCCGCTACCTGCTCGAGCGTGGTGGCGGAACAATCGACTGCCCGCTGCGCCGCCCGGCCGGGCGGGGCAGCTGGCGCCTAGGCGTCGTCTCCTACCAGCGCGACGAGCTGTACTGGTATGACGCCCTCGGGGTGCTGCTCCGCCCTGAGCACGTGTTTCAACGACGCATGCTCACGGTGCTGTCGCGCCGCAGCGCGCTGCCGTCCGAGGCGAGCGTGCTCGGCCCTGAGCACATCGTCGTCGAGATCTGCACCGCCCCGTCGGCGGACCAGTACCGAGACGCCCGCGTGGAAACCGCCGACGACCACGTGGAGCTGGCGATGACCGAGCAGGCCCTAACCGGATTCCTCTCCTGGCTCGAGGCATCGCCCCCCGGCTCCCACCTAGAGGACATCGCGTAGCGTCCCAGGTCCTTTTACCGATCGCCGCCCGGGCGCCACATCACGTCGCCGTGCTCGGCGTTGGCGGCGCGGGCGAGGATGAACAGCAGGTCCGACAGCCGGTTCAGGTACTTGGCCGCCAGGACGTTCACCGTGTCGCCGTGGTCCTCGATCGCGGCCCACGCGCTGCGCTCCGCCCGTCTGGCCGCGGTGCGCGCGGTGTGCAGCAGCGCGGCCCCGGGTGTCCCGCCGGGCAGCACAAAGCTGCGCAGCACCGGCAGGTCCGCGTTGTAGGCGTCGCAGGCCTCTTCCAGCGCCGTGATGTAGCTCTCCTCGACGCGAAGCTCGGGATACGGCGGGGGCTCGGGGCTGATGGGGTTAGCGAGATCGGCGCCGACGTCGAACAGTTCGTTCTGAATCCGGCCAAGCAGTTCGTTCATCGCGGGCGGCAGTTGCCCGAACGTCACCGCCATCCCGATCGCGCAGTTCGCCTCGTCGGTGTCGGCGTATGCCAGCAGGCGGCTGTCGGTCTTGGCGACCCGGGATCCGTTCACGAGCGCGGTGGTTCCGTCGTCACCGGTGCGCGTGTAGATCCTGGACAGCACCACCGGGTTGTCGCGTCCCTCATTAGCCATGCGCCCACCTTAAGCCCAAGGCGCCCGGGGCCCTCAAGCGAGCGGGCCGGTTGCGCCCTGTATGTCCCCGGTCGAAGTAACCCAAAGTAGTTACAAGAAAAAGGTGATCATCGCGTTGACCTGGGGTATTCACATCACCTCGGAGATGTGACATCGTTTAGCTACACTCCGTAATCACCGGGGGAGACCCCGGGGTCCGGCGGTTCTCGGGGGCCCGCCGGACCCCGGTCACGCCCGGCCTCCACCGCCGAGATTGCGCTCAGGACCGAAGCCGTCGCCCGGTAGGGTGTCACCACATATCGGGATTTGAGGCACGGCCAGGATGGGTGACGTGTACGACTACGTGATCGTTGGCGGCGGGAGCGCGGGCTGCGTGGTCGCCGCGCGACTCGCCGAGGATCCCGGTGTCAAGGTGCTCCTTCTCGAGGCAGGCCCGAGCCCGGACGCCGAGGAGATCCGGATCCCCGCCGCCTACACCAGGCTCTTCCGCACCAGGTACGACTGGAACTTCGTCACGCTGCCACAGGAGCGCGCCGACGGCCGGGCGATCTACTGGCCGCGCGGCCGGGTGCTCGGCGGCAGTTCCGCGCTGAACGCGATGATCTACATCCGCGGCAACAGAATCGACTATGACGCGTGGCGCGACGATTTCGGCTGCGCCGGCTGGGGTTACCGTGAACTGCTCCCGTACTTTCTCCGGGCCGAGGACAACCAGCGCGGGGCGAGCCCGTATCACGGAACTTCAGGACCGCTCGCCGTTCAGGATCTGCGTTACAAGTCCGAGCACGGGCGGGACTTCATCGCCGCCGCCAGCCGGCGCGGTGCGGTAGAGAACGACGACTTCAACGGGCCGCAACAGGATGGGGTTGGCTTCTTTCAGGTCACCCAGCGTGACGGCCGGCGGTGCAGCGTCGCCGCCGCCTATCTAGCGCACAGGCCAGGCAACCTGAGCATCATCACGAACGCCCTGGTCACCGGTTTGCTCATCGAAGGCGGACGAGCCGCCGGGGTCACTTACCGTCACGGGGGACGCGACGAGACGGCGCGCGCTGAGGCGGAGGTCATCCTCGCCGCGGGCGCCATCGGCAGCCCGCAACTGCTCATGCTGTCCGGCATCGGTCCCGCTGACGACCTCAGGGAGCACGGCATCTACGTGATCGCCGACAACCCGGCGGTGGGCGCGAACCTCATGGATCACCCGATGGTCCCCGTGCTGTGGTCGACCCCGGGCGTGAAGGGCCTGTGGGAAAGCACCGGCAACGCGGGCATCGCGCGC
>Ga0187808_10000198_pt1 | contig 16127 bp, 15 predicted proteins | sample NC_wetland_sal_i_5_FD_132427 | JGI IMG/M metagenome (GOLD analysis project Ga0187808, IMG submission 132427) | Wetland sediment microbial communities from Neuse River Estuary, North Carolina, USA - ASW_3 | ecosystem: Environmental > Aquatic > Freshwater > Wetlands > Sediment | place: USA: North...
ATGGCGGTGGACAACGTGCGGCGTTTCCTGTCCGGCGAGAGCGTGCGCGGGATGGTGAACCGCAGGGAATATCTGTCGCTTCCCCTCAAGGGGGAATAGGGTCAGAAATGGAGCCGACCCTCCGTTATCGCGATGATGACTTTCCGGCCGAATATCTGTCGCCTTCCCTATGCGTTCGGTGATGTCGATGAACTCGTAGCGCTTGGCCGTCTGGAACCATAGCTCTTCGGTGTAGGATTTCATGTTTTCAGCATCGCTCAGCGAAGAGGCGATTGCCACGGTCCGCGGGCGATAGCCTCGTGATACGCCAATCGCCGTTCCCGTCATGACGAAGGTAGCACCTGAGTTTATCGGTAGCGTACTGAGATGCCCATAATTAAAATGGTAGCAGTTGGCTGTGGGAGCCTAGGATCTTGGTTGCGATAAATTCTGTTTCTTAATAAGGATTATTGAGTTAAGCTTGACATTCGATATTAAGGCCTCAACATGTATAGACAATTGCTGTGCCCGATAGACTATGGTGAATAATTTATTAGAGGAGGCTTTTTCAAGACTCAGGGAGTCTTGAAAAAGCTACCAAAACAGTGCGCGTGTTTCGCAGCGCTTCATCCAAACGGCAAGAAGCGCGAGAAACCGCCTAGTCTGCTACGGCAGACTGGAGTTCTTTCAAAAGTGACCGATTTTTGAAAGAAGCTCAGAGGACATATGAAGCAGAAGATCGACACCCTAATCACTAAGGCGCTTATCATCACGATGGACTCGACCCACCGTATCATCGAGCAGGGGGCGATTGCCGTCGACCACGATTCGATATTGGATATTGGAAAGAACGATGAGATAACTGCACGCTACGAGGCTGCCCAGACGATCGACGCTTCGAGCTCAATCGCGATGCCTGGCCTCATCAACACGCATACCCATCTTGCCACGGCGATCTTCCGGGGACTCGTCGAGGACATGCAGTTGTCTCCCTGGTTGCAGGAAGTATGGCGCTACGAAAAGGCGATTATGGACGGGGCGACCGTAGGCGTATCGAGTAGGTTGGCCATGCTCGAGTCGGTGCTGGGTGGTGTCACCTGCGCCGTGGATATGTACTGGTTCCCCATCGAAACAGCGGCCATGGCTCAACGAATCGGCTTTCGACTTGTCAATGGACCGGTATTCATCGAGGGAACTGATCTCCCTGATGGCATGTCCTTCCAACAGAGGGAGAAGTATGCGGAGGAGTTCGTCGAAAGGGCCACGGATACTCCCCTGATCGAACCGATGCTAATGCCCCATAGCACCTATACTGACCGACCGGAGATGCTCGCTCGAGTCAAGAGAATGGCGGACAAGTATGGGCTTATGGTCAACATCCACGCCGCCGAGACCGCGTTGGAACGAGACGAGGTGCGAACACGTTTCGGCAAGACTCCCATCAGGCTCCTCCACGATCTGGGGTTCCTGGACGGCCGTGCCTTGCTCGCGCACTGTGTCCATGTCGACGACGAGGAAATCGCACTCCTCGCCGGCACTGCCTCTGTCGCGCACAACCCAATGAGTAATCTGAAGTTGGCTTCCGGAATCGCGCCGCTCGCGCGGATGGTGGACGCAGGCGTGAGGGTCTGCCTCGGAACTGATGGCGCGCAGAGCGGCAACGACCTCGACATGTGGTTGGCGATGCGCCTCGCGGCCGTCCTCCAAAAATGCGCAAACGGCGATCCGACGCTGTTCAGGGCCGAAGACGCCGTCGCAATGGCCACGATCGAAGCCGCGAAGGCGATTGGCCTCGGCAACAAGATCGGCTCCCTCGAACCCGGTAAGAAAGCGGACATCGTCATCGTCCACCTCGACTCGCCGCACCTTACCCCGATGTACGATCCATACGCGCAACTCGTCTACGCTGTCGGGCGCGAAGACGTCGCTACTGTTCTGATTGACGGGAAAGTCGTTGTGCGGGACCGTATGCCGGTTACTATCGATCCTCGGGAATGCATTGCTTCTGTCAATAAAATTTCCGAGCGCGTAAGAGCTAAGGTCCCTCTGAGCGCCAGGCGCATAGAGAAGCCCCACATATAGCCTAGATCATCCGGATTCTTGGACTCGAGCGGCAGGTCGCGGAGGCGCTTGACGCCTCGAATGATCGAACATAGACTCTCTTGTACAGATCTGCACAAATGTACAGATCTGTACATTTGCGGATGGGATAGGGGGCGGAAATGAGCGATTTTGCCGACAAAGAGCTTTCCAGGCGAGAATTCCTCAAGAAGACAGCCCTACTGGGCGCGGTCGGTGTGGTGGGCTCTTCGCTAGTTGCGCCGCTCGGCGTTTTTGCGGACGATGCCACAAATACCGCCAGTATGCGATTCCAGCCTTCTTGGATCCCCGACATCCAGGTCGGCGGCATCTACGCAGCGATTTATGAGGGCTATTACGCGAAGCAGAAGCTCTCGATCCGCATGCTGCCCGGCGGTCCAGGGATCCTCGCAGGATCGGTGGTGGACTCGGGGGGCGCGGAATTCGGAGAGATGGCCTCGTCGGTGGACCTCGTGAAGGCGGTCAGCCAAGGGACGAGGCTCAAGACCTTCGCAACGGCGTTCCAGCGAAGCCCGGCGGGCCTCGCCTACATTAAGCAGTATCCCGACGGCAAGAAGGGCGCCGACTACTCGGCGGGCCCTGCCGCCCTCAAGGGTAAGCGTGTCGGCATCACTGGCGGCAGCAACCTGCCCTGGCGCGTGATGTGTGCCACCGCGGGGCTCGATCCTGACAAGGACTTCCAGATCGTGAGCACCGGCTTCGACCTGTCGCCCCTGCTCGATGGTACGGTCCAGGCGATATGGTGCTTCCTCACGAACCAGCCCGGTATGGTGCGCGGCAAAGGCTACGAGATCGGCACCATCGACTCGTACGAATGGGGCTACAAGGTGCCGGGCAACTTCTATATCACTAAGCCTGCGGCCCTCGAGGAGCGCTTCGATCTCGTTAAGCGCTTCCTCGCAGCCACCAAGCAGGGATGGGAATTCACCAACGGCCCTCAGGGCGCGTCGATCTGCGAGAAGGTGACCAAGGTGCTCGCACCCAACTATGGAACGAAGCTGGACCAGCAGCTCGCCCAGTTGAAGGACCAGATTCCCTTCATGCAGTCCGCGCTTACTAACAAGAAGGGGTTGCTCAGCGTGAACCTCCAGGATTGGGAAAGCGCGATCAAGATCATGGCGGACATAGGCGAGCTCGAGAAGATTCCCAAGGTCGAGGATTTGGCCACCACCGCGGTGTTCGACAGCCTGTAAACGCAATGGATCGGGCGGCTTCGCCCGATCCCATCCTTCGCCGGAGGACTGAATGAGCAGCGTAGTCCTAAGAAATGTCTCGAAATCGTTCGACATCAACAACGAATCGCTCTGTGCGTTGCGCGACGTTAGCTTCGAGGTCGGCGACCACGAGATCGTATCTCTCATTGGGCCCTCCGGCTGCGGCAAGTCGACTTTGTTACGACTCATTGGCGGCCTGCTCCCGCAGGACTCGGGCGAGATTGAGGTGTGCAGTCTCGCGCCTAGCGCGGCTCGAAAACGGCAAAAGTATTCCTTTGTCTTTCAGGACGCGGTGCTGTTTCCTTGGCGCTCTGTGATCCGGAACGTCATGCTTCCCATGGAGATCAACAGATCATCGTTCGACCGTTCGGAGGCCAGGCAGCGCGCGACTCAGATGCTCGCGTTAGTGGGATTGGCGGGCTTCGAGGAGGCCTCGCCCAATCAGCTATCCGGAGGCATGCGGCACAGGGTCGCCTTGGCTCGAGCCCTCGTTATGAGTCCTCCGCTCATTTTTATGGACGAACCATTCGCCGCCTTGGACGAGATCACCAGAGACAGAATGAACATCGAGACGCTGAGGATCTGGAACGAGACCAGGGCGAGCATTCTCTTTGTGACACACTCCATAGAAGAGGCTGTTTTCCTGTCCGATAGGGTCCTGGTGTTTTCGACGCGCCCCGGCGAGCTGATCGCAGACATACGCATCGACCTACCGCGGCCAAGGGAGCTCGAGCTCAAGCAACACGCCGCCTGCTTCAAGCACACGAACGAGATCAGACAGATGCTTGCGCGATCGATGCAGAAGCTCGTCGAGGCGGAGTCCTGCGCATGTACGTGAAAAAACCGGGCACGACCATGAGGAGGATTTTATCCGCGCTCCTACCCTACGCTTTCATGGCGCTTCTCATTTGGATATGGGAATCCCTCGTCGGCGACTCTCTCGCCTTCGTCCTGCCGAAGCCGAGTCTTATCGCGAAGCAGGTGTTCATCCAATTTCCCCTACTTGTCAGGAATATGTGGTCGACCATCTCGAACGCTGTTTTCGGCTTCGTCGCGGGGAGCGCCTTCGGTCTGCTCTGCGCAATAGGCTTCGTCTACAATGCGACCTTCGCAAAGACGATCTACCCCTATACCCTGGTAATCCGAAGCTTACCGCTCATGGCCCTGCTCCCCATCCTCAACGGCATCCTTGGCACGGGAGCTCCCTCCAAAATCACTATCGTTGCCCTCTCGTCGTTCTTCCCAGTTCTGGTCAATACGGTCCAAGGCCTCACGTCGGTCAGTGCGACGACGATCGAGCTAATGCATTCGCTCAACGCATCGAAGCGTCAAGTATTCTGGAAGGTTCGCCTGCCTTCCTCGCTGCCCCATCTCTTCACGGGCCTCAAGATCTCGGCCTCGGGCGCGATACTTGCGGCGATCATCAGTGAGTATATGTACGCAGTGAAGGGGATAGGAGCCCTCATCGTGAACTTCATGTTCGGTGCTCGCGTCTTGGACCTGTGGGCCGCAATGCTCGTCTCCGCCCTTCTGTCGATCCTCTTCTATTGGGCGGTTAGGATACTCGAGCGAGTGTTCATCCCCTGGGGAAAGGTCGTGAGAGAATGACCGCCGCGAGAAACACGGTTTTCTACACAGAGAAGTCTTTCTGGATCAACGTGGTGGCGATCCTCGTGATTCTCGCCTCGTGGCAACTCCTGTTCGCGAACCAGGACAACCTCGACGCCATATCCAAGGCTGTATCGAAGGTAACAGGCGTCAAGCTGACTTTGAACGCTTTCTCGACTATGGCGGTACCGAAACCCTCACGGATCGTGGATATCCTTTCAACCGTCCCGCGGAACAGGCGCGGGGGACCAGCCTTTTTCTGGTACCATGCCAGCTCTACGCTCTCCGCGGCGGTCTCGGGCTTCTTCGTCGGCAACGCGATCGCCATCCTTTTTGCGCTGCTCTTTACCTACGTGAAGCCCTTGGAGAGGGCGCTGATGCCTCTCTTTCTTGTTATCCGGAGCATCCCGCTTGTGGCGATCACCCCCCTGCTCCTGCGGATACGATACGCGCTATCGGATATGGCCGTGGCGCACAATAGCGGTTTCCTGAACGAGCTGTTCGGCTCCGGCCAGGCCGTGAAGATGCTCATCGTCGTGCTCATCGTTTTCTTTCCTACCATGGTCAACGTACACGAAGGACTCAAGTCCATCACGACACCCGAGATGGAATTGATGAAGAGTTTGAACGCTTCCGGCGCACAGGTCTTCATCCATCTTCGGGTGTACAAGGCCCTTCCGATGACCTTTGCGGCCTTGAAGATAGCCTCGGCCAGCTCGGTACTGGCGGTCACTGTGGCGGAATGGCTGGGCTCCGACCGCGGCCTCGGGTACATCATGAGTCAGGGCGCGACGGCAAGCCTGGACGCGCGCCACGTGTGGGCGTCGATCGTCATAATCGTGGCCTTCTCCCTCTTATTCTATGCGGCGGTTTCGATCGTGGAAAAACTGGTCCTGCCCTGGCATGAATCGGTCATCGCGTTGAAGAAGGCCATGAACGGCGCGGCGACCGATTCGTTGGAGGAGGTATGAAGGGAAAGGTAATGCGCGCCGACGCCCAGGTCGTCCGGCTTCGAGATTATTTTGCCGAGCGCGCCGATCACGTTCGTTCCCTAAGGCGGGAGTTGCACGCAATTCCCGAGCTGGGCTTTAGCGAGAACGAGACCTCAGCCTATATCCAACGCTTTCTGAAGTCTATCGACGTCCCATTCGTATCGGGCATAGGCACCACGGGAATAGTCGCGCGGATTGGCAAAGAGGGAGGGCCTGTGGTGGCCATCCGAGCCGACATGGACGGTTTACCGATACGCGAGGAGAACGAATGCCCCTACCGGTCGCGGCACGAAGGGCTGATGCATGCCTGCGGCCACGACGCGCACACGGCGATGCTAATCGGGGTCGCCGCGTATCTCAAGTCCATTGAGGCTGAAATACCTGGGGAGGTGCTTCTCATATTCCAGCCCGCCGAGGAGCGATCCGACGGCGCGGGGCTCACGGGGGCGCGCTATGTGTTGCAGTCCGAGCTACTCAAGGGCGCAAGGGCGGTTCTGGGCGTGCACGTGATGAGCGACGGGCCTGCAGGGGCTTTCGGCATTCTCCACGGACCCGCGATGGCGTCCGGCGACATGTTCACTGCAACCATCTACGGCCGGGGCGGGCACGACGCGCTCGTCCACCAGACGATCGACCCCATCTATCTGGCCGTTCAGGTCTTGGACAACATATACGCCATCAGATCGAGAAGGATCGATCCGATGAAGTGCGGAACGATATCCGTGGGCAGCGTCGAATCGGGCACTACCGCAAATGTCATTCCCGACAGTGCGCGTTTGAGCGGTGCCATTCGGGCCTTCGATGCTGAGACTAGAAAGTCATTCTCCGAAGGTCTCGAGAAAGCCTTGGAAGTCGCGAAAACCCTCGGGGGGCACTACGAGCTTGCCTTCCCCGTCCGCGTACCGGCGACGTCGAACGACACCGCATTGGCAACTGTCGCACGCGGGGCCTGCGTTGACTTGTACGGCGCGGACAGCCTTTACGCCTGCGCGCCGTCGATGGCAGTCGAGGATTTCTCCTGGTATTCCCTGTCGTTCCCGTCGCTGTTTATCATGCTCGGCGCGGGGATCGGCGACGGGGTCCTGCGGCCGCACCACAATCCTCTGTTTGATATCGAGGATAGCATCCTTTATCGTGGGAGCGCCCTCCTCGCTTTGACCGCTCTCAGGGTTCTGGGATCTGGCGAGACGCCGGGGGAGGGGGAGCAGCATGGAGAGCGATAAGCGGACTAACGAGCCGAGCCTCGGCACGAGCTGCGTCCACGCGGGGGAGCACCGCAGAGGCCCCGCACCCTTCCCGACTGTGACGCCGATTTACCAGGCGACAACGTACTATTTCGAGCGCGCGTCCGATTTAGAAGGTTTTCTGAAGGGCGAACGCGATGGTTACGCGTATTCGCGATGGGGAACCTTCACGAACTCGGCTCTGGAAGAGGCTATCTCCTCCCTTGTCGGCGGTGGCTCGACCATCACGACTGCCTCTGGCATGGCTGCAAATTTCGCCGCCCTCCAGGCCGCGGGGCTTCGCAGCGGGAAAACCCTGCTTGCCTCGAAGGAAATCTATGGCAACAGCTACGACATCGTGCGCGACTACTTCGAACGGAACGGATCGCGTTGCGTATTCACGGATTTTAAAGACATCGAGGCGCTCGAGCAGACAATGGAGCGTGAGCAGCCGGAGGTCGTCTTCTTCGAGGTGCTCGCCAACCCGACCCTCTCGGTCATCGATGCACCCCGCGTCATCGCCTTGACCCACGCGGCTGGAGCGAAAGTCGTCATCGACAACACCTTTGCCACTCCCTACTTGTATCGACCCTTCTTGGACGGTGCGGACTACGAGACACACAGTCTGACGAAATACATCAACGGACACGGCGACGCGTTGGGCGGTTCCATAACCTGCGGCCAAGAGAATTTTCGCGATCTCGAAAGCTTAGTGTGCACGCAGGGTTGCGTGCTCAGCCCGGACAACGCTCAGATGATCGCGCGCGGGATGAAGACCTTTGCCCTGCGGATGCGACAACACTGCGCTAACGCAAGCGCACTGGCGTCCTTTCTGGTCGGCAGGGCGGAGATCACCAAGGTTAGGTATCCCGGTCTCGGGTCACATCCGACGAATTCGATCGCCAAGAGGCTGTTTACGTCCGGGGAATTCGGAGGGATGCTTTGCTTCGATCTTGCGTTTGGAGGTAAGGCCAAAAGTTTCGCGCTCATCGACGCACTGCGGTTGATGACCCCTGCTGGTTCGCTTGGAGACGTGAAGTCGCTCATTGTGCACCCCTCCTCGACGACGCACCATGGCCTGAGCGCCGAAGAGAAGGAACGCATCGGCATCGGCGAGTCGACGTTGCGCGTCTCTGTGGGCATCGAGGACCCGAGGGATTTGATTAGGGACTTTGAACGAGCGCTGAATGAGATCATATGACTCGGCGTCCGCAGGCCCGAAGCCTGCGGACATCCGGTCAATGCATGTATGCGCTCTCGCGAAGAAAGGAAGCGGAAGTGTCTAGCAAGGCGCAAGAACTCGGCGACAGCAGCACTGGCTCGTGGGTCGCGATCGTGGAGCAGGCGGCGAAGGGCATCAGAAGGAGAGTGCTCGAGCATAGCCTCAGGAATGACGGAGGCTATTTGAGCCAGGCTTGTTCGTCGGCGGAGATACTCTCGACCCTCTATATAAAGACGATGCATTTGGGCCCGAGCGTCGCTCCCGTGATTCCGGCACCGTTCCGCAGCGTTCCGGGCAGCCGAAACTCATCCTCCCCCCCCGCAACGGGAGCGGGCTACAACGGGACGCGGAGCCCCGCATACGATCGCTTCTTCCTGAGCCCTGCCCACTATGCCCTGGTCCTCTATGCGGCTCTTATAGAGACGGGGCGCATGTCGGAGGACGCCCTCGCGCAGTTCAACCAGGATGGCAGCGTGGTGGAGATGATCGGTGCCGAGCATTCGCCGGGCTTCGAGGCGATGGGCGGCGCGCTCGCTCAAACGCTGAGCCTGGCCGCAGGCGTGGCTTGGGCTCGCAAGCGCTTCGGCGACACGGGGCGCGTCTTCGTCTTCCTTTCCGACGGCGAATTCCAGGAAGGCCAGACGTGGGAGGCGATACAGGCGATGAAATTCTTCGGGATCGACAACCTCATTGCCTACGTCGATGTCAACGGCCAGCAGTGCGACGGAGAGATGAAGGATGTCATGAGCATCGAGCCCGTGGACGAGCGCATCCGCGCCTTCGGGGCCACGGCGACTGTCGTAGATGGGCACGACCCCAAAGCCCTCGACGCGGCAGTTGGGGACGGTCTGCCGGGTATGCCTCATTTCGTGCTCTGCAGGACTGACCCCTGCCGAGGCGTCGAGATACTCGAGAGAAGGCGTCCGAAGCTACACTATCTTCGCTTCGCCTCCACTGCGGAGAAGGAGGAATACGTCAGATTCTCCCTCTGCTTGCAGGATTCGGCGCGACGCTCCGGGAAAGGGGCATGAGGATGGAAATACTCAGCAGCGTGCATGCGAAGAATCTCGTGGCTTGGGCGGCCGACAAGCCGAGCGTCGTGGTGCTCTCCGCCGACCTCACCGGCTCCACGGAGATAGCTGAATTCAAGGGCGCCTATCCCGACCGTTTCTTCTCGATGGGGATAGCCGAGCAGAACATGATCAGTTTCGCGGCAGGGCTGGCTCGCGAGGGATATATCCCTCTTGTGCATACGTTCGCCGTGTTCATCTATCGTCAAGCGCTCAACCAGATCGTGAGTTCCGTCGCGTATTCCAACCTGCCCGTGAAATTCTTCGGATTTCTCCCGGGCATCACAACGCCTGGAGGAGCCACCCACCAAGCAATCGAGGACGTCGCCGTCATGCGCGCGATACCGAACATAACGATATTCGAGCCCGGCGACGCCACAGAGGTCGAGACGATTCTCGACCCCGTGCTGAGGACGCCCGGTCCGGTCTATGTCCGGATGCTGCGCGGCGAGGTACCGCGGATCTTCCCCGTGGAGGAACCCTTCGCGACGGGCAGGTTTCGCGTCCTCTCCGAGGGAGACGATCTCGTCCTCGTCACTTCTGGAATATGCACGGAGGAGGCGCTGCGCGCAACCCCTGCGCTCTTGGCCGCCGGACTTTCGATACGGCATCTGCACATATCCACCCACAAACCATTGGACGACCCGGCCCTGGTCGGGGCACTCAAGCGCTCCCGCTATGGCGTGATCACGATGGAAAATCACAGCGTCGTGGGCGGACTCGGATCCGAGATCGCCGAGCTCATTGCGGACAACGGGATCGGGGCGCGGCTGTGCAGGATCGGCATCCGGGATACCTTCGCGCACGGCGGCTCGAGGGCCTACCTCATGCGCGAGTACGGGTTAGACGCGGCCGCTCTCGTCACCGTCGTCGAGTCCTTCGTCGGTAGGAAGTTCGGGATCATGGACGCCGACCTCGGGCGTGTCCGCATCGAACCGGTCCACAGCCTGGCCAGGGCGGAGGCCCTTTAATGGCGACCATACGGACAGCCGGTGAGGCCCTCACCGCGTCGCTCTGCGGCGAGCGCTTCTCGGTGTCCTACCTAGTCGCGGGGTCCGAACGGGAAGCGCTGGCAATGGCCACCGACATTTGCTTCGAGCAGACCGTCGAATTCCCCGAGGACCTGGTCCCTGCCGGTCGCATCCGTGAGGACATCGTCGGCCGGATCGAGCGCTTCGAGCCCGTTGAGCCAGGCCTCTTCCGAGCGTCGATCAGCTACGCGGTGGAGACCGCGCAGGCCGACCTCGTCCAATTCCTGAACGTCGTGTACGGGAACATTAGCATTAAACCGAGGATCCGGGTCGAGCGACTTAGTTTGCCGGAATGCCTCCTTTCCAACTATCCCGGCCCCCGTTATGGACGCGAGGGTCTGCGCGCCCTCCTTTGGCAGCCGGAGCGTCCCCTCTCCTGCACGGCGTTGAAGCCGATGGGACTCTCCCCGAGAGAGCTCGCGGAGCAGGCCTATCAATTCGCGTTAGGCGGAATAGACATCATCAAGGACGACCACGGCCTTGCTGACCAAGCATTCTGCCCCTTCGAGGAGCGAGTTGAGCGCTGCGCCGAGGCGGTGGCGCGCGCCAATCGTGAAACCGGTCTCCAGTCCGTCTACATGCCCAACGTCACCGGGAGGATGGATAGGATCCAAGCGTCGGCGCGCCGCGCAAAGGCTCTCGGCGCGGGCGCCCTCCTGCTGTGCCCGGCGTTGACTGGCATCGACGCCCTGCGGCTTCTCGCGGAGGATGATACGATCGGTCTGCCTATCATGGCACACCCTTCCTTCGGGGGGACCATAGTGACATCGAGGGAGAACGGAATGAACCACGCCGTTTTCTACGGGACCCTCATGCGGCTCGCCGGTGCCGACGCCACAGTTTACCCCAATTTCGGCGGACGCTTTTCTTTCACGCGAGAGGAATGCGTCGCGATCGCACGCGCGACCAAAGAGCCTATGGGGTCGATCAAGCCCGCCTTCCCGGCTCCCGGCGGTGGCATGACCTCAGACCGCGTCGCGGAGATGCTCGAGGCCTACGGGCGAGACTTTATTCTGCTCATCGGAGCAGGCCTCCATCGTGGTGGCTCCGATCTCGCAATGAATGCCCGGCGGGTGCTCGAGTTGTTTGAAAGGACATGAGGATGCGGAAGGGATAGCGCTTGCATGAACAGCTACACGGAAGAACAATTGCTCATTGTCGCGAATCTCTACTACATCGATGGCATGACACAGGAGAGGATCGCCGAGAAATTGGGCCTGTCCCGCGTCACAGTGACGAGGATGATTAAGAAAGCCCGCGACGAAGGCTTCGTCCAGATTACCCTCACTAAACCGATGCCTGAGCTCTTTAGGCTCGGCTTGGCACTTGAACGACGATTCCATCTCAGGACCGCGCTCGTAGCCTCCAATGGGGCCACCTTCCGGGAAAGCCTCGAATCGGTGGGGCGGGCGGGCGCAGAGCTTCTGAATCTCCTAATCGTTCCCGGCTCGAGAATCGGCGTGGCCTGGAGCAGGACCGTGAGCGCCATACTCCCTTACGTGCGCAAGCCGTCCTCACGACCGTCGTGCATCAATGAGCTGGCAGGGACTTATCTCACGCCAGACATGCCATACGGCGTATCCTGGTCTCTCGCGGAGAAGCTTGGAGTCTCAGTGGAGAGCATACCCATGCCTGTCCTTGTACGCAGCGGGCGCGTCAAGGACATCATGATACGAGAGCCTGCGGTCAGCACGGCTCTCGATAATGCTGCAAGCGTGGATCTTGCTTTGGTCGGGATCGGCAACGTCTCGCGCGATGCGAGCAGCATGCAAACGGGCTATATCGGCGAAGAGCAGCTGGCGGAGCTCGAGGCCAAGGGGGCCGTGGGGGATGTCCTCATGCGCTATTTCGATGCTGCGGGCAGGTATATCCCGATGTCCTTCGAGGATCAGACCGTTTCACTGGAGTGGGAGAAAATCATTCGTCTGCCCTTCGTAGTAGCCATAGCCTTTGGCCCGCAGAAGCTGGAAGCTATAGCTGGCGCGCTCGCGGGAGGTTTTATCCATGGCCTGGTCACCGATCGCTGGACCGCCGAAGCCCTCTTGGCGCGGAAAGGATGAGGATGTGACGATGAGGGACGCGAGTAACGTTGATCCGGTACGGCTCGACGACGAAGAAAGGGCTTTAGTCGTTCTGGACCAAACCCGTCTCCCAAACGATGTCGTGTATCTGCGATTAAAGACCCAAGAAGAGATATGGGAGGCGATTTATCAACTGCGGGTTAGGGGAGCTCCTGCCATAGGCATAGCCGCCGCATACGGGGTTTATCTCGCCGCGCGGAGCTCGCGAGCGCGAGATTACTCTGGACTAGTCGCAGACTTCTCCACGGCCAAGGCATACCTCGCCTCGTCGAGGCCTACGGCGGTCAACCTCTTCTGGGCGCTCGACAGGATGGAATCGCGTCTGCGTTCTATGGAAGGCCGGGACAACGATGAGTCTCTTTCCGCTCTCCGACTTGAGGCTGAGGAGATACGGGCGCAGGACGAGGCGACTTGCAGGAGCATCGGCGAACACGCTCTGTCCCTCCTCAAAAAGGGGTGGGGGCTGCTCACACACTGTAACGCAGGAGCCTTGGCCGCGAGTCGCTACGGTACTGCGCTCTCACCGATCTACCTCGGCCAAGAGCGCGGCTACGGCTTCAGCGTCTTCGCAGACGAGACACGACCTCTTCTCCAGGGTGCGCGACTAACGGCATGGGAGCTCATGCAAGCGGGCGTGAATGTCACCTTGATATGCGACAGCATGGCGTCCATCGTCATGAAGAAGGGTCTCGTCCAGGCCGTGCTCGTTGGCTGCGATCGGGTGGCGGCCAATGGAGACGTGGCCAACAAAATAGGAACATCGGGCGTGGCCATCCTCGCGAGGCATTACGGCGTTCCTTTCTACATACATGCGCCCCTTTCCACGATCGATTTCTCTTGCGCCCGAGGCGAGGATATTCGCATCGAAGAGCGAGCCGCGGAAGAAATTACGGAAAAATGGTACCAGAGGCGCATGGCGCCAGCCGGCGTGAAAGTCTTCAATCCGGCCTTCGACGTCACCGGCGGCGACCTCATCACTGCTATCGTTACCGAAAAGGGAATTGCGTATCCGCCCTACGCCCCCTCACTGGCGCGTTTGGCGGGGAGGTGAGCCATAATGTCCGACGAAATAGAAGCTGCCGTGAGTTTCCTCCGCCAGAAGATTGGCGCCGCGCCCCGCTTGGCTCTCGTACTCGGATCCGGGCTGGGCGGTCTCGCCGAAGAGGTGGAGGATCCGTTGACGATCCCCTACTCGCGGATCTCCGGCTTTTCCGTATCGACAGCGCCGGGCCATGCCGGTGCTCTCGTGTGCGGGAAGCTATCCGGGCGTAAGGTCATAGTCATGCAAGGACGCTTCCATTTCTATGAGGGCTATCCTCTGGAGCGGATCGTCTTCCCTCTCCGCGTGTTTAGGGCTCTGGGGGTCGAGCGCCTCCTCCTTACCAACGCCGCGGGAGGAGTCAACCCCGGCTTTTCGCCAGGGGATTTCATGGTCATTCGGGACCACATCAATATGACCGGATGGAACCCCTGTATAGGTCAGAACGACGAGAGGCTAGGCCCTCGCTTCTTCGACATGTCGCGCGCGTACAGCCCTGCCCTGCGCGGCTTGGCGCATCGCGCCGGCGAAGAGCTCGGCATCGCGCTCCGCGAGGGGGTCTACGCCTGGTTCACCGGTCCAAGCTTCGAAACCCCCGCCGAAATACGGATGGTTGGAATCCTCGGCGCCGACGCCGTCGGCATGTCGACCGTGCCGGAGGCGATCGCGGCAGCGCATTGTGGCCTCGAGACGCTGGGCATCTCATGCATAACGAACATGGCCGCGGGCATACTGGACAGGCCCATCAGCTCCGAGGAAGTGCTCGAGATATCCGCCGCCCGACGGCCCGAATTCTCGGCTCTCGTACGCCGCGTCGTGGATCTCATAGCGTAGTGGTTGGCATTGGAATATGTCGATACTTCGGGAGGGACTCATCGACCTTGACGTCAAGGTTGTGTGTCCGCAAATGCATTGACAGAGAGATTGAGGGGTGTAAAATGCCACAAGGTGTGCATCGGTGAAAACAGCATTCGTGAGTGCATAGGGAATCTAGAAAACATAGTCGCTATCGGGAGGGTGGCCGCTAGAAAAACCACTCTGCGCGGTCATGCATTCCGAGCCTCCAATTTTGCCGGGGGTTCCCAACGGACTAATATTTTGTTGTTTCGTTTGCTCTGGAAGTATTCAATACTTGAGGGTATGAAGTAGAGTTCGGCATGATGGAGGTGCTGGTATGCCATTTGGACTACAACCTTGGCATCTAGTGGTCGTTTTGATTGTCGCGCTGATTATTTTTGGGCCTTCTAGATTGCCGCAATTGGGTCGCAGCATGGGGACATTTTTTAGGGATCTCCGTGCCGGAGCGCGCGATATGAGCAACGGCTTTAAGGCGAGCATGGAAGATTCGGAAACGGCAAAAACGCCAGGCGCACAACCGTCGCAGCCGGGCGTCCAAGGGAATGTCGTCCTGAAAACCGGGGAAGCTCCCGGCGTTTCGGATGTGAAGACTGAAAATGATAAGGCGCCTGCTCCTGCCCCAGGCAATTTCTGTACGTCCTGCGGCGCTCCCAATCCTCCGCTCGCAACGTTCTGCAATGCGTGCGGCAAGAAAATCAAGGATTGATAATCCTCGAACTATATGAAAGGCGCGAATGATGCCGTGATGCCTGTGCTCGGCCATCTGAGCGAGCTGCGGAAAAGGCTGATAATTTCAATAGCCGCGATTGGTGCAACTGTTGTGGTTTCCTTTATTTTTTCAGACACGATACTTCGGGCCCTACTATTGCCGCTTGGACAGTTACACACAAAAGCCTTCAACCTGATGGATGGCTTCATGATCAAGTGGAGGATTTCTCTTTACACGGGCATCGTCGCGGCTTTCCCAGTTTGGGCCTATCAGGTATATCAGTTCATTAGACCCGCTCTTTATAAGCAGGAGCGAAATTTTATTGGGCCGCTAATCCTCGGCTCATTCTTTTTGTTCATCGCGGGCATGGCATTCGCTTTCAGTCTACTCTCCAGCATGATATCAACGCTGCTACATTTCTTCCCGTCCGAAATAGAGTTTATGCCCTCGGCGAATGACTATATTTCGTTTTCAACCTTCTTCATTATGGCCTGCGGACTGGTCTTTCAGCTGCCACCGGCGTTGGTGGTTTTGGTCCAATTGCGTCTCTTGCGTGCGAAGACTCTAAGTACGCAACGCCGCATCGCATACTTTATCCTTTTTGCATTCGCAGAGATCATTACTCCCGTCTCAGATCCTATTGTCGCACCATTGACGGTTATGTGCCCTTTGATCGTCTTATATGAGATTAGCGTGTTTCTTGCCTATCGAATAGAACGAAGAAGGATCAAAAAAGAGAGTCGCGTCGCTGCGGAGCTGATCTTGGAGAGCACTACGTCGGAATAGCGTGGAACCGGTCCGCGGGCGATCAACCGCTTTTCTTGCGCGCACGGGGCCTGCTGATGGGTGCGGATTTCTTTGCGCGTACCGCCTTTTTTGAGGCTGCGGCCCCCATCTCGCTCGCCTTTGTTCCGCCGAAGTGAGTCTTGAGATCGGCGAGACAATCCTCGACCGCGCCGATGATCTGGTCGCCGGCCGCATTCGTCGGCACGTTGATCAGG
>Ga0187808_10000199_pt1 | contig 16118 bp, 11 predicted proteins | sample NC_wetland_sal_i_5_FD_132427 | JGI IMG/M metagenome (GOLD analysis project Ga0187808, IMG submission 132427) | Wetland sediment microbial communities from Neuse River Estuary, North Carolina, USA - ASW_3 | ecosystem: Environmental > Aquatic > Freshwater > Wetlands > Sediment | place: USA: North...
AAAAGGAGGTTCCAATGAAGACGCGAATTAGTATTGGACTTATATTCGCAGTCGGCCTGCTTCTGGCAGCCAGCGCGATCTTCGCGCAGACGGCCCCCAGCAACCCTGCTTTCGAGGTGGCTACAGTGAAGCCCTCACCTCCCCTTGATATGACGAAGTTGGCAGAGCAGATTAAAGCCGGAAAGATGCCAAGATTCGGCCCGCATGTCAATGCGTCGCAAGCGGAGTATACCTACATGTCGCTTAAAGAACTGATCGCCGCCGCGTACACGGTGAAGGAGTATCAGATCAGTGGCCCGGCATGGCTCGCTACAGACCGCTTCGACATTGTGGCCAAGCTGCCGGACGGCGCGTCCAAAGAGGACGCTCCCAAAATGTTGCAGGCGCTGCTGGCAGAACGGTTCAAGCTGGCAGCTCATCGTGACACTCAGGAGCACCCGGTGTTCGCACTGCTAGTTGGCAAGGACGGGCCGAAGCTGAAGGAATCGGTCGCGACCGCCGAACCGATCGACGAGAAAGCACCGTTAAAACCCGGCGAAACGCAGATGGACGGTCCTAACGGGCCGATCCGCATGACTAGAAGTGCTGATGGTTCCATGACCATGAATATGGGGGCAAAGGGCACGGTGACGACAAGAATTGACGCGCAGGCCCAGACGCTGCACCTGGAATCCAGCATGGTAACCATGGCAGGTTTTGCCGACATCTTGACAAAGACCTTGCAGATGGGCGGGGGAGGCGGTCGCCAGGTCGTTGACATGACTGGCCTCAAGGGCAATTATCAGGTGGCCCTGGATCTCTCACTCGCGGAGCTTATGGCGATGGCACGGGAGTCGGCGCGCGAGGCAGGCATAAGCCTGCCGATGCCCCCGGCGGGCGGTGGCGGTGAGGACGTCTCACCTGCCGCAGCGGCGTCCGAACCGAGTGGAGGCTCCTCGGTTTTCGCCTCGGTGCAAAAACTCGGCCTTAAGCTGGAAAAGCGCAAGGCTCCGGTGGAGCAGTTCGTCATCGACCACGTGGAGAAGACTCCCACGGAGGATTAGGGCCGGAATGCATCGAATCATCCAACTGGCGATCGCCCTTGCGATGCTCGCACGCTGCGGCGTGGCAGCGGCTTCGGAGTATCGCGGGCAGGTTACTTTCGGCGGGCTGCCAGTTCCAGGCGCGACGGTAAAGGCGACGCAGGGCTCGAGACAATTCTCCACGACCACGAATCAGCAGGGTCTCTTCTCCTTCCCGGATTTGACGGATGGAAAATGGACGATTGAAGTGGAAATGACCGGCTTCGCATCGCTCAAGCGGGAAGTGGCGATTGGCCCGAATACGCCGCCAGGGAAATGGGAATTGAAGCTGCTGCCGCTTGATCAGATCAAGGCTGAAATAAGTTCAGGGGCGGAAGTGACGCCCGGCGCCACTCCTGTCGTAGGGGCACGCCATGGCGTGCCCCTACAAGCCAAGGGCGGAAGTGACCAAGGGAAGGCGCGCGCGAGCGTGCAAGGTAAAGAACGCGGGAGTGAAGAAGGGAACAAGGAAGGAAACAACGCCGGAAACAACAACGAAAACAGCGAAAACGGCCAAGCCTCCGGCGACGAACTCAATCAGCGCGCTGAGGACGGCTTGCTGATCAACGGCAGCGTGCTGAACGGCGCCGCTTCACGCTTCGCGCAAGCGTTCGCCTTCGGCAATTATCGCAACCGCGGTGGCGGGCTCTACAACGGCGGACTGGGTCTTATTTTCGATAACTCGGCGCTCGATTCCCGGCCTTTTTCCCTGAGCGGCCAAAACACCCCCAAGCCGGCCTACAACCGAATCACGGGGGTGGCGACGCTGGGCGGCCCGCTGAACATTCCGCATTTCTGGCAGCACGGTCCAAACTTTTTTGTCGCTTACGAGTGGACGCGATACGTTGATGCGACTACCCAATCGGCGCTGGTACCGGATGCAGCGGAGCGGGGGGGCGATTTCTCGCAAGTGCTGAGCGCTCTGGGTCAGCCAGTCCAAATCTTCAATCCGGCCACGGGACTGCCATTCTCCGGCAGCAAGATTCCGCCAACCGAAATCAGCCCTCAGGCGAAAGCCTTGCTGAATTATTATCCGCTGCCCAGCTTTAGCGGAGAGCAGCAGTACAACTACCAGGTCCCCATCAACACGGACACGCATCAAGACGCTCTGCAATCGCGTTTCGACAAGACGATCAATTCCAAGAACCAGGTTTTCGGCGGTTTTGCTTTTCAAAGCGCGCGCACGGCCACTCCAAACCTGTTCGGCTTTCTTGATACAAGCGACGTGTTGGGAATCAACAGCCGCATCAACTGGTCGCATCACCTCGGAACGCGGCTGTTTCTGAATCTTGGCTACCAGTTCAGCCGGCTGTCGACGCAGACTAATCCCTACTGGGCGGGCCGCGAAAACGTTTCCGGCGCTGCCGGGATCTCGGGGAACAACCAAGAGACAGTGAACTGGGGGCCGCCGAGCCTCAGTTTCTCGAGTGGGCTGGCGGGACTGTCCGACGCGCAAAGCTCTTTCAATCGCAACCAGACGGATGCCTGGTCTTATTCGCTGTTGTGGAGCCGAGATCGTCACAACATTACGATCGGTGGAGACTTCCGGCGGCAACAGTTTAATGACCTAGGGCAGCAAAACCCGCGCGGCATGTTCACATTTACGGGCGCGGCTACTCAGGGAAGCGCGAACGGCACGGCGGTAGGTGGCGACGATTTCGCCGATTTTCTTCTGGGGATTCCGGACACGAGTTCCATTGCTTTCGGCAATGCTGATAAATACTTTCGAGAATCCGTTTACGACGCTTACTTCACGGATGATTGGAGAATAAGCCCGGAATTCACTTTGAATGCGGGGATGCGCTGGGAATACGGCGCGCCGATTACGGAGTTGTATGGGCGCTTAGTGAACCTGGACATCACGCCGGGATTTGCGGCCGTAGCGCCGGTGGTGGGAATCGACCCGCTGGGGCCGCTGACCGGCCAGAAGTATCCGAGTTCGCTGATCCACCCTGACAAAAGCGGTTTCGAGCCGCGCATCGGGGTCGCGTGGCGCCCCGTTGCCGGATCGTCGCTGGTGGTTCGTGCCGGATATGGCGTCTACTACGACACCTCGGTCTATCAAACCATCGCGCAGCAAATGGCGCAGCAAGCGCCGCTTTCGAAGAGTTTGAGCGTGCAAAACAGCCCAGCGTGCCCGCTCACCCTGGCGAATGGATTCATTACGTGTTCGGCAATTACTCCTGACACGTTTGCCGTCGATCCGCATTTCCGCGTGGGTTACGCACAAAACTGGGAATTATCTTTGCAACGAGACCTTCCCGGTTCGTTGCAACTCAACGCCACATACTTAGGGGTCAAGGGAACGCGCGGAGTGCAGGAGTATCTGCCCAATACCTTTCCCAGAGGGGCTGTGAATCCGTGCCCGAGCTGTCCCACGGGATTTGCCTACCTCGCCTCGAACGGCAACTCCTCTCGCCAAGCCGCGCAGTTTCAATTGCGGCGAAGACTGCACAACGGGCTCACCTCAACAGTCCGTTACACTTTCTCAAAATCCATTGATGATGATTCTGCCTTGGGCGGTCAAGGCGCTACCCTGCCCACACAGATCTTCGGAGTTCCTTCCGGCGGACCAGGGAACAGCGGAACGCAAGTTGCCTTGACGACGACGGGTACGGGCGGCTCCAGCCTTGCCCTGGCGCAGAACTGGCTGGACCTGGAGGCGGAGCGCGCCCTTTCCACGTTCGATCAAAGGCATCTGCTGGACGTGCAGTTTCAATACACCACTGGCATGGGGTTAGGCGGTGAAACACTCCTGCGCGGCTGGAAAGGAACGCTCTTCAAGGAGTGGACTTTTCTTAGCCAGATCACCGTGGGCAGCGGTTTGCCCGAGACCCCCATCTATCTCGCCGCCGTACCGGGAACGGGTGTGACAGGGAGCATCCGGCCGGATGCCACGGGCGCGTCTGTTTACGCTGCGCCGCAGGGCTTGTTTCTGAACCCCGCTGCGTACACACCACCCGCGACCGGCCAATGGGGAAACGCGGGAAAAGATTCGATTACCGGCCCTTCTCAGTTTACGTTTAACGCTTCCATAGGGCGAACCTTCCGCCTGCACGGCCGCCTCAATCTTGATTTTCGGATCGACTCGACGAACTTTCTCAACCACGTGACTTTTACAAGTTGGAATACGGCTGTCACCAGCGCGCAATTCGGGTTGCCGGCCGCGGCCAATGCCATGCGGAGTATGCAAGCGACGATGCGTTTAAGGTTTTAAAGGCAGGGACGAGTGATGAGTGACGAGCTGTCCGTGATCCCCGGAGGGGATCAATATAGTAGCCGGGGGCAACGCCCCCGGAAGACTTCGCCCGCCCAGCGTTTGACCCTGAAAGGGTCGAATGCGGAGGCCGTTCTGCCGCTGTTGTGTCTCGGATCCCAAGTCAATGCGACCCCTTCAGGGTCGGGCTGTCCCCCGTGCGCCTTCCGGGGGCGTTGCCCCCGGCTACTGCCTTGTGCCCTTGCAGGGCACGAAAAGCTTGCGCAAGCAATCGCCGCTACGTGGTTTCTCATTTGCTTTTTGCATGCGCTACCAGCCGCGGCCCAACAGATCGGCCAGAACGCGCCGGCAGGGGGCAAGGAAGCGGCCACCATCCAAGTCAGCACCCAATTGGTGGTGGAGACGGTGGTGGTGAAGGACAAAAAAGGGAATCCCATTCGCGGCTTGAGCGCGAAGGATTTCGCCATTTCCGAGAATGGGACGCCCCAGGCCATCAGTTTCTGCGAACCCCAGGAACTTGGCGAGGCCGCCAACGCGCCCTCTGCAGCTCGATCCCAGCCCGAGAACATCACCATCTACGATAAGTTGAGCCGGACCCGCATTGCCCCCGAAACGCCCGGCAAGTTTCGATACAAGGACCACCGGCTGCTGGCACTCTACTTTGATATGACGACCATGCCGCCGGCGGACCAGATACGCGCCCTCGAAGCGGCAAAGCGATTCATCAAAACCCAGATGGCGCCGGCGGATTTGGTTGCCATCCTCAGATTCGCGGGCGGCGGTGTAGATGTTCTCCAGGATTTCACCGACGACCGCAACCGGCTGTTGAGCATCCTCGAAACCATGATCGTGGGAGAGGGGCAGGGGTACGGCCTATCGAGTGACGACGCCGGCACGGCCGACACCGGGCAGCGTTCGGCCAGGATGACAGCGAGTTCAACGTCTTTAATACGGACCGCCAGTTGTCCGCGCTCCAGACGGCGTCGAAGTTGCTGGGCCAGATTAGCGAAAAGAAATCACTGATCTACTTTGCCAGCGGCCTGAGGCTGAGCGGCTTGGACAACCAGGCACAGCTCCACGCCACCATCGACACGGCCATCCGCGCCGGTGTGTCGTTCTGGCCAATCGACGCGCGCGGATTGGTGGCTGAAGCCCCGCTTGGCGACGCTACGCAAGGGTCGCAGGGCAACCTCGGGATGTACTCCGGAGCCGCGGCGCTGGCGCAAACCACAAACTTCCAGCAGTCGCAGGACACGCTCTATGCGCTTGCCGGGGACACGGGCGGCAAAGCCTTGCTTGACTTTAACGACCTCGCGAAAGGAATCGCCCAGGCGGAGCAGGCGATTTCCAGCTACTACATTCTCGGGTACTACACTACCAACACCGCCCAAGATGGCAAATTCCGCCGCATCAAGATTTCTCTGAACGCGGACTTGTCCGCCAGTTTGGATTATCGCCAGGGCTACTATGCCGACAAACAATTCAGCAAGTTCACCTCTGCCGACAAAGAGCGGCAGCTCGAGGATGCGTTGATGCTGGAAGACCCGATTACCGAACTCACCATCGCGATGGAGATCGACTACTTCCAATTGAACCGCGCCGAATACTTCGTCCCCATCGTGGTGAAAATTCCGGGCCGGGAATTGGCCCTTGCCAAGCGCCGCGGCGCCGAGCACACTCTTCTGGATTTCATCGGTGAGATCAAAGACCAGTATGGCTCAACAATTACCAACCTGCGCGATAAGATGAATATCAAGCTGAGTGATGCCACCGCAGCCCAGTTGGCAAAGCGGCCTATCGAGTACGATGCCGGATTCACGATTCTTCCCGGAAAATATACGATCAAGTTTTTGGCGCGCGATGACGAAACAGGCAGAATCGGGACTTATCAAACCAACTTTGTCATCCCCAACCTGAACAAAGAAGATAAGCGAGTTGCCATCAGCTCCGTGGTGCTGAGCAGCCAGCGCGTCGATCTTCGAGACGCGATCTACAACGCTCTTAAGAAAAAGGACCAGGAGGAGACGGCCAACCCGCTGGTCCAGGATGGACAAAAACTGATTCCCAGCGTGACTCGAGTGTTTAGCCAGAGCCGGGACATCTATGTTTACCTGCAAGCCTACGAGCAGGGTGCGCCCAGCTTTCAGCCGTTAATCGCATTTGTGAGTTTCTATCAGGCACAGAAGAAGGCGCTCGAAACGCAGCCCATTGAGGTGGCGGGCGGGTTGAACAATCGCGTGAAAACCATGCCTCTGAGCTTCAGCATTCCGCTCCATCAGCTTGCGCCAGGCAAGTATGAGTGCCAGGTAACCGTGCTCGACCCAACGGGCCAGAAGGGCGCATTCTGGCGGGCTCCCGTCATGGTAGTGCCGTAAGTCGCTATCTGGGGGGAATGATGCTATCAGCGCGACTTTTGATTCTGCAAGAACGCCGTGAGTGCCTTCAGTTGCTCATCCGTGAGATTCTTGAACGGGGGCATTACTGAACCAGGGACATAAGCAGACGGGTCCTTGAAGTGGCCCACCAGCCACTCTTGGGTGCGGCCTCGGTCGCCTTCCGTGGTCAGGTCAGGTCCCACTCGTCCGCCCTCACCATTGAGCAGGTGGCACATGAAACAGCCTTCCTGTTTGTACAGCGTCTTCCCATACTTGATCATTTCAAGTTGCGCCGACGGACTGACGGGTTGGGGTTGTGGGGAGGTGGACATGGCGTCGAGGCGCGGAAGGTTATGAATGAAACACGCCAGCTTCCACGTATCTGTTGCCGAGATGCTGGACTCCCAGGAAGGCATACCTGTGAGGCGAACTCCATTCTGGATGATCCAAAACAGTTCGGCGTCATTCCAGTGCTGCACGTGGGGTGAAGTCATGTCCATGGCAGGCGGGTACATGTTTCGCCCCAGGTATGTTTCTCCATGGCCATCTGTCCCGTGGCAAATAGCACAAGACTGAAGGAATATCTGTCGCCCTTGATTGATGACCTCATCGTTGTCAGGGTACGGGTTGTTCTTATCCGTTGCCTGAATGGGAATGACGACGTCCTTCGCCATGTTGGCGAGAGCGGTTTCAGCTCGAGAGGGTTGTTGGTGCGCTGTGCACCCGAGCATCAGAGTTCCCAGCGCGGCGCCGAGCACACCGAGCGTCAACGGCAATCTGGACACCACGATACGATCACCTCCATCATGACAGCTTGCGAGCCTTGACCCCGCTTCCCGCCTGGTCTCGGCAGCACTCCGCGACGACCCGTCGGATTGCATGCCTGAAGTTCTCTATCGAAAACCGCCCATCGACGCTGGCGGGGGCGTCAGCTTTCATTTGCCCGAGAAGTCCGTTATCGCCCAACACGCGCTGGACGCAATCAGCCAGAGCCACCGCGTTTTTGGGCGGAAAGAGAAAACCGTTAACCCCTTCGCGGACGATTTCCGGAATTCCGCCAACATTTGAGCCGATCACCGGAACCCCCAATTGCATCGCCTCGAGAGCCACCATAGGCAGCCCTTCGCTCACGGTGGAGGGTATCACGACGACGTCGCAACCAGCGTAGAAAGCGCTTGGGTCTTCCTGGTAGCCTATCCACGTGATTTGTCCCTCCAGACCCGAAGCCCTGACAAACGACTTCAGGGAGCTCAAGTAGGAGTTGTCCTCGGGGCTGTGGGGGTCTGGGGCTCCTGCGAAGACTATGCGGACGGTCCTGCCGCGCCGGGTGAGTTCTGAGGCGGCTTCGAGCACCACGTGCTGGCCCTTCTGCGGAGTAATACGGCCGATGACGCCCACCACTAAGCCCCTCCCGTTCGACAGCGGGGCCTCGAAGCCGCCGGTTGCGGGCGCAAAGGGCTTATGGGCGCTTGGACGGCGCACCGGATTGTAAATGACTTGTAAGACGCTATTGAATTCCGCATGGCCCGCCAGCAAGGCTGCCGCCGCAGTCTTCGAGCAGGCGACGATTTTGGTAACGTACTTTGCCGCCCGCGCCACCACAAAGATATCTTCCTTGCGGGTCATGGTGAGGTGCAGGTGAAACACCGAAGGCCTGCCCGTCAGGCGCGCCGCGAGCGCCCCGGCGATGAGACAGCGGGGCCCGTTGATATAGACCAATCGAATTTTTCTCTGGCGGATGATGCGCGCAAGCAGCAGACCGCAGTATACGCTCCGCAGCGGCAACTTCGTCATGTCAGCAACCGACTTTCGGCCTGGGCGATAGCGGCCAAGGGGGTAGAGAAAAGTCTCGATGCCATGACGCCTGATTTCTGCTACAAAGGGTCCGTCGTCGGGGAATCCCACGATAGGCAGATAATCAGGTTCCATCGCGCCAAGCACTTCATGCAGAACACGCTGGGCGCCGGCCCGGTGGGACTGCTGCTCCAGGAAAAGAATCGGCGCCGGCATGGCAGGTGAGTGGGTCATAGGCTGGCCTATCGTCCGGCGATCTTGATGCGCTCCCATTGAAACGATTCCCATGTGTACTGCGCGGCTGCGATCGAGTGATGCAACAAACGCCGCACAACGTAGGAGCCTTGCTTCCACCCTGCCGCCATACGGGCAGAGAGTTTGGAAGTCGAAGCCTGGGCGGCGCGCGCCGGCCGGTGCAAAGGGAAAAGCCGCCTGCGCCGGATCTCCCGCCAAGCATTGTCATCCGGAACAAACTCACGATATAGCAAGAGGCTGTATTTGTTGTCTGCAAAATTAGCCAGCGCGGAGTCGTACCCGTAACGATGCACCCAGTGGTGCAGCGGGTAGCGCAGGGTTCGAATGAGGTCAGCATCAATTATGTCAGGAACGGCGGTGCCAAACATGCCGCCCGCAAGCGAAAAGACAACACCGGCCATTTCCGCGAGCGGCGGGCTAACCCTGATCCGTTCAATGAATCGTTTCCAGAAAACCGAGTCCGCTCGCCGATGCTCGAGGAAATAGGCGATCTCCAGGAAGGAATAAAGTCGACACCAGCATTCCAGGATATGCCGAAAGGCATGCAAAACCTGGAATATCAGCTCGTCCTCTTCCGCGAGCGAGTAAAATCGAAGACCTTGCCAAGTTCGCAGGCGCTTCCGAGCTAAGAAATCCACCGGCAGTGGCAACGGGATCTTTAAGGTCTCCGGTTCCCAGAGGCGCGTGTGGAGTTCCACGGCACGAGGCAAGGCCGCGGAATACAGATCATCGCGCCGGGACGGCATACGCAGTGTGTGTGAGCAATGAAGATACACGACGGGATGGTCAACGCGTTCGTGTCGTTGAATGTACCCCGCCTTTCTGAAGGCCTGCGCAATTCGTTCCATTGACTCCGCCGGCAGCAGGTAGTCATAGTCATATGCAATTCGCAACCGAGCGTCAGGGGTGTAATCGGGAGTCAGAGCAAAACCCTTCAGCACCGCATACTCCACTCCAGATTTCGCAATCAAGAGATTGATGGAATCGAACTCCTCCGCCATGCTCGCGACGCGGGAGGTATGGTCCACGAAATTCCGTTCTAGCCGCGCAGCGATTTCCGGCGGCACGGCATCTCGTGCTCCCAGCTCCTTCAGCCGATCCCAAAACCAGAGCGAGACGCCGCTGCGATCAAGCCATTCCAGGGCATGCTCCCAGTCGGTACGCCCAAAGGCTGCCAATTTCCTCACGTGCTCCATTGGGGATCCTGAAACGCATAGACAACCTGCTATCTGGGTAACAAGAACTCGGTTCACCGCTCGGCCTCCTGTCTTTCCCTGATTTCTTCGCCATTGCGGAAGGATTTCACCACACCCCCGGGAGCAGTTTTGCGGTCCTGCGTGCGTACGCCTCATATTGGGCGCCAAACAGAGTTCGTAGGCGGACTTCTTCGAGGTCCACCTTGCGGACAAGCATAAAGGCCCAAGCCAAAGCCAATGGCCAAGCCAGGACACTGGCGAACACCAATCCTACCGCTACTTTGGCTGTAATCGCTGCGGCATAACGCGGATGGCGAATGTACCGGTACGGCCCGTTCTCCATGGGCAACGGCTTGGATTGCGGTTGATTAAAGTGCCTCGCAAGGTATTCGTCCGTCCACACTTGCCAGACTGCGACGCCAAAATAGAGCCCCAGGCCCAGGGCTTCGAGTGTGGGACGATCCAGCACGGGGAGAAGATGCAAGTGGCCGTAATCTAGGAAGACGGCCAAGTCGAGCGCCATCAATAACACCACCCATCTTGGCTTTCCACCCTCCGAGGTTAAAGCCCACCATTCCCTGCGCAGTGGCTGTAAGCGGAAAGCCGCGCGACTCGAATAGAGTGAATGAATGGTCCCTAAGAAGCGCAAGGTGAGGTAGCCCCAAGCGAAAAAGCTAATCCGCGACCAAGGCGCATGCGCGCTCCAGTTGACCAGGCAGGCGAACGCCACGAAAAGATAAGCCAAGGAGGATAGTGTGGTCAGCACAAAGGTCTTTCCCATCAGGCACTGCTCGCTACTCGTACGTGCTTTGAGATAGTTTTCACGGACAACGGATATGCTCAATCTATTCTTCGGTCCCTGCGGCCGGTAACTGGTCAGCACGCAGATGTTTGCCTCTGAGCAAGCTTGGTAAGAAAGCGGCTGCCTCGGCCGGGTCGTCCCCATAAGCGATCATGCAACCCGGCAACCTCTCAAGGGCGGAAAGGACAGCGGAGCGTTGGCCACTAAAGCGCGGATCTTCCCTGAAAAGAAATGCGTTCTCCAGTCTCGGGGAGAGCTCACTTCGCTCAAGGGGCAAAAGACGTCTAGGGCGCACCGCACTCCGATCGAGAAAAACGGAACCGATCACCACCACCATGGAGGGTTGTGCGACACGAGGGGTAGCCATGTCAAGGTCCGGGAGAGTACAATCGCCATATTGGAGTCTGCGTGTAACCTTGCCAAGTCGCGGCAGAAACCGGAGGGCGTCTGCGCGAAATAGGGCCGGGAAAAACCCGGACCAAGCGCGAAGTGTATGGCCGTCCAGTTCGAGGAAAGTCGCTTGGTCAGCGCAGAACCCGAGCCCCATTTCACCCGCGATGTAACACGAAGTCGTCTTGCCACAGCCTGGCGGACCAAAAACCAGAAGTCCTCTGCCTTCGAGGCTGACGCATGAGGAGAACACGGCAGTCAACCCCAAGATTTCAGCGGTCATGCAGAACAACGGGTCAAGGAAGAGGTTGCAAAAACCCGATGTGTCGCGCGCCAACCCTTCTGTAAGGAAACCCAGCGCCTCGCGTTGCTCCAGATCAACCGCAACAAAATTGCGATGGCCTATGCTCGTGTACCGGACGGCATGGTCCGAGAAAGCAGACCTGCGTGGCCAAGGGGGCTTCATCTCAGGGTGGGATTCGGTCACAATTCTCCAGAGGAATTTCGGCGTTGCCCCGGAGAATGGCTCTGGGCGCGGTCCCATGCCGTTGCTCGATTCCGCATAACGTTGAAACAGGCGTTGGGTTTCGTTCAAGACCATTGGGTTGTTGGTTTCCAGCCGGACCGTTCGCCCCATGACCCGCAGGTCCGCCGCGTGCGGCGTCGGGGTCTGGAGGCGAAAGGGATCCTTAGCTGACGTCTCGCACTGAGTCACTCTGGTGTCAAGGAGGGCCTTGCCGGCTGCGGACTCGAAGCCGGACTCAACCAGATGAGCCAGCATCTGCGACGCCTCCTGCGGCGTCCCTCCAGGGCGAAACAACCAGCACCCTCGTTCTACGAGACGGCGGATTGTTTCCCATTGGTCTTTGGCAGCACTAGGTGTTTCTGACAGCAAGTCCTGCCTCAACCGTGCGGCGGCCTCCTCGGCAAGCATCCTGGTTAGGGTGGTAGTGGAGGATTCGTGGCGCTCCAGGAAAACCAGCCAACGCGGCTCGCAGTGCAGTATGCGAGGGATTCCTAGCTGGCTCTGCACGTCCAGCTGAAAAGCCGTGCGGCCATCCGGAAGGACCGACGGCTCGAGGCCGCGGAGGTCGGGGAACAGCGCGACAGCCTCCGGGTGAAGCTTCAAGAGGGTGGGAAGCCCCCAAGCCTGCAGCCAGCCTTCATGGCGCGAGACCCAAGTCCGATCATCGGACAAGAAGGCGAATCCTGCCTGGGCTAGAGCCAACGCCATCGTAGACTTTCCTGAGCCGGAACGGCCGGAAAGCAGCAACCCGCGCCCATCTCGTACAACGCAGGCACAGTGAAGCTCAGTCACGCCAATCGAACCACTGAGCGCAGTAAGCAGGTTGGAAAAGATGACGCGCTTCCAGTAGGCGCGATCGGCCCCCATGGCAGGCGAAAAGCAGCCGATGGCTTGCCGCCGGAGGCGATCAATCAGGATTGAATTCTCGGAGTCAAATCCGCCGAAAATCAGGTGACCTAACCCCCTGAAGAATGGCTTCGGCCAGGGTGGTTTTGTTTGTGCGTTCGCGTCGACCCAAAAGCGCAAATGTAAGACAGGCAGAGACTGGCGGTCAGGAGCTGGGGGGAAACTCTCACGGGCTGCTTCAAGAATCGGTTCGAAGTTAGTTGAGAGATCGCAGGGCACACCTGCTGCCAAGTATCTCTCAGATAGAGGTGTTTCCGCGCCCTTACGGAGAAAATCCCTCGAACCCATGTCAGACCACCCTTGTTTGACTGTTGGTCCCCTTCCGGCTGCAGACTTCTTTTCTGTCTGGCGGTTCGACCTGAAGCTGGCAACCCGATCAACTCAGCCCTATTATATTGATGCACCCAAAAGAGGTAGTTTGTCAAAGAATTACAAAAATCGCGATTGAGGGACATAATGATTTCAGAGGGGAGGCTTCGAATCTTGCCTGTTGTCCTCAGACGCCTTGACTCGCATCGTGCAATTTATGCCATCGTGGGATTCGGACTCATTCTGAGGATTGTCCCCCTGGCAATGGTGGGAGGAGGCTTTCTCGAGCACGAGAATCCCAGCTACTACGAGATGGCTTTGCAGTTACTCAGAGGCGAAAGATTCTCTCCCTACTGGCCGCCAGGCGTGCCCTATTACTTACTCCTGGCTCACAAGATCTTTGGGGACGGCCTACTGGTCGCTCGGGCATCGATGTTACTGGCCTATGTTGGTTTCTCATTCGCCCTCTACGCGCTGGCGAAGGAGGTTTCCAGCCGTCGCGCCGGAAATTTGGCATCCCTTCTCTTTGCGTTGTATCCGACTTACGTTCGCTACGCATTCAACCCTTCTACCGAATACCCAACCGCGGCGTGCCTTGTGGCGGCTGTGTATCTGGCGATCCGCTCGATCAGAAAGCCTTCCTACCCTCTCTCCGCAGCCTTGGGTCTTGCCCTGGGAAGCCTTGCCTTGATTCGAGCCAGCAGTCTCCTCCTCGTCGTCGTTGCTCCTTTATATCTTTACCTGAGGACCAGGCGGTGGGGAATCTCGCTGACGAGCTTGGTCGTCTCACTTGTTCTCATCTCCGCTTGGCTCTGGAAGGCTTACAACATGACGGGGCGATTCGTTATGGTGAACGATGCGAACACTCAGAATTTCTTCCTGGGAAACAACTACTTTACCCCTTTGTACAATACCTGTCCTGACGGGCCGGTGAAATGGGACGCTCCAGCAGAGTTCACCCGCGTGATTGAGAAACTCCGGGACGACCCGCCGGAAGTTCAGAACAGGATTTATCGTGCATCTGCTGTTCGTTATATTCTCTCCCGACCCGATCTTTTTCTCCTCAGGACCTTCAACCGCTTTCGAATGTACTTTTCCTTTCCCATTGCGCAGGGCGAACCGCTCACCAAGGGGGTTCACCTCGAGAACATGCACGCATGGGTGGGGGTCGCGATCACAGTTTTCCAGTTGTGCTTCTATTGGCCGATTATGTTGCTGGCCATCATTTTCCTCTTCAATAGCAAAGGTGCTGATTACGTCCCCAGTATCGGCGGCGCGGCGATACTCTATGCGGTACCTTACTGGATAACATTTTCACAGCCTCGTTTTAACTTCCCGGTTGTTCCCTTGTTCGCAGTTCTGGCAGTGGCCCTGCTCGACTCGCTGGAGAACTCCGGACACGACGCGCTGGGACCCGTCCTTCAATCTCCCCGACGGCGGCATGCCATGTTCTTCTCGTTGGCTTTCTTTACTTACACGCAGATGGAATGGATTCTGTTTGTGCTGTCCTCCAAGGTGTGATGAGCTGAACTCCCAAGTTACAATATATTTACAATCTGGGGAGAAGCCTTATGCTATTGTAAACGTATAGGGTTTTGGGCGTGAGTCAGATCGTAAAGGGCTAAGAAGCAAAATAAAATCCGGAGCGATTCCCGGGATTCCACAGCACCGGGGCGAGCTAGGGGGGAGCAAAGATGAGCAAGTGCCTAAGGTCATTCGCAATCTGCGTTCTACTGGCCGGAATGAACGTCGGCATGGCGCCGTGCCTCCGCGCTGCCGACGGAAGCTCCTCTATGAATGTGGCGCCACAGCCCAATCGGCAGCCTGGTTCTTTGGCAGATTACTTAGGAGTCGAGTTTGTGAAGGGCTCGACGACGACGGTCATGTTGGAGCGCGACGGGAAGAGGTACATGGTGGACCTGGCGGCGCGAACTATTCGGGAAGCCGAACCGTTGGCAGTGGCTCATGTCTCGAGCGAGGGTAAAGGAGCGTCGTTTGCAACGTCCGCCAAGGACCCGGCGGACGGAGCGGCCATCTTTAAGCGCAATTGCACGATGTGTCACGGCCCTGATGGCAAGGGAATCGCAGCCATGAAAACGCCCGACTTTACCGACCCCAAGGTCCTGGCCTCCCTCACTGACCAGCAAATGCTCGACATCATTACCAATGGAAAAAAGGGGACCGCCATGCCGGCTTGGCGCGACAAGCTATCAGAGGAAGATATTCGCGCAGTCCAAGCTTACGTGCGCGCTCTCTCTTCCACCAAGCCGTCCCAAGCCATGGCCCCTGTGGCTGCTCACGAAGGCGCCCAGGCTAAAGTCTATGAGCCGGGTGACGACCGACTTTTCACTTTGCCCACCGGCCGCCGCCTGGACCGACACGGGTTTTACATCAACTTTACGCATCGCTTTGCCTTCGATCCGGCATTCTCAGGTCCGAACCGCGGTGGCGCGCTAATAGGCCTGGATGGCTACTCGCTTTCCTCTTTTGGTTTTCGGTATGGCGCGACAAAAAAGCTGAGCCTGAGCATCTACCGCTCGCCGAGCAATATTGCAAGGCCGATTGAGATGATGGCTGCCTATAATTTCCTTGACGAGCATGACGGTCAGCCGCTCAATGCAGCGGTTCGTGTCTCCGTCCAAGGGTTGAATAATTTCGATCGAATGTTCAGTGAAAATATTGAGGGCGTATTCTCTAAGAGCATGTTCTCCGGAAAAGCCCAGATTTACTTCGTTCCCACGGTTGTATTCAACGACCGCCGTTTGTTCCTCCCGGAGAGCTACTTGACAAGCTCATACCTGCCGATGCCTGGGTATAATGCGGTTTCGCTGGGGGTAGGAGGGGCCCTCGACATCAGGCCCACCGTTGCCCTGGTCGCCGAGGTCATCCCTACCGTCTACAATGGGCGGCCTCTAGGCATACACCGCCCCGCTTATTCCTTCGGTATCCAGAAGAAGATCTGGCGGCATGCCTTTACTTTTGGTTTTACCAACAGCCCTGGGACCACCGTCTCACAACGCGCGGGAACCGACGCGAGCTTCCTTGGGGAACCTTCCGCCGACACGCCCAGCGGTCTATTCATAGGGTTTGACCTGACGCGCCAAGTTTACTGAGCACATCACCAGGACCGGCTGGCTGGAATTTTTTACAAATTAGTGACAAAAATGCTACAATTCAGCAGGGGTTAGTAAGCTGCGATAACCTATTGTGAGCGTCGGGGCGAAGGACAGCGAGTGAATCCAGTTCCTGGAAATCCTCTGCAAGCGGTTCACGCCTATTGAATCCAG
>Ga0187808_10000200_pt1 | contig 16107 bp, 14 predicted proteins | sample NC_wetland_sal_i_5_FD_132427 | JGI IMG/M metagenome (GOLD analysis project Ga0187808, IMG submission 132427) | Wetland sediment microbial communities from Neuse River Estuary, North Carolina, USA - ASW_3 | ecosystem: Environmental > Aquatic > Freshwater > Wetlands > Sediment | place: USA: North...
CTTCTTACCTGCGCCTTACAGAAATTTTACATTTTGCTGGTGTCTTCTTGATCTTTTAACAGTATGCTAAGATGCAAATAATGAAGGATAATGAGGCATGAAGATTCTAATTATCGAAGATGAAACAAATATCGCACATGTCATTCAGCTCTACCTGGAGCAGGCGGGTTATACGGTGCTCACGGCTAGTGATGGTGTGGCAGGCTTGGAGCTTCATGCTCGCGAACACCCCGACCTTGTCATCCTCGATCTGATGTTACCAGCACTTGATGGTATGGAGGTGTGCCGTCGCATTCGTGCGTGGGCCAACACTCCTATTCTCATGCTCACCGCACGCCAGGGCGAAGAAGACCGTATCGCTGGCCTGGAGTTGGGAGCCGATGATTACCTCGTCAAACCGTTCAGTCCACGTGAGGTTGTGAGCCGCGTGAAAGCTATTCTACGCAGAACCTCGCCATCCGCGATGATGGGTAGTGAAACAAAGAGCGCCGAAGTGTCAGACAAAGCAAAGACGACTGACGAGGAACTGCGTTTCAATGGCCTCTATATCAACATCCCTGCTCGGCGAGTCGAAGTCAGTGGACAGCGGGTGACTTTAACCGCCAAGGAATTTGATCTCCTTGTGACGCTTGCTTCTGCCCCGGATCGCGTGTTTACCCGTGAAACGCTGCTGGATCAGGTCTGGGGCTATACCTACCTTGGCGATGGCCGTACCGTCGATGTCCATGTTGGCACCTTGCGTAAAAAGATGGAGGCAGTAGCAGGTGCGCCACAGCACATCAAAACGGTCTGGGGAGTAGGCTACAAATTTGAGCCTGTGGGAGATGCCTGATGAAACATTTCTCGCGCCCAGCAATGAGTTTGCGCGTACAGCTCATACTCAGCTACCTTGGCGTAGCGCTGGGTGCTATCCTCGTACTGGTCGTCGTTATTACATTCGTTGTACAAAACTACTTCTACAGTACAGAAAGAGATTTGTTGCGTACACGGGCCACGTTTTCGGCCCAAGAGATTGTAGAACTCTATAGCGAGGCAGGAAACAGTTGGGACTTTCTAGCGCAACTAAGATTAAATAGCCCGGATCTCTTGGTGGTGGTAGATTCCAATGACCAGGGGCATATTGTCCCTTCAGCAGCCGATATCAAGCTCAGTAATGCAGATGCTCCGGTAGTTCAGCAAGCTCTCCAACAAGCGCTTCATGGGCAAGAAGTGGACGGAAACTTACAGGGCAGTGTAGACAGCGACACGTTCTCAGGACAGTATGTTGCCTTGCCCGTGCGTGATAACGGGCGAATTATCGGGGCTATGCTGCTTGCAGAGCCGCAGTTGTACCCGCAAGGCTTTTCCCCTAACGAGTTCCTGGTCAGTGTCAATCAAGCCATCCTCATCACCAGTCTTGGCGTCGCACTGGTAGTGTTCATTTTTAGTCTCATGCTGGCTCATAAATTGACCAGACCCCTTACGGCGCTCACGGCTGCCGCCGAACAAATGAAACGTGGCAAATACGGTGAGCGCGTTACTCCTCCTACGTATGAGGATGAATTGGGCAGGTTGGCACTGACTTTTAATGCTATGGCGGACACCATCGAAGCAGATATCACTGAATTGCATCGCCAAGAACAGGTGCGTCGTGACCTGATTGCCAATATCGCCCATGACCTCATTACGCCGCTGACCGCTATTCAGGGTTTGAGCGAAGCACTTGCCGACGACGTGATTCATGAACCGAAAGCTCGCCAGGAGACGGCCCAACTCATCGGTCGCGAGGTGCAACGTTTACGTCGCCTGGTTGGCGATATGCAGCAAATGTCATCACTGGAGTCCGAGCGTATTCGGCTTGACCTGGCCCCGCTTGATGTTCACGAACTGGTTGATGAAATGCTAGCGGTGATCGGACCGGAATGCGAGCAGGCGGGTATCTCTCTACACAATGAAATCGCTCCAACGACCCCACTTGTGCTGGCGGATGGCGACCGAATCACACAAGTACTGCTCAACCTGCTGGACAATGCGCGGCGTCATACACCCGCGGGTGGTGCGCTAACTGTTGGAGCGCGAGTCGAGGGGGAAAATCTGGCCATCTGGGTAAGTGATACAGGTGCAGGTATTGATCCTGCCGATCTCCCCAACATTTTTGATCGCTTTTATCGTGCTGATCGTGCGCGTTCTGGCTCGACAGGTGGCAGCGGCCTGGGCCTTTCTATCGTCAAGGCTATTATTACAGCCCACGGTGGCACCATCCACGCCGAAAGCACTCCAGGTGAAGGAACGTGCATCCTGTTTACGCTGCCCCTTGCGCCTTCCTACTCATCAGGATGAAAAGTTTTAGCAGGTCATTCGTACCAGCTATAGGGATATGCCGGATCGTCGTATGCCTTGGCGGCGGTAGTCAGCTTCAACGGGTAGAAGGTGTCTACCATCACCGCCAGTTCATCGGTGCGGTCGACTCCGAGGCTCTTCTCGACGGCACCGGGATGTGGACCATGCGGAATACCACGTGGGTGCAAGGTGAATGAAGAACGTTCGATGCCTCGACGACTGCCAAAGTTGCCGTTGACATAGTACAGCACCTCGTCGCTATCGATGTTGCTATGGTTATAGGGTACAGGTATCGAGAGCGGGTGGTAGTCAAGCTTGCGTGGAACGAATGAGCAGACGACGAAATTGGGTCCCTGGAAGGTCTGATGCACAGGAGGCGGCTGGTGAACGCGCCCGGTGATTGGCTCAAAGTCGTCAATGTTGAATATCCAGGGATACTCGCAACCATCCCAGCCGACGGTGTTGATGGGGTGGAAGTCATACCAGTAGCTTGAGATAGTATTGCCCACTTTCACCCGTACCTCGAATTCTCCGCGTTCGGTATGTGTTTCAAGTTCCTCCGGGCAACGAATATCTCGTTCACAATATGGTGAGTGTTCGAGCAACTGGCCGTTCCTATTGAGGTAACGACGCGGGGGCTCGATGGTGCCATGCGCCTCAATCACCAGGAAGCGTGTGTCAGGACTATCTTTACTCATCTTGAAACGAAACGTCGTGCCGCGAGGAATGACGATGTAATCGCCCTCGTGATAGGGTAGCAAACCAAAGTTGGTCTCTAGCACTCCTTGCCCATCGTGGACAAAGTAGACTTCGTCGCATTCTCCGTTGCGGTAAAAGTAGTCCATCCCCAACGTTGGTCGAACCACGGCCAGGGTGACGTCCTTGTTGAACATGAGGGGTTGGCGTCCCAGCACAGGGTCCCCACCGGTTGCCAGTGGTGCGGTCTTGAGATGATGGTGACGCTGCACCTCAACATGCCACTCTTCAAGGTGTACATCCGTGAATTTCTCGACCTTTTTCACCCTTGTAGGCGGATAGTAGTAGTAGAGGTTGGAGTAGTTGCCCGAAAAGCCTTCAGTACCGAAGAGTTCCTCGGAGTAGAGCATTCCATCGGGTTTTCGAAACTGCGTGTGCCGCTTAGGTGGTATCTGCCCTAAATGATGATAACTTGGCATATATCCCTCCTGAGGTTAACTCTGGCGCCCGCAAGGGGTGCCACTACATTGTCATAAGATGCTATTACGCAACACGCCGATGCCTTCAATTTCGAGTTCGACCTGGTCTCCGGGTTGGAGCCAGGGTTGAACTTGGATACTGAGTTCAATATTTTGTAATTCCATTAGGCAACCGGTTCCTACGGTGCCGGACCCCAGCACATCGCCTGCACGCAGGCGGGCATTTTGAGAGGCCCAGGCGATCATCTGTGGGAAGCTGTAATGGATGTCGCGGAAGTTGCCACGCGAGATCTCTCTTCCATTGACACGTGCGAGCATGGTCATATCGTAACGCTCACTCACACCGTTGCCGTTACGATGCGCGGCCAACTCGTCGGGCGTGACCAGCCAGGGACCAAGCGATGTGGCAAAATCTTTGCCCTTGCCTGGACCGAGGTTGAGCTTCATGTCGCGGCGCTGCAAATCACGAGCACTCCAGTCATTCATGATTGTGTAGCCTGCGATGTAGTTGGCAGCCTCTTCCACGGGAATATCTTTGCCCTCACGGCCAATCACGCAGGCTATCTCCAGTTCGAAATCGAGTTCTTTGCTGCCAGTAGGGTAAAGAACTGGCTGTTCATGGCCGTAGATCTCGCTGTTGTTGGTGAAGTAGAAGATGGGAACTTCGTACCATTCAGGAATCATACCGAGGCCGCGCAGTGCACGGGCGCTCTTGACATGCTGTTCAAAGGCATAGAAGTCGCGTACCGATGGTGGATCAGGAATGGGCGGCAAAAGAATGACTTCGTTCAGAGTATGTTCTTCTCCTGGCTCCTCCAGCGCCTTTCGTGCCTTTGTGAGGCCAGCTGGATCACGCAGCAGTTCGAGGACGGTCGGGTACTCGAGTGTAATGACCCGCTCATCTTGTACAACCCCTGCGTGTATTATGCGATCGAAAGTGCGAAATGTCACGAGTTTCATATTACAAATTTCCTCGTAGTTCTTGTTCGCGTTCCAATGCCTCGAAGAGGGCTTTGAAGTTGCCTTCGCCAAACCCACGGGCACCTTTGCGCTCGATGACTTCAAAGAAGACGGTTGGACGGTTAACAATGGGTTTGGAGAAGATTTGCAGCAGGTAACCTTCATCGTCGTGATCCACGAGGATACCTAGCTCGGCCAATTGCTGTACATTTTCAGCGATATTCCCGACACGATCCAACAGGTCGTCATAGTACACCTCAGGAGTTTTCAGAAAATCGACGCCACGCTCCTGCAAGCCACGCACGGTCGTGATAATGTCGGTGGTGTTGAAGGCAATGTGCTGCACACCCGGGCCACGGTAAAAGTCCAGGTATTCCTCGATCTGTGACTTTCTTCGTCCTGGCGCGGGTTCGTTGATGGGGAACTTAATCCGCCCACTGCCATTCTGCATGACCTTGGACATGAGCGCGGAATATTCTGTGCTGATGGCGCGATCATCGAAGTGGACGAGTTGTGTAAAGCCGAGCACACGCTCATAGAAAGCGACCCACTCGTTCATCTTGCCCAGTTCGACATTGCCGACGACGTGGTCGATAGCAGCCAGGCCCGCCGGTCGAGCACGGCGCGGAACATTAGTGCTCAGAGGTTGGAACCCTGGCATGAAGACCCCTTTATAGTCCTGCCGCTCGACGAAAGGCAGAATAGTGTCGCCATAAATGGCAATTGCTGATATTTTGACGGTGCCGTAATCATCTTTGCGAACTCTAGGCTCCTGTACGCCATGCGCTTCACGGCTGGTTGCTTCGCGATATGCCCGCTCGGCATCGTCTACACGTAAGGCAATACTTTTGACACCATCACCGTGCAGTTTGACATGTTCTGCAATATCGCCTTCGGGACCAAGCGCTGAGGTGACGGCGAGTCGGACGTTGCCCTGTTCAAGGACATAGCTGCTGCGATCACGTACGCCTGTTTCCAATCCGGCGTAAGCGATGGGTGTGAAGCCCCAGGCATGGCTTAAGTAATATGCTGCGTGTTTGGCGTCGCCCACGTAAAATTCGAGGTAGTCGAAGTTTTGAATCGGCATAAAGTCATGTTCGGACATTTGCTTGCTCTCCTTACAAATGAAGGGTACAGGAGCCGGGAAGTGATCGGCGACCAAAACGGCGCGCAGGGAGGCAGTATGGAGGCATCCTTCTCCTACAGTGCTGACAAACACCGAACTCCTTTGTTCCGATACGTTTTCTGTAGGTGCACCCCTTGTGAGTGCTCAGATACAATGGTAATGTGTCCTATGCCCATTATACCATCTGCAAGTTAGATTGTGTGTAACTCTTCAGGATTGCTCACCACCGAAGGTGGTGAGCAAGAAAAACGTGAGCCGCCGGAGGCGGCGAGGAAGCAGGCACCTGAAGAGTCAGTGATATGCTAAATTGCAACACATTGAGCGTTTGTTACAGTAGGCTGATGCAAATCTACCTGAGATAGACACCTCTCTTGTATCATGTTATGATAGATCAGGCTATCATAAGCTGATCTGTCATCCTACTGGAGTGAAAGGAGACTTCCTATGTCTAATGATCCAAATCAAGACCCTAACTCAGGTTATGGTAACCCACCTTATGGCATTCCTCCCCAGGGACCGTACAATCAGCCACCAAACCCCTATGGGCCTCCTCCTCAGGGTCCTTATGGGCAACCACAAGGCCCGTATGGTCCTCCCCCACAAGGTCCTTACAATCAACCGCAGGGTCCCTATGGTGCTCCACCCTATGGCCAACCACAGGGTCCCTATGGTTATCCACCACAAGGTCCTTTCGGTGTACCTCCATACCAACAGCCAGGTTACGGCTATGTTCCTCCGCCAGTAGCACCCCTCCCGCTGGGTGAGGCGATTCGACGATTGCCCCAACAGTACATCAAGGTATTAACCAAACCGTCGGCGGCGACGTTTGCCGAGGAGATGGGCAAGGCAGCATGGAATATTGTGTGGGTGCAATTGCTTGCGTTAGCCGTGATTACTGCTGTATTAGGATACCTCGCAAGCCTCATTGGTTCAGGTATTATGCCCATGACAACAAGCTCTACCGTACCTATGAATCCTGCAATGCTCCAAGGCGTCAGGTTAGGCAGCTCCTTTGGGCAAATTATTGCTGTACCTTTAAGTTTTTTCATTGGAGTGGGCATCCTTTACCTGATTGCCAGGGCATTTGGCGGGCAGGGGACATTCCTGGCTCAGGGTTATACCTATCTGTTGTTTGAGGTGCCACTCGGTATTGTCACTTCTCTGCTGGCCCTGATTCCCATCCTTGGAGGATTGGTTGCCATCGCGGTGGGTATCTACGCCCTTGTGCTCCAAATCTTCTCCATCATGGCGGTTCACCGTCTGAGTGGAGGCAAGGCGACCCTGGTTGTGTTTATCCCTGTGATTGTGGCCTTGGTGCTCGCCTGCATCGTTGTCGCTATTGTTATTGCTGTTATTGCAGCATCGCATCCGCGACCGTAATAGGCTTTACAGACAACCTTAGAAATCAGAGGCGACCTGTTGGAACTCGCATGGAGCACCCCAACAGCAGTCGCCCTAGCCTTTCCTTAGGGGTTCTTCACATGCACGCTCACAGGTCCAAAGGCGATAAGCCGTGCAGGCAGATTGCCCACCCATGGTAAGCGCAACAGGAAGATCAGGAAAGGCGATACTGTGAGTGGCTTGTCCGATTTGAGCACTTTAGCGAGAACTTGCTTCTGCAAGGTGTTCTGAAAGCCCTGGATAATGCGTGTGGGCAACTCACGCTTTCGTTGCACTTCAGCTAAGTCCCTCAATGGCACTTTACCAGCGTTGAGATGCTCAGTCAGCACATTCGCTGCTACAACAGCATCCTGGATGGCGTAGTTAATGCCAACCCCGCCAACCGGGGACATCACATGAGCCGCATCGCCGATCAGTAGCAGGCCAGGACGATACCACCTGGGTAGGCGGCTCGACTCGACCGAGAGCACCGAGACCTGTTTCCATTCCTGCACCGACTCCATGCGGTCAGCAAACTCTGGCAGCAGTTCAGCAATGGCCTCGCGCAGCTTCTCCAGTCCGGCAGCCTTGATCTCCTGGTAACCGCCCTTTGGGATGATGTAGCCCATTTGCCAGTAATCGGCACGATTGAGCATGACCAGGATGTGACCACCGCCAAGACGACCGCCAGATTGCTCTGGATCGCCCGCTTTGCGGGGCAGGCGAAACCAGAGTACATCCATTGGCGGCGCAGTCTTGATCGGCTCGAATCCCGCTAGGCGGCGTATACGTGAGAAGCGACCATCCGCCCCGACTGTGAGTGTTGCTCGCACCTCGTGCCAGCCATCCTGTCCACGATAATGGACACCACGAACCTCCCCGTTCTCCTCTACCAGCTTCTCTACTCGCGCTCCCATCACCAGTTGAAAGTTTGGATAGCGTTTCGCCTCTGTCGTAATGAACTCGAGGAAATGCACCTGCGCAATCATTGCGATGTACGGAAAGCGCGTTTTCAGATGGCTAAAGTCTCCAAGCGTAACTGTTCCCTTAGCGGTCTGGACGGGTATGCTTGAGACATTCGTGTGATTGAGTTGGAGCAGGCGGTCGGCCAAACCAATTTCGTCCATAATCTGCATGATCGATGGATGAATGGTGTCCCCACGGAAGTCGCGGTCAAAGTCCATGTGCTCCTCGAGCAACATCACGGGAATACCCTTACGTGCCAGCAACAGAGCCAGAACCGCACCTGCTGGCCCACTGCCGACGATACAGCAGGTAGTCTTCACCACATCCGCAAGGGGTGCTCCTACGGGTTTGTTTGTTTGCGTCGTTACCTGTTCCCCAGGCAAGGTTACATCTTTTTCTTGCATGTCGGTTACCTCCAAGTTTGATTCTTCTATACTATCTGCCTGCGCATCATCAGCGAACTAAGAGTAGCTTCTCGCATATGATGCCTTCCCTTTTAATACTACCTTGTTAGTTTCTGACGGAGTGCAGGGGCAAAACCCCTGCCGGAGTGCGAGGTGTCCTCGCAAAATCCTTTTTTCTTTCATTGTGCGCCGCCTGCGTCGGCGCACAATGAAAACTAACGAAGTAGTATTAACTAATCAGCCAATTAAGATGGTGCAAATAATTATGGCCTTGGCGTGAGACCTGTGAGTACTGTTTCGGCGATAGCATCAGCAATTTGTTCGTGCGAATACTGTAATGCCAATGAGTCACGTATAATATGACGACGTAGTACAAAACCGATCATACTACCTAGAAACACTTGTGCGGTGAGTGAAGCGTCTGCACGACGCAACTCACCGGTCTCCATTTTGGACTCAAGGTAACTGGTTAGGAACCCCAGAATCCGCTGAAGAAAGGCTGCAACCATCGGTGTCACCTGTGGGTTACGGATCATCTCTGGGAGCATGACCCGGATCAACTGTACAAAATTTTCACCTTCGATGATGCCTAGTACCTGGCGGATCATGAAACGCAAGAATAACCCAGGCGACATTGTCGACAATTGTGACGGCGGAGAAGCTACCAGCCGTAGAGGGGAACGACTCTCAATCAGCGCCTCCAGCAACTTCTCTTTGCTCTCGAAATAGTAGTAGATCAGTCCCGGCGTGATGCCAGCTTCACGAGCGATGTCTTTGTTTGTTGCCCTCGTGAACCCCTTCTGCGAGAAGACACGCATTGCAGCATCGATGATCTGCTCTCGACGATCCTCTACTACTTTGGGCGTTCTCGCCATCAAACACTACGGCGTGGCACCTCTTGCCTGAGCAATGAAGAGGAAGCCTCGCTCTCCTTTCATACTTATTAATTGATTGACCGATTAATAATATTGTAAAAGAAAATATGCCGAAAGTCAAGGTGCAAAATGTTCAGGAGACCAGATCGAACTGTGGAACTTCGAGGACACGTGCAAGTAGACGTACCTGGTAAGGAAGTGGGTCCTCACACCCGCTTTCCAGGTGCGCAATGGTGTCGCGGCGAATGCCGGTCATATCTGCCAGTTGTCCAAGACTCAACCCTTTACGTTGCCGCAGGGTACGAAGATGGGGTAGTCCATGGGGTCTAACGGCCCTCTCCTTTGAGGTTCGGGGTTTCATTGTGAATGCTCCTTTATGAGGTACAGTAGCTGTCGTTCTCCAGCGACGCTGCTGAAAACGGTGCGAATTGCGTAGCTTTACGCACTCGCGATACTGTTTCACTGTTTTTATCATAGCATATTGAACGGTGGCCGTCCAATTATCTTTTGTCTGATAGGACGATTGGGTATAGCTGGGCACAATAAGCATCTTCCATTGCTACTTCCACCATCCTCGCCTATAATGATGTGGAAAAGATTTTCAAGATGGCTAGAATAGGGTCGGCGAGGCAATTCTTCATTTTTTTGCCTTTCCTTGCCCGCTTCCTACATACTAATGCAGAGGACTTTTTCGTATGGAAATCGAAGGAACGTATACACTTCAGGCATCCCCGCAAGATGTGTGGAGTTGCCTGATGGATCAGCAAACGCTCCAGCACGCTATTCCAGGCGCGGAGCGATTAGAGGCACTTGGCGAGGATACATACGACATTGCGATGCATATCGGGTCAAGCCCACTGGCGGGCTTCTATCATGGGCATGTCACTGTGACCGAGCGGCAATATCCCTCCTCCTATCACCTTACGATTGAATGTGAAGGAAGCCAGCGCACGATCAACGGCGAGGGAAGCATACACCTGAACGAACACGGCGAAAACACAATTATTGCATATAAAGGCACGCTCCATCTGAGCAAATTGGCAACGCCATTGCCCATACCAGTTATAAAGGGAGCTGCGAAAATGCTCATTCAGCAGTTCTTTACCTCACTGGCCGATGGGTTGTCAGTTACAGCTCACACACCCGCTGTCACAGCCCGTGGGAAAATTGTACTTTTACGTGATCTTCCCGAACCAACGCTTCGACATCTTCCCCCCAGGCAGATGGCAACCATCTTGCGGTGGTTGGGCTTAAGTACCGACGATCCTGTGGCGCGGGCGCAATGGGTGAGTCTCCTGAAGCTAGCCGCTATAGCCCTGGGACTGTTACTGCTGGTCTGGATCGCTAGCAGGATATCAAGGCGATAAGCGAGTATGAGGCAAATTATCCTGGCGGGGGCAAGCCCCGCCAGGTCACTCTGCATGGTTCTCAATGTGACTTTGCCTTTGGTCTTTGCCTGCGGAGCAGCAAGATGGGTACAAGGATAAGAGCAACGATCAATGCATAGGCAAGGATGTTGATGATCATGCCCAGCACAGATGCCTGCTGTGGAGTGGAACCGATCAACGGTGGGTACAGGCCGGTGATAATGAAGTGCGGGCTGCCCCCAACAAAGATCATATCGACAATCTGTCTGCCAGGGACATCAAGCATGGCAACGTTGCCCCCGCGCAGTGCTATGAAGCCGAACTGCCCATCGCTGGTAATAGCGATTGATACTGGTGCAACACTCAGGTGAATAACACGGCTAGGTTCGTGCGGAAGCGGTCCAGCTGCTGAGGTGACCGGGGCGAGCACATCAACCTGCTTATTCTGTGAGTCGGGCACATAGACCTCATCAGTGTAAGCGTCGTAATCCATCGGGCCAAACGTACCGCCAGTGATGAGGGGATGTGATACCTGTCGTGTAGCGAGATCGATAGCATCAACATCCCCTGATTGTGTTGTGACATAGGCCGTTACGCCCGTTGGAATGCTCAGATAGCGAGGCCCGCCAGGAATGGCAACGTTGGTGAGTCCCTTTCCTTGTGAATCGTAGATAGTGAGCGAAGTGCCATCCGTTACCCAGAGTTGATTGCCGTTACCGCCTCCAGGGCCTGATACGCCGACGAGGGCCATCTGTAATCCGTAGACGGGACCATTTGTCTTGATAGTGAACTTGATCGCGCAGTTCGTAGGATCAAGCGCACTGACACTATCAGCTCCGTTGCCTGCTGCATAGAGGACATTTGTTCCGGGGTCAAATGCCAGCAATGATGGCTGGCCAGAGACATTGGCCGAGCAGAGGATTTGCTTCGTTTGAGCTGAGACCATCGAAACGCGCCCGAGCATTGGTTGAGTGACATACAGAAAACGTCCATCCAGGCTCAGGTAGATCGAATGTGGGTCCCCAGCAACAGCGATGGTGCCAGTGACTTTCTGCTGCATGATATCAATAATGCTGATGCCCTTCGAGCCTCCGGCTACATAGGCCAGGTTGGGTGCTCCACCATCCGCATGGACATCGTGTGGGATGGAAAACGCAAGCAGGAGCGCACAAACAAAGCACAGAGGAATGAGCCATCTTTTAGTCATCAAAAACTCCTTCTCCTCTATAGGATTTACTTTTAGGTTTGTGGTGTGAGGGACAGCCATCCTTTGCCATTTTGATCTAGTCGGTAGAGTTCGGTTGGGTAAGAGAGAGAAAGGAAGACCTCGGAGGCATTGGATGGATCGACGGCCAGCACCGCAAGATTACCATTGATGTGCGGGAGGGCCTGCCAGATGTGACCCCCATCGTTACTGCGATAGACTTCCAGGCCGGTCTTGCCATAGATGACCTGCGGCTGCACCGGTGAGACCGTGAGCGAATCGTAAGAGGCCTGGGAATTCACCAAGGAGAAAGTTTTGCCACCATCCTGTGAGGCAAAGATCCCCGCATCACCGGATGCATAGATGGGGCTGTGAGGCCCTGCTGTCGTTACATCGTAGATGCCACCATTGATATTTTTGAAGACCTGCCAGTGTATTCCACCATCACTGCTGCGTGCCATACCATCGCTTCCATAGGCCAGAAGTTGCTTTGGTGCGTTGGGTATGGCGAGCAGGCCAAGAATACTACCAAAGGGCAGTAGGCTGGTAGCAGCGAAATGCTGCCCGGCATCCAGACTTATACGTAGTCCCGCTGCTCCCAGCTCAGGAAGGTAAATATAAACCTCGTTCGGTGTATCGTTCCCAGCTTCCACCAGAAAGATAGAAGTGGAGGTAAGTTTAGCTGTGGTGATAGCGAGTTGCCACGTGCGCCCCTGGTCGGCGCTGGTGTAGAGGCCCAGGATGCCATTGTGCGGGATCGTCGCCGGCAGGGTCAGAACATACATGCGCTGTGGGTCAAGTGGGCTAATTGAAAGAGAGTAGGTCATCAGCCCTTGCATCGGTTGGTTGGGACCGGCGGCGACCTCCTGCCAGGTTACGCCGGCATCTTCCGAGCGGAAGATGCCGTAGTGCGTTGCCAATACCAGGACATGGTTTGGCAGTGCGATTAAAGAATGGACATGGTTGGCAGCGACCCCGAAGCCGTTGACTGGCACGGCAGTTGAAGCTGGTTGCGGGCCTGAGGTATTGTCTGAGCCACAGGCACTGAGTAAAAAGATCAGGCTCAAGGCAATGCTGATCAGCCATTTACTTAAGGAATCCTGGTTAAAAACGCAGTTTTTAACTAAGCTTTTATAGGTGTACATGACGTCTTCTCCGCTAGTATCAAAACGGTACATAAAATTGGACCCTTGCCTCGTGTAGTGTATTGTTGGGAGTTCGTATCTGAATGCGAATCTGGTAGTTGCCGCCCATACTCAGGTCACCACTTGCGCTGAAGTGACCCTGCTCGTCGGGTAGTAAGTTAACTGTATCAGTTCCCATATCCATATCCAGCATTGTTGTGTACAGCGAGACGCCCACGTTTGTGGTTGGCTTGCCTGTACTGTTATCTACGACGCTCACAGTAAAAATGTTGGTACCAAAACGATTCGGGTTTACATTGAGCATTATAGTAAATTTGCTGTCTGTCGTCTTCACCGTCGTATTAAATGGCTTGATGTTTTCCGTCGGTTGCTGTTGCTGCGTCGATGTAGGCGAGAGGGTGCCGGCGAAAACATTCATCAAACCAACGCAGACCAGCACAGCCACGCCTAACAGCGGTTCCCAGCGTAGTACTTCTGTCAGGAGTCGAGTCTTTTTCGACAATCGTCCCTCACGTAGGTTCACCTGTTGGACGAGCAATTTTGTTGGGCGATCAGACACTGTCGTTGCCTGATCGACTGCTACACGCCCAGCAATATAGGCATACTTCCAGTACTCTTTTTTCAAACGCGGACGCAGCAGGCCGACATGTATGGAGCTGGTTGTGAGAAGTGCACCCACAAGCAGAATTTTTACCACGAGTGCCCGGCCATAAGCGGTAGTAATGAACTGAACCCATGAAGTCAGGTGAAATGTTGCGTTGAATGGGCCAGTCACTGCCATGATAGCAACCCCGGCTATTGCCCATGGCGTATAGTAGGGCAGGACGGTAATCAGGGAGCGTGCTCGCTCTGCAATGGGAGCGCGGTGGATGACCGGCAGGTAGGTGGTTGCAATATACATTATACCACCTACCCAGAATGCAGCCGCCAATAGATGCAGCCAATCGATCGGAACCGCATAGAACACAACGTTCTTGCTGACAGCAGTGGCGTGACTGGACATCGTGATAGCGATGAAGAGAGCCAGGCCTAGAATCAAGTTTGCCCACGGAAGTAAGCTGTTGATCACCTTGGGACGGCGTTTGAAGAACAGCATGCACAGCGAAAGAAGCAAGGCCGCGCCAATGACAATCTCGCGCATCATCCAGAACGTGCCAAAGCGCCCACTAGTAGCAAGGTTGCTGAGTAGTGTAAGGGCGAATGCCGGCCCCCACTGTCCGCCTGTAAAGTTGAGAGCCTGTCCCAATAGTACACCGATGTTGGCTAGTAATAGCACGAGTAGTGTAGGGAACGAAAAAAGCCGCTCAAAGCGTAGTTGTACCTGCTGGTTTGTGTTGCTCTGTTCCTTGTGATCTTCTGACACCGGCTGTAGCACAAAGACAAGCCAGAGTTGTGCGCCGACCCAGAAGACCGCACCCAGTTCGACCAGGGTGATCGCGATCAGGTTAAAGAGTGTTGGTCCATCGACTTGTCCAGTGTATAGCCCGGTGAGGTTACCGCTGCCGAGTGCGTTCTGTCCAGGAATAGTGTTGCCACTGAGTGTAGGAACAGTGCCATCAGGTCGGGCGAGGGTGAAGATAAACGAGCCACGCAGGATGTGGCCATCATCGTTAGAGTCGCTGCGCCATACCACGATGTACACGGCTGGCGAGAGGTTAGACATGAGAGTGACATCCATCTCTGCTGGGTCGTTTGATGAGACGTGAGCGTCGCTGTTGTCAACACGCTGGTTCTCTGCATTGACGACGACGGCTGTGCTCAGGACGGGATTTAAATCTTCACTAAACCACATACGTACTTGCTGGGGAGCGACGCTCAGGATAGCATCTTTCGCTGGGTCAGAGCGCAGGAGTATTGCATGTGCAGTATGTGCACTTGCGACCACAGGAAATAGCAGCATCAAACAGATGGCAAACGGTGCTGCTATGAAAAACATTCGTTGCACGACAGCTAAGAATAGGCGGGACATGAGCCAATCCAATCTTGACCAGGGCAAGGACTTGTGAACGATCCCGGTACTCATCCCCCGCCATTTTTCTTGTACATATTATATATACGCCTTATAGTATCGGTACTTACATAGAATGCTTCGCCAGGTCTATTTTCTGGTATTTACAGGGAAGTGTCAAGATACCTGGTGTATCCGTCTCTCATCTGCCGCGGAGTTGAGAGCTTCTGCCGCTTGCCTGTCGACCGGATTGAGCAGTTGACCACCAACCTTGGCAGCAGTCGCAACAATGACCCCATCTGCAACCTCCAAGAGTCTGCTAATATTCTGGGGAGTAACTCCGCCACCTGCCCATATTGGTGTGTCAGGTGCCGTCCTCTTAACCCGCTGTAACCACTCCAACGTTTCCGCTTCGTTTCGTCCCGTAATCACAAGCCCGTCTGCCTTCCCGAACCAGACAGCCTCGTGGGCTGTCTCTTCAAGTGTCATACCGGCCAGCGGTACGCCTGTCCGGTCATGGACATCAGCAAACACGGCGATCTCTTCGGCTCCGATAGCATGCCGATAAAGCAACACCTCACGAGCACAGCCTTGCACGATCCCTTCTGCTCCAACCATAACCCCAATCCAGACTTTGACTCGCACGAAGACGGCACCGATCGCTTGAGCAATAGCCAGTGCAGCGCACCCATCATTTTTCAACACACAGACACCGAGAGGGAGAGCAACTGCGGCCCGGATTGCCGAGCCCAAAGCGCTCAGCCACGCCACGGTCTCAGGTCCAACCTGGGCAGCAACAGGCAGATCACCAACATTCTGAATCATTAGTGCATCAAATCCAGCCTGGGCGTAGGCTTGGGCGTCAGCAATCGCCCGTTGTATGAATTCCTCGCGCGATGTGCCTCTATAGTCGATGGCGCCGGGGAGTGCTAGAAACCCTACCACACCGATCAGGGGACGCTGCTTCATCCAGTCAGAGACAACTGTCATACTCTCACCTCTGTTGTTTTTAGCATAGTAAGCCGGCGCGTTGCCTCACCACGATCTATCTGGAAAGCATGACGTCCCCCGAAGTCCGCAGCCACAAAGGATGCAGAGACAGTGCCATACCACGCTGCCACTTGCAAGTCATCCTTTTCACACCAGCCCACCAGGAACCCACCACAGAACGCATCGCCACAGCCCGTAATGTCAATTGGACGCTCGACCAACGTCGGAACATGCCAGCTCGTCCCATC
>Ga0187808_10000203_pt1 | contig 16040 bp, 18 predicted proteins | sample NC_wetland_sal_i_5_FD_132427 | JGI IMG/M metagenome (GOLD analysis project Ga0187808, IMG submission 132427) | Wetland sediment microbial communities from Neuse River Estuary, North Carolina, USA - ASW_3 | ecosystem: Environmental > Aquatic > Freshwater > Wetlands > Sediment | place: USA: North...
ACGGTTAATCCTTCGCCGCTGGCCGCCTGGCTGAACTCGGGCGAACTCGGGATCTCCACGTAGGCGCCGGACGGTGCAACCGCGATCGCCGTATTGGGATCACCCTGGATCGCGCCCCTCTCCCCGAATGACACGTTGCCGTGGTAGGCTCCATGATGTCCGTGGCCGCTGGCATCGACGGCTTCCGGCCCATGCCTCTCTCCCAATCGCCAATAGGACGCCGGATGTTTTGCGAGTACCGTTTCGGGATAAGAATCTCCGCCCACCGAGGTCCGCGCGCCTGCGAGTGCTGCAACGAAAACCGAGGCGGTCGAAAGGAAGTTACGTCGAGTCGAAACCTGCGGTTTTGTCATTAGTGGCCTCCATTCTAGATTCTACTTCGGAGAGCGAGAGAATCGCGAATCGTCGGCTCGCTGGCAAGCCATGTTCCCAGATCCGCGCTGCTTGCTAAGTGTTGGGAACATCCCTTCCCACAAGGAATCGGCGATAGATCCCCTGTAACGCCGTAGTGGCGACCTACATCTGTCCGGCACCTGCCGGCGGGCTGCCTTGAGATTTGTCGCCGCTAGCCGACTGCCCAGGACCTGTTTTTTTGACCATAGTTGATTCGCTTTCTGGTTGAAGCTCAACCCAGTCATGCTCGCACCAGCCCCCATTTCGCTGTTTGAACTTTCGACCAGGGTTTGCGATATCGAATCTACCCGAAGTTTCTTGGCAACTCCGTCGTCACCAGTATTTATGCAGTTTTCAAACGTAATGAAGGTGGGAAACAAAATGCAAACTCGGGTAAAATGCACGCAGGGGCGCCCAATTTTCTAAGGCGGAGGGAAACGCAGAACTGTTTGGGAATGCCAGCCAGCTTCAGAACTCCGCTGGCGGTATGGCGGAATAGAATCCTGTGGTCTACCGGTAAGAATCGTTGAGCAATCGGGCTGTACCAAATCTCGTGATCGTCGCGTCCGGGGCGCTCAAAATAACATCCGTGGGCGCGTCATACTGTCCCGGCCGCTGCTACCGTCCACTCGCAGCCTGGATTCGCCGTGCCTGATAGTAAGCAACCGCGTTCCTGTACTTCGGGTTCTCCGGACTCAGTCTCGCCGCCTTCCGGCACAGGGCGAGGGCCTCACAGGGATTCACATTCCCAACCAGAATGGCCAGGTTGTACGCCGCTTGCGCGTTCCCCCCGTCCAGTTCCAGCGTCTTGCGCAGCTCCTTTTCCGCCTCGTTGCTGCGGCGCGTCTCGGCGAGAAGTAATCCCAGGTTGAAGTGTGCTGCGGGCTGCGCCGGCTCGGCCGCAATGGCGCGCCGCAACGCATCTTCCGCCTTCTCCATGTCCCCCAACTGGCTGTAAACGACGGAGACGTTCACGAGGGGCGGCGCGAACTGCGGCCGCAAGAAAGCCGACCGCTCATATTCCGCGACAGCGTCTTTCAGTTCCCCCCGATCCATATGAAAATTGCCCAGGTTCAGGTGCTGCGCGTAGTCGTCATCCCGGGTGTGGAGGGAGGCAATGTACTCCTGTGTGGCCGATTGGATGGCGGCCATCGTGCTCTCGTCGAGCGCGCCCGCAGGCATACGGTCCAGCGCTGCGGCGGCACGCACGCGCACCAGGCGTGATTCGTCTTTTGTGCCTGCAATCAACGCCGGCACTGAGTTTGCATCCAAACGCTCCGCCAAAAGATCTACGGCGCTCGCCCGGACCATGGGAGAGGCGTCCTTTACGGCCGTCAGCATCGACGCGTACTTGCGCGGGTCAGGGCATTGCGCCAGCAACCGGATGAGCGATGCCGCAAATACAGTGTCATGACTCGGATCTTCGATATAGGCCAGTATCGCGGGCAGCTTTGACCAATCACGCTTCCGCGCTGCATCAATGAGAGCCGCGCGTGCCAGCGCAGGGGCCTGATAATCGTCCATATGCCACCGTCGCACCTGCGCATCGGCCCAGCGCGCGTCCTTGTCCTTATGGCAAATGTTGCAGGCATTGGGAGATTTGTATGCCAGCGTGGCGGCGGGTGTGGGAGGCCGCATCGAGTGGTCGCTGCGCCTCATGCGCGCGTACTCCGTCATGGGCATATGGCAGGAGATGCAGCGGTTACCCGCGCTCTCTGCCGGGTGGTGAGTGTGCGCCGTCGCGTTCTTCACCCGTTCGGCGTGGCATGGCAGGCAGGCCGCGTTGGGGTCGCCTTTGGCGAACCTGTACCGCCCGCTGGATGTGTGGCAGTGGACGCAGTCCAGCTTGCCTGACTTCGCGCACGGGTTCATCATCCACGAGGTATAGGTGTAATTCTCACCCAGGTCTCTTCCGTCCGGGTAGAAGTCCGGGCTTTCAAACCCCACCAGGTTGAAATGGTCGAAATACTGCTCTCCCGTTCGGAAGCCAGGGGTGATGGCGGCCAGCTTGGCATGGCACGCCGCGCACGCGTCGCTGCGTTGGGCGGGAGTAAGTTGTTTGAAGCTGATGAGACCGAGCTCGGCAGGCGTTCCGCCCTTTTTCTTCGCCGCCTCATACAGGCGCACATGCTTTCCCGCCGGACCATGGCAGGTCTCGCAGTTGATGCCGGGTTCTAGCCACGTGGTGTGATAGCTGTCGTCCGCCGGATTGTAGTTTGTCTCAATCTGGCTCACGTGGCAGCCGTAGCATGACGTGTTAAAGGTAAGCGCGCGATCCCGCCACTCCACGGGCGCGCCGCGAGACGCGCCCTCGTGCATGGTCATGCTCAGGGTTGCGTCCATCCAGGCTTTGGCGCGGACATCGTACGCCAGCGGGAGAACCTGAAGATGACCCCGTTCCAGCGTGGTCAGAAAATAGTAGACGTTCTTCCCTCCCAGCGTCTGTTCAATGGGATATCGGCGCTCGCCTGCCGCGCCGCCCTCCACAATCCACCCGCCTTTTCCGGCCAATTCGGCTTTGTAGGTGGAGCCGCCAATACGAATTTCCGGGCTATCCGCCAATTCTGCGCGATGGGCCAAATCCGCGGAATAGGGCTGCATCGCCTGCCCGTGGTGCGAAGTTGACCAGAGTTGGTAGAAGTGTTCGTGACAACTCCGGCACGAACCCGACCCCACGTAGCCGTCGCCCGCGAACCTGTCCGGGGCTCGACGCGAGTGCTGGTACAACCCTGCGGCTGCGATCGCCATTACTCCCACGCTGGCCAACAAGTAATTATTAACTCGCATCGCGGCCCAAATCTCTCTTTCATCGTTTCCAATTGATGATCCAGGTGGAACAAAGAGCCGCGGCTCCACAGCGTGGAGGCGCGGGCGAATTATGTCACAAGTCAAAAAGACCACAAAGAGGTGCCGCCTCCTACTGTCAGAACTGACAGGCGACCTGCAGGGGAGACACCGGCACGCTGAGGTGCGCGAAGCATGTCGAAGCCCTCGACATCCAGCGCACGCCCGTACGACTGCATAACGACCTGCTCCCCGTCGCCCCTTTGGGGTTCATCATGCGCCGCATGCTCCGCACGAAAAGCGCATGCAGGTGGTTGCCACGTCAAACTTCCCACTGAGGGCTGGGCTGCTCATCCGGGACCGGAACCGCATGGATCTCGATGCGGGTTGCTTGTTGCCGATGGGCAAACACGTCCAATTCGACGCCTACTATGAACCTGAGAACAACACCGGCAAGCGCCCGAACCAGCAGCAACATGGGGTCGGCCTGGCTCTCAATCTCTACTTTTCCCGGAAACCACATCCCCAGTCGACACCTGGCCGGCCGTGAAAAAGGTCTGGCGCAAGGTGAGTTCGGCGTCATGCTTCTGTTGCCGTTGCATTATGCGGAAGACGAGGCGCTTGTAGTCGGGTTTGACGTAGTGCCTGGGAATCGCAATGGTGTTCTCTTCACGTAGTGACGCGAAATGGGGCGAGCAGATTTCGGGTGATTCCAATGTCAATTCACCCACCTCACTCCAGGAAGACTTTCTCCTGACGCGGTCGGGATTTGAGGAAGACTGTCATTCCTCCGCCGGGCTCCAAGTGGCATCGGGATTGAACTCGCTCATTGCGGTTGCTGTTTCTGTTGTGGTCTTCCCCAAATCTTTTTGGAGCAGCACGCCATCCTGGTTGATGATGAATGTCATCACCCCTGAGTTCGCCCGCACTAATTGACCCCGGGCGTCCCTCTCCAGTCGATGACGTCGAGCAGCTTCCAGGCGTTTTGGTTGAGGTCCACCTGCAACTGACCTTCTTTGTCGATGATGAGCTGAGCGGCGGGATACAAGACGCCAGTGCTGTTGCTCTTGTCCTGGTCATTGATCTCGAACTCTCCCGCCGTCAGGTCGAAGGACATGGATTGGCTGTCCGTCCATGCTTCACCGAACCTGATTTGTACTCCTCTCATGAAACAACAACCCAGCACCTTCCAGGGGGTATCCGATATTTCAACGTAAAGGTAACTATTGGATACTGTTAGAACTGACGGTCGACCCACCGCCGACGACGGTCCAAAATGTCGAGGATCGCGGGCCCCGGACCAGCAGCACAGGAGTGCGGAGTTCGGAGTGCACAGTTCGGGGTTGGCAGACGGTGGTTCGTAATCCCTGCCAGACTGCTCCGACGGGTAGCTGACAGCGCTGAGCACGCGGGCGCCAAAATTGACAGCCGCGCCCCGTAACCGAGGACTGATACCGGCGACCGAGTACCGGCGAAGTCCAAGACCGAAGAAGCTCAATTGGACGGATTGAGCTAAGCGTTGACCAGGAAATGCATTCGCGCGGCGAACAAATCCGGCAGGAGAATCGAACGGGTTGTCTCGGCACGAAATTTTGGAGCGCCCTTAAAATGTTGGTGATTCTTAGCAGCGATGTTTTCGGGCGACGGCGGTGCTTCTCCGCCCGAAGCTTGCAGTGTCCTTTGGAATTGGGTTTGCACCCCTCTCTCCGCATCTCCTCGAGGCACCCATGACAGGTCCTGCCAAACAGCTACGTGAAGACTCGCCGGCATTCCGTGAAGCCCTTCTGAAGAGTGAGCGGCTGCGTATTCAGATCGTGATTGCAGCCATCGGGGCTGGCTTTGCGATACGGAGCCTGAGAACGGCAATGCTCTGGAGCCGCGCCAACCTTTATCTTTGGGCGGTCACGAGCTTGTTCATTGCGTTCTTCGCGATCTATGAGCTCTGGATGTTACGGGCGGTGAACCGGTCGATAAAAGGCGGCAAGGATTTGCCCCATGCTGCCTGGATCACGACCGTCGTGGTTGAAACCTGTCTCCCCGCTTTGGCGCTGGTATTTTTATCCAGCGGATCCATTGAAGCGGTATATAAGCCACTCGCGAACCCGGCCGTCCTCCTGTATTTCATATTCATCATTCTCTCAACTCTGCGTTTAGATCCCACCGCCTGCAGACTCTCGGGAATCGTGGCCGCCGTCAGTTACCTTTTGGCGGCCGCATACCTGGGATGGACGCCCAGGCTGGGCGGCGGGACCTCCATGCTCTCCCCTGAACGGGCAGTGATCGGGTTTGCCGTTTCGTTTGTCATCGCCGGGTTCGTGGCGGGTGCGGTTGCCGATGAAATTCGGAAGCAGGTCAACGCGGCCCTGCGCGAGGCGGAGATGAAACGTCAGGTGGAACGTCTCGAGCATGACATGGAAATCGCCCGATCGATCCAGCAATCTCTTCTTCCCACCAGCGCGCCCCGGATCGAGGGTTTTGAAATCGCAGGCTGGAACCGGCCCGCCGATCAGACGGGCGGAGACTACTACGACTGGCAGGTTTTCCCCGATGGAAGATTGCTGGTGGCGCTTGCGGATGTCACGGGCCATGGCATTGGACCGGCGCTGCTGGCCGCCGTGTGCCGCGCGTACGTCCGCGCAACTTTCACGCCTGAACAAGGCTTGCTGCCTGCGATGCAGCGAGTCAGCTCCGCTCTCTGCAACGATGTCGGAGCGGGGCGATTCGTAACATTTGTGGCCGCAGTGTGCACTCCGCGCAGCTCACGCGTGGAACTGCTTTCCGCCGGGCACGGGCCGTTGTTTCTCTATTGGATGCGGGAAGACCGCTTCGATGCGATGTCCGCGCAAGGGATCCCCCTCGGTCTGATGCCCAACTTCGCCTCCGAGGCTCCACTTGTTTTGGAGTTCAATCCTGGCGATTTGCTTGTCCTCACCACGGATGGCTTCTTTGAATGGGAGAACGCGAGAAGCGAGCAGTTTGGCGTAAAGCGGCTGGAAGATATCGTTCGCGCGGCGAGAGACAAACCGCCGGCTGAGATCATATCCGCCCTCTATAACGCCGTGCTCGAGTTCTCTGGCGGGACGAGCCAAAGCGACGACCTCACCGCCGTGGTCATCAAGAAAAAATAAGGCTCTTGGAATGCGTTCATCAGGAGATGAGCTCCAATGGCCCGGGTCCTCCGGAGTATGACTCCTTGGCAAGACAAATGGATCAAGGCGACGGTCCTCTTCTTGTTCGCCTGCCTTGTGCCCTGCGGGCAAACCCGTGCACAAACATTTCAGTTTCTGCCTGAGGTGGATGCGTACTACAGGATTCAGCCGGACATCAGGTTCAGTTTCCAGGCTAAGGAGACGAGAGAAGCCGGTGATCCCACGCAGGCGGAAATCGGACCCAGCTTTGACTTTTTTCTGAAGCCCCTCATACGGCTCCGGGACGTCACAGCTTTTGACCTGGATGACTCCAAGTCCCGGCCGTTACAGTTGTCGATTGGATACCGCTATGTCCCTTCACCGGATAAGCCAACCGTACAGCGCGGGGTACTCGCAGCCACTTTTCATTTCCCGCTCATGGCCAAAATTCTGCTTACGGACCGCAACCGCTTCGATCTGGATTGGTCCAACGGTCAGTTCACCTGGCGCTATCGCAATCGGCCGACATTGGAACGTAGAGTGAAGATCGGCTCCTACCATCCGGCGCCGTACGTGAGCAGCGAGTTTTATTATCAGAGCCAGTACCACAAATTCAGCACCACGGCGCTGTATGCCGGCTGCCTGTTGCCGGTTGGCAAGCACGTGGAATTCGATCCCTACTATGATCATCAAAACATCACCGGTAAGCGCCCGAATCAGCAATTGAATCAGTTGGGACTGGTCCTCAATCTCTACTGGCAGGCAGTTGCAAAATAACACTTCGCCAGTCGCCGGCATGGGGTTGCGCCGTCCTCAATCTGACGTCAGGCTGAGGCCGGATGCTGGGGACTGTGATTTTTGACACTGTCGGTTTTGACAGTTCCCAGGGTCCTTCGGCCGGTGGAAAATGCGAACCGTCGGTGCAGGGCCATCGCCTGATCTGCTCTAAGAGGAGTATCAAAATCGCACATCATTCTTCCGAAGTTCCCTTTTCATATGACTAACCAACCGTGGCCGAAGAGCGAAGAATACAGAGGTGCAAGCAGACTGAGCCCTATTTTTTGCCACAGCCGCGGAGGGATCCTAACCCCTCACCCGGCGCGGGGTTGTCAAAAACGCAATACGCCGTAAATCAAAGAAATATTGCTTTCACAGGAGGTTTTTGAATGAGGAAACAACTCTCGCACGGATTATGGGCCGCGACGGCTGCTCCAGCATTGTTCGCGTTGGCCGCTTCGACGGCTGTAGCTCAGGGCCCAGACGTCAAACAGCAGATCCAGCAGTCTGTGGCAGCGAATCAGCAGCGCCTGGCTCACTACACCTGGCAGGAGCAGCAAACCGTCAGTCTCAAGGGCGACGTGAAGAACCAAACCTTGTATCAGGTGAGAATGGGACCCGACGGCAAGCCGCAGAAGACGCAACTGAGCGCGCCCCCTCCTCCGCCCTCGGGTGGCCGCATGAAGCAACATGTTATCGAAAAAAAGAAGGGGGAGCTAAAGGACTACGCGCAACAGATTGCCGAACTGGTACGCAGCTATGTGCCGCCCAACCCCGACAAGATGAAACAGGCGTTCCAGCAGGGCGGCGGGGCGCTGAGCATGGCCGGCCCCGGTGCGGTGCAGGTAGCCTTTACCAACTACAATCTGCCGGGCGACTCCATGAAACTGGTCTTCAACAAGGCCGACAAAGGCATCCAGAGCGTCAGCGTGTCGTCGTATCTGAACAACGATCCGAGTGATGCTGCGACCTTCACCGCCCAGTTCTCCAAATTGCCGGACGGAACCAACTACATGTCATCCGCCACGGTGAACGGCGTCAAGAAGCAGCTGACGATTCAGATCCAGAACATGAATTACCAGCCGCTGTAGCGGCCGGCACTTGTTCCCGAGTTGGGAAGCCAAATAGATCGCCCCGGACCCGAAGAGGACCGGCAGGCGAAGCCACCGCTGCAAGCGGTGGACAAGTCAATCGATCTCTGAAACGGAAAGAATTATTTGAGGGAGGATCATATGACGGTGAGAAAGTCAGTTCACATCGCAATGGGTTTTTTTGTGGCCGTGCTGTTCTGCGGGCTCGGCCTGGCGCAGGAGACCAGTTTCAACTCCATGCCGGGCACTAACTTTTCCCAGTTCCACACCTTTAAATGGGTCACGATTCCCGGCGGGGTGCACCCTAATCAGATCACGGACCAGGAAATCCAAAACGCCATCGTGTCGCAGTTGACCAGGAAGGGGCTCACCCAGACCAACGCCGACAAAGCTGACCTGTACGTGGGCTACCAGGTTGCGCTGGATCAAGAGAAGCAGTGGAACGCGTATGGAATGGGTGGAGGCTGGCGCCTTGGCGGCATGGGAACGGCCACGAGTACCACCATCACCAACGGTACCCTGGTGGTCGACATTTACGATGCGGCGAACAAACAGTTGGTCTGGACCGGCCGGGGAACCAAAACGGTGAGCCCCAGCAAGAATCAGGAGAAAAACCTCAATAACCTGAACAAAGCCATTGCCAAGATCATGAAGAACTATCCTCCGCCCCAGAAATAGCGGCTAGGCGGCAGGTAACGGGGGTGTGTCGATCTTGTGGTCGTTACACCCCGCCACACCAGGAACAGACGTGCCCGAGCTGTCCGCCAGTTCTCGGGTTCTGGCCATCGTTGGGCAAATGCGTCCAGAGTGCGCACACTCCCTCTCCCAGCGTTCGCTGTAGTGCAGTGGCGTAGTATGCTCTCGAATCTGCCTGCTGCGAGGACCGGATCCCATTGAGCGCAATAACCGTCAGCTTCATTGTATTCGCCATCGTTTTTGCAGGGGCACTGGCCGGGATGTTTCTTCGCACTGTTCTTCCCGAAAATCATCTCAGCGAGGCTGCCAAGGACACGGTGAGGATAGGGATTGGATTGGTGGTCACGATCGCGGCATGGTGCTCAGTCTGCTGATTTGGTCGGCCAAGGCCAACTACGACACGCAGCGCACTGAACTGACCGAGATGTCGGCCAAGGTCGCCGTGCTGGACCGCGTCCTGGCCCACTACGGGCTGGAGGCGAAGGAAGCGCGCGACGCGGTCCGCTCCGCCGCGGCTCTCGTGCTCGACCGGATGTCGTCGCAGGACCGCAACGCGTTGGAACCCTTGGGCGCCTCCAGTGAAGTTCTGTACGACAAGATTCAGGAACTCTCACCCCGAAACGAATCGCAACGCTTGCTCCAGGGCCAAGCCTTAAGTATGGCGCTGGCCCTCGGACAGACGCGCTGGCTGATGTGCGAACAGAGCGCTGCTTCCATGCCCACGCCGCGTCAACTCACGCGCTCTATCGAGGCGCCCAAAATAGGCCTCGGTGGCAGATTCCAAAGCGAGGATCTCGTTCTCAAGGTCGGCCTTCCCCTCGAACCATGCTGTTTGTTGCGCCATCCCTGCGGAATCGGCCTGCAGGAAGGCCAGTCCGTAGAGGTTCGTCATGTAGTAAGAAGTCTCGATGAGGTACGTCGAATTTTTGCACCGAGGGGAGCGATTCGCCCAACTCGCCGCGCAGTTTGGCGGTGGCGCTGCCCAATGCACCCAGAACTTTCTCTTTGCCGGCGGCCCATCCCAATTCAGGGCCAAGCTCGCGGCAGGCGGGATGCGAGGAAACCTGTTATTCCTCTACCCGGCTCCAAGTGGCGTCGGGATTGAACTCGCTCATTGCGGTTGCTGTTTCTGTTGTGGTCTTCCCCAAGTCTTTTTGGAGCAGCACGCCATCCTGGTCGATGATGAATGTCATCACTCCCGAGTTGCCGTATTCAGCCGGATAGGCAACGAAAGCGAAGCCGCCGGTCATTTTCCCATCCACCACGTAATCCTTCGCCCCGCCTGGCGCGTTACTGCCTTGCCGGGTTAGCATTCTGAAGTAGTAGCCGTGGAAAGGCAGGTGCGAGTTCGCCCTAGCGCTATAGCCCGCGGTGGTTGCTTGTGCTACTAATGGGCCCAGCGGGCTTCTGGGCTGACCTTCTGCCGATTCCCAGTACAAACCGTTCTGCTTGCCGGTGTCACTGATGAACTTCAGAGCGTATTGTTTCGTGCTTCCGTCAGAGTGTCGCTCTGAGAAGTACTCGGCCTGAGCGTCGGCCAGCGCTCCACAAATGTCGATGACGGCCAGTTCATTCCGGCCAATGCGGCGCGCCAGAATCTCATCCTTACCCGCAGCCAAGTCGAAATACCACTGCCCCGCACCATTCTTCCTAAGCGGAATCGGAAAGGGAAAATTGTCAGCTCCGACCAGCAGGGTTTCGGCACCGTCCGCCATCTTGCGCCAGCGGTGCATCACCCCGTAACCCGCCACGAATGCGTTCTCCGCGTTCTTGTCTTGCACGGCATCGCCTGAGAAAATAACGGTCTTCGAATCCGGACCGAAGATTGCCAGCAGCCCGTTTTGATCCCCAGACTGTGCCGCTTGCAGCAGCTCGCTGCCCGCTTCCTCAGGTGAGGCGAACACTCTGTATGATGGCTTCTCGTGCTTACTGCAGGCGGCAAGGGGAAGGAGAATGGCCAGCGCCAGAAGTAGCAACCAGCCCCTGGCGGCGATTCCCCGGTCTTCGAGCGACATGACTATCCTCCAAAACCTGGACCCAACGATCCTTCACCAACCCTACTCACCAAACTCGCCGCCGCTTGCAGTCGCACCGCTAGTTTCACCTGCGAAAGCCACCGCCGCCGCGGCTTGCCCATCCGCGAGAACTCGCCGACTTCTCTCCCCAACCTCCGCCGCTGCCTCCGCTGAAGGCGGATGACCCCCCGCTCTTTTCCTGCCCTCCCCAACCGTGTGAAGCGGCAGAATTGTAACTGGAGCTACTGGGTTTCTGGACGCTGTTCCAGCCTGAGCCACTGTTCTTCTCCCAACCACTCCCGGTGTTCTTGTAGGCATTGCCGTTCGCTGCCGCATACTTGTCACCATTTGCTGTTTGACCCGCGGCACCGCTGTTGTACTTACCTGTCCCGGCAACCGCCTTGCCCCCGTTTGAAGTTTGTACTGATCCCACGGACCCGTTCGCGGTCGTTTGATGCTGCGAGTATGCGCTCTGGCCGTTCTTCGAATACACCGAGCTTCCGTAGCTCCCATAGGCGTTGGAAGCTTGATGGGTAGCGCCATAGGCCCCGGTGTTTGGGTTGTACGCTTGTCCGGCCTTTTGGGTGCCATAGGCGTTGCTGGTTGACGCCCCGCGCGCATAGGTACCCGTGGACGGGTTATAGCCTCGCCCGGCGCTGGCGCTGCCGTAAGGTCCATAGGCAGTCGCGCTGGAACCGTAGTAACCGCCGTGCCAAGCGTTGTTTCCATAGTAGGCTCCGCCGCGATACACCACCGCGGTGGTGCCGTGCCAGCCACAGTTCCAACTGCTATACCCCCAGGAGTAATATCCACCGCTCATCATCGCGCCCACTGCGATGCCGGCTCCGAAGGCAAGCGCGCCTGTGGCCACCACGGTGGCAGTGCTGTATCCGGGAGTTACATAAGGAACACCGTAAACCACCGCCGGGTTGTACGTGGGGACGTACACCACCTGCGGATTCGCCGGTTGAATCACGATAACCTGCGGCGACTGCTGCACAACCGTAATCTGTGAGCTTGATTTCAGATTGCCGGCAGCCTGCGCTTTTCCGCGCAACACCTGGATCGCGAACATGACATCGGCGGCCTGGGTGCCATAGGCCTCTCCCAGCGCGGAAGTCCAATTGAGGTTCTTTGCCAGGTTGTCGAGCACCGAGGGAAATTGTGTGAGTGCCTTCACACTGGGATCCCAAGGTTGCGCATCAACCGCCGGCATCAGGGTCTTGCCAGTGAGATTCTGGTTCTGGTGAAGCCAGTTGTCGGCATACGCAACCTGGTCTGGAAAGGTCGCAGCTCCAAGAATCTGGGCTACCAGGGCGTCCGGGTACAGCGCGATGGGCGCAACCAGTTGTTGCAGATCGTCCGCAGACAAGGGCGCAGCTTGTCCCGAATTCCCGGTCGGCCCCGTTGGCGCCGATTGAGCTCGAGCCCCAAATGGAGTTGTGGTAATGACGAGCAGGAACGATAGAGCGGTTGGCAAAAGCTGTTTCGTGAGAGTTCTGATCATTTTCTTCCTTCCCTGCAGGCAGGCGTGTCGCGCCTTGGCGGCGCCACTCAACGCATCACAAAGCGGCGGGAAACATCGCCTCGGCACTATGTTCGCTGAAAGGTCTGAGTCTGGCGACTGTCAGTTATGACAGTGTCGCGGCATGTGAGGACTTCCCGTTCCAAACCGGCACACTGGCCGGATGCGGGAACAGGGGAGGCTGCTGTAAAGGTGGCCCAGCTCCGCTACCATGAGCCTACGCCGCGATTCCAACATTCGGGTTGTCCTTTTGGAATGAAGTTGTGCATTTAGGTGGAACCACCGGAGGGATGGCGTGAGGTGAAGAAGAGCTCCTTTAGTTTGTCCTCGCCGAAGACTCTGCGCAGCTCGGTGAATCCAAAAAAGGGAATCAGAAGGACCGCCAGAAGAGCCATCATGGAGAGTATTCCCTTGAGGGTGCCGCCGCCAATCGCGTTAATGCTGTCGCTGAAAGGCTGCCCGTGATACAAACCCACGAGAGCTTCCTCGAGAATTTTGAAACAACCCAACAGAATGGCGAAAGCGGCAGACTTGAAAAGCGTCGGGTAGATGAGCGGCGTTTCCTTGAACTGGTCCGCGAAATGAAGCTCCCGGGCAACCAGCAGCACTTTGGCGAGGGCCAGCGCATTGATCAGGGCTAATCCATGCGCGACAAAGGGGATACGATGCTCGCCCAAAATGACCGACGTGTGTAGAACGAGCAAACCGAAGACCACCCAGAGATAGCAAGAGATAGCGAGATACTCTTTCATTCCATGGTAGGCCTTCTGCTTCAGGGTGCGATTGGGAGATTTCATGTTGAAGTCTCCAGGCTGGCGGTATTCAGGGCAAGAACGTAGGCCGATAGCGCAGTGAGCACTGGATTGACCGGCATCACCTGCGTGATGTTCGGCGCACGGAATCCCATGATCCCATGGTTGTATGCACGGATGTTCTGGACGCCAATGTCATCGCCCCAGATGACCAGAATGTTGGGCTTCTGCTGCTGCGCGCTCGCGGTGGATACCGTCAGCGAAAACGCGAACCTCACGATTGCAGCGAAGATCGCCCAAAGACAAGAGCCCATCTTGCCATCAGGCTATTCGCATTCCACCCAGAGTGTCGACTGGCAGTTCTTACAGCGGAGAGCCGACGAGATAACGAACGGTCCTTGGCTTGCTTCGATGCGTTGCGCCGGGCGCACACTCACAGGGACCTCGCCGGTGCGTTTTGGTACAAATTCTCACTTTTGTGCCGCGCCACCGCCTTTCGTTCTGGTTGTTGTAGACGCGTGCTCAAAGCGCTGCGTCTAACCGGGGCTTTCGCTTGTCCGGGTTGGCAATTCGGAAGGCTCCGCAAGAGGCGCATGCGGTTCGCCACGGCGAAGTAGAAAGACGCTGCCGCATAGTCCCGCTCCTAACGAGGCGGCCAGAGTGCCGATCTTCGACATCACTAGCAGTGTTCCTTCACCAAACGCTAAAGTCGCGATGAAGAGTGACATGGTGAAGCCAATTCCGCACACCCAACTGGCTCCAAAGATCTTCCCCCATGACACTTCTGCGGGTGGTGTCGCCAGGCGAATCACGGCCGACAGCCGGGCAAAGAGCCAAATGCCAAGGGGTTTGCCAAGGAACAAACCAAGAGCTACACCCAGGCCGACCGGATGCTGCGCTGCCGCCAAGGCGTTCCCCAGGAACCGCACGCCTGCATTGGCGAACGCAAACAGTGGCATGACGAGAAAACTTACCCAGGGTTGAAGGCTCCGCTCAATGCGGTGCAATGGCGATTCGACCAGTTCGCACTGGATCTCCAGCGTGTGAATGGCCGCATGAGCTTCACCCGAATTGGGGCGCGCAGCTTCGAACCTATCCAGCAGCCTGCGGCATCGATTCAGGAAGTGATCTCGATCAAGGTAGGTTCGGGCAGGAATGGTAAACGCGAGCAAAACACCCGCTACGGTTGCATGCACGCCTGAATGCAGTACCGCGAACCAAACGCCAATGCCAATCAGAGCGTACACCGCCGGCTTACGAACTCCCAGCAGATTGGCCCCGAAGGAGATGGCCACCAAGGCGAGTCCGGCCGCAAGGCTGAAGAAGTGAATCTGCGCGGTATAGAAAATGGCGATGACCAGTACCGCGATAATGTCATCCACGATGGCTAATGCGGTGACGAAGATCTTGAGCGACAGCGGGACACGGTTCCCCAGCAAGGCGAGCACGCCCAGGGCGAATGCAATGTCTGTCGCCATCGGGATTCCCCACCCCTTTTCGGCGTTGCTGCCGTGGGCGACCATGATGTAGATGAGCGCTGGAACAATCGTCCCACCCAGGGCCGCAATGAACGGAAAGACCGCTTGCCGGAGTGAAGACAACTCCCCGATCAGGACCTCACGCTTGATTTCCAGTCCCACCAGAAAAAAGAAAACTGACATGAGCCCGTCATTGATCCACGCGTGACGGCTTTCAGATACGAAGAACCGACCAAAGCCGACGGTAACCTGCGTGTGCCAGATCGCCTCGTAATTCTGCTCCCAAAGCGAGTTGGCCCAGACGAGGGCCGCAATGGTGCTCGCCAACAGCAGAATGCCGCCCGCCGCCTCCATCTTTGCAAAGCGCACAAACGGACTGGTGATCGCATCGATGGGCAGGACTGTGCGTCGCGCCGGGTCAGTGCCCTTGGACATGGTTCACCTTATACAGTGCCACTGACTTGCAGGCAAGCTGTCAATTCTGCCAGTTTGCCACCGCCGGCGCACCGTCTCATCTCGGCGCCTGTGTGGTGTGCCCTTTCGCGAAGTTCAATTCGGTGTTTCAGGTGAATCCAGCGTGCTTCCGTGTGCGATCCACAGCTCTGTGAGCAATGACCATGCAGAAGCCGTTCGGCCCGTTTCTCAGTTGGGTTCTTCGTTTGACCCAGGACGCGGCCAGCCGCTGGCCAACCCAACAGTTGCCATGCTGGGTCCCTCGTTACGCTCGAGGGTAAACTACCCGAAGCGTCTGCTTCTACCGTGATCCTCTGCACAATCAGATTCCCTTCCCGATCCAGAGTCAGAAACTAAGCAGGCCCGCTGGTAATTTTGACAGTTCTCTCTTACCAATCGCCGCCCTAATCTCTTGCTGTTCAGAGCTTGGCGAGGCGTGGTAGCGGGGGACGCCGCTTCCAATCTTGGAACCTCATGATTTGCACCTCACAGAGTGGGAAACCCAGTCATTTGGGTATTCTTTTCCAGCCGCCAAGCGCGGTCTATCTCCGCCCAGGCCAACGCAACGGACTAATTTAGGTCGGAGAACCGGATGTACGGAAGAGTTGGAGCCCTTAAACGGCGCACAAGGTGAGTGGTTGAGGACCACGAACGGCGTCGGAAACCTCAACGGCGGAGCTTCCTAGCCCGCCCGTTTCAGTGCTTGGAGCAATATCCGGAGTTCGAAGGGCAGTACAAAACTGAAAAAGAGGAGCTGGCGTACATGAACCACCGAGATGCAAGACTCAGGCGCGCCTGCGGCTGGGCGGCGGTCAGCGCCGGGTTGGTTGCCGGAATGCAGGTGGCGGCGAAACCTGCACGGGCCCAGTCAGATCAGCAGACCAAACCCAACATCGTCGTCATCATGGGTGATGACATCGGCATGTGGAACATCGGCGCTTACCATCG
>Ga0187808_10000204_pt1 | contig 16030 bp, 23 predicted proteins | sample NC_wetland_sal_i_5_FD_132427 | JGI IMG/M metagenome (GOLD analysis project Ga0187808, IMG submission 132427) | Wetland sediment microbial communities from Neuse River Estuary, North Carolina, USA - ASW_3 | ecosystem: Environmental > Aquatic > Freshwater > Wetlands > Sediment | place: USA: North...
CGAAACGCCCTTCGGGAACTCCACCGTCTCCTGGCCGCGGTCCGGTTCAGTAGACATAGGCGAGCAGCCGACCTCCGATCTTGAGCTCCCGGGCCTGCTGATGGGAGAGGACACCCCGGTTCGTCGAAAGCACGAGAATGCCGAAGTCCTGCGCGGGAAGGAATCGGGATTCGAACCGCTCGAGCCGGTCGTAGGCCACCGCGAGGCGGGGCTTGATCACACCGCAGGAATTGATCCGGCGGCCGAGAGAGACGTCGTACTTCCCTCCGCGGCCGGTCGGAACGAACGTGAACTCCTCGATGTAGTGGTGCTCCCGGAAGATCCGCAGTACCTCGGCGATCAGCTTGGAGGTGGGCGCGATCTCGACGTGGGGTTTGCCGTCCCGGTCCGCGTGGCGGAGGGTGACGAGCGCGTCGTTGAGTAGGTCCATCTGCATCGTTCGTCCCTCCCTACTGGTACTTCCTGAACCCGAGGTCCATCGCGACCTCGCGGAAACACTGGCGACAGAGGTGGAGGCCGTAACGGCGGACGATCCCGCGCTTGCGGTCGCAGCGCAGGCAACCGTCCTTGCGCCCGAAGTTCTTCTTGGGCTCACTCAAGGAGCGTCACCCCCAATTCGGAGACGAGGAACGCGCGGGTCTCGTCGCGCGTGGAGCGGAGCGCCTTCGGGAGCGGGCGAGCTTGAAGTCGGCGGTTGCGGATCCGGTGGCCGGCGCGACCCATCTCGACCGCGATGTCCATCCCGTGGATGCCGATCGCGGGGTCGTACTTCATTCCGGAAAAGTCGGTGTAGTCCGCGATGCCGAAGGAGAAGTTCCCGTTCCGGTCGATCGAGTCGACATCGAACTGACGGTCCCGGGCCTCGAACGCCCGCCGCAGGAATTCGAGCGCCACGTCGCCTCGAAGGGTGACCTTCGCCCCGATCTCCTGGCCCTGGCGAATGCCGAAGTCGCGGTTCGTCGAATGCGAACGGGTAGCGATCGGCTTCTGGTGCGTGACCATCTGAAGGACCTTCTCCGCCTTCGTCCGGGGCTCTCCCGACTCCCCGACCCCGGCGTTCACGACGACCTTGATGACCCGCACAACGCGGTAGGGATTCGCTTCCGTCGCGCCGGCGCCGGGCTGGGCCGCGGCCGAGGGCGGCGCGCTCATCGGTCGACTCCTTCCGCGAGGGTGACCTCGGGGGCGTTCTGGCCGACGACGAAGACATACTCCTTGACGGTCGAGAATCCTTCCTTGAAGTGAACGAGGTTCGGCTGCGAGGAGTTGCGGACCTCGACCCGCTCGACACGGGCGAGTTCGCCGACATGCGAGCCTCCCGCGATATACGCGAGCGTCCCGGGAGCGAGGGGCAAATGCTCCACGACCTTCTGCTCGGGGAGCGCGAGCTTCACCGAATCGCCGACCCGGTAGGGCGTCGTGGCCGCGACGAGGAGATTGCGTCCGTCGTGCAGCGTCACCTCGACCCGTCCTCCGGTCACGGCGTGCTTGAAGCGGACCCGGCCGATCTTGACGGCGGCCTCGGTCGAGGGGATCGTGACGAGCGCGAGCTTACCGCGGTGGTCCTTGACGACCCGGTAGTGGGCGTCCAGCGGGGCCGCGAGAGAAAGGGTGTCCATGAGTCCGAGGCCCCGGGAGAGGTCCTTCGCCACCTTGCCGTCGACCTTGACCGCGCCCGAGCGCAGGAGGATCCGCGCCTCGCGGGTGCTCGTCACGAGGTGGCGGAGGTCCCGGAGCACGAGCAGCAGCGGGATCGACTGGTCCTGAGCGTGGGGTCCGGGCGCCGGGCGCTTCAACCACTTCGTGCCCTTCCGGGGCACGGTCCAGCTCCGCGGCGCGGCCCGGCGCTTGAGACGGAACGTCATTCCTCGTCCTCCTTCGCGGTCTTTCCTCGGGTCTTTCGAGGAGCCGCCGGAGTTTCCGCCTCGGGCTCCGGCTCATCGGTAGAATCCGCGTCGTCCTCCGACGCGCCGGCCTCAGTTTCGGGAGGAGATTCGACGGCAGGAGCAGCCGTGGAAGGTTCGGTCGTCTCCTCGCCCTCCACCGTCTCCCCGCGTTCCTCGGGGGTGACCTCCTCGTCGCTCACGCGCAGCGAGCGCCGGCGCCAAGCATCCGAGAGGTTGAGACGGGTGATGACGAGGTTGCTGACGCCGAGCGTGAGCGGCTTGAGCTTGTCCTCCGCGGTCTTCAGCGTGACGTTGTCGAGCGTCACCCGATAGTCCCGGCGGTGGACCTTCGCGACCCGCTCTTCCCGGCCGGCGAAGCTCCCGGAAAGAACGCGGACGGTGTCGCCCTTACGAATCGGCACGGCTCGGCGACGGAACCGGGAGCGAAGCTCCCGGGACAGCGGGACGCCCATCCGGAGCCGCCGCTCGAACGAATCGGCCGAATAGAGCGCCTTTCTCTGGCGCCTCGGGGACGTGGAAGAGACGGACATCGCGACGCCCTCCTACAGGATAATCGACGACGCGGCGGCGATTCGCGGCCAGCGTTCGGCGGCCTCCTTCGCCACCGGTCCCTTGATCTGGGAGCCCTTGATCTCGCCGGTCTCGGTCGTAATGACCGCGGCGTTGTCCTCGAACTGGACCCGGGTCCCGTCGGCGCGTCGGAACGGCGAGCGGGCCCGCACGATCACTGCGTGCAGAACCTGGCGCCGCATCTCGGGAGTCCCCTTCTTGACGGAGACGATGATGAGGTCGGCGATCCCGGCCCTCGGATAGCGACGGTGGGTGCCGTGCCAGTTGCGCACGGCGATGATCTCCACGACCTTGGCGCCGGTGTTGTCGACGCACTCGAGCCGCGCGCCCTTCGGAAGGGAGCGGCCCCGGCGTCCCGCGAGACCCTTCATGGGCTCTCCTGGACGGCGGCGGCCGGGGCGGGCGCCTCGACCGGCTCTTCTCCCCGAACGCGCCGAGCCGCCTCTCCGAGGTCCTCGACGATGCAGAAGGAGACGAGCTTCGAGAGCGGACGGGTCTCGGCGATGCGCACGCGGTGGCCGACCGGCACGTTGAGGCACGGGGGAGCGTGCGCGAGGTAGCGGCGGCGGCGCTTCTCGTACCGTTCGAACTTCGGAACGTAGTGCAGGAGGACCCGCTCCACGACCGCCGTTCGCTGCATCGCAATCGAGACGACGGTCCCCTCAAGGACCTGTCCGCGGACGGGCAGCCGACCGTGGAACGGACAGTGCCGGTCCTCGCAGCGGGCCTTCGGAGCGCGCACATCGAGCCCGATGTCGCGGGCCCGGCGAGCGGACGGAGTGCGTGTCGGGGTCATGAGAGCCTCCGGGAACCGCCCGCGAGAAGGCGTTTCGTGCGGTCCTCGGGCCGCACGCGTAGGGAGTCCCCTCTTAACGGTAACTCTCCCGAGGCGAGCGCGATCGTCCCCTCGAGGCCCGCCTTCGGGACGCGCACCGTACGCGACGAGCCGGTGAGGCGGACCGTGAAGGTGGAGAGGGATTCGTCGACGAGGGTTCCGGCGACGGAAGTCCGAAGCGCGGGCGACGCGGGGATCGAGACCGATGCGCCCAGAATCTCTCCGGCGAGGAGTTCCCGCTCGGAGCGGGAGAGGGCGGTGAGGGCGTGGGATTTCTTCGACATCGGCTCACCTACGCGCCCCCTACGGTCGGCGACCCTCCCGGGCGGCGTTCGCGCGTTCGCTCAAGACAGTCAGGGCGCGGGCGACGGTGGTCCGCAATGCCCGCATTCTCCCCGGACTCGGCGGGGCGCCTCCCATGGCAGCCACGCCGCGCTCCCGGAGGAGGAGGTTCTCGTCGTCGGCGACCCGGCGACGCAGGTCCTCGTCGGTGAGGGCTCGCAGGTCCTTCATCCGCTGGAGCGTCATGGGAGGTCGGGCGCCTCCACTTCGGGGCCGATGGGTATCGCGGCGGTCTCCTCGACCGGCGGCAGCTCCACGGGGACCGGCTTCGGGCGGTCGGCGACCCCCTTGACGACGATCTCGTCCGGGAGCTTCGCGGTCGGGCGCATGATCCAGACGTTGACCCCGATGGCGCCGGGTTTCAGACGAGCCTGGTAGAACCCCTTGTCGATCCAGAGATGCACGGCTTCGCCGCAGTACTTGATCGTGCCGGCCTTGAACCGCTCCGTGCGGTGGCGCTCGCCGGTGAGCTTCCCCGAGAGGATCACCTGGCAACCGCGGGCGCCGGCTTCCATGATCCGTCGGACGGTCGAGTGACCGGCGCGGCGGAAATGCCAGCCGCGCTCGAGCGTGGAGGCGAGCTTCTCGCTCATCAGCTGCGCGTTCAGGCTCGGGGCGCGCTCTTCCTGCACCTCGATCTGGGGGTTATCGAGCTGGAATCGGGCGTGGATATCCTCGGTCAGCCGCTTGATGAGCTCGCCGCGGTGACCAATGAGGATCCCGGGGCGCTCGCAGATCAACGTGACGCGCGTGCCCATCGGCGTGCGGGTAATGTCGAGGCCACCGAAGCCGGCGCGCGCGCTCTCCTTGACCAGGTAGTCCTTGAGGAGGACCCGCCGCATCTGCTCCTGGATCACCTTGCGCTCGGCGGTCATTCCTTCTCCTTGCGCTCGGCGAGCACGATCTCGATGTGAGTGGTCTGCTCGTTCCAGGCGGTGGCCCGCCCGTGGGCGCGCGGCATGGTCGCCTTGCGGATCCGACCCCGACTGCTGGCGGCGATCTTGATGAACAGAGCGTCCGCCTCCAGCCCCTCGTACTCGGCGTTCTCCGCCGCGTTCTCGAGGACCTGCAGGACGTTCTTGGCCACCTTCTTCGCGTAGCGGCCCGGTCCGGTGCCGGTGTGGTGGGCCGTCTCCTGGTTGTACCGACGGAACGGGATGGCGTGCTTGAGCGCGATGGCGTCCTCGAGGATCGTCTTCGCGCGGTCGACCGGTAGGCCGCGAATCGCGTTGAGGACCTCGTAGGTCTTCTTCGGGGAGATGTGCAGCTCGACCCCGCGGGCCCGGGCCACGCTGACGCCCGATTCCGCCCGGTAGGTGTAGCCCCTCATCGCCCGACCTCCCCTCTCACTTCAACGGCATGAACTTCGACGAACGCGTCGCGCCGACGCCCGGGCCCGAGTGCTTCTCGAACCGGCGGGTGAGCGCGAATTCTCCGAAGTAGTGCCCGATCATCTCGGGCCGGACCTCGATCTCCTTGAACTCCTTGCCGTTGTGGATGGCGACGTGCCGGCCGACGTGCTCCGGGAGCACGAGCGCGTCGCGACAATGGGTGCGGACGACCTTTCCGGGCGCCGTCGATCGCATTCGTTCGAAGAACAGGGTCGTCTCGGAGTTGAACCCCCGGCGGATCGACCGGCGAGCTCGAGCGGTGAGGACCTTCGTGAGGTCCTGGAGGTTCATCGCCTGCAGTTCGGGAAGCGTCCGGCCGCGCAGCGTGAACTCCCGCTTGCGGCGGGCCTCGACCTTCTTCGTTCGGCGGGCCTTCGGCATGACTACCTACCCTTCCCTTCGCGCAACTGGCGCTTCTTGCGGGCGGAGCGGGAGAATCGGCCGACCTTCGCGCCGGGCCACGTTCCGCTCGACACGGTGCTCGGGCGGCCGACGTGCTGGTGCGCCCCGCCCCCGAACGGGTGGTTGACGGGGTTCATCGCGACCCCGCGGACCTTGAACGGCTGGCGGGCGAGCGTTCGCGTCGCCCAATATTTCTTGCCGGCCTTGATGATCGGTCGCTCCTTGCGGCCGCCCCCGCCGACTGCTCCGACCTGAGCGCGGCACGTCGCGAGCAGGAGCTTGAATGCGCCGGACGGGAGCTGCACGGTGACGTCGGAACCCGAGTGCGCGACGACGAGGGCGCTCGTGCCCGCGGTGCGGACCAGGCGACCGCCGTCGAACGGCTTGACCTCGACGTTCGACACCAGGGTTCCGTCGGGGATCTTCGCGAGGGGAAGGATGGAGCCGCGGTCGAGTTTTCCCTCCTGGAACGCGACCGTGTCGCCGGTGGCAAGGCCCGCCGTGGCGAGGATCCGGACCGTCGAGCCCTGAGGAACGAGGACCTCGGCGATGGGCGCCGAGCGTCCGGGCGCGGGCAGGATCGCGGTGACCGTCCCTTCTCCGATGATGTCGGGCGAGGGGTGATAGATCGCACCGTGATGGCGGTGGCTCGGGGACCGGTAACGGCCGGTGCCGCTCCCGCGTCGGCGGGAGATGACGCGTTTTCCCATCAGAACACTCCCGCTCGGCCGCCGATGTCCTCGGCGGAGAACTCCTTCGTGAACCGAATCGTGGCGATCTTGCCGACCCGGACGATTTTCGTGGTGATCTTTGCGACCTTGCACTGGTAGATCCCTTCGATCGCGGCCCGGATCTCGGCGCGGTTCGCGCGTCGGTCGACGACGAATTCGAGCTTGTTCTGCCGCTCCATCTCGTCCATCGACTTCTCGGTCACGTACGCGTGCAAAATGATCCGGTGGCGGAGGTTCGTCACGGAGTCGCCTCCCCGAGCCGCTCGCGCAGCGACTCGACGGCCGCGCGGGAGAACAACGTGAGACGGCCTGCCGAGCCGCCCGGAGCGAGGTCTTCGGTCGCGAGTTCACGCGCCGGTACAACCTCGACCCCGGCGAGGTTCCGGAACCCGAGTGCCTTACCCGGTCCGCTCGTCACGACAAGGAGGCTCCTCGGGGTGCGGCGGACGCGGCCCCGGCGTCGGGCTCGCCCCGAGGCCTTCAGGTGCGTTCCCGACCGGGCGCGTTCGACGTCCTCCCAGAGCTTCAATCGTTCGAGCAGGAGCCGCGCATCGTGAGTGTGCTGGATCTCCTCGACCGGGTCCTCGAGGACGAGCGGGAGGTGGATCGTGTGAGGGAGGGTGTGCCCCCGACCCGTCGCCAACTTCGATTCGCGGGTCGCGGCGAGCGCCGAGGCGAAGGCCAGCTGTCGTTCCTTCCGATTGATCTTCTTCTCCCAGATCCGTTCGACCTTGGGGGGGTGGTCGGGTCGGCCCCCGACGGTATTCGGGGCCTGGGCTCCGCGCATCGAGTCCATGAGCCTCGGCGTGCGCGCGACGCCCTTCCCTTTGCCCGACCACTCGACCGAGTGGCGGTTTCCAGCGGTGGGGCTGGTCCCGTACGGCTGCCGGCGGTGCGATTGCGCCGCAACGACCGCTCGTTGGATGAGGTCGGGACGCACGGGGCTCGAGAAAGCGAGGGGGAGCGCGACCAGCACGCCCGGCTTCCCATCCAGGCCCACGAGGTGGACACGGTGGTGCGGGGACGCGCGTTCCGCAATGGAGGGCCTCTCGGCCGCCGGAGAGTCGGGCGTCATGCTCCCTGCTTCGACCGGGTACTGAAGTAGCGCAGGTCGACCTTCTCGACCGAGACGACCTGGCTCCGCATCGGGGCGCGGAACCGCAGCAGGCGCTTCGCGGGTCCGGGGAGCGAACCGTGCAGGACAATGCAGGCGCTCTGGACCTCGCCGTAATGAGGGAATCCACCCGCGGGAGTGATGGGGTCGGCGCGCGGGTCGCGGACGATCTTGAGGACTCGCATGTTGAATTGGGTTCGGCGGTGGTAGCCCTGCTGGCCGGCCTGCGGGATCCGATACGTCACGAAGCTCGGATTGTGGGGCCCCAGCGTTCCGATCATCCGCCGGTGCTTCGAGTTCTTGCGCGGCTGCAGCTTCACGCCCCAGCGTTGGATGTGGCCTTGGAACCCGAACCCCTTCGTCACTCCGATGACGTCGAGGAATTCCCCTTCCTTGGTCAGCCGGTCCGCCGGGACCTCCTGGCCGAGCTGCTGCAGGGCGAACGCCTTTCGCTCCTCGAACTTCTCTCCCGAAACGCGGACCTCGAACAGGTTGGGGTTCTTCGACCCGGTCCCCGTGATGAGTTGGGGTTGAGTGTGAACGATGAGGCGGACCTCATCTCCCGGCGTCTTCCCGAACGTTTCGACCGTCTCGGGGGCACTCGGCGGATGCTTTGGGATGCGTCGAGTGAGTTCGTCGGCGAGACCCGACGTCCAGACCTCGGAGACGACCCGTGACCCGTACGGATTCCGGGCGTACACACGAGCCCCGACGATACGGAGCGGGGGAACCTCGACCACGGTAACCGGGACGGCCACTTCCTGGCCGGCGGTCGTCGACCGCTTTCGGTAGTCCACGATGAACGCGTGCGTCATGCCGACCTTGAAGCCGGCGAAACCTTCGATCGCCGCCGGTTTGGTCCCGGGAGCCCAAGAACGGATCCGCGGAACCTGCCGTACGGCCCGGGAGCGGGGGGAGAATGCGAGGGATCCTCGCCTCGGTCGGTGCCGTCGAGCCATGGGTCGATAGGAGGTCCTGCCTCCGGTGGGGACGGGGGAGAAGGGTGCCCTATATAAGCGCTCGCGCGCGCGAGGGTCCCGGACCGTCAGAGATTCGAGTTTCTCCTCGAAAACCGACGCGACCGCTCGCTCGCCTTCGGACGCGCGCGTAGAGCAGCGCAGCTCCGCGCGCGGGCGTCGCGGCGAGCCGGAACTCCCCAACTGTTAAGCGGCCCGAACCCTCCGCGAACCGGAGCGGAGAAGCGTGCAGGCGTTCGTAAAGTCGGAGCGAGGCCCCGGCGCCGAGATTCGCACGGTCCCCGAGCCGAAACCGGCCGACGACGAGGTGCTCGTGCGCGTCCGCGCTTCGTCGGTCTGCGGAACGGACGTCCACATCTGGGTCTGGAACGAGTGGGCCCAGTCGCGCGTCCGCCACGTGCCGATGATCCCCGGTCACGAGGTCAGCGGGGAGGTGATCGAGGTGGGCAAGCGCGTCCGGAGCCTTCGTGTCGGCGACCATGTGTCGGCCGAGACGCACATCGTCGACGGAACGTGCTACCAATGCCGAACCGGGAAGATGCACATCTGCGAGAACGTCCAGGTCCTCGGGGTCGACCGGAACGGCGTGTTCGCCGAATTCGCCGTTCTTCCCGAGCTGAACGCCTGGAAGAACGACCCGCACCTCGACCCGGCGCTCGCCTCGATCCAGGAGCCGCTCGGGAACGCGGTTCACGCCCTCCTTCCGGAAGACAATCTCGAAGACCTCGCCGGAGGCTCGGTCCTCGTCACGGGGTGCGGACCGATCGGTCTCCTGGCCATCGCGGTCGCACGAACCCTCGGGGCGCGCCGAATCTTCGCGACCGAAGTGAACCCGCTCCGCGCGTCCCTCGCGAAGAAGATGGGCGCGGACCGCGTCCTCGACCCGACGGACGCGAGCGTTCCCGTGGCCCCGGCGATCCGGGAGGAGACGGAGGGCCGGGGGGTCGACGTGGCGGTCGAGATGTCCGGCCATCCCGCCGCGCTCAAGCTCGCGTTCGATGCGCTCACTCCGGGGGGCCGCGTTTCGCTCCTCGGCCTCTACGACCACGACGCGAGCCTGAATTTTGACGACGCGGTCATTTTCAAGGCCGCGAAGGTCCACGGGATCTTCGGTCGGCGGATGTTCGAGACCTGGTTCCAGGTGAAAGGACTCCTCGCCAACCCGGCGTTCCGCGAGAAGATGGGCCAGATCATCACCCATCGCGTTCCGATCCGCGACCTCCCGCACGCGATGGAACTGATCCAGTCGATGCAGGCCGCCAAGGTCTCGCTCGAGGCGAAGTGGTAAGATGCGCGACCCGACCGCGTTCCTCGGAGAAGAGTACCGTCAACTGGTGGCCTCCCAGCTCGACTGGCGCCTGCGTGTGCTCGAAGGTCCGAGTTCCCCGTGGTGCGAGATCGACGGGAAGCGTGTCCTCATGTTCTGCTCCAACAACTATCTCGGCCTCAGCAACCACCCGAAATTGAAGGAGGCCGCCCGCCACGCGATCGACACGCACGGTGTCGGGTCCGGGTCGGTCCGTCCGATCGCCGGAACCATGGACCTCCACGTGGAGCTCGAGCGCCGGCTCGCACGCTTCAAGCACGCGGAAGCGTCGCTCGTCTACCAGAGCGGCTTCGCGACGAACGCCGGGCTCATTCCCCAATTGGTCGGAGAGGGGGACCTCGTCATTTCCGACGAGCTGAACCACGGGAGCATCATCGACGGGGTCCGCCTCTCCCGCGCCGAGCGCGCGGTGTACAAGCACACGACCGTGAGCGACCTCGAGCGGGTCCTCACAACCGCCGAGGAGCACGTACCGGCCTACCGTCGGATCCTCGTGATTACGGATGGGGTATTCTCGATGGACGGAGACATCGCCCCGCTCGACCTGATCTCCGCGGCCGCGGCGAAGCACGGCGCGATGGTCTACGTCGACGACGCCCACGGCGAAGGGGTCCTCGGTCCCGGTGGTAGGGGAATCGTTTCCCACTTCGACCTCGGACGCGACCGGGTCCACGTGGAGATGGGAACGTTCTCCAAAGCGTTCGGGGTCGTGGGGGGCCACATTTCGGGCTCGACCGACCTCGTCCGGTTCGCCTACAACAAATCTCGGACCTGGCTCCTGAGCGGGTCCCACCCGCCGCCGGTGGCCGCGGCGTGCATCGCGGCGATCGACGTGCTCGAATCCGAGCCCGAACACGTCGCGCGCCTGTGGACCCATACTCTTCGATTCAAGAAGGACATGCGCGACCTCGGGTTCGACATCGGCCACAGCGAGACCCCCATCACTCCCGTGATCGTGGGGGAAAGCGCCCGGGCCCAGCAATTGAGCACTCGCCTCTTCGAACTCGGAGTCTTCGCGCTCCCGATCGTTTACCCAATGGTCGCGAAGGACAAGGCGCGCATTCGCACGATCATGAACGCCGCGCTCTCTCACGAGGACGTGACGACGGCGGTCTCGGCCTTCGCCAAGGCGGGACGCGAGCTCAAGTTGATTTAACGACTCACGTCCGGGGCGGTTACCTCGCTTCCATCGACTCCGTTTATAGGGTACGTGAGTTGATACAATAGAGGAACCGATGGAGGGTTCGAGGCGCGTGCGCGACGATTCCCCTCCGGCCGAGCCCCCTCGACTGTGGACCGTCGCGGAGGCGAACGCCCGGCTCCCGGACCTGGAGCAGCTCCTCCCGCGGCTCCGCGGTTGGGTCGGTCGCCTCGCCGAGGTCCACGAGGAGCGCGAGCGACTGTCGAAGTTCTGGGGCTCCGAGGCGGACGCCGACGACCAGCCCGACCATGAGCTCAAGTCCCGGCTCGACGCCGAATGGCGCCACCTGAGCCGCCGCCTGGAGGAAGCCATCGGCGCTCTCCACGCCGAAGGGATCGAGGTGAAGGACCTCGGAAGCGGACTCGTGGATTTCTACGGGATCGAGGACGGAGAGCTCGTGTTCCTCTGCTGGCAACGCGGCGAACCCGTGGTCGGTTTCTACCACCCCCTCACCGGGGGCTTCCGCACGCGCCGACCGATTGCCGGCCCGCATCGGGCGACGTCGCCCCGAGCCCAGGGTCCGCTCTAGGTCGTCCGGGATTCCGGACCGACCTGAAAGATCTCGAGCGTCCGGGTCGTCGCCGCGAACGCTCCCAGCGCCGCGAGAGCCGCGGCGCCGAATACGACCGCCGGGAAGACCCCGACGAGGGCGAGGAGATAGAGCGCGACCGGTGCGAGGACGCCCGCGCTGCCTCCGACGACTCCGACGGCCGGCCGGTCGCTGCGGGCCGTGACGACCGCCGCGATCCCACCGACCAGGGCGACGGTCCCGAGAAGAACGACGCCGCTGCCGACCGACGCGAGGAAACTTTCGAGGTCCGGGAACGGCGACAGTGCGACCGTCGTGCCGTTGTTCGAACTCCCCGGGGCGAGGGTGATCGAAAGGCCGGTCGTCCCGGTATTGTATACGCTGGAGGCGAACGTGTCCACGGTGACCGGCGCGTAGCCCGAGAGCGATACGTTCAGCGCGATCCCGCCCGCCGGGACATTGGAGAAGGAGAACGTCCCCGTCGGCGAGGTGGTCTCACTGACCCCAGACGACCGTTCGTCGGTGAGGACGACCGCGGCGCCCGCCGCGGGAATGCTCCCGCCTCCCGGCAGTTGCTCGAAGACCGTTCCCGAAACCGAGTAGCTCTCCGGGGTCAGCGCCTCCGCGCCCAGAACGGAAAGGATTCCTCCGAGGACGACCGCGAGCACCGCGATCCCGATGAGGGCGACCTGGGCCATCCGTCGGAGCCGCACGCGGGGGCGGCGGGGTGCAGGGAGCGCGGGATATAGACCCGGTAGGACCTCCCAGCTGTACAGAGGCGGCAGGTCCCGAGGCACGACGACGGGCACCGGATTATGACATTGGGGGCACGGAAACCACTGGGTCGGGGGCGCGGGGGCAAGAACCACGCGAAGGTCCGCCCCGCACGTGGGGCATCGGACCGAGACACTCGGCGCTCCCATCGGCGCCGCCCGACCTCGTCGGGGGTCTTAGCCTTGCGGCGTTCCCTCGGAAAGCCCCACCCCCGCGTCGTCGGCGTGGACGACGGAGCGTTCGACCGGAACGAACGGACCGCGCCGGTCGCGGCCGTGTCCCTCTCGCTGCCGGAACACGTGGAAGCCGTTCGCACAGCTCACGTGCGAGTCGATGGGACCGACGGGACTCGGCGGGTCGTCGCGCTGGTCCGGAGCCTCGGCCCGCTCGACGGCGTCCGTGCGGTTCTGCTCGACGGCGCCGTGGTCGGGGGCTTCAACGTACTCGACCTCGACGCGTTGTATCGGGAACTCGGATTGCCGATCGTCGCGGTCACTCGCCGGCCCCCCGAGTTCTCGCAAATTCGTGCTGCGCTGAAAAAGTGGTTTCCCCGAACCGCCGGGGCCCGATGGGCTCTCCTGCGCGCGCACCGATTGTTCCCGGTCGCAACGGGCGGACAACCCATCCTGGCGGCGGCGGTCGGTTGCTCGAGAGCCGACGCGGCCCTCCTCGTCCGGAGGGCGACCGTCCACGGTTATTGGCCCGAGCCGCTCCGCCTCGCGCACCTCGTCGCTTCCGCCGGCCGGGGTCACGTTCGTCGCCGTCCGAAGGGTTAAGCAGGGCGGAGTCCGTCGGGCTCCCGGGCCTGTAGCTTAGCATGGACAAAGTCCTGGCCTTCTAAGCCAGTGAACTCGGGTTCAAAGGCCCCGGACGCCGGCCGTTCGGGGCGGAAACTCCCGACAGGCCCGCATCCCATCGGTGGCGACCGCCCTTATACAGACCTGGGGGCAATGTATTCCGTGGCCAAACCGGGTGTGCTTCGGGACTTTTTGCCGAGCCTGATGCTCGCCGGGTTCGGTGCGACACTAGAATACCTCGCCTACCTCGTGGGCGATATCCAACTTGAGTCCTGTCCCACGGCCGATTACTCTCAGTGTTTCAACGTAACGGGCCAAAACGAGCTCGTGACCATTTCATTTTGGTTGCTTTTCGCAGGTATCTGGCTTCTCGGTGCCAGTCTCATCAGCGCGATCGTGGTGGACGCGCGGAGAGCTCGCCCAGCGAGGCGACCTCCTCCCGAGACTTCGGCGAAAGAATAGCGAGTCCTTTTGCCCGGAACCACGACTCCGGTTCGACGGGTCCGTTCACCCGGGGGCGTCGACCTTCGCCGTGCAGCTTTCGCACAGGATCCCGGTCCATCCGGGAGGGAGGGGCGCCCCGCAGAGCGGACAGGCCGCTCGAGCGTCTGCCGCGGCGATCAGCTCTTGCACGCTCGTGCGGAGCATGCTTTCCGACCCGGTCATCGCCGGCCCGACCGGGGACACGGGAGCGAGGCCGCTCGGGAGGAACGCCTCGATGTGGGGTCGGTAGACCCCGGTCCTCCGGTCGAACGTGACGAACCCGCGGGCGACGAGCCCCTGGAGCGCGGAGTCCACGAGCTCACGAACACCACCGAAGATGTGGGCGATCTCGACGGAGGTAAGGCCCGGTGACTCGGTCAGGACCTCAAGGCATCGCGCGGCGAGCAGCGAGAGGTCGCCGCGGCCGATCACACGGTCGACCGCGAAGCTCAGCCGCGACGGCCGCCGAATCATCCGGGACGGAGGGAGGCGGCCCGTACGGGGGTCGGGCAGCAAGGTCGTCTCGAGGAGGTCGAACTCGAAGCGGACTCGCTCGTCGGAGCGGTAGAGGAGGATCGCCACCGAGAACGGGAGGAGCCCCTGTTCCCGGTAGACCGAGAGCCCTCGCTCGAGCGTGCCGAGATGCGCGGGCAGGTCGACCCGCTCGCCGCCGCTCGCGCCGCGGCTCTCGTCGCCCCGCGACCGCGGAAGGTAGTGCTCCCTCAGGAGGATCCGGGCGATTCCGCGCTCGGGAGGTCCGGGGATGTAGTGGTGGAGGTCGGCCGAACCGTCGGACCGAAGGACGATCCGCTCGAACCGTCGCAGGAAGCCCCACGCGCCTGGTGCGGGGGCTGGCTCCGGTCGGATCTCGAGCGTTTCCGGGTTCGCCTTCGGGTCGGTGAGGAGGGCGTAGATCGTCGGGTATTCCGTCCCGTCCCCGTTCACGATGACGGGTGCCAACGGCGAACGGTGACGGGAGACATACTCCTCGTAGGCCCGCGCCAACGCCCGTTCGCTGAAGGGGTCGTGCCGCTCACCGGCCATCTGCCGGGCGAGCGAGTCGAGCTCAGCGAGGGATACCGACGTCACGGAGAGGCCTCTCGACCTCCACCAGCCGGTAGAGGGAGATAAAGCGACGGGCCATCGTTTCGAGCGATGCGGTCTGTCGAACAAAGTCGGCCGCCTGGACCCCGACCTTCTGTCGGACTTCGGTCTCGTCGAGGATTGTTTCGAGCGAGCTCGCCAGCACCGCGGGGTCAGTGACGGCGACCCTCCAGCCGGTCACGCCGTCCTCGACGATCTCGGCCGCTCCCCCCGAAGACGGGGCGATCACCGGCGTACCGCAGGCCATCGCCTCGAGCAAGGCGACGCTCGACGTGTCGCTCGTGGACGGAAGAACGAACAGGTCCGATTGGGAGAGCAGCGCCGCCTTCTCGGTCTCGGCGACCGGCCCGACGTAGCGGACGCGGGCGGCAAGCCGCGGGTCGGCGGCCAGCCGCTCCCGAACCCGGCCCTCCTCGGGACCCAGACCCCCCACGATCGCGACGAGGTCCGTATGCGCGCTCGCCGTCTCGACGGCATCGAGGAATCGATGGACACCCTTGTCGACCGTGAGACGCCCAAGGTAGGTCACGAGCGGGGCGGAGGGCAGTCCGCACCTCGCCCTCCAATCCGGTACGGAAGTGTCGGGGCGGAACCGCTCGACATCGATCCCGTTCGGGACGACCTCGACCGGATGGTGGAACGGCTTCTTCGCACCGGACAACAGCGAGTCGCGCGCCGCCTCGGACGGGGCGGTCGCGATGTCGCATCTCCAGTAAGTGCCCAAGTTGTACCAGGCGGCGACCCGGAAGAACGTCGGCACGAGCCATTTCGGCGGGACGCTCTCCTGCATCTCCCGAATGTTCGTATGGAAGGTACCGACGAGGGGCCGGCTGAACCGACGGGATGCCAGGAACGCCATGGTTCCGAGCAGTCCAGGAGTATGAAGGTGAATCACGTCGGCGTCTTTGACCCCACGGTCGCTGCGAAGAAGCCCAAACGGCCAGAGGGGCCACCGGTACTGGCCATAGAGGGGGACCGGTATCGTTCGGACCCGCCGGATCGTCACTCCGTTCCGCAGCTCCTCAGAAGCGGGCCCGGGTCGGGGATTGGGCGCGTACACCCGGACTGTGTGGCCGAGCCGCGAGAGCGTACGGGCCAAGCCGCCGGTGACGGCGGCGACGCCGTCCCGCATCGGCGGGTACGAGTCGGTGAAGAACGCGACCTCCATCGACCGAGCCTCCTCCATCGCGTGGTGCTCGGGGGTTCGTATGCTTATGGGTCGACTCGTTGTGCGGCCGCGGAGGTTCCTCGGAATGACGGAGCTTGAAGGGCTCGACCGGACGATAGAGCGCGGCATGGCTCGTGCGAAGACGCCAGGAGTTTCCTTCGGCCTGATCCGGCCGGGCCACGAACCGTTCGCCAAGGGATACGGCTACCGGGACCGGGAGGCGAAACTCCCCGCGACCCCCCGAACGGTCTACGGGATTGCGTCCGTCACGAAGTCGTTCACGGCGCTGGCCATCCTGCGACTCGCCGAGCACGGTCGCCTGCGGGTCCGCGACCCGGTGGTCCTTCATCTGCCCGAGCTTCGGATCCCCGGAGCGAG
>Ga0187808_10000205_pt1 | contig 16006 bp, 19 predicted proteins | sample NC_wetland_sal_i_5_FD_132427 | JGI IMG/M metagenome (GOLD analysis project Ga0187808, IMG submission 132427) | Wetland sediment microbial communities from Neuse River Estuary, North Carolina, USA - ASW_3 | ecosystem: Environmental > Aquatic > Freshwater > Wetlands > Sediment | place: USA: North...
AACCCCTACCTCGGCATCGCGATCCTGCTCGCGGTCGGCGCGGCGGTGGGCCTGGCCAACGGGCTGCTGATCGTTAAGGGACGGCTCAACGGGTTCATCGTGACGCTCGGCATGACGATCCTGCTGGCCGGGATCCAGGACGGCATCGTCAAGGGCCAGGCCCCGTACAACCTGCCGACGGCGTTCGGCTACCTCGGCGCCGCTTACGTCGGCGCGGTCCCGCTGTCGCTGATCGTCACGGCGGTCATCTTCGCGGGCACCGGGGTGTTCCTGCGCTATCACCGGCTGGGCCGGGCGATCTACGCCGTCGGCGGCAACCGGGAGGCCGCCCGCGCGGCCGGGATCAAGGTCGACCAGGTCCGGATCGGCGTCTACGTGGCCGGCAGCATCCTGGCCGCGATCGGCGGCCTGATGGAGGCGGGACGGGTGTCCTCGGTAGCGCCGACACAGGGTTACGGCGAGGGCATCATCTTCTCGGTTTTCGCGGCGGCGGTGATCGGCGGCGTGTCCCTGCAGGGCGGCCGCGGGAACATGGTCGGCGCCGCGTCCGGCGTCATCCTGCTCGGCGTCGTGCAGAACATCCTGGACCTGGAGAACGCGCCGAACTACTGGATCGAGGCGATCGACGGCGGCGTGATCCTGTTCGCGCTATTCCTGGCCCGCGTCATCGGCGGCGAGGCGAGTGCCGAGTGAAGAAGACAGTGCTGGCCCCGGGGGGACGGTGCAGGCCCGGGGGGACGATCCCCCGGAACCCCCCGCGTTTGGGGGGAAGCCTTTCCCCCCAAACCCCCTCGGCCGCCGGGCTGGACCGGCGCCCATGACCAAGATCACCGGGCTCGAGCTCCACGACGTGCGCTTCCCGACGTCGCGCAGCCTCGCGGGGTCGGACGCGATGAACCACGCTCCCGACTACTCCGCCGCGTACGTCATCGTCAGAACCGACGCGGACCATCTGGCCGGGCACGGGTACGCGTTCACGATCGGGCGCGGCAACGAGGTCCAGCTGGCCGCGATCAGGTTGCTCGAACCGTTCCTGGCCGGGCAGGACCTGGACGAGATCCTCGGCGAGGTCGGCGGCCCCTGCCGCCTGGGTGAGCTGTACCGGCGGCTGGTCCGCGACGGTCCGCTGCACTGGCTCGGGCCAGCCTGCGGGGTGGTGCACATGGCAACCGGGGCGGTGCTGAACGCATGCTGGGACCTGGCCGCCCGCCGGGCCGGCCAGCCGCTGTGGCTGCTCCTCGCCGGGCTGACCCCGGAGGAGATCACTGGGCTGGTCGACTTCCGCTACTTGTCCGACGCGCTGACCCCGGACGAGGCCCTGCGCCTGCTGGAGCGCGGCTACCCGGCGCGCGCCGAGCGGATCGCCGCGCTGCGGCACGACGGCTACCCGGCCTACTCGACCGCGCCCGGCTGGCTCGGCTACTCAGACGAGCGGCTGGCCGCGCTGTGCGCCGAGGCGGTCAGCCAGGGCTTCACCCAGGTCAAGCTCAAGGTCGGGGCGGTACTCGACGACGACAAGCGCCGGTACGCGATCGCGCGCGAGGTGCTCGGGGACGATTTCGGTATCGCGATCGACGCGAACCAGGTCTGGGACGTGCCGACCGCCATCGCGTGGATCAGGGAACTGGCGCCGTTCCGGCCCGCCTGGGTGGAGGAGCCGACCGCCCCGGAAGACGTCCTGGGCACCGCGGCGATCCGGAGCAGCGTACGGCCGGTCAAGGTCGCCACCGGGGAGCACGTCTCCAACCAGGTCATGTTCAAGCAGCTCCTGCAGTCCGAGGCGATCGACATCATGCAGATCGATGCCTGCCGCGTCGCCGGCGTCAACGAGAACGTCGCCAACCTCCTGCTGGCCGCCAAGTTCGGGGTGCCGGTCTGCCCGCACGCCGGCGGAGTGGGCTTGTGCGAGATCGTGCAGCACCTATCGATGTTCGACTACGTGGCCGTATCCGGCACGACGGACGGGCGTAGGATCGAGTGGATAGACCACCTGCATGAGCACTTCGCCAGCCCCGCCGTCGTGTCGCACGGCCGCTATCGCGCGCCGCAGACGCCGGGTGCCTCCACCGAGATCCTGCCCGAGGCCCTGGCCGAGTTCTCGTACCCGTCCGGCCCGGCCTGGCAGCCGAGCCCGTGATACTCCCGGGTTCGCTGGTCTTCGGCGGCGGTCCCATCGGCGGGTTGTACGCGCCGGTAAGTGACGAGTCGGCCGCGGCTACGCTCCAGGGCGCCTGGGACGCGGGAATCCGCGCCTTCGACACCGCGCCGCACTACGGGGTGGGGCTGTCGGAACAGCGGATCGGCGACTTCCTGGCCGGGCGCCCCCGGGCCGAGTTCGTCGTGTCGACCAAGGTAGGGCGGCGGCTGATGCCCGCGGTGGGGCCAGTGGACGGCGCCGACGGGTTCTACGGCACACCCGAGCTCAGGCGGGTGCGCGACTACAGCGCGGACGGCGCGCTGCGCTCGCTGGAGGACAGCCTGCGCCGGCTGCGGCTGGACCGCGTGGACATCGCCCTTATCCACGACCCGGACGAGCACATGGCCGAGGCGCTGGACCGCGCCTACCCAGCCCTGGCGAGGCTGCGCTCGGAGGGGGCGGTCGGGGCGATCGGGGTGGGGGTCAACTCCGCGTCGCTGGCCGAATGGTTCGTGACCCGGTGCGACCTGGACTGTGTGCTGGTGGCCGGCCGGTACACGCTGCTGGACGACTCCGCGGCGCGCTCGCTGTTCCCGCTCTGCCTGACCCGCGGGGTCGCGGTGCTGGCCGGGGGAGTGTTCAACAGCGGAATCCTGGCCGGCGGCGATCGCTATGACTATGCCCTGGCCCCGCCCGGCCTGCTGGCCCAGGCCCGTCGCATCGCCGAGGTCTGCGCCCGCTACGACGTCCCGGTCGCGGCCGCGGCCCTGCGCTACGTCCTGCGGCACCCCGCGGTCACCGCCGCGGTGGTCGGCGCGCGCACCCCGGACGAGATTCGCGCCGACGCCGGGTACCTATCGCTGGACATCCCGGACGCCCTGTGGGCCGAGTTGGCCGATCTCCCGTCGTGACCGTTGCTCAGAGCACCGAGGCGAGCCACTGCTCGACGCCCGCGATGTGCACGGTGGCCCAGGACCTGGCGATCTCGGGTTCGTGAGCGGCCACGGCGTCGAGAATGGCCCGATGCTCGGCCAGCGTCTGGGCCAGCGTCCCGGTCTGGGTCAGCCCGCGCCAGACCCGGGCCCTGGTGGTCGGCGCCGAGATCGATTCGAGCAGCGAGGAGAGCACGGAATTACCCGAGCAGGCCACGATCCGCCGGTGGAACTCCAGGTCGTTCGCCACCAGCTCTTCGGCCTCCGGGTGCGGGCCGATGCTGTCGAGCAGCTTGCGCAGCTCATCGGTCTCGGAGTCGGTGATCCGCTCCGCGGCCATGGCCGTGGCGGCCGGCTCGAGTATCCGCCGGACCCGCAGCAACTCCAGCACCGTGTCGTCACGGTGGAAGTCCACGATGAAGCTCAGCGCCCCGAGCAGCAGCCGCGGTTCCAGGCTGGTCACGTAGGTCCCGTCGCCGCGCCGGACATCCAGGATGTTGACCAGCGAGAGCGCCCGCACCGCCTCCCGCAGCGAGCTGCGCGACAGGCCGAGCTCGGCCGCCAGGTCCGCCTCCCTGGGGAGCCGGTCACCCGCGCGCAGCGCGCCGGAGGTGATCATGGCCTTGATCTTCTCGATGGCCTCGTCGGTGACGGCCACGATGCGCGCACACTCCTTGCCCGGGCAAAGATCGGATGTTTGCTTGGTGTCTGTCCGAGTATGACATATCGACAAAACCGCAGGACGGGAGAGACGTCGTGAGAATCGCACTGCACACGCGCGTGCGCGCCGACCGCATCGACGAGTACGAGGCCGCGCACCGCGCCGTCCCGCCCGAACTCACCGACGCGATCCGCGCCGCGGGCGCGAAAGCCTGGACGATCTGGCGCAGCGGCACCGACCTGTTCCACGTCATCGACTGCGAGGATTACGCGGCCCTGCTGGCCCGCCTCAGCACCCAGCCGGTCAACCAGGCTTGGCAGGCGCACATGGCCGGACTGCTCGACGTCGCCCACGACTACTCGGCCTCCGGCGCGGACGCGGCCCTGTCTGTCGTCTGGGAACTCTGAACGACCATGCGGATCGTCGATGCTCACCATCACCTGTGGGACCTGGGCGTGCGGGACCAGGACTGGATCACCGGCGCCGCGCTCGCGCCGTTGCGCCGGGATTTCCTGGCCGGCGACTACCAGCCGCTGGCCGGTCAGAACGGCGTGGGAGCGAGCGTGGTCGTGCAGACCGTCACGGTGCCGGGGGAGACCCCGGAGTTGCTCGCGCTGGCCGCGGCCAGCGACCTGATCGCCGGGGTGGTCGGCTGGGCCGATCTGACCGCCCCGGGCCTGGCCGACCGGATCGCCGAGCTTTCCAACGGGCCCGGCGGGAACAAGCTCGTCGGCCTGCGCCACCAGGTCCAGAGCGAACCCGACCCGCGGTGGCTGACCCGCGCCGACGTCCTGCGCGGACTCGCTGCCGTCGCCGGCGCGGGCCTGGTCTACGACCTGGTCATCACGGCGGGCCAGCTTCCGGCGGCCGCGCGGGCCGCGGCGGCCGTACCCGGCCTGCTGTTCGTCCTCGACCATCTCGGCAAGCCGGCGATCGCGTCGGGGAGCGCCCAGCCGTGGGAACGGGACCTGCGGCGCCTGGCCGCGCTGCCGAACACGGCCTGCAAGCTGTCCGGCCTGGTGACCGAGGCCGACTGGACGCGGTGGCAGGTCGCCGACCTGCGCCCTTACGCGGAGGTCGCCCTCGACGCCTTCGGGCCTGGCCGGATGATGTTCGGGTCCGACTGGCCCGTCTGCACCCTGGCCGCGAGCTACGGCGAGGTGCTCCAGACGGCCCGCGACCTGACCGGGCACCTCAGCGACGCCGAACGCGAGGCTATCTTCGCTGGCACCGCGACCCGCGTGTACCGGCTCGGGCGTTAGTGCCAGCGGCGGTTACCCGGCGGCGCTCACCCGGGGGCGGGGAAGAACGGCTACGGGCTGCCGCTGGCCAGGTAGCCGGACAGCCGGTCCATGATCATCGCCCAGGTCTGGGCGGTGTGGCCCAGATCGGACTCCGGGTACCCTTCGCCGAAGCCGTAGTGCCGGAACAGGACACCGGTTCCCGTCCCGGTCCGGGTGGCGTCGCCTAGCTCCCACTGGGTCGGCTCGACGTCCGGATCCGCGGCGCCGATCCCGGCCCGGACCCGAACACCTGACCGTACCGGCGCGGAATCAGCGTACTGCCCGTGATCAAGAAACGGCGTCTAGCGTTCGCGGGCTAGTTCCTGCGCCATCAGCTCGACCAGCTTGTTCAACCCGCGCATCGGCCGCACCATCACGGTGAAGCCGACCAGGCGGTCTTCGCCGTTCCAGCGGAGCATGTCGACGCCCTGGAGGTAAACGCCGTCTAGGTCGGCCTCGAATTCGAGCACCGCGCTGGTCTCGCCGTGCCACTCGCCGACGTAGCGCAGCGACGGGCCCAGCACGGTCATCGCGCTGGTCAGGTACTGCGTCGTGACCGCCTTACCTTCCTGCGGTTTGAACACCGCGGGCGACCGGAACACCACGTCGTCGGCCAGCAGGTCGTCCAGCAGGGCCGGGTCCTGCGACTGGACGACGGCGTGCCACGCCCGTACGGCGGCCGGTGGCTCAGTCATGGGGCAGGAAGTCCAGCAGCAGGGCGTTGACCTCGCCGGGGGCGTCGAGCTGCATCCAGTGGCCGGGGCCTTCGAGGCGCTCGTATCGCCACGGGCCCGCCACGTTCTCCGCGGAGTCGGTCATCTGGATCTCGGTGAGGGCCGGGTCTTTCGTGCTCCAGATGCCCATCGTGGGGGCCTGGACGGGCGGGAGCTGGGGCGGCGGTGCGACCCACGACTCCGGCGGGACGTTGGCCCGGTACCAGTTCAGGCCCGGGGTGAGCGAACCGTTCGCCTCCAGGTCGGCGATCACGCCGTCGGCGTCGGGATGCCCACCCCAGTTACGGAAGTTGGCCCAGTCGTCCCCGGACAGCCAGCGCTCGGCGACGCCGGGGAACTGGAACAGCAGCATGTACCACGACTTCTCGCGCTGCCGCGGGGTGCGGCGGAAGGTGGCCGGGTGGCCGACGGACAGCACGGCCAGGTGGTCGACCTGGCCGGGCGCGAGGGAGGCAAGCCCCCAGGCCAGCGCGGCGCCCCAGTCGTGGCCCACGATGTGGGCCCGGTCGACCTGCTCCGCCGCGAGGATCGCCAGGACGTCGCCGGCCAGGGCCATCATCGAGTACGCGGCGACGTCCCCCGGCTTGTCGGAGCGCCCGTAACCGCGCAGGTCCGGGACGATGACCCGGAATCCCGCCTGCGCCAGGGCCGGTACCTGGTGCCGCCAGAGCCGGCCGGAGTCGGGAAAGCCGTGCAGCAGCACGACCGGGCGCCCGTCCCCGGTGACCTCGTACTCGATTCCGACCCCACCCACATCTACGTGGCCCATCCGGTCTCCTCCTGTCAGTCGATCGGGGCTTACGCGCCAGACACCAGCGCGAGGATCTGCTTACGGGTCGGGCCGAAGGGTGGCTCGCCGCGCCAGTCCGACCCGAGCGTGAGGGTCTTGTCGCGCAGCCCGGGCCGGGCGAAGACCTGCGCGGGTGTCTGCAGCACGAACCGGATGTCAAAGGTCGCGCGCAGGCAATCAGGATCTCGGTCGACCGCAGTGTCAAGGGACTTTTCCAGCTGATACGCGGGGTCCGGCGGATCGTAGGTCGTGCCGCGCAGGTCGGCCTCGATCTCGCCGAGCCGGTGCCGGTCGGTGGCCAGGGTGGCGCGGTACCACGGCTCGACGGTTTCGGCGGTGGCGGCGTGGAACGCGTCGGCGAAGGCCGCCGGGTCGTCGAGGCCGGCCGTGCGCAGCTGGTCCCGCAGGGCCAGGGCGTGCAGCATGCCGATCGAGGCGCCGCGCCCGTTGGCGGGATTGGAGCAAGCCCAGGAGTCGGCCACGGCCACCACTCCGGTCGCGACCGGCTGGCCGTCGACCACGAAGCCGCGGCAGCGATCCTCCAGCCGGGCCATCACCTGGACCTCGTCGTCCAGCGGGGTCCCGTTCAGCCAGTGCGCGACCGTCGGAAGGCCGCGCACCAGGCCCTCCCAGCGCGCCGCCTCGCGCAGCGGCCGCAGGGCAGTGTCCTTCGACCCGGTCACGAGCACAATGGCCCAGGTCCCGTTGTCCGCCGGCAGGGTGAGCGAGGTGATCGTGCCCCAGTCCATCCCGACGGGCCCGCGCATGGCGGGGATCGATCCGTCCGCCGACCTGAAGTGCCGCCCGTAGTACACGAACCCGCTGTCTTCCAGTTCCTCGGCGGGCGGCCGGGCGTCGATGCCGCGGAGCCAGGCAGGCAGGGCCGACCGCCGCCCGCTCATGTCCACCACCAGGTCGGCCGGGATCGACTCGCCGAGCCTCGTCCGTACTCCCACCACGTGCGGGACGCCCGGGCGGGCCCGCGACCCGGTGACCAGGCCGACGACGGCCGTACCACGGCGGATTTCCACGCCGGGAGTCGACTCGGCGGCCGCGGCGAGCACGGCCTCCACCAGGGCACGCCTGCCGGTGAGCCAGTCGTAGCGCTCGTCGCCGTCCCGCCAGCCGCCGGTCATCGCCGCGGGCGTCACATCGCGGATCATGTTCAGCCGCAGCGCGCCGGCGGCCTGCAGGGCCTTGGCCACCTCCGGCAGTTCCGCCTCGACGACCGACCGGAACCCGGGCAGGAAGACGTGTCCCTGCCGGAACTGGTTCAGCCCCGGGCGCTGCCAGCGCTCCCACGCCTCCGCCGGGTCGCCCGGCGGCGGGTCCGGGTCCCGCTCCAGCACGGTGATCTCATGATTGTCACCGGCCAGGAGCATCGCGGTCCCCAGTGCCACCACCCCGGCCCCCACCACCACGATCCGCGCCATGATCGAAGGCTAGGGGGTCCGGCCCGTCCGGCGGAAGCGGGTCATGGGGCCGAGCACGCCGGGCACCACCTCGAATGGGGTCATGCCGAGCCGCTCGATGACCCGGATCGACGCGGTGTTGCCCTCGTCCACCTCGGCCAGCACCTCGGGCAGGCCCAGCGGGCCGAGGGCATGCTCCACCACGGCCCGGGCGGCCTCGGTGGCGTATCCCTGGCCCCACGAACCGGGCGCCAGGCTGTAGAAGATCTCCAGCCCGAGATCCTCCAGCGGCCGCAGCCCGGCGGTACCGACCAGGTCCGCCCCGTCTTTCTCCTGGATCAGCCACAGCCCGTACCCGGCGGCGGCGAAGTCACGTGCGCTGTCCTCGATGGCCTCGGCGATCTCGCCTTCCGACATGATCCCGCCGTCGAACAGGAACTGCCGCACATCGGGCGCGGTCCAGTGGGCCAGCAGCGCGGCGTGGTCGCGTAGCGTCACCGGACGCAGGACGAGACGTTCCGTGGTCAGGACATGGTTCACGGCGGCTACTCTATCTGCCGCTGGTCAGCGGGCAGGTTGAGCACGTAGCATGAATAATTGGTACTTCAGTTCGGACACTTAGGATGACGGCCTGTGATCGGCGGTGCGGCGGGTGCTCGGAGCCGGCAGGATGACGGTCGGTGTTCGGCGGCGGAGCGGGCACACCGTCACCGTGACCATCGGCGCTGAACGGCTGTGCCTGACCGCCAACCAGCGCGAGGACGGCAGCCTGGTCGAGGTCTTCATCCGGTGGGGCAAGCACGGCACTGGTGTCGCGGGCCTGCTTGACACCTACGCCGCGGCGCTTTCGGCCGGGCTTCGGCACCGGATCCCGCTACCGGCCCTGATCCGCCCCGGGCTGGGGCTGGCGTTCGCCCCCAGCGGCCGCACCGACGACCCGGAGATCCCGCGCGTGCGGTCCGCGGCCGACTACGTATCCCGGCGGCTGGCCATCGACTGGCTGCCGTACCCCGATCGCGCCGAACTCGGCGTGTTCACGCCGGCCGAGCGCGGGGAGCGGGACCGTCGGCCGGCCTGACCGGTCAGGACAGGCCCATCCGGCGCAGGAAGTTCCTGGCTGTCTTCGTTGCCTCCCTGACCCCCTGGAAGGGATCGGTCTCTTGCTCCACGCGCAGGCCGGGAGGGAGGTGCACGCGGAAGTCGCCGGGCGAGGCCGGGCCGTCGACGTCCCTCAGCTCGTACCGCCGCACCGGCTGGCCGCCCAGGTAGGACGTCAGGGACAGCAGGATCCCCAGCTCGGCGTCCACCACCGCGACGGCGGGGGAGAACATCAGGGAGACCGACCAGGGCGCGTCGCCGCGCGCCACGTTGACGCGGTACGCCGGGCGGTCCCCGGCCATGACGAGCGTGCCGTCGGACAGTCGGCACTCAAGCAGCCAGGACGTGTCGGCGAGGTCCGCGAGGTCACTGGGGGGCGGCTGGGCCGGGCCGGTGGTCACCCGGTAGCGGTAGACCCGCCAGCGGCGCTGTCCGTCACACGCGATCGTCTTCGGCCCGCGCGCTGGATCGTACCGGTGGTCGATCTGGTACCGGCCGGGGCCGCCGATGCGGAGGTAGGAAACCAGGTGCGGGGCGGCCGCCGGTTCGCCCAGCGCACTGGCGAGCAGGCCGAGCCCGCCGAGCCCGGTCCGGCGCACAGTATCGGGTAGCTGCGCCAGCAGGGCGCCGGGGTCAAGCCACTGGTGCAGCGTGGCGGCGAACGCGACGGTGCCGCGGCCGTGCAGCAGGTGCAGCACGTCGTCACCGACCGCGGGCCCGGCGAGCCTGCCGTCGGGCGAGACCTCGGGAGCCGGGTCGTCGCGCGGCATGGCCGCCTCCGCGTCGGCGGCGCTCCGGCCGCGGCCGAACGGTGAGTACCTGTGCCACGCGCCCAGGCCGCTCGCGGCGATCCCGGCCGCTGCCTTCCAGGCCTGATCGACGGGATCGCCGGGCCCGAGGGCCGCCCGCAGGCCCTCGCCGACCCGGCTGCCGGGCGGAGGCGCGAACTGCGCCGTGTCCACCACCGGGTTGACCTCCAGGCTGACCAGCTCGGTCACCCGTGGGGCCGGGCGGGCGTCCGTCCTCGAGACGCGCAGCAGGATGCCGAGCTCGGCGTCCACGATGGCCTCGGTGCGGCCGATCCGGGCCCGGGCCGCCCTGGTCACGTCCCGGAGGCTCTCCCGGGCCGTTACCACGACGGCCAGGCCCTCGCGCCCGCAGGCTCGTACCGGGCCCCTGACCTCCAGCCGCGAGTTGCGCAGCAGCCAGGACGGGCACAGCAGCGTCCGCAGCGGCGGCTCGGGCCCGCCGACCCAGTGCTCCGTCCCGTCCGCGGCCCACGGCGGCAGCGTCCAGGGGTGCTCGCCGTCGCAACCCCTGATGCCCTCCGCGCTCTGCTCCCGGTACCGGCGGCCCGGCGCGACCAGCACGGTCGACCCGTCGTTCACCCGGGCCGAGATGCTGAGCCTGGTCCAGTCCGCGCGGTGCAGCAGCCCGATCACGTCGGGATCGCCGGTCATGGCGTCCCTGAGCTGAACGTGAACATCTTGTCCGCGGCGATGCGCGCGCCCACCGCATCCGCCTGGTCCAGCCAGGTCTCGAAGCCCGGCCCCTGCAGCGGCAGGTAGTGGTCGAGCATGGCCTGGCGCAGCTCACCGCGAGCCGGGTCGTTGACGTCGAAGAGCTCGGCCCGGCCGTGCACAGTCAGGGCGAGGTTCTCGGCAGGCAGGTAGGTAGCGCTGACACCTGGCCGGACCGCCAGGTGGCGCATGCGGACGGAGTCGCGGCCCGAGCTGAAGTAGAACGATCCGTGCAGGAAGTAGCCGTCGACCGGGCCGGCCAGCGGCCGGCCGTCCGCGGTCACCGTGGCCACCACCAGCAGCCGCAGGCCTGGCAAGAGCCGGCACACCTGCGCGGCGGACAGGCGGCGGTCATCGGTGATGATCCCGCGCAGGTGCGGCCCCGCCGCGGCGGCGCTGCGGTCGAGCAGTTGTTGCAGGCCGTCCATTTCCTCCGGCGTCTCCAGCATGTGCCGATTACACCAGATCCGGGGCCGGCCTAGCCGGCCGGCTTGACGTGCGATAGCTCCCCGGGTGGACGCTCGGAGGGGAGGGAAGCGGCGCTACAGGCCGGCACCGCGCTGCTGGGGCGGGCGGCTGATCCTGGCGGCGAACAGGTCGCGGAGGCTGACTACGCCTCGCACGGTGCGCCCCTCCACGATGGGGAGGTGGCGGAAGCCGTTCAGGAGCATCATCTGGGCGGCGTCCTCCACCGTGGTGTCGGGTCCGGTGGACTGCGGGTCGGCGGTCATCCATGCCGAGACCGCCACGGCGGTGAGGTCGGTCCCTGACGCCGCGGCCCCGAGCACGTCGCGCTCGGTGAGGATGCCGGCCAGGAAGGGCCCCTGCATCACCAGGGCGGAGCCCACCTTCTCCCGCACCATCGCGCCGGCCGCCTCCGCGACCGGGGTGTCCGGGGTGGTCGACACCAGCCGCGTGTGCATGACATCGCCGACCGTCAGGATCCGGCGACCGTTGTCAGCCACTTTCGCCGATCTCGTATAGCTCCGAGTCCCCGTGCGGGGCCGAAGGCCCGGCCAGTTCTTCCGACAGCAGGCGCCAGAGCGAGCCGGCCCACGCCGATAGCTGCGGCCAGCGCATCCAGAACACCTGCAGCGTCGTCTCGTCGAACTCGGCATGCGCCTGATCAGGGCTTACCGTACGGGTGAAGTCCTCGAGTTGGTGAATAAGGTCGAGGAACCGGTCGGCGTTATCATCCATCGATCACCTCCAGGGGGGCCAGCGGGGTTAGCCGCGGAAGCGCGCGGGACGTCGAAGACGCCAAGTGGGGGAATCCATACCCCGAAAGCGCGCCCTGCAAGAGGCTGCCGCCCGCATATTTTCTGAGGAGAGACAAAAAATCAGGCCTTGGCCAGACAAAGCCGACAGATGACTTCGGTGGCCGTGACGGACCGTAGGCGACGTGGGAAAACGTGCAGCGACATTCCCCGTAGCGATTACTGAATGTGATCGAACCCTCCCCGTGCGTAGACCTGACTCGGTTGACATTGCCGCGATCGAGGGTAAGTTGCTGCTCAGGTCCAGCACCGGGCTCGTCAGCCGGACCTGCAGACTCGTCAGGTTTTAGGGCTACGCCACGGCTAGAGGCGCTCGCATCCAGCCGCCCTCGAGACCAGGCGCAGCCCGATCGGGCCGAACGGGTCTGGGACGCTCATCCGGCTGGATGGGGGGTTGGGCGTGGAAAGGGCCCGGGCAACCAGTAGACAACGGAGGCCGAGCCCGTTGCCAACGGGACGGCCTCCGGTCCGAAGGTGCTGCCCGGGTCCTTTTCCTTCTCTTCCTCGTGGCAGGAATGTCCCGCCTGCCTGCCCGGCACGGCACGAACCTGGTCGCCGGTTCGTTGTCACAATCACGGGAGCAGCGCTGCGTTCGCGGCCGGGCCTGGGCGGGCGCGCACGGGGTTATCATGTCCTGCACGTCCGTGGTTAACGTCTGTTGACCAGCGCAGCGATAGGCAGAGGTAGTGACTGAGCCACACCCAGCGGCCGATCAGCCGATCGGCCAGACGGTCATCGTCATGCCCACCTACAACGAGAGGCAGAACCTGGAGTCGGTCGCGGGCCGGGTCAGGGCCGCGATGCCAGAGGCTGACCTGCTCGTGGTGGACGACAACAGCCCGGATGGCACCGGCGACATCGCCGACAAGCTAGCCGAGACCGACCCGCACGTGCAGGTCATGCACCGGACGGAAAAGGCGGGCCTGGGCAAGGCTTACATCGCCGGGTTCGGCTGGGCGCTGGAGCGCGGTTATGACGTGATCGTGGAGATGGACGCGGACGGCTCGCACCTGCCCGAGCACCTACCCACCCTGGTCGGCGCCCTGGCCCACGCGGACCTGGCCATCGGGTCCCGGTGGACGAGCGGCGGCCGCGTGCTCAACTGGCCGAAGTCCCGCCTGCTGCTCTCCCGGGGCGCCAACGTCTACACCGGGCTCATGCTGGGGGTCGGCGTTCGCGACGCGACCGCGGGATTCCGCGCCTACCGGGCCTCCACCCTGCGGACCATCAGCCTGGATCAGGTCGAGTCGACCGGTTACTGCTTCCAGATCGACCTGACGCTGCGGGTCGCCGACGCGGGCCTGCGGATCGTCGAGGTGCCGATCACGTTCGTGGAACGCGAGCACGGCGCCAGCAAGATGAGCAACAGCATCATCATGGAGGCGTTCTGGCGGGTCGCGCAGTGGGGCGTGGCCAGGAGGCTCCGTCAGCTCAGGTCGCGCCGGACCCGCTGACTAACCGCGAGAGCTTAGGCGCTGCGGCGGTGTGGCTGGTCCGTGCCGAGGGTCTCGCCGCGCTCGGCGCTGCGGCGCTCCCTGATCACTTCGAGCCGCTCAGCCAGGACCGCCTCGAGGTCCTCGACCGTGCGCCGCTCCATGAGCATGTCCCAGTGGCTACGCGGCGGCTTCGCCTTCTTCGGGGACGGGGATTCCCCCGTGGCGGCGATGGCGATCGAACCGCAGACACGACACTCCCACGTGCCAGGAAGTTCCGCCTCGGCCGCAAACGGCACGCTAAAATGGTGCCCGTTCGGGCAGTCAAAGGCGACGTCCTGACGGGGCGCCAGGTCGGTGTTCCTGTCATTCTCGTAGCTCGTCGCACCGAGCCGGGTGCCGCGAAGTGCGCGTTCGGCCATGCTTGCTGCCTCCCAGGCGATCAGCGGTCTTGTTGTGCAACGCTGGGTACCCGGACAAGATTCCCCTTACGGGCGTTACCCAATCGTTTTTTTGACAGAAGATCGCAGCTATAGGCCCTGCGAGGTCGGCCGGTCCGGGTGGGAAGGCCAACCGCGTGCCGTTGCGGCTCCCTCAGCCGGCGGCCCGCGGATACCACTGGCCCCGCTCGATCAGCAGGTCGCGCAGCGTCTCGATGTCGTCGGTCATGATCCCGTCGGCGCCTAGGTCCAGGAAACGGGTCATCGCGGCCCGGTCGTTGATCGTCCACACGTGGACGTCGAGGCCGAGGGCGTGGGCGCGGCGCATGAACGACCCCGTGGCCACCCGCCCCGGCACCTGGGTACAGCGCATCTCGGACCGCGAGAACCGCCCGGCGAGCAGCCGCGTCTGCGGCCCGTGAGGGGTGGCGCTGATGGCGCACCGCACGGCGGCGATCGCGGCCGGCGAGGTGGTCATGCACACCGGCCGCTCGAGCAGCCCGCGGGCGGTGCGGAGCCTGCTGCCGGAGAAGGAGGTCACGCAGACCCGGTCCCACGCGCCGGTCCGGCGCAGCACGTCGGCCAGCAGGGATATCCCCGGCTCGTCCTTGAGGTCGATGTTGAAGCGGACGTCCGGCCAGGCGCCGAGCAGGTCCTCGATGCGCGGTATCGGCTCGGAACCCCCGACGCGCAGGGCCTGGACGTCGCGGTACGGCAGCCCGTTGATGGGCCCGGAGGCGTCGGTCACCCGGTCCAGCGTGCGGTCGTGGAACGCCATGAGCATCCCGTCCGAGGTCGCGCGGGCATCGGTCTCCAGGTACGCGTACCCGAGCTCGACCGCGTGCTCGAACGCGGTCCACGAGTTCTCCGGCGCGTGCGCCGCGCCACCGCGGTGGGCGAAGGCGATGGGAAGCGGATGGTCGAGGAATGGAACGCGCACGACGCTAGTATGCCCGCGGCCAGGACCGTTCCGGTGAACTGCGGATGTCGGGCGGTTGATCAGGTCACCGCGGGCCCGCCCAGGCCCTGCGGCGCGCCTCGGCCAGCGCGATGGCCGCCGCCACCGCGACGTTGAGCGACCCGACCCGCCCGGGCTGCGGGATGTACGCGATCGCGTCGGCGATGGCGAGCAGCCCGGCGGTGCAGCCGTGATCCTCGTTGCCGATGGCCAGGCAGACGTCGCCATCCAGCGGCGCCTCGTGCAGCGGGACGGCGCCGGTGGCCAGCTCGATCGCGACCACCCGCAGCCCCGAGGCCGCCGCGGCCTTGGCCGCCTCGACCGGGCTCGGCTCGGTGGTCGCCGGCACGAGCCGCTGCGTGCCGAGCGCCGTCCGGCTCACCCCCGGGTGGCTGAGCGGGGCGGTGCTGCCGCACAGCCACAGGTGCTCGGCCCCGAAGGCGGCGGCGGAGCGGATGATGGAGCCGACGTTGAACGGCTGGGCGACCGAGTCCAGCAGGACGGCCAGGCGGGCGTCGCTGGCCCGGCGCCATTCGCGGTTCAGCCGCTTGACTTCCACGGGACGCAATTGCCTCGGCGGGCCACCACCGGGCACCACCTCATTCACGGGGGAGTCACCACCGCTCGTTCGGCTGAAATACTGACGTGCAGCAGGCGGTAACCGCTGCGCGCGGCCAGGCGCGTCACGGGCCAGCCCTGCTCGGCGAGCCAGCGGTGCAGCGAGTCCGCGCCCAGGTTCCGGCCCGCGACCAGGTAGGCCTGGCCGTCCGGGCCCAGGCGCGCCAGCCAGCCGCTGAGCAGCGCGTGCAGGGCGGCCTTCCCGACGCGGACCGGCGGGTTGGACCACATCGCGGTCAGAGCGGCCGGTACCGCCGGGTCTGCGGGCGTGACGCAGCGGACGTTCTCCAGGCCGGCCGCGGCCGCGTTCCGCGCGCACAACTCCAGCGCGCGCTCGTTGACGTCGACCGCCCACACGGTGGCGCCCGGGGCGCGGGCGGCCAGCACGCAGGCGATCGGGCCGTACCCGCAGCCCAGGTCGAGCAGGTCGCCCGCGGGCGGCGGGGCGGGGGACGCTTCGAGCAGCAGCCGGGTGCCCGGGTCGAGCCGGCCGGGGGAGAAGACCCCGGCGTCGGTGGCCAGCTCCAGGTAGACGTCGGGCAGGATCACCCGCACCAGGCCGGGGCGGTGCGCGGCGCGTGGCTGCGGCGAGAAGTAGTGCTCGCTCACGTGGTCATGAACGCACGGCCTGGGCCGACGGGGCCTCGCCGGACAGCGCGGGCCTGATGAACCGGCGGGTGACCCACCGCTCGACGATGAAGGTCATGATGGGG
>Ga0187808_10000206_pt1 | contig 15930 bp, 9 predicted proteins | sample NC_wetland_sal_i_5_FD_132427 | JGI IMG/M metagenome (GOLD analysis project Ga0187808, IMG submission 132427) | Wetland sediment microbial communities from Neuse River Estuary, North Carolina, USA - ASW_3 | ecosystem: Environmental > Aquatic > Freshwater > Wetlands > Sediment | place: USA: North...
CACGCGCCAGACGCCTCGGCTGTAGCTTCCTTCGGTGTCGAAGATGCCAGCGAGGTATCCGTGAAACCAGTCTTGGCACGGGAAGGACGGCCACCTGATCAGATGCTCGATAGCCTGCACGTTGCCGCGCGAACTCGTTGCGATCGCTCGCATCGCGCGCCGCGTCGCAGGCGCGGCAGCGAAGTCGAACTCCGTCGTGAGGATCCCGAACGTCCCGAGATAGTGTCGGGTGCGGGCCAGCGCCTCGGTGTCTGCCAGTGCTAGACGGAACGTATGGATGTCGCGGGCAGCTCCCGTGTACCTTCCCAGGTCGGCGTCCCCGCGGATCATCCCGCACAGGTAGCCGCGTCGGAACTGTGTCGTGTCCTTCGGCGGTTCGGCGAAGCCACCGAATCCCATGAGCTTGTTGTTCACGGTGAGGAACGGTCGCTGCTCCGGGCCTTGCTCGGCCCCGGTGACGTGCTTCCATCCGCGCTCCGTCAGGAAACGGTGGTCGCCGCTCGCGATGAGCTTGGTGCCGTCTTCCAAGGTGACTCGGTAGGCGGGCTTGACCGTGGACCAGTGCGCCAGCACCTCTGTGAGCGCGTAGCGACGGTAGCAGCCGTCCCGTACCGTCCCGTAGATCGAGTCGCCCACACGAACATCCGCGATCCGGCGTGTGCTCCCGTCTCCCATCAGAATCGGTGTGTCACCCGACACACAATAAACACACCCATGCTGGCATCCCCTGTAGGGGTTGATCGTCCAGCGGAACGACATCCTCGACGACTCGGGGACGTGGCTGACGATCGACTTCGCCTGCACCTCATAGAACGTCATGCCGCGGAAGCCCGGCGTGTCGAAGGTTCTTACGACGGCACCGCGTTCGAAGAGCGGCACCTGAGCGGCGCCATCGGTCGCGGTCGCGTCGGCGGTGCCGTCGAGTCGCAGGTTGTCCCAACGCATGGACAACAGCGTAGAACGGCTATTCGATTATGGCAAACATCTGTTCGGTTCCATCCGGTGCGTTGGAGTGATGATTACTCTGAGGTAGATCAGTGAACACATTGAGTAGTCGTGACTGATGTGTTCCAAAAAGAGCCGGGAACAAAGTCAGAACGATTGGATAAACCTCCCTTCCTGGGGGATAGTTAGAGAGTTCCATCTAGCGCGCGGAACGCGGAGGTGACGCTGTGGCGCTGTCGCAAGACGAGCAGCGCATGCTTGCCGAGATCGAGCGGAGGCTTTCCGCTGAGGACCCGCGACTAGCCGCCCGGCTGTCCTCGTTTCGGCGGCCCGGGACAGGGGGCAGCTTCCGCACCCCTCGGGGCAGGATCGTCGGGTCGCTGTTCGCGGTGGCCCTGGTGGCCGTCGTCTCGATGATGGTGTACGCCATGGTCCCCTTCCACGCGCACGATGGTAAATCGACATACACCCCGCAGGCGTCTACGAGTGCCGCCTCTCACTACGCGCCGCCCAGCGCCACCGTCAACAGCAGCGCCACCGTCAACAGCAGCGCCCCGGCCCGGACCGGTGCCGCGACCAGGACGGTCAAGACGTCCGCGAGCGCCGCTACGAAGAACGCGGCCACCCAGTCGGGCAGTCACTCCCAGTCGGGCAGTCGCTCCCTGTCGGCCAAGGCACCGAGCGCGAGGGCCACGAATCCCTCGCCGGCGACCGCCGGCTGACCGCGCGCCTCGTAACGAGGCGAGCCGCATCAGCGGTAACGAGTCCCGCCAGAGCTGGACGAGGTAGCGTTCCACGCCTTCGAGCTTGCGTTTCTCGCGCTGGAACTCGTCGCTGAGCGGGTCCTTGTGCGCGTTGAACAGCTCCTCGTACATCTGCACCACCGCCTCGCGGTAGCGCGCGTACACCCGCACCTCGTAGTTGCCCACCCCGCCGGACAGCCGCAGCCACGACACCGCGGTACCGGCCGACCCCATGTCGATCGACAGGTGGCCGCGCAGGTATAGCCGCGCCTTGCCTTCCTCGTCCCAGGAGTCGGGCAGCAGGGGCTGGCCGTCCCACTCCTCGAGCACCAGGCGGACGTCGATGTCCTGCTGCAGGCTGCCCACCCACAGTTGCTCGCGACTGGCGGACACCAGCACACCGACCGGCGGAAGCGGCCCGCCAGGGGAGTCCGGATGGACCTCGGAATCGTGAATACGGAACATCCGGCGGTCCGGGAAAATGGGCATAACCAGCTGTAGAAGCCTGCGGCTCACGTATCCCCCCTCGGGCACGCTGCCACCTCACTAATCACGCCTGTAACACGCACGCCGCCGGCCAGTCCGGCACCTTGCATATGAATGTAGACCGAGACACCATGGCGCGCAGCCGGAACGCGCGCGGAGAAATGATTCGATTACTAAGACGTACCTATTGACTACGTGACGCAACAATGTACCGTCATATACGGATATACCACACGGCGACCCCTAGGCGGTGCGTCATGCAGTCGGTCTCCGCTGCCCCTAAACAACTACCGTCCGTGTCGAATCAATCACCATCCGCAGCAGTGGGGTTGCAGGGCAGCGGCAGCCGGGCGCTCGTGCTGGCGGTCTGCTGCAGCGCGCTGTTCATGGTCGGGCTGGATAACACGATCGTCAACGTGGGGCTGCCCGCCATCGGCGCGTCGCTGCACACGGCCGTCTCGGGCCTGCAGTGGACGGTCGCCGGGTACACCATCGTGCTGGCCAGCCTGCTGATGTTCTCCGGCGCGGCCGCCGACAGAATCGGCCGCCGCACGATCTTCCAGGTCGGTCTCGCGCTGTTCACCCTGGGGTCATGGCTGTGCAGCCTGGCCCCGAGCCTGACTTGGCTGATCGCGTTCCGGCTGCTGCAGGGGGTCGGCGGATCGATGCTGAACCCGGCCGCGCTCGGCATCATCACGAACACGTTCACCAAGCCAGCCGAACGAGCCAAGGCGATCGGCGTATGGGACGGGGTGTTCGGCCTGTCGATGGCGCTCGGGCCGGTGACGGGCGGCATCCTGATCGGCACCGTGGGCTGGCGGGGCATCTTTTGGGCGAACATCCCGGTGGGCCTGGCGGCCATCGCGCTGACCGCGCTATTCGTGCCGGAATCGCGCGCCGAGCGCGGCCGCCGCGCCGACCCCGTCGGCCAGGTACTGGTGATCGTAATGCTGGGCGCGCTGGCTTACGCGATCATCCAGGGCCCCGGCTACGGCTGGCTGTCGCCGAACATCACCAGCTTCTTCCTGCTGTCCATGGCCGCGCTCGCGGCGCTGCTGGTGTACGAACCGCGGCGCGAGGAGCCGCTGGTCGACTTCCGGTTGTTCCGGAGCGTCCCGTTCTCCGCCGCCAACGTGACCGCGGTCTGCGCGATCGCGGCGACCGCCGGGTTCCTGTTCCTGACCACGCTGTACCTGCAGGACGTGCGCGGCTTCTCGCCGGTGCAGACCGGCCTGACGATCCTGCCGATGCCAGTGACGATGGCGCTGTGCGCGCCGCTGTCCGGTCGGCTGCTCGCCAGCCGGGGTCCGCGCGTCCCGCTCGTGGTCGCCGGCGCCGCGCTGACGCTGTCCAGCGCCGCCCTGTCCCAGCTCTCCTACACGTCGAGCACGCTGTTCCTGATCGGCACCTACGGCCTATTCGGCGTCGGCGTGGGGATGGTGAGCTCGGCGATCACGAACGGCTTCATGTCCGGCCTGCCCAAGTCCCAGGCGGGCATGGCATCGGGGATGAACTCCGCGAGCCGCCAGCTCGGCACGTCACTCGGCGTCGCCATCGTCGGTTCGGTGCTCGCCGCGTCGCTGCGCGGCACCATGCACGCCGGCTTCCTCGGCGCCGCGCATCCCGGCTGGTGGATCATGGCGGGCTGCGGCTACATCGTGCTGGTGCTCGGCCTTATCTCGACGACTAGCTGGGCGAAGGCCACGATCTCCCGCGCGGCCGAGTCAACGCGCGAGGCCGAGGCCGAAGCGATCTGATAACAGCAAGAGACGGCTGAGGGGCGAAGGCCCAGCCTGCTGGAGCTGTTGTCAGCCCCCGCACCCGCAGGCGCCACCGCAGCACCCGCCGCCGCCACCTCCGCCGCCGCCACCTCCGCCGCCGCCAGCCGACGCGCGGCCGCCGACGGCCACCGTGGACAGCAGCTTCACGGTGTCGTCATGTCCTCGCGGGCAGGTGCAGGGCGCCGACGACTCGCTCATCGGACGGGTCAGTTCGAACGTGTCGCCGCAGGCGCGGCAGCGGTACTCATAGCGTGGCACGATCGTGATTTTAGCCGGCTACCGCCACTTTGACGGGGGGCTCCGGGGGGTCGTCCCCCTGGGCTAGCAGAGCTTCTTGAGAATTATCCGGAACGGCAGCGGGTTCCTCGTGGAAGATGAACTGCTTGCCCCGGAACCAGGAGACCAGGGCGCCGAGCAGCGACATGATCGCCGCCGCCGTGAACACGATCATCAGCCCGTGGTGGAACGGTCCGGAGATCAGCGTCGGGAAGAATCGCTTTCCTGTGAGCACCGCGACGTTGTGCGCGGGCAGGGTGTGCAGCAGTCCGCTGGGCGCGAGCAGGTTCTGCACCGGGTTGTAGCCGAGCATCGCGGCGAACACGGTGGACACCGGCGGCAGATGCGCGATCGTGGTCGCCTGCGCGAGCGGCACGCCCTGCGAGGTGAGCCCGGAGGTCAGCGCGCGCGGCAGCGTGTTCGCCAGGCCGATGATCATCAGCGAGAAGAAGATGCCGATCGACAGCGACATCCCCGAGTTCTGGAAGGTCGACCGCATGCCGGACGCCGCCCCGCGGGTGTGCGCGGGAACGCTGGACATGATGGCGGAGGTGTTCGGCGAGGCGAACAGGCCGGAGCCTATCCCGTTGCCGAAGATGAGCAGCGCGAACAACGGATAAGGAAAGTCGATCGGCAGCATCATCAGGCCGATGAAGCACACGCCCGCGACCAGCAGGCCGGCGGTGGCGAACGGGCGCGCGCCGTACCTGTCCGACAGCACGCCGGAGAGCGGGCCCGCGATGAGGAACCCGGCGGTCAGCGGCAGCATGTAGATGCCCGCCCACAGCGGCGTGACCGTGAAGTCGTAGCCGTGCAGCGGCAGCCAGATGCCCGCTAGCCAGATGACCAGCATGAACTGCAGGCCGCCGCGGGCGATCGCGCCGAGCAGGGCGGCGATGTTGCCGGACGCGAACGCGCGGATCCTGAACAGGGCCAGCTGGAACATCGGGTCGGCGACCTTGGTCTCCACGACGCAGAACGCGATGAGCAGCGCGATGCCGCCGACGATGCCGCCGATCACCATGGGGTTACCCCAGCCGGTGGCGGATCCGCCGTACGGCTGGATGCCGTAGGTGATCGCGGCGAGCAGCACCCCCGCGCCCAGGGCGAACGTGATATTCCCGGCCCAGTCGATCCGCGCCTTCCTCGTGTGCGCGATCTCCTTCAGGCTCTTGTACGCCCAGATCGTGCCGAACACGCCGATCGGCACGTTGATCCAGAACACCGCCCGCCAGTCCCAGGCGGCGAGCAGGCCGCCGAGCAGCAGGCCGACGAACTGGCCCGAGATGCCCGCGACCTGGTTGATGCCCAGCGCCATGCCGCGCTGGTTAGCGGGGAACGCGTCGGTGAGGATCGCCGCGGAGTTGGCCATCAGCATCGCGCCGCCGAACGCCTGGACGACCCGCCAGGCGATGAGCCACAGCGCGCCGTTCGGCCCGAGCGCCGGGTCGAAGCTCAGCGCGACGGAGGCCAGCGTGAACACGACGAAGCCCAGGTTATAGATCTTCACCCGGCCGAAGATGTCGCCCAGCCTGCCGAGCGTGACCACGAGCACCGACTGCACGAGCAGGTAGCCGATGATCATCCACAGCAGGTACGAGACGTTACCGGGGGTGAGCGGGTTGAGCTTGATGCCGCGGAAGATGGCCGGCATCGCGATGATGACGATCGACGCGTCGATGGTCGCCATGGTCATCGCGAGCGTCGTGTTGGACAGGGCTACCCACTTATAGGCCGTGCCCCGCCCGCCGCCGTTGACCGTCTCGCCGCTGTCCGTCTGCTCGTTCGCCCTAGTAGCCACGCCTCCCCAGCATAGCGGGTAGTTGCTTGATGGCAACTATTGTGCGTGCTAACGATTGTTCACTAGCCCTGTTCCGGGGCTACGACCGCGAGGATTTCGTTGACCGCGTCCTGGATCTGCCGCTGCCGGCCGGGCATGTCGTGGGCGGCGAAGGTGTGCAGGATGTCGAGCACCTGGTCCTGGTTCTGGAGGATGCCGATCTGCTGCTTGGCCATCTCGTGCAGCGCGATGAGCGTCTCGTGGTCGGCGATCGCCCGCCGGTCGCTCGCCGCCTGCGCCCGGTTGGCGCTCACCTGCAGCGAGATCATGATCGACAGCTGCGGCAGGTTGAGGATCACCAGCAGCAGCGGCCATGGCGTCTTGTCGAACCCGACGATGTTGCCCAGGAAGAGCCAGACGACGATGCCGATCGTGATGAAGAGAAAGACCCACATCGACCCGCAGACCTTGTTCACGGCGTCGGCGATCTTGTCGAGCACGCTGGTGCCTCGTACGTGGTCCGACAGGACCAGCTTTGGCTTGTGCTCTTGGGGGGCGGCACGAATGTGTTCGGCCCGCTGGTGCAGGTCCTCTTTTGCGTGCTCTATCGCGCGCAATGCCGCCGCATCGGTGTGCGGCCTCGGAATGATATGCGGGGGTTCCGGCGCGTGTTCCTGAGTTTGCTGCGCTTGCGGCTCGGCACTCGTCTGCGTCATGCGATCCTCTAGGGGGTTTGGGGGCTTTGCCCTGGCCGGGCCGGGGCGTTCCGGCTGAAATTGCTGTTTTTGGTAAAGACCGATTAGATGAAAGTTGCTGTTGCCGGAAAAATAGCGCAAACGACCGCGAAAAGCGTCCGCCCAGCCGCGAAATGCCCCGTTGCGCACCTCCTTGGGGCCCGCGCGGGGCTGCTCTCGCGAAGCGGTGCGAGCTTGGCTACGGTTACCTGCTGGACCGGACGCGCCGTGGCCGGAAGTGCCGGAGCCACTCGGGCCGGCCACTTCGATGGGCTTCGCCACCGGCTGGGGCGCTTAGACTTGATGTAAGAGAAAGTAAAAGGGGGCGATGGGAGTGGCGGGACGCAAGCGGTCGACCGTCCGGGATCTGCGCAGGGACAACCGTTCTGTGCTCCTGTGGTCGCTTTTCTTCAGCCAGCCGTGCAGTCGGCAGGACCTGAGCTGGGCCACGGGCCTGTCCGCGGGCTCGGTGAGCAACGTCGTCCGCGAGCTGATCGACGACGGCATCGTCACGGAAGCGGGGTCGGTGGACTCCGACGGCGGCCGGCCTCGGGCGCTGCTGCGCATGGACTCCGACTACGGGCGCGTCATCGGCGTCGACGTGGGGGAGACGCGCATCCGCGTCGAGATGTTCGACACGACGATGACGATGCGGGCAAGTGCCGACTACGCCCTTGATCCGCAAGAGCACGGCATCGACGTGGTGGCGGACCGGGTCCGCGCCGGGCTGGCGAGCGTGCTCGCCGACGGGAACTGCGCCGCCTCACGGGTGCTCGGCGTCGGCATCGGGGTTCCCGGGGTCGTCGAGCACGACGGCGCGGAAGCGCTGGTCTACGCCCAGACGTATGGCTGGGACGCGGTGCCGCTCAGCCGCCTGCTGCGGACCGCCGGCGACTTCCCGCTGTACATCGACAACGGCGCGAAGACGATGGGGCAGGCCGAGCTGTGGTTCGGCGCCGGGCGCGGTGCTCGCCAGGCCGTCGTGTGCCTCATGGGGTCCGGCCTCGGCGCGAGCATCGTCACCGGCACCCCCGGGCTCGGCGGCACGTCGGCCTCCCTGGAGTGGGGGCACACGACGGTGGAGGTTGGCGGGCGGAGCTGTCGCTGCGGGTCGCGCGGCTGCCTGGAGGCGTACGTCGGTGCCGGGGCGATACTCGACCGCTACGGCCGCTCGCTGCCTGGCGAGGACGAGGAGTCGGCGCTGGCCTCGCTGGTCGCCGCCGCGGACGAAGCCGACGAACGGGCCGTGCGGATCCTCGATGAGACCGCGCTGTACCTGGGCGCGGGGATCGCCGACCTGGTGAACCTGTTCGGACCCGAGCGCATCATCCTCGGCGGTTGGGCCGGGCTGCTGCTCGGCCAGCGGATCCTGCCCGCCGTCACGGAGGCGGCCCAGCGACACGCCCTGCACCACAGGTTCGCGCAGACGTCCATCGAGCTGGGCGGGCTCGGGCCGGACGCGGTTGCCCTCGGGGCCGCGACGCTGCCCATGGAGCGTTTCCTCGACGGCGCCCTCGCCACTCACTCGAGCGACAGGGCGGCGGGCTGACCGGGGCGCCGCCCCAGCGAGCTCAGCGGAACGACGGGAGGAAGACCGACTTCGTGGTCAGGTAGGCCTCCATGCCTTCCGGGCCGTACGCGATGCCCTGGCCGCTAGCGCCGCGGCCACCCCACGGCGAGCCGATGTCGGGCTCGTACACGTTGACCCCGAATGTTCCGACGCGGGTCCGGCGGGCGATGTCGAGCCCGCGCTGCGGGTCGCCGGTCCACACGGTCGCGGCGAGCCCGAACCCGTCGTTGGCCAGCGCGACCGCCTCCGCCTCGCCCGAGTACCTGATCACGGTGGCCACCGGACCGCAGATCTCCTCCTGGGCGATCGGCATCGAGGGCGTCACGTCGGCGAGGACGGTCGGCTCGTAGAAGTACCCGCGCACCGGCGAGGCGGGCCGTCGGCCGCCGGCGACGACGCGCGCGCCGGAGGTCACGCCCGCGCGGACCCGGCCCTCCACGTCGGAGCGGCGCCTGGATGAGGCCATCGGCCCCATCGTGGTGGACTCGGCGAGCGGGTCGCCGACCACCAGGGCGCCCGCCTGGGAGATCATCGCCTCCAGCGCTTCGTCGTACATCTGCTCGGGCACCAGCACCCGGGACATCGCGAAGCAGGTCTGCCCGGAGTTGCCGAAGCACAGCGAGCCCAGGCTCGCCGTCGCCTTGCTCAGGTCGGCGTCGTCGAGGATGATCGCGGCGGACTGGCCGCCGAGCTCCAGGCTGGCGGGCTTGAGCTCCGCGCCGCAGATGGACGCGATCCAGCGGCCTTGCTTGGCCGGCCCGGCGAACGCGACCCGGTCCACACCGGGGTGCCTGGCCAGCATGCCGGCCGTCTGGTGGGTTCCCGTGACGAGGTTGAACACGCCCGGCGGGAAGTCAGCCGCCTCGAACGCCTCGGCCAGGATGTACGCCGACAGCGACGTCGCGGCCGCGGGCTTGAGCACGATCGTGCACCCGGCGGCCAGCGCCGGCGCGAGCTGGCAGAACGCCAGCATGATCGGGTAGTTCCAGCTGGTGATTACCGCGGCGACCCCGGTCGGCTCGCGGCGCACCACGGTCCGGCCCGTGAAACTGACCGCGGTCCTGGTCTCCTCGGTGTCCAGCGAGCGCGCGAGCTTCGCGTAGTACCGCAGGATCGAGCACGGGGCGGCGGCGTTGTGCAGCCTGGAGTAGGCGATGGGCATGCCCATCTCGGCCGTGACGAGACGGGCGGCTTCCTCGGTGCGCGCTTCGAGCGCGCCCGCCAGCCGCTCGAGCGCGTCCGCGCGCTCGTCGGGGGAGCAGGCCGCCCAGTGGCCGTCGTCGAACGCGCGTCTGGCGGACCGCACGGCCCGGTCGACGTCCACGCCGACCGCCGACGGTACGGCACCAACGACCTCTTCCGTGGCTGGGTTGACGATGGTGATCACGTCTGGAGATGCGGACCCGACCAGTCGACCCCCCGCGTAGATATCGCGGTACTCGAGCAACGGCGGCCCCTTTCGCTAGGAAAGTGCCTGTTTATTTTCGATCATGAAAACTGTATGTCAAGCCTCGGTAACATAACGATCGTACGTAACGTGCCGATGCCCGCGCGCAGCCGGGCGACCGTCTCCTGCAGCAGCCTGACCTCGCGCCGCAGGTCAGCCTCGCGGGCTCCGGCGTCCCGCGCTAGCTGGCCCAGCCTGGCCACCTCCTGGTACAGCGCGTCCAGAGCCGCGCTCGAACCGCCCTGAATCGCGCCGCAGTGCGCGCAGCGGGTGATGATGATGTCGGCTTCGGCATCCAGAGAGTGTCACGGGGCAGCGTTCCGGGCATCGTCGTCAGCCCCAAAGCCGTCCGGCTTGGGGCTGTGGCCGGCCACAGCCCGCGCGGCCTTGTCGCGTCCAGTTGCATGTAACGGCTTTTCCCAGGTCTACAACAGTGGTAAAGATGCCGTTGTGGGGTCCCACAAAAGCGAAGATGACACAACGTCGTATAGTGCAGTGACCATGCCGGACACAATCCAAGCCGCCAGCCGGCTCGCGACAGCGCCGACTACCAGGGAGAGCCCCCGGGACGTCGACAAGGAGAACGCCGTCCTGCGTGAGCTCGTGACCGTGTACCGGCACCTGTCGGGTCTTGCCATGCAGGACGCCGACCTGGCCGGAGTCGTCCAGCTCATCTCCGAGCGCGCCTCCGCCACCGTCGCGGTCGTCAGCCAGCTCATGGACGTGCTGACCGCCTCCTCGCCCGGCCTTCCCCCCGAGAAGGCCGCGGCCCTGGTGCGGGACCATGTCGTCCACCCCCGGCTCGGCCAGGTGCTGCGCGCCTCCCGGCTCAGCCAGCGCGCCCTGCGGCTGCCGAATGTCGGCGGGGTTCCCGCCATCATCGTCGCGCCGATCCTGGTCGGCGATGAGGTGCCGTCGTACCTGATCACCCTCGACCCGGCGGAGGAATCCTTCGGCGAGGACATGAGCCTGCTGGTGACCGAGCACGCCGCGACGATCTGCGGCGTGATCCTCGGCCGCGAGCGCGTGGTCGCCGCCGCGGCCCGGCGGGTGCGCGACGATCTCGTCGAGGGCCTGCTGCTCGGCCGGGGCCGGGACGCCGGGGACGCGGCCCGGTGGGCGGCCCACCTCGGCTACGACTCCGCCCGGCAGCACAACGTGGCGGCCATCGCCTTCGAGCTCCCGCCGTCTCGCGCCGCGGACGCCGAGGCGCTACGGCAGCGGATCAGGGAGAGCATCGAGCACTTCATGACGACCCGCGCGCCGGAGGCGATCGTCTCCGCGCGCGAGTCCGAGGTGGTCGTGGTGGCCGCCGCCTCGCCCGACCCGCGCAAGCTCGGCCAGGCGTGCCTGACCCGGCTCGGCGAGCTGTTCCCCGGCGCGAAGGTCGTCATCGGCATCGGCGGTCCCTGCCGCGACCCGGAGGAGATCACCGGGTCCTATGACCAGGCGCACCGCACCACGCAGACGCTGTGGCGGCTCGGCCGCACCGGCGCCGTGGCCGCGTTCGAGGACCTGGGCATCCACCGGCTGCTGCTGCAGGTGCCCGACCTGGGCGAGCTGCGGTCGTTCGCCGCGGAAGTGCTCGGAAAGCTCAGCGAGCACGAGCATGAGCACAAGTCGGAGTACCTGTCCACGCTCGCCTGTTACTTCAGGGAGAACAACAGCCCGCAGCGGGCGTCACGGCTGTTGCACGTGCACCCGAACACGGTGGCCTACCGGATCAAGCGGATCGAGGAGATCACCGGCTTGCGGCTCGACAACTACAGGGACCGGCTGATCGCTCAGGTCGCGCTCGAGATCCTCGACGCCCTGCCGGAGGCATAGTAGAAATGAACCGCGGGGGAGGCGTAGATGAGTAAGGGTCCTCGTTCCGCCGTGACGACGGCGAGGAAGCTGCTGTCCGGTCAGCGGATTCTGGTCTGCGACGGCGCGATGGGTACCATGCTGCACGCGGCCGGCGCCGCGCTCGACCGGTCGCTGCCCGAGCTGAACCTGTCCGACCCGGGCCTCGTGGAGACCATCCACGACAGCTACCTGAGCGCGGGCGCGGACATCATCCAGACGAACACGTTCGGCGCCAACCGGCTCTGGCTCGGCGACCACGGCTTCCCCGACAAGGTGGACGAGATCAACCGGGCCGGGGTGCGCCTGGCCCGCGCCGCGTCGCAGCGCTCGGACCGCCGGGTGCTTGTCGCCGGCTCGGTGTCGCCCGCGGTGACGGCGCTGCAGCGCCGCCGGGTCGGGTCGGCGGAACGGATGGAGGTGCTGCGCGAGCAGATCCTCGCGCTGGTCGCGGACAAGGGCGTCGAGCTGCTGATCCTCGAGACGTTCGGCTATCTGGACGAGCTCGTCGAGGCGGTGTCGGTCGCCGCCTCGGTGACCGACGTGCCGCTGATCGCGCAGGCCACGTTCGCCGACGACGCCCACACGCTGGGCGGCGAGACGCCGCGCGAGGTCGCCTCCGTGCTGAGCTCCATGCCGATCGCGATGCTCGGCACGAACTGCACGGTCGGCCCGCAGCGCATGCTCGTCGTGGCCGAGGACCTCGTCCGTTACTCGGACGTGCCGGTCAGCGCCCAGCCCAACGCCGGGCAGCCGCGCCGGGTCGGCGCGCGCTCGTTCGAGTTCAGCATCGACGGCGGGTACTTCGCCAGGTACCTCGGCCGGTTCGCTGACGCCGGGGTGACGCTGGTGGGCGGCTGCTGCGGCACCACCCCGACGCACATCCGCGCCGCCGCCGAGCAGGTGCGAACCAGGTCCGGCCTAGACACGGGGGCGGGCACGGAGGCGGCGGCCGCGCCGCGCGGCCGGGCGAAGACGAAGACGGCGGCCGCGGGCGCCGCGCTGTACCGAGGTCAGCCGAGCCACCCAGGCGCCCCGGGCGATCCGCCGCAGACCCCCGAGGCGAGCCTGGCCGAGCAGCTATCCGTGGGCCGGTTCGTGGTGGCGGCCGCGATCACCCCGCCGGCCAGCGGCTGGGCGGGCGACGCCGACGAGGCGGCGGCGGTGCTCCAGTCGCACGGCGTCGGGCTGATCGCCGTGCAGCCGCGCGAGAACGCGCGCACGCACATGGACTCCCTGAACATGGCGCTGCAGCTGCAGATGCGGGTCGGCGTCGAGACGATCGCCACGGTGACGACGTGGGACAAGACGATCATGTCGCTCCAGGCGGACCTGCTCGGCGCGCACGCGCTTGGCATCAGGTCCGTGGTGTCCACGACGGGCAGCCCGCCGGTGTTCGGGGACTACCCCGCGGTGGACGGTACCTGGGAGGTGGACTCCGTCGGGCTGACCGCGCTGCTCGCGGGGCTGAACGCCGGGCGTGACTCCAACGGCCTCGCGCTGACCACCAGGACCTCGTTCTGCATCGGGGCGCGTGTCAACCCGGGCGCGCGCGACTCGGTCGCCGAGATCGCCCGCGCGCACGCGAAGATCCGGGCCGGCGCGCGGTTCCTGATCAGCCGCCCGGTCTACGAGCTGGACTCGCTGACCCGGCTGATCGAGGCGCTGGAGGGGACCGGCGTGCCGGTGCTGCTGTCGGTCAACCCGCTGCGGTCCTTCGAGGACGCCGACTACCTGGCGCACGAGGTGCCCGGCGTCACGATCCCGCAGACGACCCTGGATGTGCTGGAGAAGGCGGGCCGCGGCGCCGCCCGCGCGGTCGGCCTCGAGCTCACCGCGGGCCTGCTCGCGAAGGCCAGGCCGCTGGTCAGCGGCGTGCTGCTCACCGCGCCCGACGACGACGCGACCGCCCTGATCCCGCTGCTTGACGCCCTGAGCTGACCATTCCCTTACCGGATGGTGCGCCGGCGGCACATCGGCACCCGGGCACGTGGCATGCTTACGGACGTGGCAGGCAACGAGGGCGACGAAGCCAGAAAGGGCCAGACGAGCCGCAGGGCCTTCATGGGCCTGGCCGCGGCGGGCGTGGCCAGCGTCGCCGCCGGGTGCACCGGGGTCACGGCCTCGCCGCCGCAGCCGAAGGCGGTCCGGGCGACCCGGTCGTGGCGTCCTCCTGTCGCCGAGAACTCGCTGCCAGGCGACCCGGACTGGGCCATCAGCAACCTGGGCAGCGAGCACGCCATCGAGGGATACACCGGCAAAGCGAGCGTGCTGACCGGCGAGTCGTTCCCGCTGTTCGTGTCGACCGAATCCACCGGCTTCAGCGTCACGGCGTTCCGGCTTGGCTGGTACCAGGGCACCGGGGCGCGCAAGGTCTGGACGTCCAAGGCCCTGCGCGGCGGCCAGCAGAAGAGCGCGAGCGTCCTGCCGCCCACCAACACCGTCCAGACGGACTGGGACCCGGTGATCGAGGTCCCCACCGACGACTGGCCCGCCGGCGGATACCTGCTCAGGCTCGACGCCGACTCGGGCGCGCAGCGGTACGTACCTGTCACCGTCAGGTCGGCGAGCTGCGCCGGCGCGATCGTGCTGAAGAGCTGCGTGCAGACCTGGCAGGCCTACAACCTGTGGGGCGGCTACGACCTGTACAAGGACGCCGCGGGCGTGTACGCGAACCGGTCCCTGGTGGTCAGCCTGGACCGCCCGTACGACATCAACGGCGCCGACTACTTCCTCACCTACGAGCGCAACATCATCAAGCTCGCCGAGCACATGATCGCGGGACAGGGCCTGAACCTCGCCTACGTGAGCAGCATGGACATCGCCGCCGACCCGCACCTGCTGGACGGGGCGAGCGCGCTGGTCTCGATGGGCCACGACGAGTACTGGACGCCGGAGGAGCGCGCCAACGTCACCGCCGCCAGGAACAGCGGGGTGAACCTGGCGTTCATGGGCGCCAACGCCTGCTTCCGCCGCACCCGGCTGCAGTCGAGTCCGCTCGGGTCGGCGCGGCAGGTCGTCTGCTACAAGACGGACTACACGCAGGACCCCGAGTACGGGAAGGACCCGGCCGAGGTCACCAGCGACTGGCGCGAGCCGCCAGTCTCCGACCCGGAGTCCTCACTGATCGGAACGATCTACGAGGGGTACCCCGCGGACGCCCCCTACGTGGTGTCCAGCCCGGCCAGCTGGGTGTTCAAGGGCACCGGCGTGAGCGAGGGCGCCAGCTTCCCGCACCTGGTCGGCATCGAGTACGACCGGGTCAACCCCGCCTACCCGCTGGAACGCCCGATCGAGGTGCTGTCCCACTCGCCGCTGACCTGCCAGGGCGCGAGCAGCTACGGCGACTCCGCCTACTACACCCACTCTGGCGGCGCCGGCGTGTTCAACGCGGGCACCTTGCGCTGGGTGGAGGCGATCTACGGCGACCAGCCGCACGGCATCACGGGCAGCACGCCGGCCTTCGTCATGCGGGCGACGATGAACGTGCTCCGCGCGTTCGCCGACGGCCCCGCCGCGGCCAAGTACCCCGCGCACGACAACCTGGATGAGATTCACGAGTACGTCGGCGACCCGATCGGCAACCCGCAAAACCTTCAGTAATCCGAACGGTGCCCGGCTTACTCCCTGTCGGAAAGGCCACAGATTTTCCGTGACACCGCCCGCGGCAACCCCGTCCTGGCTCGCTGACGCCGTCCTGTACCAGGTCTACGTGCAGAGCTTCGCCGACTCCAACGGCGACGGCATCGGCGACCTCGCGGGCGTGACCGAACACCTCGACTACCTCACCTGGCTGGGTGTCACCACGGTCTGGCTCTCGCCGTGCTTCGTCTCGCCGTTCGGCGACGCCGGCTACGACATCGCCGACTACCAAACCGTCGCTCCCCGCTACGGCACCAACGACGATCTGGCCCGGCTCGTCGACCAGGCCGGCCGCCGGGGCATCCGGGTGCTGCTCGACCTTGTCCCCGGGCACACCTCGGACCAGCATCCGTGGTTCACCCGCGCCGCCGCCGACCCGGCCGACCACCGCTACATCTGGGCCGCGGACGCGGTGCCTGACGGCTTCGTGCCCTCGCCGGGGACCAGGTCCGGCGGGTACCGGCCGAACTTCTTCGCCTTCCAGCCGGCGCTCAACTACGGCTACGCGCGACCCGACCCGGGCCAGCCGTGGCGCCAGCCGCCCGACGCGGAAGGCCCGCGCGCCAACCGCGCGGCGCTGCGGGACATCATGGGCCACTGGCTGGGCCTCGGCGTGGCCGGCTTCCGCGTCGACATGGCCGCCTCCCTGGTCAAGGACGATCCCGGGTACGCGGAAACCGG
>Ga0187808_10000207_pt1 | contig 15926 bp, 9 predicted proteins | sample NC_wetland_sal_i_5_FD_132427 | JGI IMG/M metagenome (GOLD analysis project Ga0187808, IMG submission 132427) | Wetland sediment microbial communities from Neuse River Estuary, North Carolina, USA - ASW_3 | ecosystem: Environmental > Aquatic > Freshwater > Wetlands > Sediment | place: USA: North...
AAGGGCCGGTCGGGGTTCTGCCGCCCCCAACTGGGTAGCGCGGACCCCCGGTTTTGGGGTCCGCGGCTTGTCCTCCCGCCTAGGAAAAAGCCGCGGACCCCAAAACCGGGGGTCCGCGCGACCTAGTCAATAGAGGCCAAAGACCTAGTCAAGCGCGGTTGTTTGGGAGAGGAGCCAATGAAAAGCCGCTTGTCTGACTGTGTATTATCTGTCGTTCTGGTGTGCGTGATCGTCGCTGGTTTTACACTCGTGGTGATGGCGCGCCCGGAAACCGTTTCGACGCTCTATGCTCGCGGTTATACACTGATTCCGGAGCCTCAGCAGGTGAATCTGGGCAAGGGTGACTTCCGCATCTCGGCCGGTTGGCGAGTGGAAGTTGGACCACGCTTCGCCCCCGGCGATGTCGCGGTAGGTGCTCTGAAGGAGGGGTTACAAGAACGCTACGGGCTCGTGCTGGGTGAGCATGGAAGTGGGCCGGCGGTTCGGCTCGAGATCCGTGCCAACTCGGTTGCGGTAGGCGAAGCCCAGGACCGAGACAAGGCAGCTTTGGCCGAGCAGGCTTACAAACTCACGCTCGCAAAGGATGGAATCTCGATCGTGGCGAATGCGCCGCCTGGATTATTCTACGGAGTGGAAACACTAGTCCAAATGGTCAAACCCGCCGGCGAGAACCTCTGGTTGCCGGAAGGCGAAATTGTGGACTGGCCGGACGTAGAGTACCGCGAAGTATTCTGGGATGAGCAAAATCATTTGGATCATCTCGAGGTTTTGAAAGACGCAATTCGAAGCGCCGCGTTTTTTAAAATAAATGCCTTCGCGTTACGCTTGAATTCGCACTTCGAGTATTCGAGCGCCGCAGCGCTGGTGGACCCCTACGCGCTCTCGCCCGCGCAACTCCAGGAGTTGACGGATTATGGGTTGCACTACCACGTCCAGGTAGTCCCTTACCTCGATGGGCCCGCTCACGTGAACTTCATTCTCGAGCGCGACGAGTTCTCGAAACTCAGGGAGTTCCCCGAGGAAGCATTCCAGATGTGTTCCACAAACCCCGAGACGTACAAGCTTCTGGAGGGAATGTATCGAGATTTGATAGATGCCAATAAGGGAGGAAAGTATTTTCACCTGTCGACCGATGAAGCGTGGTTCATTGGGAAGGCCAACAATGGTCAATGCCACGAAGCGGAGCGGGCGAAAGAGTTAGGAAGCCCCAGCAGACTTTGGGCCGAGTATACGAACAAGACCGCGACGTTTCTGCGCGACCACGGCCGCCAGGTGATCTTTTGGGGCGAAGATCCTCTACAGGCTGAAGATATACCCTCGCTCCCGTCCTGGCTTATCAACGGGGAAGTCTATAGTTCGTCCTATAACAAAGCCTTCCGCACGCGCGGCATCCGGCAAATGATTTATACAAATTCTCAGCCGGATGACCCACTCTTTCCCGCTTACTACGTTCTTTCGCCAAAAGAACAGATTCATGCCAGTGGGGTACAAGAACGGGCCACGCAAGTCTTTGAAGAGATCTCTTACACCGCGGCCCGCAAAGAAGCGGATATCATGGGCGTCGGCATCTATGCCTGGGGCGATAGCGGCCCGCATCCGGAAACTTTCTGGTTGGGCTATGCCGTGGGCGCCTCGGCCGCCTGGCGCCCCGGATCGCCCGACCCGCGCGAACTCACCCAGAGCTTCTACCGCCTCTTCTACGGCTCGGGGGCGACCGACATGGGCCGGCTTTATCAACTGATGAGCACGCAGGCGCAGTTCTGGGCCAGCAGTTGGGACCATGAACTGTCAGGGAAATTGCCCCTCGTGTTCGGCTACTCTTACGGTATAGGTCCGTTCACAGAGCACCAGGCAACGCTTCCGTTGCCACCGGTGCCTTCAGCCGATTACTTGCGTCTAGGCGCAAATTGGTTCGAGGAGAATTCCCGAAGGCTCGAGTTGGCCTGGAAATTCCTGGGTGAGAATGATGAACTGCTGGATCTCCTTGACAGGAACCTGCCCTCCGTGCAGTTTCATCGCTATAACCTTGAAGTCTATCTTTCCATCGCAAAACTCTGCCGGCAGAACCTTCTGATGTTGCGAGACTTGGAGGAAACGGCCAAGGATCTTCAAGAGGCGCAGGACCGAGCGGCAAAGTTGCAATCTGCCGATGCGGTTGCTGCCCTGGACCAGGCGCTCGAGGTGGCGGGCAGAATTCGCGACGAACGCAATCAGACATTGCGCGACGCCACAGCGACGTGGTACAAGACTTGGTTTCCCCGAGTCCGCGAGGCCAATGGACGCCGCGTGGCACGCGCTCCTCAGGACTTCGTCGATACGCAACCCAGCGAACGGGCCCGTCGTGGCCAGGTGGGCTTGCTGTATTTGATCGATCGCGAATTCTCGTTGCCTTTCGGCGAGTGGGTCAACGCGGTTCTGGACGTGAGAAACCGCTACGCAACGGCGCACGGTCTTCCCGTCCGGGAGAGAAAATTCGATTGGCAGGACACGGAGACCCTGCATAGCCAGACGGTAGATCGTGCGCTGTGAACCTCCCTGTTAAGCGGGTCATTCCGAGCGCAGCGAGGAATCTCGCTCTGCCATGCGGGGGGTGGCAGCAGAAAGAACCAGAGCACGATTCCTCGCTGCGCTCGGAATGACGATGCTGGATGAAGTGGAGGCATTACTGACACATGACAGAATCCGCGCGGCGCAACAGATTTGCAGGAAGAAATAGTGGAGCTGTTCTCGGGGTGTTGGCGCTGTGCTGGGCCTGCGTCTCGTTCGCTGCGGATTCGAAAAGTCCTGCCATCGTCATTGACGGCCACCTGGACGAAGCGGTCTGGCGAGATCTCCCCGCGGGAAAGCTCATGCCCTCCGAGGCCGGAGTACCCGCTGAAACCGGCGGTGAGGTTCGGGCGGTTGTAATCGGCCGATTCCTTTACGTGGGAGCGAAACTCCCCGAGCCGACGGGGCGCATCACCGCTCGACTCATCGGGCGCAATCCAAGCTGGGAGGATGAAGATCTATTCAGGATCATTTGTGGGCCCGATATTGGCTACACCGATCGAGTTCTGCAAATCAATCCGTGGGGTGCGTACTCGCTCGAGAAGGCGCTCCACGTTGGCTCCCGTTTTTTGGATGTCTACCCCTATTCCTTGGAGAAACCGGCATCCCAGGTCATTTATAAGGGCGCGGCCAAGTTTCTTGTCGCGACTTCCATCGCAGAACACGATTGGACGGTGGAAGCCGCCATTCCGCTGAATGAATTGAGCGCTCCACGCTCGGACCGGATTATGATCCGAGTCGAGCGAATCCGCGCCGCACGGCCGGGTTGCCCCCAGCAACGATGGCATTGGCCTGAGCATGGTCCTGCCGCCAGGATTCCGGCTCTTCCCTCGAAATGGGACGAGCCCGCGCCCGAGTTTCGCCCCCACATAATCGGGAACGCGGAAGCGCCCCTCCAAGCCGGGAAGGTTCCGGCGCTTCCGGCGATGGACAGCGCGCGCGAGGACCCCGCTTGGCGTAACGTCCCCACTTGGACGCTGCTCCGTAATGAGCCCGAGCCGCGCCCGCCTCGCTTCTCCACAGAAATCAGAGTAGTCCAGGACGGCCGCTGGCTGGCGGTTTTGGCCCGGTCCGTCGAACCCGGCGAACCGGTGACGCGAGTGAAGGAAAATGACGGGCCCGTCAACAACGACGACAATTTTCAGGTATATCTAGCAACCTCCGGCTCGGCCTATGCCCAGTTCGTAGTGAATTCTGCGGGATATCTTTTGGACAACACGGGCTTCTTGGGCGGCGAGCGTTTGTCTCGGGCGCGGGAGTGGAATAGCGGGGCCCGTGTCGCGGCCCGGCGAGAGGCCGGCGCATGGACCGTCCGCCTCGACATCCCCCTGGAGCCGGTCGCGCATATTCTCGGCGAAGATGAGATTCCTTCAGAGTGGCGCGTTCTGTTCAGGCGTGTCCGTCGGTCGCGTCCCGACGAGCCGCCCGAGGAAAGCGAGTTACCGGTAACAAACAGCGATACTCCGCTTTGCACACCGCGTTACCGGCGCTTGCAATTGGCAGGGGCCGCGCCATCCGCCCTGGCCCCGTCGCCTTCGCAAGCAGGGCCAAGCGGTTTGGCGGCGCTTGACGCTCGTGTCCTCTCGCTTGAAGAACGCAAAAAGCTGTCGATCGCTTCCATGCTCGACGACCAGCTCGAAGGTCAATTCCGCCGCATGTCCGATACGGTTCGGCTCGATTGGGACCAGGTAAATACGCGTGCTGATTGGGAGCATTTTCGTGATGTACGGATCAGGGCGCTTAAGGCCTCGTTCGGCGAGTTTCCTCCCCGCACGCCGCTTCAGACGAGAATCACAAAAGAGTTTGAAGGCAACGGCTACCGCCGTCAGGATCTCATCTTCCAAAGCTGGCCGGGCATGTGGGTGACCGCCAGTCTTTATTTGCCTGCCCGGCCACTGTCTTCTATGCCAGGGATCGTAATCGTGCACAGCCACCATAGGCCGAGATCGCAGGCGGAACTCCAGGATATGGGCATCCTCTGGGCGCGCGCCAATTGCGCTGTCTTGATCATGGATCAAATCGGTCACGGCGAGCGCCTTCAGAACTACCCCTGGAACCGCGAAGCGTATCATTCCCGCTACATCATGGGCATGCAGCTCTACCTTGCCGGCGAAAGCCTCCTCAAGTGGATGGTTTGGGATGTGATGCGAGGCATCGACCTCCTGCTGGAGCGGAAGGACGTAAATCCGGACCAAATCATCTTGCTGGGAGCAGTTGCCGCCGGTGGCGAGCCGGCCGCAGTCACTGCGGCGCTGGATAAGCGGGTGGCCGCCGTGGCGCCTTTCAATTTCGGCACTGCTGAGCCTGAATGGGGCGAGTGGGAATCGACACGCTGCCTGCGCCGGAGCCTCATCGACCAGTTTTTCCCTTGGATCATCTCTGCTTCCGTCGCGCCTCGCCACTTGTTTTATGCCAACGAAGTGGGCTGGGAACATTACAAAGACGACCCGGCCTGGGCGCGCGACCAGAAGGTCTTCGCACTCTTTGGCGTGCCTGATAACCTGGACAAGGCATACGGGTTTGGCGATTTTCCAGGACCGGGTGAGTGCTCCAATATCGGCCCGGCACAGCGCCAGTCGATGTATCCTGCGCTGAAACGATGGTTCGGCATTCCCATCCCCGCCTCGGAACCGAATGATCGCCGGCCCGAGCCTGAGCTGGCTTCATTGACTCCCGCAATAGCCCTCGAGCTGAGAATGCCTCCCCTTCACGAATTGGCCCTCAAGGTCGCCGTCTCCAAGCTCAATCTAGCGCGCGCCGAGATGACCAAGTTGGCTCCGGACGAGCGGCGCTTGGAGCTCCGAAGAAGATTGGCTGCTAAGCTTGGGGACATCGAGCCGAATCGCACACCTGAGGCGACCATTCACTGGACGAAACAATTGGACGGCGCCAACATTGAGGCCATCACATTGCAGATAGAGCCGGGGATCGTGGTCCCTATCTTGGTGTTGCGGCCTGCCGATGCGCCGAACCAGAAGCTTCCATTGGTAGTGGCGATAGACGAAGGGGGCAAGGAGCGGTTCTTGGCTGACCGTAGCGATGAGATCAAAGATCTGCTGAAATCCGGAATCGCGGTCTGCTTGGTTGACGTGCGCGGAACCGGCGAGACCACTTCCGAAATGCATCGCGCGTTGAATAGCGAAGAAGAGTCAGCCGCGGCCACCGAGTTCATGCTGTGCAATACGCTGCTCGGTGCCCGCCTCAAGGACTTGCGCAGCGTGTTGGCATACCTTTCAGCCCGTCCCGATCTTGATGGCCAAAAGATTGCCCTGTGGGGAGACTCCTTTGCTCCTGTGAATCCACCGCGATTCGTATTGGATGAGCTGATCGGGTGGCAGATTGGCCCGGAAATAGAGTACCAGGCGGAGCCAATGGGAGGACTCCTTGCTCTCCTGGGCGGTCTCTATGAAGACAAGGTCTGTGCGATTGCCGCGCGCCGAGGACTGGTGGCATACTCTTCGGTTTTGGAAGACCAGTTTGCCTACGTGCCGAACGATGTCATTGTTCCTGGCATTCTCGAAGTCGCGGATGTTGCCGATATTGCCGCGGCGCTCGCCCCTCGCCCGCTTCTCGTCGAGAACTTTGTGGATGGGCGAAACCGGGCGGTGGCGGAGGCTGGACTTCGCGCGCGATTTGCCCAGGTATTTCAATCGTACCGTGAGGCTCCGTCCCAGTTGCAGGTTCGATCCCAAAGCCAGCAGCCAGACTTGGCGCGCTGGCTGGCCGGAGAGTTAAAGCGGGTAGCGCGGACCCCCGGTTTTGGGGTCCGCGGCTTGTCTACCGGCCTAAGAGAAAGCGGCGGACCCCAAAATCGGGGGCCCGCGCCACCCAGTTTGACTCGATAGGGAAAGCCCATGAACAGCCGCGAACGCGTCTTTGCAATGTTGGAGGGAGGGCCGGTGGATTGCCTCCCCGTTATGCCCATCACCATGATGTTCGCGGTCGACCAGATTGGCGCGAAGTATTTTGCCTATGCCACCGATTATCGTGTGTTGGCCGAAGCGCAAATCCGAACGGCGGAAAAATATGACTTCGACCACGTCTCGGCCATCGCTGAAACCCGCGAGGCGCCTGACTGCGGCGCGGTGGTGCAATACTTCGACGACCAACCACCTTCCATTGTGGAGGCGCAGGCGTTGCTCCGGGAGAAAGCGACGCTGGCACGGCTTAAAGTTCCGGACCCGCTCGGTGGCGGACGCATGCACGATCGGGTGCAAGGCATCGCGTTGCTGAAAGAGCGCATAGGACGCGACAAGATTGTGGAAGGCTGGATCGAAGGCCCCTGCGGTGGTTCGGCTGACTTGCGCGGCCTCAACACCTTGATGCTTGACTTTTGCGACGATCCCCGGTTTGTCTGCGACCTGTTCGATTACGTGCTCGAGGTGGGTATGCGGTTCGCTCGTGCTCAGGTCGAGGCTGGTGCGGACGTGATCGGGATTGGGGATCCAGCCGCTTCGCTGGTGGGTCCGAGAATTTACCGCGAGTTCGTGTGGCCATACGAGAAGAAAATGGTGGATGGCCTCCACGCTTTAGGCGCCCGCGTCCGGCTGCACATCTGTGGCAACACTCGGCCCGTCCTGGACGCCATGGGCCAACTGGGCTGCGACTTCATCGATCTCGATTCCATGGCGCCCATTGCCGAGGCGCGTGAGAAAATGGGGCCGCGCCAGGTGGTGCTGGGCAATCTCGACCCCGTCCGCGATCTGTGCAATGGCACGCCCGCGTCGGTTTCTGCAGCCGTGGCCGAATGTCACCGGTCTGCGGGAAGGGCCTATATTGCAGGGGCAGGTTGCGAGGTGCCGCGCGACACGCCGCCAGCAAACGTCCATGCTATGGTTCGCTATGCGCGCCAAGCATGCGCAGATAACCCTAACGGAGGGTAGGGCAAGCCCGACAAGCTGTAGGGGGACGGCTTGCCGTCCCCTTGTTGCGATAAAGTGGATTTGGCATTGGCGCATCTGTCGCCTGATTTGCGGAAAGGCTTTGAACGTGCGAGCAAGGCAACGGGCAATGTCATTCCGAGCCCTTCGCTGTCATCCTTCGCTGCGCTCAGGATGACAGCGAAGGGCTCGGAATGACACTGTTATATGAAGTTTCTGGGAGTGAGCACCATGAATCTCAAGCCGAAAGGTGATCGGACGTCTCCTGTGATCATTCTTGCCGCGTTGTTCTTCGGGACAGTGCCTTGGGCATTTTGCGCGGGCAAGATCGTTACCGTGGACTACCGGATCTTCCCTGGCTTGGCTGAGATGGACGGCAACTGGGCGGCCTTGAAAGTCGCGCATGACGGCAAGGTGTACGCGGGGCTGGCTTGCCACGGCTGCGATGGCCACATGGTCATGTATGACCCTGCCACCGACCGTGTGACTGACATAGGCGGCCTGACCCGTCTCGCGGGCGAATCCCACTTGCGGATTGGGCCTCAATCCAAGATTCACGCCAAGTTTGGAGAAGGAACCGACGGGCGGATTTACTTCGGGACTCATGCCGGACTTTGGTTCAATTACGCCCGTGTGGGGACCAAGGAAGGATATCCCGGAGCACACTGGATGGCGTACGACCCTAAGACCGGGAAGGTTGAAGATTTTGGCATCGGACCGAGATACGAAGGAATTAATACCGGCGCCTACGATCCGAAGTTCAATCGTATTTATGGGCTCACTCACCCGCGCGGGCACTTCGTTTACTACGATGTCGCCTCAGGGAAGTCTGTGGACAAGGGCCGCATCAACAATTGGGAATCGATCTGCCGAACGCTGGGGATTGATGACGAAGGGAACGTGTACGGCAATTTCGGCGCCGGCCAAATTTACAAGTATGATCCCCGCGCGGACGAAATCGTCGAACTGCCGCTGCATATCCCGATTCGGCAGAAAGGGGTTTCGCTAGGGCGCGATTACAACAAGTCCGAAACGCATTGGCGAACGGTAGTCTGGGATTCTCAAGAGAAGAAGTTTTACGGTATAGATGAAAGTGCCAGCCTTTTGTTTTCGTTCGACCCGCGAGCGGGCGCACAGGGTGAAGTCAAGCGTCTGGGGCAACTGTGTGTGGAAGGAATGAACGATCGCCGCGAGATTCCTTACGCGACGCTGACATTGGCTTTGGGCCGCGATCGCAAGCTGTATTACGCGCCGCCTGCCAAAGAATTCGATTATGCGGGCAGCCAGGGTGTGGGCGTGTCGCACCTCATCGTATACGACCTCGAAACCGGAACGAGTCAGGATCGCGGAGAAATACGTCTGCCTGATGGCCGACGGGTTATCGGCTTGAATTCCGCCGACACCGCCCCTGACGGCACGATCTATTTCGTAGGAGCCATCGAGGTTCGCGACGCCCCGGGCGAGGAGAGCAAACCCGCAGGGAAAATCGGTGACGTTCCTTACCGTCTGGCGCTGATCATTTACCACCCCAAACCCCGTTAGCAAACGATGAAACACAGAACTCTTTTTTGTTGCGTCTTTCTCCTGCTGGCCGTCGCCCTTGCGAAAGGCCAGCGCACCCCTGACTACGATAACGTGGTCGTTCCGCAAAACCGGATTGATGCCCGCGACCTCGGCTACCCGCCCCTTGATGTCATCCCCAATGGGGAATCCGCGATTACGGCGCTGACGGTCGCTCCCAACGGCAATCTGTATGGCGCCACCAGCGGCAAACGCTCGCACCTTTTTGTGCTGAACCCTCGGCACGGGTACGTGCAGCCTCTGGGTTTCCTGCCTGGCACGACGGCCGTCACTAACGCGCTGGCCGTCTCAGCTTCGGGCGAGGTTTATATTGGCAGCGCACCGGGAGGGCATCTCCTCAAATACACTCCCCGCAGGGAAGACGAGCAGCCCCTGCGCGTCAAGGACCCCTGCGAAGTCACCGACCTCGGCCAGCCGGTAAAAGGAGAGAGCATATTGGCGCTGGCGATCGATCGGCGGGTGGGCGTCATTTATGGGCTGACCTTTCCCAACGCACACTTCTTCAAATTTGCCATCGCGGCAGGAACTGGCACGGACCTGGGCGTCGTAGCGCGGCGCGCCCCGGAGGGTGAGAAGTTTGAAACCACGAAAATGGTTTCGCGAATGTTGGCGCTGGACCTCAAGGGCAACGTCTATGCCTCGGGAGAGGACGGTTTCCTGTTCAAGTTCGACCAGGAAAGAGGGGTACTCGGGAAATTGCCTGTTCAGGCGCCGGCGATCCCGGGACGCGAGCCGTGGACGCGCGTGGACGCTTTTCTTGTGGACCCCTCAGGCCTCATTTTCGGCGGGACCTCCGATGGATATCTGTTTCGCTTCGATCCCGAAAAGATGACGATCAACAATCTCGGCAAGCCGCTACTTCAGTATCGCATCACTGGTCTGGCACGCGCCCCGAACGGGAAATTCTATGGCGTGGGCGGGGATGAAGATGATATGGCGCGTTTGTTTTCCTACGATCCGGAGACCGCAGCTTACGAGATTCTCGGTTTCGTGGACGTCAACCGCCGACCCTATTACACCTGGCAGGCGCACGTGATTCAGGCGATGGCGACCGGGCTCGACGGCACAATCTACATTGGCGAAAGCGAGCGCATTTCCAGACTATACTTGTTCTATCCCTGGTAGGCGGCGCCAGGCGTATGGCAGAGGGCTCCAAATCCTCGGCTTTTGGGCCGCAGGCGCGGGACAACTTGAGCAAAACTATCCCTTCCCCAAGGCCGTTTCCGCCAACGGGCTCACGAGTCTAACGAGAAGCTGCTTACTTGCTTGTGGAGAACCTATAGACGGTGCTCTCGCGATAGGTCTGGCCGGGCTTGAGCGTGGTTGATGGAAAGCTCGGCTTGTTCGGAGAGTCAGGGAAGTGCTGAGTCTCCAGACAGAATGCAGAGCGGCGGCCGTATGATTTGCCGCCCTTTCCGTGAACGCTGCCGTCCAGAAAATTACCTGTATAAAATTGTAGCCCCGGTTGAGTCGTCAGCACCTCCAGAACCCGCCCCGATCCAGGGTCGGTGACTCGAGCCGCGAGGCTGAGGCCAGCGCCAGAGCGGTTCAAGACGAAATTATGGTCATAACCTTTGCCAAATTTGATTTGCTCGTCGTCCGCATCAATCCGTGCCCCGATCATGGCCGGTTTTCGGAAATCGAAAGGAGTATTCTCGACCTTGCGAAGTTCGCCCGTCGGAATCAGTGTGCCGTCGATGGGAGTGAAGCGGTCGGCGTTGATCATGATTTCGTGCTTCAGGATGTCGCCATTGCCTTCACCAGCAAGATTGAAGTAGGAGTGGTTCGTGAGGTTCACTACCGTCTCCTTGTCGGTCGTGGCTGTGTAATCGATTCTGAGCGCATTGTCATCCGTGAGTGAGTACACGACTTTGGCGCGCAGGTCGCCTGGGTAGCCCTCTTCGCCATCCTTGCTAAGGTATGTCAACTCCAGCGCCGGGTGCTCGCCGCGGATCTCGCGTGCGGTCCACACCCGCTTGTCGAAGCCCTGAAAGCCACCGTGCAGGCTGTTTGGGCCGTCGTTAGCAGGTAATTTGTATTCCACGCCGTTCAGTTTGAACCTGGCATTCCCGATGCGGTTTCCGTAACGGCCGATGAGTGCCCCAAAATAAGGCTCCTTGGCCAGGTAACCCTCGAGATTATCGAAGCCGAGCACAACGTCGGCGACCCTTCCTTTCGAGTCAGGCACCACGATTGAAACTACGATCCCACCGTAGTTCGTGATGGCAACTCGCATTCCCTGGTGGTTGGTAAGGGTGTAGAGGTCAATTAGTTTTCCGTCTGCCATTTTTCCGAATGTTCTCCTTTCAATGCCGGGGTGGGGCTTATCCGCTGCGCACCCTGAAGTGCCAAAGATGGTAAGCACGAAGAGCAGGTAGTAAGTGCAATTCACGGATCTCATGTTTTACTCCAGAGAAGATAATCACAGTCCGTCGCGTGTAGGCAGCGCAGACCCCTCGACGCGCTCCCAGCCTGAACCACCGAAGGCGGCCCGGCGCTCCCTCCGGGCTTTCCAGGCTGCGGAAAAACCCTTGCACCCCGTCATTCTGAGCGCAGCGAAGAATCCCAGCAGTTGCGGCTTCATCGAACTGCGCAGATCCTTCCTCGCCCTCGGCTCCTCAGGATGACAGTTCGGAGGGATTTTCCGCAGCTTGTTTCTCCAATCGGCTCGTTTCACCTATGTCAGCCCGAGATTCAAAAGAACATAGGATCGCGCCGGGACCTTCAACGCCATTTTGGAACCGACCTGCGGGGCATCGAGCGGTTTCGGAACCACCCGGTCAGGCGCGTCAAAGCCATTCACGGCCTTGAGGTCGGAACCGGTCAACACTTGGCAGGTATTCACGCGCGTGGGCGTGGTCTCGTGCCAAACCAACTCCAGATCGCGTGCGTTCTCCAGGTCCCGATTCAAGATGAACAAGCTGACCGTGTTGTTCTCACCGTCGATCGTTCCGGAGACGTCGAGGTAGGGCACGGAGGTGTTCTCAGCACCTCTGAATCCCTCCCGTTCTGCGGTGGTAATCTCGTAAGCCGGCGATGTTACGGCCAAGTCGAGCGCTTTTCCACGGGCATATTCGAGAGCCCAAGCGTAGGGATGATAGATGGTCTGTCGGAACAGGCCGCTTTGGTTGGTCATGATTGGCGCGATCACATTCACCAACTGAGCCAAGCACGCAACTCGTACGCGATCCGAACGGCGAATCAGAGTATTCAGCAGCCCACCCACCAGCAGGGCATCCTCGAGATTGTAAATCTCTTCTAACAGATGCGGGGCCATCTGCCTTTGGCCGTCCACGGCGTTTCCGCTGCGGGCCCGATACCACACGTTCCACTCGTCAAAAGACAGCCACAGCGTCTTGCTGGACCGGGTGCGGCCCTTGACTACATCACACACGGCCATGATCTCGTGGATCTGGCGGTCCATGTCAAGGTTCATGGCCAAATACTTGGCTGTGTCCCCTCCGGTTTCCTCGGCATTGCCGAAGTAGCGGTGAAGGGAGATAGCGTCGACTTCTGCATAGCATTGCTCGAGCGTCTGCTGATCCCACTCCAAGTAGGTCGGCATAAAGGGACCGCTGGATCCACAGGCGATGAGCTTTACCGAAGGATCGACTATGCGCATCTGGCGAGCGGCATCGCGGGCTTTAATGCCATACTGAATGGCGGGTATATGCCCGATTTGCCACGGACCGTCCATCTCATTCCCGAGGCACCAATACTTAATCCTGTGGGGCTTCTCGAACCCGTGAGCGCGGCGCAACTCGCTCCACTTGGTCCCCTTATCTACGTTGCAGTACTCGAGCAGGGCGACTGTCGTCTCGGGTGTGCCGGTGCCGAAGTTGGTGCCGATGAGGGGTTCGGCACCCACGGCACGGGACCAGGTCACATATTCGTTTATGCCAAACTGGTTCGTCTCAGTAGTGTTCCAGGCGCGGTCGAGCACGCGCGGACGGTCCTTTTTGGGTCCGACGCCGTCAAGCCAGTTATACCCGGAGACGAAGTTCCCCCCCGGATAGCGAATGATCGGGACACCCAGTCCTTTGATCTCCTTCAGAACATCTGTTCGGAATCCATTTTGGTCAGCGAACTTCGAACCAGGGTCGTAAATCCCCTCATAAACAGCACGTCCCAAATGTTCGATAAAAGACCCGAAGATGTTGCGGTCTAATGTAGAAATGCAACGGTCCTGATCGATGATGACGCGCGCTGGGCGGGAAGTATCCGGCGCCGATTTAGCGGCGCGAGCCAGCCAGGAGGAGCCTACGGCGAGTGAAGCGCCTGCCATCGAAGTACTGCGAAGGAACTTTCGTCTGGAGAAGCAATTCATTTTGGCCTCCTTAAGTAACACTGAAGGATCGCGATGTTACTAGTGGATCAAGTTCCCAGTGATGATAGCTGTAAGCGCTTAAACAGACCATATTCATTCAGCCCTGCCTCCAATATTCCGGAGTGCAGAGTCAACATAGAAGTCGGGGGCAGCTTATACGGGTGTGGAGAAGAAGTCAAGAGTGCAGGATTGCAAGGGCCGGCTTGCTGTAAGCGTTTGCAAAAGCGCCGCCTCATGTGGTAAACACACTGCCAGAAGGATGGTGCTCGAGATGATGCTTAACTCAACCGCGAAGTCAGTCCTTAACGTTGTCGCACTGTTTGCCTTATTGGCTGCGCCGCTCGCAGGCGGATCCGGGGGCGTTCAAAGCCCGGCAACCGGGAAAACTCGTCTACTCCCCGCCGGATCGAGACTTCGGGAACTGCCGCTGACCGCTGTCCAGATTCAGGACGCTTTCTGGTCGCCGCGCCTGGAGGTCAATCGCACCAGCACCCTCGATCACGTTTACAAGGAGCTGGAACTGACCGGGTGCATCCGAAATTTCGATATCGTCGCCGGCAAGGCGCAGGGCAATTTCGGCGGACCACGGTGGGCCGATTCGGACGTCTACAAATGGATTGAAGGCGCTTCGTATATCCTCGCCCTCCACCCTGACGCCCGACTCGAGGCCAGAGTGGACGAGTTGATTGCGAAGATCGCGGCAGCTCAGCAGACAAACGGCTATCTCGACACTTACGTTCTACTGAAGCTCCCGGACCTGAAGTGGAAGAGCCTGGCGTTCAATCACGAAATGTTCTGCGCGGGTTCGCTCATCGAGGCGTCTGTGGCTCACAACCAAGCTACGGGCAAGCGTTCCCTGCTTGACATCTCCTTGCGGCTCGCTGATCACCTCGATTCCACTTTCGGGCCGGGCAAACAAGCCGGCATTCCGGGTCACGAAGAGGTGGAGTTGGCCCTGGTCAGACTCTACCGGCTGACTGGCGAGCAACGCTACTTGCGGCTTGCCCAATACTTCATCGATTCCCGCGGTCAAAAGCCCTCGATCTTCGAGCGTCAATTCGAGCAATTGCCGGAGAGGAAGGTGGAGTTGCTGGGCCACCCGATGAGCATTAAGGATTTCTACCGGAGGTTCTTCCTCGTGAACCCGTCGAAGTTTGACACTAGCTACTCGCAGGATCAGTTGCCTGTCCGCCAGCAACGCGTGGCCGTCGGTCATGCCGTGCGGGCCATGTACCTCTACTCCGGCATGGCGGACTTGGTTTATGAAACTAGCGATCCGGGCCTGTGGGAGGCTCTTGAAAGTCTGCACGACAGCGTGACTAATCACCGCATGTACGTGACCGGAGGGATCGGCCCTTCGGAGCGCAATGAAGGCTTTACCGCGGACTATGACCTTCCCAACGAAGACGCTTACCAGGAGACTTGCGCCTCGGCGGGAATGGTCTTCTGGAATTATCGCATGCTCAAACTCACCGGCGACGCGCGCTATGCCGATGTCATGGAACTATCGCTGTATAACGCGGTGGCGGCGGGCGTTTCCTTATCTGGAGACACCTTCTGCTACGTGACCCCGCTAGCGAGCCGGGGCGACTTCAAGCGCGATCCCTGGTTTGGCGTACCCTGTTGTCCGACCACCATTGCCCGGTTCCTGCCTGCCGTTGGTCGATACATTTACAGTGAGTCGCCGGATGGCCTGTGGGTGAATCTCTTCATCGCCGGCCAGGTGAACGCAAACCTCGCGGGCAAGAAGGTCACGCTGCGGCAATCGGGCAACTACCCGTGGGATGGAAAGATCAAGTTCACGATAGGCGTAGAGGCACCACAGGATTTCGTCCTACGCGTGCGCATTCCCGGATGGGCTGCCAGGGCGGATTTCCAAGTCAATGGAGAGAAATTCTCTCCCCACGTCGTGAACGGCTACGCTGAGATTCGCCGCTCTTGGTCGAATGGGGACGCGATTGACCTGACTCTGCCCATGGATATTCAGCGCCTCGAAGCCAATCCCGAGGTTCTATACGACCGTGGCAAGTCTGCGCTGCGGCGTGGTCCACTCATCTATTGCTTGGAGCAGGCCGATCAGCAGGCGCCCGTGGACCAGATCGTCCTGCCGCAGGGAGCGAAGCTTGAAGACCAATACATGCCTGAACTCCTGGGGGGCATAACAGTCATCAAGGGCCAGGGGCTCTTACGCGCCCAGCAGGGATGGAACGATCTGCTCTACCAGCCAGTTGGTCAGGCAAAAGCTAGCCCGCTTACAGTGACGGCCGTTCCTTACTGCGTATGGGGAAATCGCGGCCTGGGGAAGATGGCCGTCTGGATAGATGCGACGCAGTAGGGCCTGTCATCGTTAAGTTCGTGTCCGCGGCACAGGCAGTCCAGCGTGTGACCGGTCGACACGGTTGAGGCTGATCCAGGTTCCTCACCACAGCTCGGGAACGGCGGGGCTAAAGCCCCGCCCTTCCGCTCTCGTCCTAACGTGATCAGCTAAGGGCCTTACCAGCTCACTTGTAAGAGCGAGACGGCGTGGCGGGGAAGAAGAAGGCCGATTCGCAGCTCCCCCTGATTCACACTTTTCTTTTCCGGAGGCGTGA
>Ga0187808_10000208_pt1 | contig 15918 bp, 10 predicted proteins | sample NC_wetland_sal_i_5_FD_132427 | JGI IMG/M metagenome (GOLD analysis project Ga0187808, IMG submission 132427) | Wetland sediment microbial communities from Neuse River Estuary, North Carolina, USA - ASW_3 | ecosystem: Environmental > Aquatic > Freshwater > Wetlands > Sediment | place: USA: North...
ACCACGTACCCCCCGCCGGCCCGCACCCTGCGCACCGCCTCGTGGTCGCGCGGCAGCGGGGTGTCCCAGTTCCTGACCAGTTCCCGCACGTCCGCGTCCGCCGGCACGGTCACACTGCGGGCCGGGCCGGACATCTTCACCGGCCCGTCGATCCTGCTCAGCCGGAACACCCTGGTCGCGTTCCTGGTCCGGTCGTGGCCCGCCACGTACCACCGACCGCGCCAGTTGACCACGCCCCACGGCTCGAGCTCGCGCTTGGTCGCGTCACTTCGCCCCTGGCCCTTGTAGCTGAACGTGACCGGCCTGCGGTCGCGCACCGCTTCCCACAGCGGGCCGAACGCGGGTTCCGCCGTCGTCAGCCTGGGCTCGATACCCGGCCGCGGCTGCTGGTCATCGTCGAGGCCTGGCGCCCCGACCGCCCCGGCCGCCGTCAGCTTGAGCAGGGCGCCGGCCGCGGCGCCGGCCAGTTCGGCGCTTTGCCACACGCGCGCCGCGATGCCGAGCACGGCGGCCTCGTCGGCCTCCAGGCGGATCTCGGGAAGCTCGTAGTCCTGCCGGCTGATCCGGTACCCGGGCTCCTCGTCGATCGCGTTGTTCAGGCCGGTCTCCAGCGGGATGCCAAGGTCGCGCAGCTCCTCTTTGTCCCGCTCGAACATCCGCTTGAACGCGTCCTCCTGCTCCGGGTAACCGTGCACGGCGTTGCGGATCTGCTCGGCGGTCAGATAACGCCGGGTAGACAGCAGCAGGACGACGATGGACAGAAGCCGTTCGGTCCTGCGCTTTGACATCCGTGCCCTCCCGGTCGAGCTGAGGATGGTGCGGCGGGCCCTTCTCACAGTCTGCCGCGTCAGTGACGCTAGTCTGCCGTCGTGATCAGGTGGCGGAGCGGAATTGTCACGGCGTTGCGGCGCGAATGGCCCGGAGCGACCGAGATTATGGTATCCGCGGACGGGCAGGAGTGCCGCGCGCTGGCTTACCCGGCCCTGGTCGGCACGCCGCGGGTCGGCGACCGGGTGCTGCTGAACACGTCCGCGCTGGATCGCGGCCTCGGGACCGGCGGGTACGCGTTCGTGGTGGCTCTCCCGGACCGGCTGCCCGCGGATTCCGGTCCCGGATTCGGACATATCGTGAAATGTCGGTATTCGCCACTTCAGGCGATGGTGACGAGCGTCGACGAGCAGGGCTCCCCCCACCATGAGCTGCTTCGGTCAGCGGACTCGGTGGATGGGATGCCGGTGGTCGTGGCGGACCTGCACTCCGCTCTCCCGGCCGTGCTGGCGGGCCTATTCGATTCATCCGGAACGGACCGGGGTGACTTGCGGGTCGCCTACGTCATGCTGGACGGCGGGGCGCTGCCCGCGTGGTTCTCCCGCACGGTCGCCGGGCTGCGCGCGGCCGGCTGGCTGGCCGCGACGATCACCACCGGCCAGTCGTTCGGCGGTGACCTGGAAGCCGTGACCGTGCACACCGGGCTGCTCGCCGCGCGGCACGTCGTCGGCGCGGACGTGGCGGTGGTGGCGCAGGGGCCCGGCAACCTCGGGACCGGCACCGCGTGGGGGTTCTCCGGGGTCGCGGCGGGCGAGGCCGTCAACGCCGCCGCCGTCCTGGGCGGCCGGCCCGTGGCGTCCTTGCGGGTGTCGGACGCCGACCCGCGGCCGCGGCATCAGGGGATCTCGCACCACAGCCTGACCGCCTACGGCCGGGTGGCACTGGCGGCGGCGGACGTGGTGGTGCCGGTGCTGCCGGATCCGTTCGGGTCCCGGGTCGCGGAGCAGGCCGCGCCGCTCGGGGCGCGGCACCGTCTGGTCCCAGTCCCGGTCGAGGGCCTGACCGAGGCGCTGCGGGCCTGCCCGGTGACGCTGTCCACCATGGGCCGAGACCTGGACGCCGACCTCGCGTACTTCCTCGCGGCCGCGGCCGCCGGCCGCCACGCCGCGGCGCTCCTTCAGCCCCCACCCTGAACCCGCCCACCCCATCCGGGGGGCTCAGCGGTCGTCCCACCCTGAACCCGGGGGCTCAGCCTGGCCCGCCACCCCACCCGGGGGCTCAGCGGTCGTCCCAGTGGCCCCATCTCTCACTCCAGGGCACATCCGTGACCGGCCAGGCCTGATCAGGAAGACTATTGCGAGCTATAGGTGCAAAATGCCTTCTCGATAAAAAATGTTTTCGCGATCATTAGCTGGCCAGCGGGCCTGGGTCAGAACAGGTGTCATTTCGTGTGCCAGGCTCAGCATTCAGGGGCGCGTGTGACTGCCGAGGTCCGGTCCGGCCGCGCCGGCCACGGCCGGGTCCGCGCCGCAGCCCGCCGACTGATGGTGACCGTGGCTGGCCAGCGGCCCTGGAGCGGGACAGGTGTCATTTCGTGTGCCAGGCTCAGCATTCGCAGGCTATTGCGACTGCCGAGGTCCGGCCCCGTAGAGACGAACAAACCCGCCCGGTACGTGCCGATGTCAGCTACGCACCGGACCGGTTGTCCGTTTACCGATCAAAGTGGTTACGAGCCGGCCGCGGCGATGATGTCGACGACGAACACGATCGTGTCGGTGCCCTTGATGCCTGCCCCCGACGAGCCGGACGCGCCGTAGCCGTCGACGGGCGGGATCACGAGCAGCACGCGGCTGCCGACCGTCTGGCCGACCAGGCCGGTGTCCCAGCCCTTGATGACCTGACCCTCGCCGATGTTGACGCCGAACGGCTCGCTGCGCGACCAGGAGGAGTCGAAGACCTTCTTGGTCCGCCAGATGACGCCGGTGTACTGGACGACGATCAGCTGGCCCTTGGTGACCTTGGCCCCTGTGCCCTTGATCAGGGTCTTGACCTGGAGGGTCTTCGGCGGGTTGTTCGCCGGGATCGTGATCGTCGGCGCCTTGCCCGTGGCCGCGGTCACGGTCGGCAGGGCGCCCCCGCCGTTAGAGCTCTGGGTGCCGGTCACGCCCGCCTTGTTGCCGATGTCCTGGATCATGTCGACGACGAAGACCAGCGTGTCGGTCGGGCTGACACCGATCTGCGAGTTGCCGGCCGAGCCGAAGCCGTCCGCGGGCGGGATCACGGCGATGACCCTGCTGCCGACCTTCTGGCCGATTAGCGCCTTCTGCAGGCCGGGCAGCAGCGAGGACGAGAACAGCGTGGGGCTGCCCGAGGAGTACGTGCTGCCGAGCAGCTTGTGCGTCGTGCCGCTCCAGTCATAGAGCACGAAGTTGCCGACCAGGCTGTCGGAGGTGGTCATCGTCGAGCCGGCGCCCTGGATGAGCGTCTTGGTGAAGAGCGTCGACGCGGCCTTCTCGGACGGGATCGTCACCGTGGGCGCCTTGCCGAACGCCCCGCTCGCGGTCACCACGCTGTTCGAGGCGACGGTGGGACCGGTCGCCGACGCGGACGCGGACGGCGAGCCCGACGCGGACGCGGAGCTCGAAGCGGGCTTCGAGCTCGTGGAGGACGGCGAGGATGAGCAGCCGGCGATGGCTACAGAGGCGATCGCGGGGATCGCGAGGAGCGCAGCTGCGCGTCGCATCGAAACCTCTCGGGTCAGGCAGGCCGTGACCATGCGGGGGTGGCCTTGACTTTTCTTCGGGTCTGGCTCAGACTACCCGGCTCTTAGCATGCCGGGAGCGGCTGGCCGTCCATGTACTTCAGCAGCCAGTGCGGCGGCGAACTCATCGTCGCCGGCAGCTTGGCGGTCTGCTCGAGCAGGTTATACGGATAAACACGGGCCGTGTACGCTGCCTGCCAGTTTGGCCCCGTGCTGCCGGGGGTGGGGGCCGCCAGGAAGAAGCCACCCGTGTATAGCCTGGCCGGCCATGCCTTCCCGTCATAGAACGGCAGCGCCTTATTGGCGGGCCGTGAAATGTAAGACGCCGGGATGGGCTTGTTGCGGTACGGCGGCTGGTTCGCCCAGACGCCCAGCACGTACAGCGAGGGACCGTTCGCGGCGAACTTGGTGAAGTAGCCGTTCACGTTGCTGAGCAGGATGAAGTTCGCGTCGTGCTGGGTGGGGTCGTACCAGTCCGACTTGGACTCCCATTGGTAGGGCTGCAGGCAGGCGGGCGTGACCGCGCGGATGGTCACCGCGCCGCCGGTCTCGACCGTGATGACGCTGGCCTCCCAGTACCCGCCAAGGCCGTAGCTGAGGTGGTTGGCCTCGAGGAAGGCCGCGACCTGCGTGAGCGGCTCGGGCGCGGCCGGGGTGTCGGCCTGACGGAACAGGCCGTAGCTGTACCAGCCGAACAGCAGGACGAGCGGGATCGCCACCACTCGCAGCCGCAGCTTCCGGCGCGCCGCCTCGTCCCTCACGGCTCCGGGCAGCTTGACGGTCCAGACCGGCCCGCGGACCAGCCGATCGCCGATCATCCGGCCGGCCAGCACCGCGGCGAACGGGAGCACGGGAGCGATCTCCCGGACGTTCAGGGCCGTGTGATGCGCCAGGGTGCTTGGCACGTACGCGGCGATGTTCGCCACGATCCCGGCGAGCAGGAGCTGGCTCACGATGTCGGCGTCACGGAAGAAGAACCGCCGGACGATGGCGCAGGCGCCCCACAGCGCGAATATCACGCCGACCAGGTGCGTCAGCGCGATGGCCTGGTCGAGCCCGCTCGGGGCGGTCTGGGTGATCGGCCACTGGATGTAGGTGTCCACCCACGGGACGAAGTACGCGCCGAACATCTCGAGCAGCCCGTGCACCACGATCCGGGACTGCATGAACAGCTGGGGCCAGTTGAACTGGTACGGCACCGGCTGCTGCTGATAGCCGTTGTGTGAGCTGATGAACTGCCCGGCGCCCCAGGCGATCGCGTAGCCGATGCCCGCCGCGGCGGCCAGCCATACCTCGAACCAGCGGTCCAGCGCCGCGGCCCGCAGCCCGCGCATCCCGCCGTCCCTGACGGCGCCGATGACGAGCGCGGAAACGACCCGTACCAGGCAGACCGCGAGCAGCGGGAAGATCGCCACGACGAGCACCAGCGGGTCGGCGGTCAGCGCCCAGCCGAGCAGCACCGCGACGATAAGCGGCACGTACCACTTGCGGCCGAGCCGGTCGATCGCCAGCCACGTCAGCATCACGGGCAGCGCGGTGCCTATGTGCCCGACCGAGAAGATCACGACGAAGATGCCCACGCCCGGCTGGGGCGCGAGCATGATGCCGAGTACCAGCCCCATCCTGGCCACGGCGGCCCAGCCGTGGGCCTTGCCCTTGGCGAGCAGCATCGCGATCGCGACGACCAGCGTGTAGGTGACCGCCGCCGCGATGTGCGCCGTGTTCAGGTGCAGGCCGAACATCCACACCAGTAGCGCGATCTGCGGCAGCTCTGTCGTGATGAACGGCACGTCGGAGACGGACCAGTTATGCAGCAGGACGTTGCCGTGCAGCATGTCGTTGGCCATCAGCAGGATGTTGGCCTCGTCGGAGTTCTCCGGATAGGTCTTCGACAGGTGCAGGTAGGCGTCGAACAGGACCACGATCACGAGCAGGAAGACGCCGACACCCGCCCATCGCCACCATCGGGCGGCAGGGTGCGCTTTAGCAGCCGGCGCGGCGTCCTCCTTGACGCCGCCCGCCAGCGCTTCTGTTCCCGGCGCGGTGTTAGGCATTACTTTCGACTAAATCTCTCCTGTTGGCGAAACCCGGCCGGCACTGCCCGTTGTCAGCGCGATCAACTCCTGCATATTGGTCCTATACTCTTGCACGATCCGTGCCGGTCCGTGACACACTCCGGCTCTAACCTGTCACAGAGTAGCCTGAAGCGGCTCTCTGGTAGGCTTCGCGCGCAAGTCTTTCATGCGTCCTCACTACCTTAGGACGGCTGGATTACCCCGAAGGACGGATGAATCCGGGTGCAGCTCACATCTACGACAGACCCCGCGGCGTCCCAGCGGACCAATAGAGGTTCAGTTCTGGGGCAGTTCGACTATCCGGTCGTGACCGGCTTGATCGCCTTCGTCGCCTGGCTTGCCTTCGTGCTGGCCCGGTGGCAGACCTGGGCCGCGGGGAAAATCGGCCTGTTCGTCATGGCTGGGCACACGTACTCGCGCAACGCGGACCTGCCGCACGTCTTGTCCAAGGGGTACGACGGGCAGTTCTATTACCGCCTCGCGTTGAACCCGTTCAACTGGCACAAGACCGCCTACGGCATCACGATGGACTACAACTACCGGTTCACCAGGATCGGGTACCCGATAGTGGCGTGGATCGTGTCGCTCGGGCAGCATCACCTGGTGCCGGTGGCGCTCGTCGTCGTCAACCTCATCTGCGTGGGGATCATGGGCTGGCTCGGCGGGAAGTTCGCCCGCGAGTCCGGCAGGCACGCGCTGTGGGGGCTGCTGTTCGTCGCTTACTTCGGGCTGGTGATCAGCGTCGGCCGCGACACGTCAGAACCGCTGGCCGACGCGTGCATGCTCGGCGGGCTGCTCGCTTACCGGCACTCGCGCTACATACTGGCCGCCGTCCTGGTCATGTACGGCGTGATCACCAACGAGCCCATCCTGGTGCTCGCGGTCGCTATCGCGCTTACCCGGCTCTACCAGATGTACCGCCGCCGGGCCCGGCCCGGCCGCGAGGACCTGGTGTGGGTGCTGCCCGGCGCGGCGTACGTGGTGCTGCAGGGCATCGAGCACGTTGTCGTCAAGGGCAAGTCCGGCGGCGTCTCCGACGTGACGCAGAACTTCACGCTCCCGTTCAAGGCGATGGTCCCCGCCGTCGTGCGCGACTTCCGCCTGATGAGCTGGACGCACCTGGGCATGTACGACATCAACGCGATCGAGTTCATCGTGCTGGCCGTCGTCGTGGTCGCCGGGCTGCTTGTGCTGCGGTCCACCACGGCGCCGCTGCACGAGCGGGTCGCGTTCGTCGGCTTCGTGCTCGTGGAGTTGGTGCTCGCGTCCGGGCAGTTCTGGGACACCGTGTTCGGCGACGGCCGGACGTACATCGACGCGTTCCTGCTCGCCGTGATCATGCTGCTCGGCACCCCCCGGATGCCAGCGACCGCGGACAGCGGCAAGAAGTTCGACGTGTTCGCGGCCAACAGGGTGATCACGAACAAGCACCTGGCCGTGCTCACGGCGTTCATCGTCGTCGCGCTGATCGTGGTAGCCCGCCGCCGCATCCTGTTCCAGTAGCTCTACCGCCGGACCTGATAGAGCGACAGCATCTTGTCGCCGTCACGCCACTGGCGGAGGAGTTCCATGCGGGAGAGCAGCGACTCCTCTTCCTTGTCCACTGCTGTCGCCCTAGGTGAGTTCAGGTACGCGTTGTCTGAAGGCGCGGAGAAGACCCAGACCCGGGTGACATGCGTGAACCGCTTAAGCAGCTCAGCCGGGCTCACGTCGATGCCATAGAGCGTGTCCGAGGCCACCGGGGACTGCGCGAGCGCGATGTCGCGAACCTCGCGCCACTGGGCGGGAAAAGCCGCGGTAATCGGCCGATAGCTCATCGGTATGAAGAAGACGACATCACCAGGCCTGGAATTGGCCGCAACGATCTGCGAGTCGCCGTTGAGATTGTCCGGGCGAAAACTCGGCAGCCTTACCTTCGCGCCTGCGGGAAGGAGCGCGGCGACAAGCGGCACCATGATCGCTGCTGGAACAAGCCAGCCCAGCCACGCCAGCCTCGCCCGGCGCAGCGGAACCGCGACCGCGCGCGCGAGCCACGTGAGCCCCCAGGCCACGAGGATGGCAAGTGCGGGCAGGCAATACTCCACGTACCTGGCGTCGTAGACCGAATGGACTTGCGACACCAAGAGCAACACCGCCGGCGGCACCACCAGCCACGGAAGTGCGACGCTGCCAGGGGTGAACGGCGTCTGGCGGCGCCAGTGCCTAGCTGCTTCCGCCGCGACGCCGAAGCCCGCGAGGCCGAAAATCGGCCAGACCAGATGCGGGGACCCGGCCCATGTCTGCGCGAGGTTGGTGACCGCGCGGCGAATGGACAGGGTGCCAGTCATCCAGGAGATCGCGGCACGCTGCGTGTACGCGAATGTCACGATCGGGATGAGCGGGATCACCGCGCACGTCCCGGCGAGGACCCACCGCGCGGGGACGCCGGCCACCCACCGGCCGGACAGGCCACGAAGACGGGGCCGGTCACGGACCGCGACCAGGAGCGACACCCCGTGGGCGGCCAGTATGAGCAGCCCGAAGATGTTGAACAGGCCGGTCAGTCCGGCCGCCGTCCCGTAGGCGATCCACCACCGGCCGTCGGCGCAGGCGGCCTTGAGCAGTAGATAGGTGGTTATCGTGGCGAGCATGGTGACGATGGCGTAAGACCGCGCCTCCTGCGCGTACCTGATCACGAACGGCAGCAGTGCGAATACCGCGCCCGCGGTCACTCCGGTGATGGCGGGGTACGGCGACCGGGCGAGCGTGGCCAGCCGGTGTGCAATCAGAGCCGTGAATGCCGCCGCCACCGCCATCGCGACCACAGACGGAAACCGAAGCACGGCCGACGAACTGCTGCCCGCGAGCTCCGTGACGAAGTGCACCACCAGGTAATAGGCACCGTGCACCACGTCGTCGTGCGGCATCGTCGCGAGGATCTGGCTTACTGACCGGGCAGCCATCGCCTTCGTGACGCCCTCGTCTCCCCACAACGGGGGCACGTTCACCCTGTAGCCTCCGGTAATGAGGCCCAAGACGCCCGGGATAGCCGCGACCAGCAGGGTAACGGGCGAGAACCACGGCAAGGCCGCGCAGTCGGAGGGGCTCTGCGCGGCCGGGCTGGTCCGGGGCTCCGCGAGAGGCAACCGCACCGAGTCCCCGGGGTCAACGTCTACCCCCACATGCTCCCCTTCCGCGCCAGCCACGCTCAGGAATTCCAGATACATCGACACCCGGATGATAGCCTCTGGAGGCTAGACGGGGCTCTTGATGACCTAATGTAGCTGGCTGACTGTGAAGAAGGTCGGCGACCGCGGTGTCGCCATATACGGAAGGGCGGAGCGTGCGCCGATGATCCCCGAGACCTCGCGTTCCAGCGAACATGCTCGGGCCATGCGAGATGCGCACCCATCCGCCCGGGGATTTCACGGGGCGCTCGGCGACCTGTTCCCGGCTGCCCCTGAAGTGCCGTCGCCGACATGGGGCGCTCGCGCCCTCAGCGCGGTTATACAGGTCGCGGCGGTAGCTCTCGGCGCGGTCGTGCTGTTGCTGCGCGTTCCCGGGCTTCCGCCCTGGGATACCATCTACGGGGAGGACTACTGGGAATTCTTCACCCAAGCGATTCAGCAGCCCTGGCACCTGTTCATCACATACAACGGGTACTGGCAGTTCCTTCCCCGGCTGATCGCGCAGCTCGTGCGTTACCTGCCGCTGGCGGACGCGTCCTGGGCGTTCGCGGTGTCCGGTGCGGTCGTCGCGGCCTGCTGCGCATTGTTCATATTCCATGCGAGCGCCGGCCACATCAGGTCCGCGAAGCTGCGCGCGCTGCTCGCCGTGGCCCTGGTGCTGCTACCGGCGGCGCCGATGGAGATCATCGACAGCGGCGTGAATACGGCCTGGTACCTGCTGCCCGCGCTGTTCTGGGCGGCGCTATGGCGGCCACGGACCCGGGCCGGGATGGCGGTGGTCGGCTTGCTCGCCTTCATCGCGGCCGCTTCAAACATTCTGAGCATAACGCTCGCGCCGGTGTTCGCCCTGCGCCTGTACGGGCTGCGCCGCCCGCGTGAGCACGCGGTGACCGCCGGCTGGCTGGCAGGTTGCGTGGCGCAGGTGCCATTCGTCTTCGCAGGCCGGGCGTCCGGCAGCGACGCCCGGCTGGCCGTGCACGCGACGGCGGGCCAGTCCCTTGCCTTCTACGGCCACGATGTCCTGCTGCCCTCGCTCGGCTGGCACCTGTCGTGGTGGCTGCGGTCGGTCGCCGGAATCAACGGGGCAACGGTGATCGCGGCCGTCATGCTCGCCGCGATCTTCGGGATCATCCTGCTCACCCAGGTCCGGGCGCGGGCCTTCGTGGTGACCGCCCTAGTGGTCGGATTCATCGCTGCCGTGGTGGGCATCACCATAAACGGTCACCTGGTCACGCAACCACTGCTCCGTGATTCAGAGCCGGGCAACCGTTACACCGTGCTGCCCATCTTCCTGATCGTGACGGCCGTCATCGTCGGGGTGGACCATGCGTTGCGGGAGCGGACGCGCGGTCACCATCGAACAGGTGCGGTCCTGAGGCCGGCGCTGGCAGTCACGGCGCTGGTTGCGATCCTCGCTGCCACCTGGGTGGTGGACTTCCGGTACGCGGGCATGCGCAGTGAACGATCCTGGGCGTGGGGACCGATAGCGGCCAAGTGGACGCATGACTGTGCCCTCTCGCAGAGCGGGGAAATCGTCGAGAAAACTGGCGCCGTCTATGAGACGCTGGTCTGCCGCAACATAAACCCGTAGTCGGCTACATGCCGGCGATCAGCTTTTCTACGCGCTCGTCGACTGAGCGGAACGGGTCCTTGCACAGCACGGTGCGCTGGGCCTGGTCGTTCAGCTTCAGGTGCACCCAGTCGACGGTGAAGTCGCGGCGCTTCTCCTGGGCCCGGCGGATGAACTCGCCGCGCAGCTTGGCGCGGGTCGTCTGCGGCGGCACCATCTTAGCCTCGAAGATGTCCAGGTCCCTGGTCACGCGGTCCACCGCGCCATTGCGCTGGAGCAGGTAGTACAGGCCACGGCCGCGGTGCACGTCGTGGTAGGCCAGGTCGAGCTGGGCGACGCGGGGCGCGGACAGCGGCAGGTCGTGCTTGGCTCGGTAGCGCTCGATCAGCTGGTACTTGGTCACCCAGTCGATCTCCCGGGCGATCCGGTCCAGATCGCCGCTCTCGATCGCGCCGAGCGTCCGCTCCCACATCTCCAGGACCCGCTTGCTGATCGGGTCGAGCCCGTTCTTGTCGGTGAAGTCCTTAGCCCGCGTCAGGTACTCGTACTGGATCTCGAGTGCGCTCATCTCGCGGCCGTTCGCCAGCCGTACCCGGCTGCGGCCGGTCATGTCGTGGCTGACCTCGCGGATCGCGCGGATCGGGTTGTCCAGCGTCATGTCGCGGAGCACGACGCCGGCTTCCACCATGCGCAGCACCAGGTCGGTGGCGCCGACCTTGAGCAGCATCGTGGTCTCGCTCATGTTGGAGTCACCCACGATGACGTGCAGGCGGCGGAACCGCTCGGCGTCGGCGTGCGGTTCGTCACGCGTGTTGATGATCGGGCGGGACCTGGTGGTCGCGCTCGAAACGCCTTCCCAGATGTGCTCGGCCCGCTGGCTGACGCAGTAGACCGCGCCGCGCGGAGTCTGCAGGACCTTCCCCGCGCCGCAGATGATCTGCCTGGTCACCAGGAACGGGATCAGGATGTCGGCCAGCCTGCCGAACTCCCCGTGCCTGCCCACCAGGTAGTTCTCGTGGCACCCATAGGAGTTGCCCGCCGAGTCGGTGTTGTTCTTGAACAGGTAGATGTCGCCGGCGATGCCCTCTTCCCGAAGACGCCGGTCCGCGTCGACGAGCAGGCCCTCAAGGATCCGCTCCCCCGCCTTGTCGTGCGCGACGAGGTCGATCACGTTGTCACATTCCGGGGTGGCGTACTCCGGATGACTGCCCACGTCCAGGTAAAGCCGAGCGCCGTTCTTCAGGAACACGTTGCTGCTGCGGCCCCATGACACCACGCGGCGGAAGAGGTAGCGCGCCACCTCGTCCGGTGACAGCCGCCGCTGCCCACGGAAGGTGCAGGTAACGCCGTACTCGTTCTCAAGTCCGAATATTCGCCGGTCCACGTCTATAGGCTACGTTCACTTGGCACTGCTGGTCACTATGGCTCGCCGGAAGCGGAAGACTGTCGGGGCGCCAGACGGAACCGACCCGGGCACGTACAGGTGGTACGTGACACCGTCGGCGAGTTCCGCCTTGGTGCAGATGAACTCGCTGGTCATCATGAACTCCCAGTACGGATCGGCTACGCACGCGCTGACGCCGGTTCGTTCGGCCTGCACGAGGAGGCCGGTCACCTCGGGCCAAGCGTCATGCGTGAAGCGCAGCACGATCGTCCGCCCGTGCGAGAGCGCGGCGAGTCGCGCCACACCGGCGGGCAGCGTTGGGTCGGTGTCCGGGCCGGTGGCAGGGCTTCCCGGGTCCGTGTGGTCAATGCTGGTGCGGGTCTGCGGCGCGACCGCGAACGCCCCGCAGGCGACCACCGCCGCAATGGCGGCGGCGGCAAGGCCTAGCCACGACGGGACGTGACGCGCCATATGGGGCGACTCCAGCGCCTCCAGCCCGGCAAGCACGACCACCAGGAGCAAGATCACCGGCGCTGACCAGTAGAAGTAGCCGGCGAAGGACTGCGACAGGTCGCCGACCGCGGTCACCGCGTAGACCATGAACAGGAGCGTGGACAGCGCGTCGAACGCGATCAGCGACGTGCAGAACCGGCGGACCGGGCCGACCGGGAGCCGCCAGGTCAGGACCCCGGTGAGACCGCAGAGCACCAGCGCCACCAGCCACGCGTGCGCGTGCGGCCACCAGAACCACAGTGTGTAATCGACCACCTGCCGCGCGCTCGGCCGGACCGACCCGGAGGACGACGAATACGAGAAGTACTTCCCGAAGTTCCCCGGCCAGTGCAGCGCGAGCTCGAGGACGATAGGCAGCGCGAAGACCGCGCTGATGACCGCGACGGGCGCCCATACCCGGCGCCGCGTCGTGATCAGCGAGCGCACCGCCGAGCCCAGCGCATGCCGCCGCGGCCAGGCCAGGGCGACTAGCGCGGCGGCGCAGAGCAACGGGACGAAGAACAGGAAACTGGCGTATCCGTGGATCAGGAACCAGCCCGCTAGCGCCGCGATCCAGGCGTCCTGCCCGTGCCCCGCGGCCACCGAAGCGAGCGCCACCACGAACGCGAAGTAGGCGGGCACGAGAGCGTAGGGCATCCAGTCCGAACTGAACATCGCCGGGTGCAGCGCCGCGCAGCAGAGCACGACAGCCAGGACGCCCGCCGCACCGCGCGCCGAACGCATCCAGCCATACCCGGTACCCACTACGAGCGCGGCGAACAGGCCGTTCAGCGCGTACAGCGCGATAAGCTGCCCGTTCCATGCCGTCGGCACGACGTGCAGCACCGACCAGAAGAGCGACTCTCCCCAGGACTGGACGTACAAGAACGCGGGTCCCGGGTGGTTGAACTTGAACCGCGAGTAGTGACCGACCAGCAGCGTGAACCGGCGAGCCTGCTCGATCAGGATCGAGTTGGCCCCCATGTCGGCGACTTCGTACAGGGGGGTCGAGAACAAGAAAGCGTTCCGCACCAACAAAACGGCAAGAACCAGGCCGAACGGCACGGTCCACACCCACCACCGGCGGCGCTGACCGTGTCCGGGCGGGTCAGCCTGCTGCTGAGCCCGCCCGGAGACAGATGTGCGCGAGGCGTTCAGATCGTGCCGTGCTCGACGGCCTGGGCGATCCAGGGGATCACCTCGTCGAGCATCTCGTCCAGCGAGGTCGTGGCCTCGAAGCCGAGGACCTTCTTGGCCTTCTCGGTGTCGGGGACGCGGCGCTGCACGTCGTACTCGAACGGGTCGTCGCTGACCACGTTGAGCGGCGTGCCGTCGCCCTTGACCTTCGTCCAGATCGACTGGGCGAGCTCGAGCACCGTCGTCGACTCCGCGGTGGACAGGTTGAAGTCATCGTTGCGCGCGTCCGGGTGCTCCATGGCCATGACCACGCCGCGGGCGAGGTCGCCGCCGTAGGTGTAGTGCCTGATCTGCTCACCCGAGCCGAGAATGTGCAGCGGGTCCTGGCCCTTGAGTACCTTCTGCGCCAGGTCGGGCACCACGTGGCTCATCGCGAGCTGCACGTTGCCCGACAGGATCTCCTCGTCGCCGAGCGCGCGGGACTCGCCGATGCCGACGCAATTGAACGGCCGCACGATCGTGTACGGCAGCTTGTACTGGTCCCAGGCGGCGCGGGCGAAGTACTCCACGGCCAGCTTCTGGAAGCCGTAGGAGGACAGCGGCGGCGGGACCTCGCGCTCTTGGCCCTCGTAGGACGGCCACTCGGAGGTGGACTCGAACACCATCGAGGACGACATGTACGTGACCTTCTGGAGCCGGCCGGCCTTGTGCGCCGCGATCGCCGCGTCGCAGGACGCCGCGATGATCCGCTCGTTGGTGGCCAGCAGGTCATAGGCGTACGTGTGGAAGTAGGAGATACCACCGATCATCGCGGCACCCGCGATGAAGTGGTCACAGTCCGCGAGCAGCCGCGTCATCAGCTCGACGTCGCGGCAATCGCCCTCGACCAGCTGGTAGTTGGGGTGGTTGTCGTACGACTTGGCGACCCTCCCGTACTTGGAGAAGTTGTCGACGCCGACGACGGAGTAACCCTTCGCGAGCAGTTCCTCGACCACGTAGCCGCCGATGAACCCGGCCGACCCGCTGATCAGAACCTTCTGCATTACTGGTCGTTGTCCTTTCGTTTCTTCTGTCCGTAGGCCCTGACCTGCTCGGCAGTCAGCCGCCGGCCGAACGCGAACCGGTACCACCGCAGGTAGCCCGGTATCCACTTGGCAACCTTGAAGTTCGAGACCCCCGCCTGGCGGTCCAGCCAGATGGTGGGGATCTCCGCTACCGGCATCCGCATCCGCTTCGCCTTAGCGGTCAGCTCGATCCCGATCTCGAACCCGTCACGCGAGTCGATGCCGACGCCGCGCACGAAGTCCGTCGAGTACGCCTTGAACGAGTTCGTGGCGTCCCGGGTACCTATGTGCGCCAGTAGCTTAAGCGACCGGCCGGCCATCTTGGACAGCAGCCCCTTCAGGATGGGGCCGCCGACCTGCTGTCCGCCTGGCATGTACCTGGAGGCGGCGGCCACGGCAACGCCGCGGTCCACAAGCCGGGCCAGGTCGTCGATCTGCCGCGGGTCATCGCAGCCGTCCGCCATGGTCACCACCGCGACCGGGGCGGCCGCCGCGTAGATGCCGAACCTGATCGCGTTGGCCGGGCCGCGTCCGTAGGTGTTGATCACCCAGCGGATCCGCGGTTCCTTCAGCGAGTATTCGGTGACGACGGGGATCGTCGTGTCGTCCTCGGTGTCGACGACGACAAGCACTTCGCAGGGCATTCGCACCGACTCGAAGAGCCGGTCAAGCACGGGGACGATGTGCTCGCTCTCGTTGTAGGCGGGCACGACCACGGAGACCCGCGGCGTCTCGATCGTCCTGCCATCCGTCAACGTCGGCTCAAATCCGGACACCCTGGCCCAGCACGTTCCAGATGTCGGCGACCGGCTTGTCCGTCACCAGGTCGCGGTACTCCGGGTGCGGCGCGGCGATGACAAGCAGGTCGGACTGCGCGACGACTTCGTCGTGCGGCAGCAGGTTCTGGTCGACGGTCACGTACGGGTCGGCACACAGCACCCGGTGCGCCTTGAACGCCAGGATCCGCTTGAGCTTGTAGGAAAGGCTGGACCTGATGTCGTCCGACCCGGCCTTGAACGCCATCCCGAGGATGCCGACGGTCATCGAACCGATGTCGAACCGCTGCTCGAGCCGGTGCACCAGGTAGAGCGGCAGCCCCTCGTTGATCGTCATCGCGGTGTGGCCGAGGGCGAACTGGTTGTTGTTGAACGCGGCGAGCTGCATCGTGTCCTTGAACAGGCACGGCCCGGCGGCGAGGCCGGCGCCCGGCATGTCGGCGGCCCGCGGGTAGTCCTGGGCCAGGCCCTTGCGGATGCGCTCGAAGTCGAGCCCGCGGTCGTTGGCCATCATGTAGAACTGGTTGGCCGTGGCGAACTTGATGTAGCGCCACACGTTCGTGAAGAGCTTCGCCAGCTCCGCTTCCTCGGGGCTCAGCTCCACGATGCTGTCGGTGAGCAGGCCGAACAGCTTGGAGGCCCGCTCCAGGCCGCGAGGCGTGCGGGCCGAGACGATCTGCGGCAGCTCGAACAGCTCGGTCATCGCCTTGCCCTCGGCGATCCG
>Ga0187808_10000210_pt1 | contig 15884 bp, 11 predicted proteins | sample NC_wetland_sal_i_5_FD_132427 | JGI IMG/M metagenome (GOLD analysis project Ga0187808, IMG submission 132427) | Wetland sediment microbial communities from Neuse River Estuary, North Carolina, USA - ASW_3 | ecosystem: Environmental > Aquatic > Freshwater > Wetlands > Sediment | place: USA: North...
GATCTCGTCACCTCCATCGGGCCTGTCACCGGCCCGCGCTCAGATTACGCTGTGCATAACAACTATGTAAGGCCCCGCGAACGGGACTCGTCCGGCCGGGCGCCGAAGCGTCCCGGCAAACATGCCCGAGTCGTTACGTAACCAGGTTGACATATACATAACACACGTGCATAACATGCATCTACTAATGTGTCGGACGTTGGTGGATGGTGATCCGGATGCGACGTGCGATGGCCCGTATCGCAGCCATCGCCGCCGGTCTCCTCCTGACCGCAGGCACCGCGGGGTGCACATCAGGCAACGCCGAACCCGCCGGGTCGGCCCCCTCCACGAACGGCATCGGCCCGATCACCTTCGCCATCGGCCAGGACGACTCGGGCTGGCTGACGGGCGTGATCGCCCGGTGGAACAGGGAGTACCCCACCCAGCAGGTCACCCCGCTCCTGCTGCCGCAGGCCGCCAACGACCAGCTGGCTCAGCTGGTCGCCAACCTCCAGGCCAAGAGCGACGAGTACGACGTCATCGACATGGACGTCATCTGGACCGCGGAGTTCGCCTCGAACGGCTGGATCATCCCGCTGCCGCCGGGCCAGTTCCCCGAGCTGAGGCACTTCCTCAAGCCAGCAGTCGACACCGCGATGTTCCAGGGCCGCCTGTACGCCGTGCCCGACTACAGCAACGCGGATCTCCTGTACTACCGCAAGGACATCCTGGCCAAGGCGGGTAAGAAGCCCCCCACGACCTGGGCCCAGCTCGCCGAGCTGGCCGCGACCGTGGCGCCGAAGTACGGGCTGTACGGGTACGCCGGCACGTTCGCCCCGTACGAGGGGCTCACCGTCGACTTCGCCGCGGCCGTCCAGTCGGCCGGAGGGTCGATCCTCTCCGCCGACGGCTCCAAGGTCACCGTGGACTCACCGGCCGCGCTCAAGGGGCTTGAGTTCCTGGTGACCGGGGTTCAGCAGGGCTGGATCCCGCAGGTCGCGCTCTCCTACGAGGAGGAGTCGGCGCAGGCCGCGTTCGAGGCGGGCAGGTTCCTGTTCCTCGACAACTGGCCCGACGTCTACGCGGCCCAGTCCGTACCCGGCCCGGGCAACAAGGTGTTCGGGAAGTTCGGCGTCGAGGAACTGCCGGGTCCCGATGGCACGGGTTCCAGCGCGCTCGGCGGCGCCAACCTCGCGATCAGCGCCTACTCCCAGCACCAGCGGACGGCGCTGAACTTCATCAAGTACATGACCGACCTCGCTAACGAAAAGGAGATGTTCGAGCAGGGATCGTTCCCCCCGGTCTGGACCCAGCTGTACACGGACCAGAGCCTGGTCCGCAGCTACGGCTACCTGCCCGTGCTGGAGCAGGCGATCAACTCGGCCCAGCCCCGTCCGGCGATCACCAACTACGACCAAGCCAGCCTGGCCATCTCCAGCGAGGTGTACCAGGCCCTGACCCAGCAGAAGCAACCACAAGCGGCCCTCGCGGACATGGCTGGGCAGCTGACCCAGATCATCAGCGGCGGCTGAACGGAAAACCAACCGGGGCTGGCCGTACGGGGGTCGGCCAGCCCCACCCAAATAAAGGTGCCCAAGACTAGGAAGGAGTCCCTCGATGGGTTCCACTAAGAGAGTCAGCAAGGGCAGATCCGTGCGCTGGCGGGCCGGCGCCATCGCGGTGGCCGCGAGCCTGGCGGCGTTGACCGCCGCGTGCAGCAGCTCGAGCTCGAGCTCGAGCAGCGGCGTACCGGTTACCACCAGTCAGACGATCACCTTCGCCGAATCCGGGCTCGGCAGCGAGGGTATGCAGACCCAGAAGGCGATCACGGCCTTCGAGGCGGCCAACCCGAACATCAAGGTGAACATCCAGGTGCTGTCGTCGGACTCGACGACGTACCTGTCTCAGCTCGAGCACGACTTCATCGCGGGCTCGTCGACGCCGGACGTGTTCGAGTCCGACGTGACCTACCCGGCGAAGTTCGCCCAGGCCGGCTGGGTGCTAAGCCTGAGCTCGCTCAACCCGAACATGGCCCAGTTCTTCCCGCACGAGGTCGCGGCGGGCACCTACAACGGGACGCCCTACGCGGTCCCGTGGTTCGACAACCCCGAGGGCCTGTTCTACCGGACCGACCTGATCAAGACCCCGCCGACCAGCCCGGCGCAGGTGGTGAGCGACGCGCAGGCGGCGATGAAGGCCGACAAGTCGCTCAAGGAGGGCATCGCGTTCGAGGCGAACAAGTACGAGGGCGCGATCACCGCGTTCCTCACCGTCGACTCGGCGTTCGGCGGGACGCTCGACCCGCAGAACATCAACACCCCGGGCAACGTCGCGGCGCTGAACTGGCTGCACGCGGCCATCTACCAGTACCACATCGCGCCCACCGCGGTGACCGGCTGGGAAGAGGGCCAGGTCGAGCAGGAGTTCGTGTCCGGGTACACGCCGTTCGCGATCGACTACCCGTTCGTGGAGTCGCTGGCGACCGCGGCGCCGGTGAAGGGCAACGTCGGTTACATCCCGTTCCCCGCGGGCCCCGGCGGCACGCCTGGCTCCGCCCTCGGCGGCGAGATGCTGGCCATCAACGCCAAGACCGCGCACGCGGCCGCGGCGTGGAAGCTGATCGAGTACCTGACCAGCGCCCCGGTAGAGATCGCCCGGGCCATCGCGACCGGCGACCCGCCCTCGCTGCCCAGCGCCTACACCTCCCAGCTGCTCTCCGCGGCACCGTACTTCGCCGCGGTCAAGACGCTGAACACCTACTCGGCGCCCCGCCCGGTGACGCCGAATTACCTGACCGTCTCCGCGGACATCCAGACGATCTTCTCCTCGGTGTTCGCGAACTCGGCTGCTAACGCGGCGTCCTCGGCGCTGGCGTCGGGCGCCGCGACGGTCAAAACGGCCGCGAATTCGACCCCGGCCTAGCGGCGAAGGCAATTGAGCCGATGGCTGCAGAAGTTGAGAAGGTAACGAAAGGGCGGCCCGCACGCGCGGGCCGCCCGGCCCCGCACAGCAGCGCGCGGGAACAAGCCGACCGCCGGCTGGGGTACTCCCTGGTCACGCCGGTCATCGTGCTGCTCCTCGCGATCACCGCGTTCCCGCTGCTCTACAATCTGTGGAACGCGTTCCACTTCGACAACCTGTCCTACGGCGGCCTGCCGCACAAGTGGGTCGGGTTCTCGAACTTCAGCACGCTGTTCCACGCCTCGTCCGGCTGGGTGGCCGCGCTGGAGCGGACGCTGGTGTTCACCGTGGTGACGATCGTGTTCGACATCGTGGTGGCGCTGGCCATGGCGCTGATGATGAACCGCACCTTCCGCGGCCGCGGCTTCCTGCGGGCCGCGATCCTGGTCCCGTGGGCGGTGCCGACGGTGGTCTCCGCGACGCTGTGGAAGACGATGTTCGACCCGCGGGCCGGCTTTGTCGACTACTTCCTGGGCGCCTTCCACCCCGCCTGGGCCAGCCTGTCCTGGCTGGGCGCCAGTACGTCGCGGTCCTGGGTCGCGATCTTCGTCGCCGACTCGTGGAAGAACATCCCGTTCGTGGCGATCATCCTGCTGGCCGGGCTTCAAGTTATCCCGAACGAGGTTTACGAGGCGGCCAAGATGGACGGGGCGACCTGGTGGCAGTCGTTCCGCCGGATCACGCTGCCGATGCTCAAGCCGGTGATCTCGGTGGCGCTGATCTTCCGCACCCTGCAGGCGCTGCTGGTCTTCGACGTGATCTACATCATGACGGGCGGCGGCCCCGGCAACTCCACCGAGACCCTGTCGTTCCTGAACTACCAGACCTTCATCGTCAATACCGACTTCGGAGTGGGCGGCGCGATGTCCATCTTGCTCGTCATCATCGCCCTGATCGTGTCCGCCATCTACGTCCGGGCGTTCCGCCCTGAGGCAACCACGTAAGGAGGGTGAGCCCATGACTGCCGCCGTCGCGGAGGCGGGCGCCGCGCCCGCCGTACTCAAGTACCGCCGCCGGATCACTCCCGGGAAGGCCATCAGGGAGACGCTGTTCTACATCGCGGTCGTGATCGTGGTGCTGATCGCGCTGTTCCCGTTCTACTGGATCCTGCGCACCGCGCTGGAGTCCAACAGCCAGGTCGCCGCCGGGGTGGGCGGCAAGAACGGCATCATCCCCGGGCACCTGTCCGGTCAGGCGTTCGTGAACGTGTTCACCCAGCAGCATTTCCTGACCCCGCTGCTGAACAGCATCATCGTCGCGCTGGCCACCACCGTGGTCACGATCATCGTCGCGTCCAGCGCCGGCTACGCGCTGGCCCGCCTGAACATCCGCGGGGCGGGCGCGGTCCTCTCGTTCATCCTGCTGGCCGGGTTCTTCCCCGTGCTGGCCATGATCGGGCCGATTTTCCTGATCCTCAAGTCCATCGGCGCGCTGGACAGCATCTACCCGCTGATCGTCGTCTACCTGGTCTACACCCTGCCCATCTCCACCTGGCTGCTGAAGAACTTCTTCGAGCAGATACCCAAGGATCTCGAGGATGCCGCGCTCACCGACGGCGCCACCCGGCTGCAGACCCTGCGCAAGGTGGTCATCCCCGTCGCCGTCCCCGGCGTGTTCACCGCCGCGATCCTGGCCTTCATCCTGGCCTGGAACGACTTCGCGTTCGCGGTCTCGTTCCTGTCCACCCAATCTCACTTCACGGCGCCCCTGGCCATCACCACGTTCGGCCAGAGCGGCTACCAGACCTTCTACAACCTGATCGACTCGGCGGTGGTCATCGTCTCGATTCCCATCGCCCTGCTCGTCCTGTTCGCCCAGCGCCGCATCGTCTCCGGCCTGACCGCGGGCTCGTTCCGCTGACCTAACGCCAGCGCGGCGGGATTTCCCGCCGCGCTGGCCGGAAGCCGACTCGCCGGCGCATCTGGTTGCGAGTACCTTTCCTGTATGACGACCTTGAACGCGCCGTTCGGGCAAATGATCACCGCCATGGTGACCCCGATGACCTCTGACGGGGGAGTGGACTACGACGGGGCCGCGCGCCTCGCCGACCACCTGGTCACCGACATGCGCAACGACGGGCTGGTGATCAACGGGACCACCGGCGAGGCGCCGACCACCACCGACGAGGAGAAGGACCGCCTGCTCCGCGTGGTGCTCGAGGCGGTCGGCACGCGCGCCAAGGTCGTCGCCGGGGTCGGCACCAACATCACCGCCCACACCATCGAACTCGCCCGCTCCGCCGAACGCGCGGGGGTGCACGGCCTGCTCGTGGTGACGCCGTATTACAACAAGCCCCCGCAGCCCGCCCTCGAGGCGCACTTCAGCGCGGTCGCGGACGCGACCGGCCTGCCGGTGCTGATCTACGACATCCCCGGCCGCACCGGGGCGGCGGTGGCCACGGACACCCTGGTCCGGCTGGCCGCCCACCCCAGGATCGTCGGCGTCAAGGACGCCAAGGACGACCCGGCCGCCACCTCGCAGGTCATGGCCAGGACGGACCTGGTCTACTACTGCGGCACGGACATGCTGAACCTGCCCTGGCTCTCCCTCGGTGCCGTCGGGTTCATCAGCGTCGTGGGCCACGTCACGGGGGACCGGCTGCACGACATGATCGACGCGTTCGGCACCGGCGACGTCGAGACGGCCCGGCAGATCCACTACGAGCTCCTCCCGGTCTACACCGGGCTGTTCCGCAACCAGGGAGCGGTCATGACCAAGGCCGCCCTGGACCTGCTCGGCCTGCCCGGCGGCGCCGTGCGGGGCCCCCTGCTCGCCGCCACCGAGGCCGAGCGCCACCAGCTGGTGCTCGACCTGGTAGCCGGCGGGGTGAAGCTGCCGGGAACGCCCGCGTGAGCTACCCGCACCCGGATCTCCCCGAGCCTGCCGCGCTCGCCTCCGACGGCCTGCGCATCGTCGCCCTCGGCGGGCTCGGCGAGATCGGCAGGAACATGACGGTCTTCGAGTACCGCGGGCGCCTGCTCATCGTGGACTGCGGGGTCCTGTTCCCCGATCCCGACCAGCCCGGCGTGGACCTGATCCTGCCCGACTTCGGCTACCTGAGCGGCAAGCTCGACCGGGTCGAGGCGGTGGTGCTCACCCACGCGCACGAGGACCACATCGGCGCGGTCCCCTACCTGCTCAGGGAGCGTGCGGACCTGCCGCTCGTCGGCTCGAAGCTGACCCTGGCCCTGGTCCGCAGCAAGCTCACCGAACACCGGATAGATCCGGTCACGGTCGAGGTGGCGGAGGGGGAGCACCGCCCGTTCGGGCCGTTCGACTGCGAGTTCTTCGCCGTCAACCACTCGATCCCCGACGCGCTCGCCGTCGCCATCCGCACCCCGGCGGGCCTCGTCCTGCACACCGGCGACTTCAAGATGGACCAGCTCCCGCTGGACGGCAGGCTCACGGACCTGGCCGGGTTCGCCAGGCTCGGCACCGAGGGCGTCGACCTGCTGATGGCCGACTCGACCAACGCCGAAGTGCCGGGCATCGTGACCCCCGAGCGCGACATCGCGCCGGTGCTGGACGAGATCTTCGCCAGCACCAGGCAGCGGATCATCGTCGCCTGCTTTGCCTCGCACGTGCACCGGGTGCAGCAGGTGCTCGCCGCCGCCGTCACGCACCGCAGGAAGGTCGCGTTCGTCGGCCGGTCCATGGTCCGGAACATGGGGGTCGCGCGTGACCTCGGCTACCTGCGCGTACCCGGTGGGCTGCTGGTCGACCTGCGCGAGGCCGAGGAGATGCCGCCGGGTCAGGTGGTCCTGATCTCGACCGGATCGCAGGGCGAGCCGATGTCGGCGCTGACCCGGATGGCCGGGCGCGACCACCCGATCAGGATCGCCGAGGGCGACACCGTCATCCTTGCCTCCTCGATGATCCCGGGCAACGAGACCGCGGTGTTCCGGGTGATCAACGAGCTCACGCGCCTGGGCGCGCGGGTCGTGCACCGGGGCTCGGCGCTGGTGCACGTGTCCGGCCACGCGCCCGCCGGCGAGCTGCTCTACGTGCTCAACCTGGTCCGGCCGCGCAACTTCCTCCCCATCCACGGCGAGTGGCGGCACCTGCGGGCGCACGCGCAGCTGGCCTCGCTGACCGGAGTACCCGACCGCAACATCGTGATCGCCGAGGACGGCGTGGTCGTGGACCTGGTGGACGGGCAGGCCTCGGTGACCGGCGCGGTGCCCTGCGGCTACGTCTACGTCGACGGGCTGACCGTCGGCGAGGTGACCGAGTCCCAGCTGAAGGACCGCCGCATCCTCGGCGAGGAGGGCTTCGTCTCCGTGGTCATCGTGGTCGACGCCAGCACCGGCAAGATGGTGGCGGAGCCCGAGATCCACGCCCGCGGCTCGGGCATCGACGAGACGGCGTTCGCCGAGGTGCTGCCGAAGATCGAAGAGGCACTGGCCCTGGCCGCCGCCGACGGCATCAGCGACACGCACCAGATCAGCCAGCTCGCCCGCCGCATCGTCGGCAAGTGGGTCAGCGACAACTACCGCCGACGCCCCATGATCATCCCCGTGGTCATCCAGGCCTAAGTCGACCGGGAGCCGCGATGCTGGCTTCCCGGGCGCGGTTCCCCGGGCGCATAACCGTTAACCTCGAGATATCCAGCAAGCAGTAAACGACTTTGCCGCCGCCCGGGGGGAAAAAGTAGGACCATTCCCTGGCCAGCGCGTCCACCAGCATCAGGCCCCGGCCGTTTTCCGCGTCCGGTTCGGGATCAGATAGTACCGGCGGCTTGGCGTCGGTATCGAAAACCTCAATGAGCAAGCCCTCGCGGAAATGCCGCAGGGATAGCGATATCAGTCCCATGCTAGCGCGCTCGGAATACCGGAGCGGGCGGGCGGGATCGCCGGAGAACCGCACCGCGTTGGTGACGAGCTCCGAGACGAGCAATTCAGCGGTGTCGGCGGTGGTCTCGTTGATTCCCGCGCAGGAATTCAGAAACTGGCGGGTATACCGGCGCGCCCAGAACGGCGAGCTCGGCAACGCTCCCAAGGTGAGCATTCCCGCATTCAGGGGCTGGGACTGACCGGGGTAAGCGGGCAGCCAAGCTGACCCATTCACGGGCCCAGCCGGTACCCGGGTTATTGGTGTCATCGGCACCAACCCTTCGCCGTCCCCGTTGTCCTGGTACGTCACTTCTGCTACGGGCTTGAGGTCTCTCACGCCGACCATCATTCCCACTGTCCATGTGCTTAAAAGAAGCTAAGATAACGACGCGGACGCGTGATATACCGGGCCATTAGTGGGAAAATGGCGCTTGTCCGCCCCAAGGCAGCGGGCGTGGTGCCGTAACGTGGCACGTAGCGATGAGTATCGCCGCAGAACCATCGCCCGCAGATCGTATCGCCGCGTTCTGGGAGAATGCCGGGGTAACCGGATGCTTGTGCTCGCGCTAGGGTTCGTCTCCCTCATCCTGGTTGTCCCGCTGGCGGCCCTGGCGGGGCGCTCGCTGGATGTGTGCGTCGAGGTGCAACCGGGTCGCAGCGCAGTGCAGGTGCTCCTTCAGGGCGGCCGATAAGAGAGCGGAGAAGCGGGTGACCTGCAGGTCGGCCGGGCGACCATCGACGGCAGCACCTACCTGCGGAACGTGCCGGGCCGCGCCTCCGCATAATCCAGCCAGGAAACTGCGGGTCACTGGTTGCGGCGGCCCGACGGAGCGGTCATCCCGACCTGCGGCTCGGGGTGGGCGTAACGGGCGGGCGGGACGCCGATGGTGGCGGTGAAGTCACGGGTCAGGTGGGCCTGGTCGGCGTAGCCGAGGTCGGCGGCGAGCCTGGCCCAGTCGATGAACTCGCCGGTGTCGGCCCGGGCGGCCGCCTCGTGCAGCCGGGCCCGCTGCATGACCCACTTGGGGCCGACCCCTACGTAGTCGGCGAACAGCCGTTGCAGGCTGCGGGCGGAGATCCCGGACGCGGCCGACAGGTGCTCGACGCGGCGCAGCGCCGGGTCGTCGGTGATCCGGGCGACCAGCGTCGCGGCCTGCTCGGCCGCCGGGTCGGGTTCGGGCAGGACGGAGGAAAGGAGTACCTCGGCGTGAGCCACCATCTCGGCGTCCCCGTCGGCCCCGGCGCGCATGATCGCCTGCCGCGTGCCCTCCGCCCGCGAGCCGAACAGCCGCGCGGCCGGGACCACCCGGTCGCTGAGCTGGGAGATGGGTGCCTGCCAGAAGGGCCGGAAACACCCGGCGCGGAATCGGACGCCCAGGGCCTGGCCACGCCCGGTCAGGACGCGGACGAACAGCTTGGTGTCGACGCCGTAGATCCCGGCCCCCGAGGCCTCGAAGGCCAGGTTCACGTTGGGGTGCGGCAGGATCGTCTGCTCGTGCGCCGGCTGCCCGCGCAGATCCCACCGGATGATCCAGTAAAAGTCGACAAACGGCGCAAGCGCGGCCGAAGGCTCGTGCCGGGCCAGGCCGAACCGGGCGGCCGCGAGCCCGGGGCGCAGCACGCCACGCCCCATCAGCGCGGCGGGAACCGCGTCCGCGAGGAAGGCGGTATCTGACACGCGACCAAATGTAGCTGTCGCGTTTGTTCAAGGCCGGGGCGACGTGCCCTCGTATCGTGAAGCAATGCACACGAATTCAGAGGATCCCTCCGGGCCGGCCCTGATGGCCGCCGCCGCGGCCGAGGCGGCCCGCGTGGTCGCGGGAGTGCCTGGGCACCCGATGGACGCGCCGACGCCCTGCGACGACTGGGACCTGCGGACCCTGGTCAACCACGTGATCTTGTGGACCGCGTACTCCGCGGAGTGCAGGGCGCACGGTGAGAGCGTCGCCGAGGACCTGATGACCAGGGATTTCACCGCCGATCCCGGGTTCGCGCAGGACTACGCGGCCCAGATCGACCGGGCGGTGACGGCCTGGTCGGACCCGGCCGCGTGGGAACGCGAGCTAGGCGTCATGGGGAGCGGCACCCCGGCCGCCGACGTGGCCGCCATGCTGATCGCCGAGATGGTCCTGCACGGCTGGGACATCGCCCGGGCCACCGGCCAGGAGTACGCCGGCGACGAGGCCGTCGCCGCCAACGTGCTCGCCACCGTCGAGGCTCAGGGGGAACTGTTCCGGCAGTACCAGGGGTTCGCCGCCATCGTCCCCGTTGAGGAGAGCGCCACGGTCCTCGACCGGGCGCTGAGCCTGTCCGGCCGCGACCCGCAGTGGAAGCCCCGGTAGGCCGGAGCGCCGATGTCCCCGGCCGCGCGGCCCTACTTCGGGATCTCTACGCGATCCAGGACGATGGTGCTGTCCACGTAGGCCCGGGCTGCCCTCGGGTCTGGCGACGGTCGTCGTGACCACTTCTTGATCTTTTCGAGTTGCTTCCGGGCTTCCGGGTTGGTCAGCTCCGCTAGCTCGGCAATGGGCTTCAGCTTGCTGAACTCCAGCCAGGTGGCGGCCTCGAACAGCAAGTTCTCTTCGAGCTGACTGATGAGGTACGGTGCCACACCGTCGTTGCGAAGGTCCGAAATCGTCTGCACGCTGACTTCGAACCGGACGGGAAAGTCCGGGTTGATCTCGGCCAGATGCCATCTGACCTCATCGGCGGTGAGCGGGGTGCCGAATACCGCGCCCTCGAATCCATGCGCGGCGTACAGGTCGTCCTGCCCGGGTCCCTTATGGGCAACCTTGATGACGTGCTCGAACTCGAACGCCGTGCCCTGGGCATACTTGCTGGTGTTGTTCCAGACGACGACGGTGCCCACCGGGGAGTTCTTAAGCGCCCGGTCAAGGTCGGCTTGATTCGTGCCGTCGACGGCCGAGACCGTTTCATGTTCCAGGCCGGTGGTCGCTGATCCCTGCCCGCCGCCCGTGCGGAATCCGGCGAACTTGGCGTTGAACGCCTCCGGGGTAAGGACCTCCTTCCAGGCGAACAGCTGGGCGATCTGGGTTGCGAAAAGGCAGTCGCATTCCCACTTCGTCATGTTGTCGAACAGAGACTGCACCGCTTCCAGCGGTGTGCCCGTCTTGGGTACGAAGCTGCCCCGGCCGGACGGGTCGCGGATGGTCATCGTGCCCTGTGGCGTGGTGACCTGGATCGTCGGGTCCCGTCTCCAGCTCTGCTCGTCGAATTTCGGCGCCGGGTCGGACGGGAACCTGCACGTCGCCGGGTCTGCGACCATCGCCTTCTTCATCTGGGCGACCGCATCGACGAGGGCCTGCTCCCACCGGTGCCGGAACGTCTCGTCGTTCAGCTGTGACGCTGCACTGGGCCCGCCGACAAATTCGAGGGGAGCGCCCTTGAAGGCGGCTTCCGATCCGCCCTTGACCCGCTGGTCGAGGAGCGTGGCTAGGCGTTTGCGTTCCGGCTCGCCGAACGAGTTGCTGAGCTGCCTGGGTGACACCCCGCCGGTCGTGAAGATCGCCAGAAGGTCTGGGTCGAGGCTGCGCTCGAGAATAGTGAGGATCGCTTGCGCGTCGCCCGAGGTAGTCGTACCCTCCCACATCTCGCGTACCAGCAATCTCTTGAGCTGCGGGTCGAGGTCGAACCGGCGGTCACCTCGCACCCACAGCCCGGTGATCGCCCGGGCCTTGTTGTCGCTGTCGTAGTCGCCTTCGACACGTTGGGTGGTGCGCAGCTTGTTCAGGTACGTGGTCAGCTCGTCCTGGCTGAAATCCCCCTCGCCAAACAAGCGGGACAGTGCCTCGACCGGTCCCTGGGTGAAGATGTCCCCGAAGAAGCCGAGCGGACCGGACCGGTGGACTTCGCCCGGCGTCCCGCGGGCGACATGAGCTAGCTCGTGCGCAAGCAGAGCCCGGCCCGGCCCGCTGTTCGGCCGGTACTGGCCGGCGGCGAACACCACGTGACTTCCGGCGGTGTACCCGGCGGCACCCAGTCGCCGGGCGGATGCGTCGGCACGTCCGTCCGCATGGATTCTCACCCCGGAGAAGTCGAAGCCGAGCCGGTGCTCGGCCCACGTGCGGTCGGTCGAATCGAGCGGCTGGCCTGGGTCACCAAGCACGGGTGCCACCACCGAATTAACGTCCAGATTCCCCGGTATGTCGGCGGGGTGGCGCAGCACAAAGGTACCGGTGCCTGCCGCATCGTGCGCGGCCAGTTCGCTGGCCTCGCGCGCCTTGCTGACGCGCATTCTCCGGCGCCCGTTCACCTGCGGACCTGCGGTGGCGCGGGACGCATCCGCAGCGGGATGAATCGGGATGCTCGAGAAATCGAAGTCTCGCCGCACCGCCGAAGTTGGCTGGTGAGGCTGATCGGGATGGGACTCATGCTGGCGCCCGGCGGCGCAGGAGCCGCACTTGCCTCCGCATTCACACGGGCGCCGGGCGGTAGCCAATCTCGGGTGGAGCGAAAGGGGCGACGCCACGGCCAGGGACGAACTGGATTGAGGCCGCGGGGTCTTCGCCTCCAACATGACGCGGCAAGCCTCCCGTCAGGCGTTCAGGACGCGGACGGGCTCGCCCTTCGCGAAGGCCACGATGTCCTCGGCCGCATCGGTGTAGAAGACCTGGTAGGAATCGTCGGTGACGTAGCCGAGGTGCGGGGTCAGGATCACGTTGGGCGCGGTGCGCAGCGGGTCGGACAGCGGCAGCGGCTCGGTGTCGTACACGTCGAGGGCCGCGCCCGCGATCGAGCCGGAACGCAGGGCGGCGAGCAGGGCCGCGCCGTCGACGATCGGCCCGCGCGAGGTGTTGACCAGGAAGGCGGACGGCTTCATCAGCGCCAGTTCCGCAGCGCCGACCAGCCCGACGCTGCGCGGCCCCAGCTTGTAGTGCACGGTCACCACGTCCGCGGAGGAGAACAACTCCTCCTTGCTGACCGCCTGGGCGTGCGCCTTCGTGGCCCGCTCCGGGTCCAGGTTCTGGCTCCAGACCAGCAGGTCCATGCCGAACGCGCGGCCGATCTTCGCCACCTTCCGGCCCTGGAAGCCGAGGCCCACGACGCCGAGCCGCTTGCCGGCCAGGCCGGTGCCCACGGTTTGCTGCCAGCCGCCGCCGACGCTGATCGCGGCCCCGCCGGCCCGGCCGACCGCCTTCATCCGCTGGTCTTCCTCGGGGATGTGCCGGGCCAGGGCGAGGATGAGACCCCAGGTCAGCTCGGCGGTCGCAGTGCCGCTGCCGCCCGTGCCGCACACCGTGATCCGCCGGGCGCCCGCCGCGGCCAGGTCGATCGCCGCGTTGCCCATGCCGGTGGTGACCAGCAGCCGCAGGTTCGGCAGCCGGCCGAGCCGGTCGGCGTCGAAGGCCGTCCGCTCCCGCATGGCCACCACGACGTTGAAGGGCTCGAGCACGCGCACCAGCGCCTCGGTCCTGGCGATGTGCTCGGAGAAGACGGTGATCTCGGCTAGTTCGCGCACGGCGGACCAGTCCGCACTGGCCAGGGCGACCTGCTGGTAATCATCGAGGATCGCGACCCGCATGGGGCCGACATTACCGCGATGCCCGGCGACACGCCCGGCGCGATGTTTGGGACGCCTACGGGTTCTCGCTACGTTTGTGAGTATGGCGACCCGCGCCCGCGACGGATCTGCCCGTCAGCGTGACGGGCAGGGCGACCCTGCCGTCAAGGCCCGGCGGTCAGGGACCACGGCGAGCCGCTCCGGCGGGACACCCCGTCGGAGGCCCAGCGGCGGTTCCGGGAGAGGCACCACGGGTCGTTCGGGAAATAAGAGAAGTAAGGCCAAGGGCGGCAGGACGGGCCGGGCGGGTACGGCCAGGCGCGGTGCGGCCAGCCGTCCCCCGCACGCGCACGACCCGGTCGTGATCCTGGTCGGCTGGACCGGCCGGGCGATCGCCGGGGCCTGGATGGTGGCCGCGGGGTCCGTCGGGTACGTGGCCAGGTCGTTCGGGCGCGGCGCGCGTGACCTGGATCCGCATCATCGCCGCGACGGGATCGGGCTGCTCACCCTCGGGCTGGCGATCGTGCTGGCCGCCGGGCTGTGGGCGCACATGAATAACGCGGCCGGGCGCGAAATCAAGACGGTGGTCATGGGCGGGGTCGGCTCGCTGGCGTGGGTGGCGCCCGTCCTCGTCGCGCTGCTCGCCTGGCGCTTGCTGCGGCATCCCGACCGCGGCTCGCAGACGATGCGCGCGGTGATCGGCTGGACGGCGCTGCTGCTCGGAGCGGCCGGCCTGCTCGACATCGCCAAGGGCAGGCCGCGCCCGTCCGACGGCGTTGAGGCGCTGCACAAGGCGGGCGGGATCGTCGGGTTTGCGGTCGCGGGCCCGCTGGCCTCCGCGCTGACGCCGTGGGTGGTCGCCCTGCTGCTCGCGCTGCTGGCCCTGTTCGGGGTCCTGGTCATCACCGGAACCCCGCTGCACCGGATACCGCAGCGCCTGGCCGATCTCGGTGAACTGTTCGGGCACGGCCGGCCGCGCAGCGAGGGCGAGGGCGAGGACGGCCTCGAGATCGACGAGGACTACGAGGCGGGCACCGGCCGGGTGCGCGGTCAGCTCTCCAGGCCGGGCAGGCTCCGCACCCCGGCTCTCGAGCCCGGCGAGCACGTCAAGCCCTACGACACGCCGCTGGTCGGGCCCGGCAGGCGCCGCGGGGTCGACGCGGCTCAGCCGCCCGGAACGCCGACCGGGCTGGCGCCCGCCCGGGCGGGCTCGGACGGCATGGAAGGCCTGATCGAGGCGCTCGGCTTCGGAGCGGCGGGATCAGGTGGCTCCCACGAGCCCGTGGGAGCCGGTGAGGCGGTTGGGTCGGGCGCGACCGAGGCGGCTGAGCCCGGAACGGCCCGGCCGGGCACGCCGGGGCGCCCCGAGCAGCTGATGCTGACCGGCGCCTCGCTCAGCGGGTACACCCTTCCGCCCACCGCCCTGCTGCGGCCGGGCTCGACGCCCAAGCAGCGGACGCACGCCAACGACATCGTGGTCGCCGCGCTGTCCGAGGTGCTCGAGCAGTTCCAGGTGGACGCGCAGGTCACCGGGTTCAGCCGGGGACCGACGGTGACCAGGTACGAGATCGAGCTCGGCCCGGCGGTCAAGGTGGAGCGCGTCACCGCGCTGCAGAAGAACATCGCGTACGCGGTCAAGAGCGCGGACGTGCGGATCGTGTCGCCGATCCCGGGCAAGTCCGCGATCGGCATCGAGATCCCGAACGCCGACAAGGAGATCGTCAGCCTCGGCGACGTGCTCAAGTCGCAGGTCGCGATCGGCGACCACCACCCGATGGTGGTCGGCCTCGGCAAGGACGTCGAGGGCCGCGTCCTCGTCGCCAACCTCGCGAAGATGCCGCACGTGCTGATTGCCGGCGCGACGGGAGCCGGCAAGGCGCTCGCCCTGGACACGCCGATTCCGACCCCCCGCGGCTGGACGACTATGGGCGAAGTCCAACCCGGCGACGAAGTATTCGACGAAAACGGCCAGCCCTGTACGGTGACCGCGGCCACGCCCGTCATGCTGGGCAGGCCATGCTATGAGGTGGAGTTCTCTGACGGCACGGTCATCGTGGCTGACGCGGAGCATCTATGGCGAACCACCACAGCCGCCCCGGCGGGTCACGGCCACCTCAGCCCGGCCGACACCGAGCCGGTCACCACCGCGCAGATCGCGGCGTCTATTCGCCACTGGGGACGCTTCAACCACTCGGTCGCGCTGTGCCGCCCGCTTGAGTACGCCGAACGGGATCTGCCGGTGGCTCCGTACACGTTCGGCTGCTGGCTCGGTGACGGACGGACCGGCGGAGCCGACATCACGAGCGCGGACCAGGAGATCCTTGACCAGATCCGCGCCGACGGATACGTCGTCACGCATCACCCGAGTACCCGGCTGCAGTACACCATCTGGAATCGTCCCGAGCGCGAGCGGCGCATTGCCGAAGCGCTTGACCTCGCCGAACGGGGGATGAGCGTCGCCGGCGCAGCGACCCATGCCGGTGTCGGGCTTTCGGCTGCGCTCCGGGCAGCGGATGGCCGTTTCCCGCAAGGGCGCAGGGGAAGCTTCGTGCCAGCCTCGCCCCGCCGCGAGCGTTACTGGACGATGA